>Ga0224495_10000483_pt1 | contig 31600 bp, 28 predicted proteins | sample SF_Jul11_sed_USG_FD_168128 | JGI IMG/M metagenome (GOLD analysis project Ga0224495, IMG submission 168128) | Sediment microbial communities from San Francisco Bay, California, United States - SF_Jul11_sed_USGS_4_1 | ecosystem: Environmental > Aquatic > Marine > Sediment | place: USA: California... | reverse complement strand
TATCAAGTTGATATGTCTCGTCGCTTACTGCGCGGCTCCTTGCGCTTCATCCCGCAAAAGTGAATTTCTTGAAATGCCCAAAATCACATCGTGCGCTTGAGCAGCTTGCGCAGCGCGGACAGCGGACGGGTATTGAGCACATTCGATTTTTCCAGCCAGCCGCGCCGTGCTTGCCCGACTCCGTACTTGAGGTTGGCGAAATCGAAGGTACTGTGCGCGTCCGAGTTGATGCTGACCAGCACGCCTTCTTCCTGCGCGCTCTGGCATTGGCTGTCGAGCAGGTCGAGGCGTTCAGGGTGGGCGTTCAGTTCGAGGAAGCAGCCGCGCTGCTTTGCGTGGCGGATGATGCGCAGCATGTCCACGTCGTAGGGTTCGCGCTGCTGGATCAACCGTCCGCCGGGATGGGCGAGCATGGTGAAATGCGGATGATCCATTGCGCGCAGGATGCGCTCGGTCTGTCTGGCGCGCGACAGATCGAAACGGCTGTGCACCGCACCCACCACCAGATCGAGGCGAGCCAGCACTGTGTCAGGCAAATCGAGGCTGCCGTCCTCGAGGATGTCCACCTCGATACCCTTGAGCAGCGTGATTCCTTTCAGCTCTGCGTTGAGCCGGTCGATCTCGTCGCATTGTTTGGCCAGTCGCTGCGGATCGAGTCCGTGCGCCACGGTGAGGCGGCGCGAATGTTCGGTGATCGCCAGATATTCAAGCCCCAGCGCCTTGGCCGCCAGCGCCATGTCGCGCAGCGTATCGTGACCGTCGGTGGCCTTGGTGTGTGCATGCAGGTCGCCCTTCAGGTCGGACAGTTCAATCAGCCTGGGCAGCCGTCCGGCGCGCGCTGCCTCGATTTCGCCGCGGTCTTCGCGCAGTTCAGGCGGTATGTAGGGTAGGCCGACGGCGCGATACACCGATTCCTCGCTGTCTCCGGCGATGCGCTTTGAGCCGCGAAACACACCGTACTCGTTGACCTTCAGTCCGAGTTGCTGGGCGATGCGGCGGATCGCGATGTTGTGCGACTTGGAGCCGGTGAAGTAGTGCAGGGCGGCCCCGTAACTTTGTAGCTCAACGACTCGCAAGTCGACCTGCATGCCGCATTTGAGCAGCACGCTTCCTCGCGTTTCTCCCGAGGAATACACTTCTGCCACTTCGTCATAGTGTACGAAGCGTTGCATCACCGGGCAGTCCGGCGCCGCAGTGACCAGTATGTCCAGGTCGCCGACCGTCTCGCGCATGCGCCTGAAGCTGCCGGCAATTGCCACCTGCCGGACACCGGGGATGGTTTGCAAAAACGCACGCAGCGTATCGGCGTATTGCGCCGCAGTTGCGAGCTTGAAGCGCTGGTTCTGGCTGGCATGGGCTTCGACGGATTGCAGGATGTTCTGCTCTGTCTTTGACCCAAAGCCGGGCAGTTCGCGGATGCGCCCGTCCTGCGCTGCGCGATGCAGCTGTTCGACGGTCTGCACGTCGAGATCATGGTAAAGCGCCTTCACACGCTTCGGTCCCAGGCCGGGGATCTTCAGCAATTCGGTGATTGCGGGCGGGAGTTCGCGGTGCAGGCGATCGAGCAGGCTGCAGTGCCCGCTGTTGACGACCTCTTCGATCTTGCCGGCGAGATCGGAGCCTATGCCGGGTAACCGTGTCAGGTCGTCGCCTCGTTCCACCAGCACCCGCGCCTCCTGCGGCAAGTCGCCCAGGATGCGCGCAGCATTGCGATAGGCGCGGATGCGGAACGGATTCGCCGCCTGTATCTCCAGCAGGTCGGCGATCTCGGTAAAGATCGCGGTGATATCGGCGTTATGTACGGGCATCGATGAGTCTTTGATAGACAGCGAGATCGGCGGCGGAAAAGCAGCAGAAGATCACTTCGCGGATCGAGTCCAGTTTGGGCAGCGACGATCTGACCGCATCAACTGCGACCTGTGCTGCCAACTCCACCGGATAGCCGTAGACGCCGGTGCTGATGCCGGGGAAAGCGATGGAGTGCACACCGTTCTCGGACGCAATCCGCAGCGAGTTGCGGTAGCAGGAAGCCAATAGTTCCGGCTCTCCTTTGCTGCCGCCATGCCAGACCGGACCGACGGTGTGGATCACGAACCTGGCAGGTAGGCGATAGCCCTTCGTGAGCTTTGCTTCGCCGACCCTGCAACCCCCCAACAACCTGCATTCCTGCAGTAATTCCGGGCCGGAAGCACGATGGATCGCGCCGTCAACGCCGCCACCACCCAACAGCGAAGAGTTCGCAGCGTTGACTATCGCATCAACATTGAGGGTGGTGATGTCAGCGTGAATGGCACTAAGTAAAACAGACATGATCAATTCACGGCATGAGCATGCTGCGAGAACTCGTTCATGGAACCTTTATCCATTTGTAACGCGGGGCTAAATTTGCGGATCACCTTCCAGTATTCTAGTTTTTGTTGGTAAGTAAGGGCTGCGTGAGCCGGACTGGTTGAAGGCAGGCGCTGAAAGTGCAACATTCGCTGTCCGGGCGGAGATTCCAGCGAAGGCAGCACGTGTTTGCGGAAACACTGTTCTGCCATGCTGCCATTGAAGTAGACATGGGTAATGTTCGGATGCTTCTGAAAGAAAGATTTGAAATCGTTGGGGCAAATCGAGGCAGCCTCGATATCGGCATCCATGCTGCTGTGACGCCTGCATGAGGCGAGCACATCCCAGAGTGCGATGCCGGCTGACTTCAGTTTTCGAACTCGTAATTGGTAAGGCAGGGCAGGTGAAGCGCCGACCAGTTCGCCCATGATGCTCCAGAATGCATTGCGGCGATGCGCATAATATTGGCCGGCACGCAGCGATTCCTTGCCCGGCATGCTGCCGAGGATCAGGATATTCGCATTGGCATCTGCGATCGGCGGAAAACTCTGAATATCAGTCATGCCGCTGATCAAAGATGCTGTACGAACCAATCTGCGGCAATGTTTGCGGCCTGTTGCAATGTGCCGGGCTCCTCGAACAAATGGGTGGCACCGGGTATCAGCGTGATTTTTTTCCTGCAGTTCAGCAGCGCATCAGCCTGCTGATTCAGTTCGATCACACCGTAGTCCGCGCCGCCGACGATCAGCAGGGTGGGTGCAGTAACTCGGCGCAATGCGTCTTCTCCGGCAAGGTCTGGGCGTCCGCCGCGCGACACCACTGCCGCAATTTTGTCACCCATATTAGCAGCAGCCTGCAATGCAGCCGCTGCTCCGGTGCTGGCACCGAAATAGCCCAGCTTCGCGTTTTTGGTTTTGGGGTTGGATTGCAGCCAGGCAGTTGCCGCGAGCAGGCGTTGCGTGAGCAGCGTGATGTCGAAGCGCGTTGCGTAATTCTGGTCTTCTTCGCGCGTCAGCAGATCGAACAGCAACGTGCCGATACCGCGCTGCTGCAACACTTCGGAGACATAGGTGTTGCGCGGGCTGAAGCGGCTGCTGCCGCTTCCGTGTGCGAACAGTACCACGCCCGTAGCGGATTGCGGCAGGATCAGCTCGCCATCGAGTTCGATCCGGCCGGCTGGAATGTGTACGGAGCTCATGTGGTTCCTCCTGTCACGTGATTGATGCGACATAAGCTGCATAGAGCGGCTAGTTTGTTGGAGTTCTGCGGCTATCGTTTTTGGATAAGTGCATAATGGTGTATACTAATACTATTGAGATTGCTTGTGGAGCGCATCGCATCACGGCTTTTTATCATTCTGACGTTGTGCCAACAAAGCCCTGATATTACTGCGGCATAACCATCGCTACCCTCCGCTTGCACTCTAAGGAAGTCAGACCTCCACCAGCCTTTCGTAGGGATCATCGGTGTTACGAGAATTTCCCGATCTGTATGCGCGTTTCTGTTTGTTGCTTACTGATGCCCAAATTTCTTCAAGAGAAAATATTGATATGGCCTTGAATTTCAAATCTTACGATACGGAAAACTTTTACGATGAACTGATCGAGTCCTCTGGCGCTCCGCGACCGGGTGCCAGAATCCTGGTTGAGCGGATCGAATCACTCCATGATGGCGAGATCATCGCACGCCAGAAAGCGGCAGAAGCGGCGATGTACAACATGGGCATTACGTTCACCGTATACGGAAGCGATGAGGGTACTGAAAAGATCTTTCCTTTCGATATTGTTCCGCGCATTGTGGAAGCCAGTGATTGGGAATATATCGAGCGCGGCCTGAAGCAACGTATCCATGCCCTGAACCTGTTCCTGGACGACATTTACCACGATCAGAAGATCCTCAAGGACAAGGCTATCCCGGAGGAGCTCATCCTTTCCGCCGCTTCATTCCGGCCGCAATGTGTCGGGCTCGATGTTCCACAAGGAATCTGGTGCCACATCACCGGTACCGATCTGATCCGGGATCGTGACGGCCAGCATTACGTGCTGGAAGACAATCTACGCTGTCCGTCCGGGGTGTCTTACGTGCTGGAGAACCGGCAGATCCTCAAGCGGACATTGCCGGTCGCTTTCGAGGCTTCGAGGGTGCGGGCGGTTGACGACTATCCCGCCCGTCTTCTGGAAACGCTGCAGTACCTTGCGCCGGATAACTTGTCCTCTCCCACTGTGGTGGTGCTGACGCCGGGCATGTACAACTCGGCCTATTTCGAGCACTCGTTCCTTGCGCAGCAAATGGGCGTAGAGCTGGTAGAGGGAAGTGATCTGGTGGTTATGGACGGTTTCGTCAATATGCGCACTACACGGGGCTTTCAGCGCGTGGATGTGATCTACCGCAGGATCGATGATGATTTTATCGATCCCAATGCATTCCGTGCCGACTCTGTGCTGGGCGTGCCAGGATTGATGGACGTTTACCGCAACGGCCGGGTCGCACTTGCCAATGCACCCGGTACCGGCATTGCAGACGACAAGGCGGTGTATGCCTACCTGCCCCAGATCGTCAAATATTACCTGGATGAAGAGATGATACTTCCCAATGTGCCCACCTATATCTGTGCAAATAAAAAAGATCGGGAGTACGTGCTGGCCAATCTGGACAAGCTGGTGGTCAAGGCCACCAACGAATCCGGCGGCTACGGCATGCTGGTGGGGCCACATTCCACAAAAGAACAACAAAGCGAATTCGCCGCGCTGATCCGCAAGAATCCGCGCAATTACATTGCGCAGCCGACCCTTGCCCTGTCCCGTGCACCGGTCCTGGTCGGTGATCATTTCGAAGGGCGGCATATCGACCTGCGCCCTTATATCCTATATGGCAAGGATATTTACGTCATGCCCGGCGGCTTGACGCGTGTCGCCTTGAAAAAGGGTTCGCTGGTAGTTAATTCGTCCCAGGGAGGTGGGAGCAAGGACACCTGGGTGTTGAGCTAATGGGCCGAATTGAAACGGAAAATATAGGGAGCAAGATGATATGTTGAGCCGAGTTGCCAATTCGATTTACTGGATGAGCCGCTATCTGGAACGGGCAGAAAACGTTGCACGCTTCATCGGAGTCAACCTTAATCTGAGCCTGGATATGCCGGCAGAATTTGGCGAGCAGTGGGAACCGCTGGTGAACATTACCGGGGATCGTGAACAGTATGCAAAACGTTATGGTGAACCCATACGCGAGAACGTCCTGCACTTTCTCACTTTCGACAGAGAGAATCCAAATTCAATTCTGAGTTGCGCGCGCAATGCCCGCGAAAATGCACGTTCGGTAAGGGAAATCATTTCGTCTGAAATGTGGGAGCAGGCGAACCATTTCTATCTGATGGTCAAGGACGCTGCCGCTAACAAAGCCGCATTCAATAATCCTCACGATTTTTATACTGCCGTAAAAATGGAGAGTCATCTGTTCGACGGTATCACCGAGGCCACCATGTCCCACGGTGAAGCCTGGCACTTCCTGCAGGTGGGCGAGTTGCTGGAACGCGCCGACAAGACGTCGCGCATACTGGACGTAAAGTATTTCATCCTGTTGCCGGATGAACAGGTTCTCGGAGCGGCCGTCGACAACATCCAGTGGTCGGCGCTGTTGAAATCTGCAAGCGCGCTGGAGATGTATCGCAAGCACTCCAAGCAGATCAGTCCGGCCAAGGTGGCCGATTTTCTGCTGCTGAACCGTGAGTTTCCGCGCTCTGTGCAATCCTGCTTGGGTCGTGCAGCTTACTCGCTGTATGCCATCACCGGTTCACGGCGGGACGGCTTTAGCAACTCGACGGAAAAAAGGCTGGGTAAACTGCTTTCCGAATTGAATTATGCACAAATAGACGAGATAATCGCCGGAGGGTTGCATGAGTTTCTCGATGGCTTGCAAACCCGTTTGAATCAGGTAGACGATGCCATTTACGATTCTTTTTTCACATTGCGCCCGTTGACAGGCAATAATACACACCTAACCCAAGAACAATAAAACACCATGACATTCTGCGCTGCGTTCAAGATCAAGGATGGACTCGTGGGTGTCTCGGACACCCGCATCACTTCGGGTTCGGTACGCACCACGGCACGCAAGGTGACCATACACCAGCACGGCAGGCACTCGATGTTCCTGATGACTTCCGGGCTTCGTTCAGTGCGCGACAAGGCGCTGACCTATTTCGAAGAGGTGGTGGAGCACAAGGACAGCAACTTCGACAAGCTCTACAAGGCGGTAAACGCGTTTGCGGCGCAATTGCGCAGGGTGGCGCATGAAGACAAGGAAGCCCTCAAGGAGAGCGGACTGGATTTCAACCTGTTCTCGATCGTTGGCGGACAATTGGAGAACGACAGGGAACACAAACTATATATGCTCTACCCGGAAGGAAACTGGGTCGAGGTGCCGCCCGGTTCCCCCTATTTCCTGATTGGTGAGTCAAGCTACGGGAAGCCGATCATCGACCGGGTGCTGCGCTACGATTCTTCAATGGAAGTGGCGCTCAAGGTGGCCTATCTCGCTTTCGATTCGACGCGCATCAGCGCCGTCGATGTCGATTTCCCGATCGATGTCGTGCTGTACAAACGTGACTCCTACGACATTGTCCAGCATCGATACGAGCGCAAGGATCTTCAACATTTGCCGGAATGGTGGCAGGAAAAGCTGCGCGAAGCAGTGGAGAGTCTGCCCAATGCGTGGGCGAGCGAGGCTATTTCGAAGCTGACACCGATAAGGAAAATGGCGCCAAAAAAGAAGCCGGCAGCTAAAAAGAAGCCATCGCCAAAAAAGAAGCCGGTGCCAAGAAAATAGGCGGGTATCCGGATCCATGCTGTTCGAAATCTTACATCGTACCCGCTACCACTACAGTCATCCGGTATTTTTGGAACCTTTCACCGTCAGGTTGCGCCCCCGCTGCGATGCCAGCCAGACGCTGCGTGATTACCGTATTACTGTTACTCCCGGTCCCAGCGGGATCACCCATTGCATCAACCTCTACGGGAACAACACCGAAACGATCTGGTTCAGCGGCCAACACGAGAATCTGCTGATCGAAGTGCATACCCTGGTGGAAACCCACCACGGCAACCCGTTCGATTTTTTCGTCACTGATCCGGCTGCATTGAAATTGCCGCTGGAGTACGAACCTCAACTTGCACGCGTGCTCGACCACTATCGGGAGCGCGACGGTGATCATCCCCAACTGGCTGCGTTTGCTCAGGAAATGGCGCAGGCGGCCAAGCACGAAACGATCCCGTTCCTGACGCTGCTGGCGGAAGAATTATACCGGCGCCTGGAATATATGCTGCGCGAACACGGCGACCCGTGGACACCGGAAGAGACCCTGAAACAAGGGAAGGGATCCTGTCGCGACTCAGCGATGCTGTTCATAGACATCTGCCGCAGTGTCGGTATCGCCGCCCGCTTTGTCAGCGGCTATTGCATCGGGGACGCAGCAGCAGGTGGCGATATGCATGCATGGGTCGAGGTGTTCCTGCCGGGCGCCGGTTGGCGCGGATTCGACCCGAGCCGCGGTCTGTCGGTCAACGACGATTACGTTGCTGTGGCCGCAGGCCAACTTTCACAGGATGCAGCTCCGACCTTTGGCAGCTACCGGGGAGAGGCGGTATCTTCGATGGATGCAGAAATAGTTATGAGTATTGTGGAGAACAGCACTTCCACTTGAAGTGTCTGATTCTCAGGCAGATCCATTCATCACCACCGGGATGCGACGTGCTCCGAATGCCTTGGTGAATTTTTCGAAGCGCCCGGCGATCTTCGCATTGCAGTCCGGGCAATGGCCGTCCGGAGTGAGAAGGTACTTTTCGATCTCATACCAGTCGCGCACGATCAGGTCGGTGTTGCAGGATGGGCAGTGCGTGGTATCGCCTGCGCGGTTATGCACATTGCCTGTATAGACATACTGCAGCCCTGCATCCATCGCGATCTGCCTTGCCCGGGTCAGTGTTTCTGCCGGTGTAGCTTGGATGCCGGTCATCTTGTAGTCGGGATGAAATGCGGAAAAGTGCAGCGGTACGTCCACACCGAGTTCCCTGGCGATCCATTCGCTCATCTTGCCGATCTCGATTGCGCTGTCGTTCAGGCCGGGTATCAGCAGCGTGGTGATCTCGAACCATACTTCGGTTTCATGTTTCAGATATTTCAGCGTGTCCAGCACCGCTTGCAGATGCGAGCCGGTCTGCTTGACATAGAATTCGTCGGTGAAGGCCTTCAGGTCGACATTCGCGGCATCAATCTTGGCGTAGAAATCTCGGCGAGGCTGGTCGTGCATATAGCCTGCCGTGACCGCCACGGTCTTGATGCCGCGATCGTGGCAGGCATCGGCCACATCCATCGCATATTCGGCAAAGATCACCGGGTCGTTGTAGGTGAACGCGACGCTTTTGCAGCCGAGTCTTTCCGCGGCCTGGGCAATGGCTTCCGGCGTGGCCTGGTCGGCGAGTTTGTCAAAGCTGCGCGATTTGGAGATGTCCCAGTTCTGGCAGAACTTGCAGGCGAGGTTGCAGCCCGCGGTACCGAACGACAACACGCTGCTGCCCGGATAAAAATGGTTGAGCGGCTTTTTCTCGATTGGGTCGACGCAAAAACCCGATGAGCGGCCGTAGGTGGTCAGCACCATGGTATCGCCGACACGGCCGCGCACATAGCACGCGCCGCGCTGGCCATCATTCAGCTTGCAATCACGCGGGCACAGGTCGCATTGGATGCGCCCGTCATCCAGCTTGTGCCAGTATTTGGCCGGATATTGTTCGGCGATGCTTATCGGCTCATCCATGCTGGTGCTCCTTCGTGAGTCCGGCAAAAGGTTTGTCGGATTCGCTCCATTTGGTCACGGTATAGCGCGACAGTTTCACGCCTTCCGCCCAGAAGTCATCGGGCAGCCCGGCCTTGCGCCTGAGCATCGCGAGGAAATCGCGGGGTCGAGCCAGGCTCTCCCAGACTTGCGGCAAAAAGGTGCTGCGATATCTCCCGTATTCGAAGATGATGCCGTCGATATCGGGGCGCAATTGCGCAAGCGCGTCTGCCTCGTCGCGAACCTGCATTTCCTGTGACTCCGAAAGCAGCGAGATTTCGACGGTGGTGATGTCGAGTTCTTCGACGGTCAACGGAGTGAAACGTGGATCATGCAGTGCGGCGGACACGGCATTGCTTTTGACGTCGGTGAGCAAAGGCCTGTGTGCCTGAAGAGAACCAATGCAGCCGCGCAATTCGCCATCTTGCGTTAGTGTGACGAAACATGCGCCAAGTTCGGCGAGCCACGGTGCAGTTTCGTCCGCCGAGCTGGGCACGTTAAGCACGCGTGAGATTTCGGCGCGTGCGATGGGCAACAGAATCCTCCCGCGTTCAGCCATGGCTGTTTGCTTCCTCGGTAAAGGCGAAAGACGCATAGCCGACCACCTGTTCGCGCGTGCCGGCCGTGTCGCCGGAGTTGCGCAGGTCGAGCAGGTGAGGCGTCAGGCGGTGGTGCTGCGCTGCGACGATCAGCCCGCTGACGGGGGTACCGCCGCAGGCATGGTCGTGCGTGATGGGTTGGTGAAGCTCCAGGATCGATTGTGCGGTCTCATTGTCCACGCGCTGCGCGGTGGCGTAGGGGAGAAAGTGCGACAGGTCGGAACTGATCACGATCAGCGTTTCCTCGCCGCCCCAAACGGTTTCAAGAACTTCAGCCACTTCCTCGGCGGTGGCAATGCCGACTGCCAAGGGCAACAGCGTGAAATCTTTCAGCACACTTTGCAGGAAGGGCAGGTGCACTTCCAGCGAATGCTCCAAAGCGTGTGCCTGCGGGCTGACCGTGACCTGCGGCATACTTGCGATCGCTGATACCGCCTGCGTATCAAGCATGACGCGTCCCAAGGGCGAATCGAACGCATCTGCTCCGGGTAGTGCCAATCCGCGCACCGCTACACGATGGGTTGGACCGAGCAGAATCACGCGGCGGATGCGCTCCGCGAGCGGCATCAGCGTGGCATAGGCAGATGCGGCGATAGGACCGGAATAGATGTAACCCGCGTGCGGTGCTATCAGCGCCTTGGGAGCCAGATCCTTTGGGCGAACATTGGCAAGCAAATCCTGCACCGCATGTGCAAGATGCTTGGGGTCAGCAGGGTAGAACATGCCTGCAACGGCAGGCGGACGGATGGTGGACATAGCGATCCTTATTCAATCAATGGTCTGTAAATGAGGGCTTGCCCGGCAGAATCAAGGGGAACACTTTCGGTATTTGCACCCGGTTTGCTGGGCATGCGTGCTGAGGCGAAGGCAAAAAGGCAGGGCCATGATTGTGATCAATGCCACATACAAACACCGTTGAACTACGTATTCTTTAACCAACAACCAGATCGACAAGCAACGAAAGCCCGGCTCAAGCATCCAGCCGATAAACAGGACGGTTGACATTCATTTTGAATTTGCCAAATGGATCGCGAGTCAAGCTTGGAAAAAAGCAATTCTCGCAGCCAGTACCGAGGTTGATTTGGTCGCGTTGAAGTACTGGTACAACCTCGCAGATATCAATGGAACGATCATGCATAAGAAAGAATTGACGAAAGCAGCTTTAGCCGGTGTCTTGTTGTTTACAACCGGTTTCGCCTTGGCTGATGCTTGAATTTTCTTCCGTTCGCTTCAGCGGAGTTATTACCCCAGCAGATGTTTCACATGTTCTCGTTCTTCCAGCAGTTCTTTGTAGCTTTCTTCCATGTGCCTGTGCCCAAGTGTGCTGATAGACAGCCCCTGAACAATTTTGTATTGCCCGCTTTTGCAGGTGACCGGAAAACCATAGATCACCCCTTCGGGAATTCCATAGCTGCCATCGGACGGCACGCTCATGGTCACCCAGTCGTTGTGGTGCGAACTGAGCATCCAGTCATGCATATGCGAGATGGCTGAGTTCGCGGCGCTGGCAGCGCTGGATAATCCGCGCGCCTCGATGACCGCTGCGCCGCGCTTTTGCACTGTGGGGATGAATTCACGTTCTACCCAGTCCTGGTCCGTCAGGATCTCCCTTACCAGGCGGCCGCGTATCTGAGCGTGATCGAGATCGGGATATTGAGTGCTGGAGTGATTTCCCCATACGGCCATTTTTATGATGTCGCGGGTTGGCTGGAATAATTTAAGGGAGACTTGAGCGATCGCCCGGTTGTGGTCGAGTCGCATCATCGCGGTGAAATTGCGAGTGTCCAGGTCGGGTGCGTTTTTCATCGCTATCAGCGCATTTGTATTGGCCGGGTTGCCCACCACCAGCACCTTGACATGGCGTGCCGCATATTCATTAAGAAGCTTGCCCTGTGCGGAGAATATCGCACCGTTCGCTTCGATCAGGTCCTTGCGCTCCATGCCCTTGCTGCGAGGTCGGGCACCAATCAGCAGTGCGAACTCGGTATCCCTGAACGCCACTTTCGGATCATCGGTGATGATCACCTGCTGTAACAGCGGGAAGGCGCAATCTTCCAACTCCATCGCCACGCCGCGCAACATTTGCTGCGCTTGAGGTAGGTCCAGCAGTTGCAGGATGATGGGTTGATCATGTCCCAGCATGTCGCCGTTGGCGACACGAAACAGCGTTGCGTAGCCGATTTGTCCGGCTGCGCCGGTGATGGTGATGCGGACGGGTGCTTTCATCGGGGACTCCTTTGTTATTGCTGTAGATGGCGCATCATAGTGCTTTTGGTTTTCTCTTGCCATGCAAAAAGGTGTAGCATTGCGCTAGTCCGTATCATGTCATGGCGGAGTGTAAAAATGAACAAAAAACGTCCGAAGCACCTTGAGTTGCATCACATTAAACTTCCTTTACCCGGATTCGTCTCGATACTTCATCGTGTCAGTGGCCTGTTGTTATTCCTTGCTTTGCCGCTGTTGCTGTTGATACTGCAATACAGCCTGCGCTCCATCGAAACTTATACCGAATTGATGGATATGCTGGCACAGCCTTTGGCGAAGCTGGCATTGCTGGGATTGCTGTGGGCGTTCTTGCATCATTTTTGTGCCGGTTTGCGCTATCTGGCGATTGATATGCACTGGATCAGCAATCTTGCTCAGGCGCGCAACAGTAGCAGGGTTGTGATGTTTGCCAGCCTGGCTCTGACGGTTCTGCTGGGGATAAGGCTATGGTGAATCGCGTCGTGACTGGAGCGCACTACGGGTTGCGCGACTGGCTGATCCAGCGCATCACCGCGGTGGTGATGGCGGCGTACTGCCTGGTATTGAGCAGCTACCTTCTGCTTGCGGTGCACCCGGATTACGACTTCTGGACTGCCTTGTTTTCCAGCGAGGTGGTGCGCACCTTTACCCTGTTGTTTCTGATAAGCCTGTTCTATCACGCGTGGATAGGCGTTCGCGACATTGTGATGGACTACGTCAAGCCGGCCGGTGTGCGGCTGGTGATACATGTACTGGTGATACTGGCTTTGCTGCTTTACACGATCTGGTCGGTGCAGATTCTGTGGGGTTTCTAATCTCTTAATATTTGTGGCTCAAGGATAACGTGATGGCGGTGTCTAAAAGAACTTTCGATGTGGTGGTGGTCGGTGCCGGCGGTTCCGGGATGCGTGCGGCGCTGCAACTGGCGCATGCCGGCTTGAAAGTCGCAGTGTTGTCCAAGGTGTTTCCGACGCGTTCGCATACCGTTGCCGCACAAGGCGGCATTGCTGCTTCACTGGGCAACGTCAAGGAAGATAACTGGCACTGGCATATGTATGACACGGTTAAAGGTTCGGATTATCTCGGGGATCAGGATGCGATCGAGTTCATGTGCCGGGCATCTTCTGAAGTCGTTTACGAATTGGAGCATTTCGGAATGCCGTTTGACCGTCTTGACAGCGGCAAGATCTATCAGCGTCCGTTTGGCGGACACATGCAGGAATACGGCAAGACGCCCGTGGATCGCGCTTGTGCTGCAGCCGATCGAACCGGCCATGCCCTGCTGCACACGCTTTATCAGCAGAACGTTAAAGCCAACACGCATTTTTTCATCGAGTGGATGGCGCTGGATCTGATCCGCGATGAAGACGGCGATGTGCTAGGCGTGACGGCGCTGGAAATCGAGACCGGCGAAGTGATGATGTTTCAGGCTCGCGCCACGCTGTTTGCGACCGGCGGTGCCGGACGCATCTTCCAATCCAGCACCAATGCATATATCAATACCGGCGACGGATTAGGTATGGTTGCGCGCGCCGGTCTTCCGCTGGAGGACATGGAATTCTTCCAGTTCCACCCAACCGGAGTGTATGGCGCGGGCGTGTTGATCACCGAAGGGGTGCGCGGCGAGGGCGGCTATCTGGTGAACAATGACGGTGAGCGCTTCATGCCCAAATACGCACCGACTGCCAAGGATCTTGCCAGCCGGGACGTGGTGTCGCGTGCCATGACGATAGAGATCAACGAGGGGCGTGGTTGCGGCAAGCACGGCGATCACGTGTTTCTCAAACTGGATCATCTCGGCGATGACGTGATACGCCAGCGCTTGCCCGGCATCCGGGAGATTGCGCTGAAATTCGCTCACGTAGACCCGGCAAAGAAACCAATCCCGGTGATACCTACAGCGCATTACATGATGGGCGGTATCCCGACCAACTATCACGGGCAGGTCGTGGCGCCATACAAGACCGGTCCGGACGAAGTTGTGCGCGGCCTGTATGCCGTGGGGGAATGCGCCTGCGTATCTGTGCACGGTGCAAACCGGCTCGGCTGCAACTCCCTGCTTGATCTGATCGTGTTCGGCCGAGAAGCCGGACGTCAAATCATAGAGGACTTGAACAACGACCCCCATCCCAAGCCGCTGCCAGACGATGCCGCCGAACGTCCGTTGGCCCGATTGGCACGCCTTGAGAACCAAAAGGAAGGAGAGCGGGTCTCCGACGTCGGCGATGCGATGCGCAAAATCATGCAAAAGCATTGCGGCGTATTCCGCTTTCCGGAATTGCTGTCCGAAGGCGTGAATCAGATCAAGCAGATCGCAGAACGTGTCGCGCATACCGAGATTCGGGACAAAAGCAAGGTGTTCAACACTGCGCGCATCGAGGCATTGGAACTGGATAACCTGATCGAAGTCGCGCAGGCGACCATGCTAGCCGCGAATGCTCGGCAGGAAAGCCGCGGCGCCCATGCGCGCGATGACTTCCAGCAGCGCGATGATGTGAACTGGCTCAAGCACAGCCTTTATTTCCGCGAGGGGCACAGGCTGGACTACAAACCGGTGCGTCTGAAACCGATTACAGTAGAATCGTTCCCGCTCAAGGCGCGGGTCTATTGAACATATCCCGGGAATTATCAGTGCTGTGGCAACATATTTTGGCAAGACTCTAGCTTAGGGGCAGGCAATGAAATTCAGTATCTATCGCTACAATCCGGATGTTGATGCAGTTCCCTACATGCAGGACTACGATCTGGATGTAGAGGCGGGCGACATGATGTTGCTGGATGCGATCCTGTTGCTGAAAGAGCAGGACGACAGCTTGTCTATTCGAAAATCATGTCGGGAAGGTGTGTGCGGCTCGGATGCAATGAACATCAACGGGCGCAACGGTCTGGCATGCATTACCCCGCTTTATTCGCTCAAGGAGCCGGTGGTTTTGCGCCCCTTGCCTGGCTTGCCGGTGATACGCGATCTGATCGTTGATATGACCCAGTTCTTCAAGCAATACCATTCGATCAAACCTTATCTGATCAATAGCGATCCGCCCCCTGAGACTGAGCGGCTGCAATCGCCCGGGCAGCGGGCTCATCTGAACGGATTGTATGAATGCATCCTGTGCGGTTGTTGTACTACATCCTGCCCGTCGTTCTGGTGGAATCCTGACAAGTTTGTCGGCCCGGCGGGCTTGCTGCAGGCCTATCGCTTCATTGCCGACACGCGCGATCAGGCAACTGCCGAACGGCTCGATGAACTGGAAGACCCTTACCGCCTGTTCCGCTGCCATACCATCATGAATTGCGTGGATGTATGCCCGAAAGAGCTGAATCCGACCGAGGCGATAGGAAAGATCAAGGATTTGATGGTAAAGCGCACGGTATGAAGGAACTTGAACGCGTGCGCTGGCGCTCGCGTCGCGGGCTGCTGGAACTGGATATCATCCTGGGAAGATTCATCGAGAAGAATTATGCCGGTCTTGATGAGGCCGAGCGACAAGCTTTTGAAGAGATGCTCGATATGCCGGACAACCCGCTATGGGATATGATTGCGGGCAGACAGGAGGCGACGCACGCTGAGCAGCAGTCGTTGCTGGAAAAGATCAGGGTGGCATGAGGACACGATTAACGTAAGGGGAATATAGATGGTAGACAAACAACGCATCGCAAAATTGACCATGGATGATGGACGCAACATCGATCTGCCCATTTTGTCCGGCACACTGGGGCCGGATGTCATAGATTTGCGCGGCATCAACAAGCTGGGGATATTCACCTACGATCCGGCATTCTTTTCCACGGCCAGTTGCTCTTCCGAGATCACCTTCATCGACGGCGAAGCCGGATTGCTCTATTACCGTGGTTACCCGATCGAGCAGTTGGCAGAGCATTCCGATTTTCTGGAAGTAAGCTATCTGTTACTGAACGGCGAATTGCCGAATGCGGCCCAGAAGGCTGCATTCGACTCCAAGGTGAAAGAGCACACCATGGTGCATGACCAGATGGCGCGGTTCTACAACGGTTTTCGCCGCGATGCTCATCCGATGGCGGTGATGGTCGGCGTAGTGGGTGCGCTATCGGCGTTTTACCACGACTCGCTGGACATCAGCAATCCCGAGCATCGAGCGATATCAGCGATGCGTTTGATCGCCAAGGTGCCTACGATCGCGGCGATGGCATACAAGTACAACACCGGTTTTCCCTTCATGTATCCGAAGAACAGCTTCAATTATGTCGAGAATTTCATGTACATGATGTTTGGCACTCCGGCGGAAGACTATGTCCCGAATCCGGTGCTGGTGCACGCACTTGAACGCATCTTCATTTTGCATGCAGACCATGAGCAGAACGCATCCACTTCGACGGTGCGCCTTGCAGGATCGAGCGGTGCAAACCCGTTCGCCTGCATCGCTTCCGGCATCGCTGCGCTTTGGGGTCCGGCACACGGCGGTGCCAATGAAGCCGCATTGAACATGCTGGAAGAAATCGGCGACGTGTCGCGGGTCGAGGAATATGTGCAGGGGGTGAAGGACAAGAAGTATCGCCTGATCGGATTCGGTCATCGCGTCTACAAGAACATGGACCCGCGCGCCTCCGTGATGCGCCAGACATGTCACGAAGTGCTCAAGGAACTCAAGCTGGAGAACAACAAGCTTTTCGGTCTGGCGATGGAGCTTGAGCGTGTGGCGCTGAGCGATCCTTACTTCATTGAACGCAAACTGTATCCGAATGTGGATTTCTATTCGGGCATCGTGCTGCGTGCGCTGGGTATTCCGACCAATATGTTTACTGTGATCTTTGCGGTTGGGCGCACCATAGGCTGGATCTCGCAATGGATCGAAATGGTGGCCGATGCAGAACAGAAGATCGGCAGGCCGCGCCAGCTGTATCGCGGTGCGGTCAGACGCGATTATGTGCCGGTGAACAAGCGTTGAACGAGCCGACCAGTTTCTTAAGGATTATGCAGGACAGTTCGCTGCTGTTCGGCACCAATGCGCCTTTCATCGAGGAATTATACGAGCAATATCTGATCGATCCGGGCGCTGTTCCAGTTGCATGGCGCAGCTATTTTGATACGCTGCCGCCACTGCCCAATGGAGCGCAAGACCAGATTCACAGCCAGATTCAGCGCTCCTTTGCAGCCCTGCCGAAAGTGACTGCCAGTCCCTTGCTGCCTGCGGATACCGAACTGGAGCGCAAGCAGGTATTTGTGCTGCAGTTGATCAATGCTCATCGTTTTCTCGGTGTGCGCGTCGCCAATCTCGATCCGCTGAATCGCCATGCCAAGCCGGTTGTTGCAGAGCTCGATCCTGCTTATTACGGATTTAACGATGCCGATATGGATACCACATTCGATACCGGTTCCCTGGTTGGTGGTGCGCGCATGACCCTGCGCGAGATTCTCAAGCTGTTGCGCCAGACTTATTGCGGCAGCATCGGTGCCGAATACATGTATATCGGCGATATTGCGATGAAACGCTGGATACAGTTCCGTCTGGAAAATTCCCGCGGGCAAGCCGATTACGATGCTGCAAAGCACCGGCGTATCATGGAACGGATTACCGCCGCGGAAACGCTGGAGCGATACTTGCACACCAAGTTCGTCGGGCAAAAGCGCTTTTCACTCGAGGGCGGAGAAACGTTGATCCCGTTGCTCGACCATTTGTTGCAGCGTAGCGGCGAGCAGGGCGTACAAGAAGCAGTGATCGGAATGGCGCATCGCGGACGTTTGAATGTGCTGGTGAATATACTCGGCAAACAACCGAGCATGCTGTTCGCCGAATTTCAGGGTATTCACGCCGACCACCTGACTTCCGGTGATGTGAAGTACCACCAGGGCTTTGCCGCGAATATTGTTACGCCTGGAGGAGAATTGCATGTTGCGCTGGCGTTTAACCCTTCTCATCTGGAAATCGTCGACCCGGTGGTTGAAGGTTCGGTGCGCGCGCGCCAACATCGCCGCAAGGATCTGGACGGCTCACGGGTGATCCCGATACTGATTCATGGAGACGCTGCTTTCGCTGGTCAGGGCGTGGTGATGGAAACGCTGGCAATGTCCCAGACAAGGGGTTATGGAACCGGTGGAACGGTGCATATAATCGTCAACAACCAGATCGGTTTCACCGCTTCCGACTCGCGCGATACGCGCTCCAGTACACATTGCAGTGACGTGGCGAAGATGATCGAAGCGCCCATCTTTCATGTTAACGGGGATGATCCCGATGCGGTATTGCTGATCACCGAAATTGCGCTCGATTACCGGATGCAGTTCAAAAAAGACGTTGTGATCGATATGGTCTGTTTTCGCAAGCTGGGACATAACGAGCAGGATGAGCCATTGGTCACACAACCTTACATGTACCACTACATCCGCCAGCATCCGGGCACGCGCGCCTTGTATGCGCAACGCATGGTCGAACTGGGAGTGATCCGGCCAGATGAGGCAGAAGCGATGATAGCGACTTATCGCACGGCCATGGACGAGGGGCGCAACTCCATACAACCCGCGCTGGAAAAGAGTTCTACCAAGACTGTTTCAGACTGGACGCCATACAAAGTCGGCGCAAGCTGGAGTGTGCCCGTGAACACGGCCGTGCCGCTGGATCGCTTGCAGCAATTGGCGATACCTCTGACTACTGTCCCGGATAAAATGGTTCTGCATTCGCGCGTGCAAAAAATTGTTGACGATCGTGTTGCAATGGCGCGCGGGGATATGCCGCTCGACTGGGGTATGGCTGAAAACCTTGCTTATGCCACATTGCTCACCGAAGGTTATCCTGTGAGGCTCAGCGGACAGGATAGCCGTCGCGGAACTTTTTTTCACCGCCACGTCGCATGGCACAGTCAAAATATTGTCGAGTCGAGCGACGGGATTTACATACCCCTGCAACACCTGGCGCCAGACCAGGCTGATTTCGTGGGAATCGATTCGCTGTTGTCCGAGGAAGCAGTGCTGGGATTCGAATATGGCTATGCGACAGCCGAGCCTGGTTCGCTGGTGATATGGGAAGCACAGTTCGGCGATTTCGCCAATGGTGCGCAGGTGGTTATAGACCAGTTTATCGCTTCCGGTGAAGTCAAGTGGGGCAGATTGTGCGGGCTGGTGATGCTGCTGCCGCACGGTTATGAAGGGCAGGGGGCAGAGCATTCATCTGGACGCATTGAGCGTTACCTGCAATTGTGCGCCGATTACAATATTCAGGTGTGCATTCCTTCAACCCCGGCGCAGATGTTCCACTTGTTGCGCCGCCAGATGTTGCGGCCGTATCGCAAGCCGCTGATCGTGTTCACGCCCAAGAGCCTGTTGCGCAGCAAGGAAGCGGCTTCGCCGCTTGTCGAATTGACGGAAGGCCGTTTTCAGACTGTGATCGCCGAAGTCGATACGCTGGATAACAAGAAAGTACGCCGCATCATTGCGTGCAGCGGCAAGATTTATTACGAGTTGCTCGCCTTCCGTCGCACCAATGGCATAAGCGATATGGCGATCATACGCCTCGAGCAGCTCTACCCGTTCCCGCACGAGGACTTTACCGCGCAGATCGCCGTGTTTCCGAATGCGATCGAGGTGGTGTGGTGCCAGGAAGCCCCGGGAAATCAGGGCGCGTGGCACCGAATCCAGCATTATCTGTTGCGCCACTTGCGCAAGGGCATGCGCCTTGACTATGCGCTGCGTCCATCATCCGCAGCACCCGCCGCAGGCTATCTGGCGGTGCATCTTGAACAGCAAAAAGCGGTGATAGAAGCCGCGTTCCGCGACGATCTCGACAACAAACCTATTCCAGGAGCATCGCACCATGAGCATCATTGAAGTCAAAGTACCGCAATTGTCGGAATCCGTGTCCGAGGCGACTTTGCTCACTTGGCACAAACAGGCTGGAGAAGCCGTAATCGAAGGCGAAAACCTGATCGACATAGAGACCGACAAGGTGGTGCTGGAACTTCCTGCAATCAAAAGCGGTGTGCTGACCAGGATCATCAAGGGAGACGGCGAAAAAGTGGCCAGCGAAGAAGTGATAGCGCAGATCGATACCAAGGCGGTGGGAGCACAAGCTGCAAAGCCAAAAACTGCGGCTGCTTCTGCGGTGCCGCCTTCGGTGCGCAAGCTGGCGCGCGAAAACGATATCGATCCCGGGGCGCTGCAAGGCAGCGGACGCAGCGGACGCGTCACCAAAGAGGATGTGCTGAACGCGATGCAGCAAGTGTCCAAGGTGAAAACCGCCGATACCGCAACAATGCAAGCCATTCCGGGCATTGCGCCAGCCGGACATCGCCCCGAACAGCGAGTGGCGATGACGCGCATCCGTCAGCGCATTGCCGAGCGTTTGCTTCAGTCGCAACAACATGCCGCAATCCTGACCACCTTCAACGAAGTCAATATGCAGCCGGTGATGGACCTGCGCAACAAGTACAAGGATGCGTTCGAAAAGAAATATGGCATCAAGCTCGGATTCTCATCATTCTTTGTCAAGGCTTCCGTGCTGGCGTTGCAAAAGTTCCCGATCGTAAATGCCTCGGTGGATGGCAGCGACATCATCTATCACGGTTACTTCGACATCGGCGTGGCTATAGGCAGCGAACGCGGCTTGGTCGTTCCCATCATCCGCGATGCCGACAAACTGTCATTTGCCGACATCGAAAAACAGATTGCCGATTTCGGCGTCCGCGCCAAATCCGGCAAACTGACCTTGGATGAGCTCTCCGGCGGCACATTTTCCATCTCCAACGGCGGCGTGTTCGGCTCGATGCTCTCGACACCGATCATCAACCCGCCGCAATCGGCGATACTCGGTATACACGCAACCAAGGACAGGGCTGTGGTGGAGAATGGACAGATAGTAATTCGCCCGATGAATTATCTTGCAGTGTCCTACGATCACCGCATCATTGACGGGCGTGAGGCGGTGCTATTTCTGTCCACCATCAAGGAAGCCCTGGAATATCCCGGGCGTGTGTTGCTGGACTTGTAGATGAGCAATTTTACAGCCTATCGTATCTTTGAAGAGGGTGGCAAATCCTCCGGGCGCTTTGTCGAATTGACGCTGGAAGATCTCGACCCAGGCGAAGTTGTCATCAATGCTCAATATTCAAGCTTGAATTACAAGGATGCGCTCGCTGCCACCGGCGCAGGCAAGGTGATACGGCGCTTTCCATGCGTGGGTGGCATCGATGTATCCGGTGTGGTGAAAAGTTCATCGGATGAGCGTTTCAAGGCCGGTGACGAAGTGCTCGTTACAGGTTATGACATGGGCGTGGCGCATGACGGAGGTTTTTCCGAATGTGTGCGCGTTCCTGCCGACTGGGTGGTGCTACTTCCGAAGGGCTTGACGGCATTCGAGGCGATGTCTATCGGTACAGCCGGATTTACTGCGGCTCTTTCAATCCACCGCATGGAACAAAACGAAATTACACCGGAAAAGGGCAAGGTGATCGTGACCGGTGCGACCGGCGGGGTGTCCAGTCTGGGTATCCAGATGCTTGCGCAACGCGGATATCACGTAGTGGCGCTGACAAGCAAGGACAGTGAACATGATTATCTGAAATCGCTTGGTGCGAAAGAAATCATGGAACGCAAGGATGTGGTCATGGGAACCCGGCCTTTGGAAAAGGCGCTATGGGCCGGAGCCATGGATTCTGTGGGTGGCGAGACGCTTGCGTGGCTGACGCGCACCATGCAGCAAAACGGCGCCATCGCCAGTTTCGGCAATGCCGGCGGGATAGAGTTGCACACTACTGTGCTACCTTTTATCCTGCGTGGAATCCATCTCATTGGCATCGATTCTGCCGCCACAGTCATGCCGTTGCGCCGCAAAATCTGGGAGCGCTTGGCAAGCGACTTGCGCCCAGGTATGTTGGCGCAAGTGACACAGATCGTGCCTTTCACCGAGTTTCCACAAGTCTTTCCCATGATGCTGCAAGGCAAGTTGCGCGGACGCAGTGTGGTCGAAATAAAACACGCTGGATGATGATATAATTGCCGCCAAAGCTGGAAGCAAACAGCGCGAAAGTGGCGGAATTGGTAGACGCACTGGATTTAGGTTCCAGCGCCGCAAGGCGTGAGAGTTCGAGTCTCTCCTTTCGCACCAGTTCCCTATTCAACTTAATCAAGGAAATACAGCATGACCAGCGTAGAAACAGTTAGCGCGTTAGAACGACGTCTTAACGCCTCCATCCCACAGCAGGAGATCCGCGGTGTCGTTTCCGCTCGCCTGAAAAACATAGCGCGCAATGCGAAGATCGCCGGTTTCCGTCCCGGCAAAGTGCCTGCCAAAGTCATCGAAAAGCACTATGGCGCGAAAGTACATCAGGAGGCGCTGGGCGAAGCTTTGCAACGTTCTTTCCAGGAAGTTGCATTGTCCAACAATCTGAGGGTGGCCGGAAATCCCCAGTTTGAAATAAAGAGCGATGATCCGAATGCGGATCTAGTTGAATATAGCGCAACTTTCGAGGTCTATCCGGAAGTGGTCATGGGTGACTTGTCGGGGGTGTCGATTGAACGCTTGGTGTACCAGTTGAAACCGGCCGATGTTGAAAACACGATACTTACACTGCGCAAGCAGCGCGCGACATTCGAGAAGGTTGACCGTGCGGTACAGAACGAAGACCGTGTGCTCATTGATTTTACCGGCAAATTTGACGGAGAGCCATTTGAAGGAGGCGAGGGCAAGGGTATTGCCGTGATACTAGGCATAGGCCGCATGTTGCCGGATTTTGAAGCCGCCATCATCGGCATGAAACCGAACGAAACTAAGATATTTGAAATGAAATTTCCCGATGATTATCATGGCAAGAACGTGGCCGGCAAGAAGGTGGCATTTACCGTTGTGCTGCACGGGGTAGAAGCCGCCAAGCTGCCGGAGGTGGATTCCGAATTTGCCAAGGCTATCGGCATCACCGCAGGCGACGTAAGCAGACTGGAAGAGGAGGTTAGGAGTAATCTGATGCGCGAAGTCACGCGCCGGTTAAAGTTGCGCAACAAGGAAAGTGCGATGGATGCTTTACTGAAAATCGCCAACTTTGAGGTACCAAAAGGCTTGGTGGATATGGAAGTCCAGACCGTGCTACAGAAAACCATGCAGGAAATGGAATCGCGCGGCATGAAAATGAAAGATATGAATTTGCAGCCGGAAATGTTCAAGGAGCGTGCTGAAAAACGCGTTAAACTGGGGCTGATTCTTTCGGAAGTGGTGCAAAAGCATGGCCTGCAGGCAAGACCGGAACAGACCAAGGCGATGATCGAGGATTATGCGAAGGGCTTTGACGAAGCAGAACAGATCATTCGCTGGTATGCGGCAGATCCAAAGCGGATGGTTGAAGTGGAAAATCTGGTATTGGAGGAGAACTTGGTCGAATGGGTGATGGGGCAGGCCAAGACCACCGACAAACAGGCGGAATTCAACGATCTGATGGAGAGCAGCTAACAATGGAGCACTTGCAAAATCCTAAAGTTGTCGGCATGACTCATTATCAGGAGCCGCAAAATATCGGGTTGATCCCCATGGTTGTCGAAACCAGCGGGCGCGGCGAACGGGCATACGACATTTATTCTCGCCTGCTCAAGGAGCGTGTGATATTTCTGGTCGGAGAAGTCAATGACCACACTGCGAATCTGATAGTTGCGCAAATGTTGTTTCTGGAGTCGGAAAATCCTGACAAGGATATACATTTTTACATCAATTCTCCTGGCGGTTCGGTAACCGCAGGGATGGCGATTTACGATACCATGCAGTTCATCAAGCCAAACATCAGCACACTGTGCATCGGTCAGGCTGCCAGCATGGGCTCGTTCCTGCTGGCGGCTGGCGAAAAGGGCAAGCGATTTTGTTTGCCAAATTCTCGTGTGATGATCCATCAGCCGATGGGCGGTTTCCGTGGCCAGGCTTCGGATGTCGAGATCCATGCTAGAGAGATTTTGTATTTGAAACAGAAGCTGAATAAACTGCTGGCGCAACATACCGGCCAAAAAGTTGAGACAATCGAGCGCGATACGGATCGCGATAATTTCCTCAGCGCTGAGGAGGCAGTAAATTACGGCTTGGTGGATCAGGTGCTGGAAAAGCGAATTTGAAAATGGTTGGTGCGCCGACAAATTGAAGGAGGTTAATTAACAATGGCTGACGACAACAAATCAGGCGAAAAACTGCTTTACTGTTCCTTTTGTGGCAAGAGCCAGCATGAAGTGCGCAAGTTGATTGCTGGCCCATCTGTGTTCGTTTGCGATGAATGCATCACGCTTTGCAATGACATCATGCGCGAGGAAATACAGAATGAAAGCAATAAATCCGACAAGACTAATTTGCCGGTGCCAAAAGAGATTCAACAGGCGCTCGATGAATATGTGATCGGTCAGGAACAGGCAAAAAAGATTTTGTCGGTGGCAGTGTACAACCATTACAAGCGCCTGAAGAGCGATGACAAGGACGGTGTTGAGTTAGCCAAGAGCAATATACTGCTGGTTGGCCCTACCGGTTCCGGCAAGACCCTGCTGGCTCAAACATTGGCGCGTTTGCTGGATGTGCCATTCGTAATGGCTGATGCAACTACGCTGACCGAAGCCGGATACGTCGGCGAGGATGTTGAAAACATCATCCAGAAGCTGTTGCAGACCTGCGACTACGATGTGGAGAAGGCGCAGCGCGGTATCGTGTATGTGGATGAAATTGACAAAATCTCCCGCAAATCCGATAACCCTTCTATCACGCGTGACGTTTCCGGTGAGGGTGTACAGCAGGCATTGCTCAAACTGATCGAGGGAACCAAGGCTTCCATTCCCCCCCAGGGTGGCCGCAAGCACCCTAACACGGAATTCCTGCAAGTGGATACCACCAATATCCTGTTTATCTGCGGAGGGGCTTTCGATGGCCTGGAGAAGATTATTCGCAACCGCTCATCGAAGGCGAGCATTGGCTTTGGCGCAACCATCAACAGCAAGGATAAGCAAAAAACCGGTGAAGTTTTACGCGAGGTTGAGCCGGAAGATCTGATCAAGTTCGGTCTGATCCCCGAATTTGTCGGCCGTTTGCCGGTTGTAGCTACACTGGAAGAATTGGACGAGGCTGCCTTGGTGCAAATTCTGACCGAACCGAAGAATGCGCTGACCAAGCAGTACCAGAAGCTGTTTGCAATGGAAAGCGTTGATCTGGAGTTTCGCGAGGGGGTGCTGTTGGCTATTGCACGCAAAGCGCTGGCACGCAAGACCGGAGCGCGCGGTTTGCGTTCGATACTAGAGCACGCATTGCTGGATGTGATGTTTGACCTGCCTTCGATGGATAATGTAAGTAAGGTGGTGCTGGAAATAACCGCCGCAAACGATGAAATAAAGCCCATCGTCATTTATGCGGATGCTCATAAGGTAGCCTGATCAAGGCTGATTCCGCACGCTCTTTAATATCTTGTCGATGGGGTGGTTGAATTATTTCAAACAATCCCCATCTAACCCCTCAATCAACAAATAGGTGATTGCCATGTTAGAACAAGATATCCCCGATATTCCCGCAATAAGTAACTTGCACCCGCTGCTTCCGCTGCGAGACGTAGTGGTGTTCCCGCATATGGTTATTCCGTTGTTTGTCGGCCGCTCAAAGTCAATCAAAGCCCTTGAGACGGCAATGGAATCGGACAAGAGTATCGCATTGGTGGCGCAGAAATCCGCGGCAAAGGATGAGCCGGGCACTGACGATTTATATGCAATTGGCAGCATGGCCAACATCCTGCAAATGTTGAAATTGCCGGATGGCACTGTGAAAGTGCTTGTAGAAGGAACTCAACGAGCCAATGTGCTGCGTGTTTTCGATGCCAAGACGCATTTCGATGCGGAGGTACAGATCGTTCCCGCCGAGGATGGAACAGATAGCGAGTCCGAGGCGATGCGGCGTGTGCTTATCGCTCAGTTTGACCAATATGTGAAACTCAACAAGAAAATTCCCCCGGAAATCCTGACATCACTGGCTAGCATAGATGATGCAGGTCGTCTTGCCGATACCATTGCCGCCCACCTTCCGCTCAAGCTTGAACAAAAGCAGGAAGTGCTGGAGATATTCGGCATTCGCAAGCGCCTGGAACATTTGCTCGGCCTGCTTGAGGGGGAGATCGATATTCTCCAGGTCGAAAAGCGCATCCGAGGCCGTGTCAGACGCCAGATGGAAAAGAGTCAACGCGAGTATTATTTGAACGAACAGGTCAAGGCCATACAAAAGGAACTGGGTGAGGGAGAAGAAGGTACTGATTTCGACGAACTGGAAAAAAAGATCAAGGCTGCGCATATGCCTAAAGAGGCGCGCAACAAAGCCGAATCCGAGTTGAAGAAACTGCACTTGATGTCGCCGATGTCGGCCGAGGCTACGGTGGTGCGCAACTACATCGATGTATTGATCGGTTTGCCATGGAAAAAAAGGACCAAGATCAGTGCCGATCTTAACAAGGCAGGAGTGGTGCTGGAGGAGGACCATTACGGGTTGGACAAGGTCAAGGAGCGCATTCTCGAGTATCTCGCGGTACAACAGCGGGTTGACAAACTGAAAGCACCGATACTATGCCTGGTCGGACCGCCGGGTGTCGGCAAGACATCGCTGGGTCAATCCATCGCGCGTGCCACCAACCGCAAGTTCGTGCGCATGTCGTTAGGCGGAGTGCGCGATGAATCCGAGATCCGCGGGCATCGCCGCACGTATATCGGCTCAATGCCGGGGAAAATTCTGCAGAACATGAGCAAGGTCGGAGTAAAAAACCCGCTGTTTTTGCTTGATGAGGTGGACAAAATGGGCATGGATATGCGCGGCGATCCTTCTTCAGCGTTGCTTGAAGTCCTTGATCCCGAACAGAACAGCACATTTGTGGACCATTACGTCGAGGTAGAGTACGACCTGTCCGACGTGATGTTTGTGGCTACCGCTAATACGCTGAACATTCCTGACGCTTTGCTGGACCGTATGGAGATCATTCATGTTTCCAGCTATATGGAGGATGAGAAGATCAACATCGCCACGCGCTATCTGGTGCCTAAGGCGATCAAGAACAATGGTTTGAAGACCGAAGAAATCCAGGTCTCTGAAAGTGCTTTGCGCGATATCGTGCGCTATTACGTACGAGAAGCCGGTGTACGCGGATTGGAGCGTGAGATTTCCAAGATCTGCCGCAAAGTGGTCAAGTCACTCTCCTTGAAAGAGCGCGATAAGAAAGTCGTGGTCAATTCACGCAACCTAGATAAATATCTGGGCGTGCGCCGCTATTCTTACGGGGTCGCCGAAAAGAATAATCAAGTCGGACAAGTTACAGGACTTGCATGGACCGAGGTTGGTGGCGAATTACTGACCATCGAAACCGCCGTGTTGCCGGGAAAGGGTAAGACAACGACAACCGGCAAGTTGGGCGAAGTGATGCAGGAGTCTATACAGGCTGCATTGAGCGTCGTGCGAAGTCGCGCAAGGCGATTGGGAATCGATGAGGACTTCTATCAGAAGAACGACTTGCATATCCATCTGCCAGAGGGCGCTACCCCGAAAGACGGTCCCAGCGCAGGAATAGGAATGTGCACGGCGATAGTATCTGCCTTGACGGGCATTCCTGTTCGTGCCGATGTGGCTATGACCGGCGAGATCACCCTGCGCGGAGAGGTATTGCCTATCGGCGGATTGAAAGAAAAGCTTCTCGCCGCACAGCGTGGCGGAATAAAAGTAGTGTTGATTCCCGAAGAAAATACCAAGGATCTTGCGGAAATTCCCGACAATATCAAAAACAAATTGGATATTCATCCGGTCAAATGGATAGACCAGGTTTTCGAAATGGCGCTCGAACATATGCCTGAACCTCTTTCGGAACCTGTTGAAAAAGTTGATGTTGTTGCTTTGGCGGGAGACAAAAAGCAGGGTGGACCATCTTTGGTGACCAAACATTGAAGAAATAGATTCCTAGCAGCTTGAAAATGGCTGCGCAAGAAAAATAATTTATCAGTAATTGCTTGACCAAAGCTGCGCAGCCTTGATATAAAGCCGTTGCAGGGCTTTCCTGTTTTTTTATTACTTGTTTTTTTAATTACTCGCAAAGGGGACTTACGTGAACAAATCTGATCTGGTTGATGCAATTGCAAAATCCGCTGATATGCCCAAGGCTGCTGCTGCTCGTGCACTTGATGCGACAGTAGACTCAATCAAGAAAGCGCTGAAAAAGGGAGATACCGTAAGTTTAGTAGGTTTTGGAACTTTCAAGGTTGGCAAGCGCGCCGCTCGTAATGGCCGCAATCCACGCACTGGCGCAACAATCAAAATTAAGGCTGCCAAAGTGCCCAAATTTAGTGCGGGCAAAGGCCTGAAAGATGCTGTAAACTAATCAGCTTTGTCGGGTGCTTAGCTCAGCTGGTAGAGCGTCGCCCTTACAAGGCGAATGTCGGCGGTTCGATCCCGTCAGCACCCACCAACACAATATTTTCTGGAGTGGTAGTTCAGTTGGTTAGAATACCGGCCTGTCACGCCGGGGGTCGCGGGTTCGAGTCCCGTCCACTCCGCCAAATCTAGGCGAACGCAAGTTCGCCTTTTTCACATCTATTTATTTTGAATTTACAGTCGGGTGGTAGCTACATGTTCGATTTAGTCCATAGAAATAAACGCTTGATACAGATCATACTGGCGATGATTGTTTTGCCATTTGCATTCTGGGGGGTGGATTCTTATACACGTTCGGGCAATACGGCGGATGTGGTTGCTACTGTGAATGGTTCAAAAATCACCCAACAGGAGTTTTCCAATGCGTTGCGACAACAGCAGGACAGATTGCGCCAGCAACTGGGAAAAAACCTGGACCCAGCCATGCTCGATACTCCGGAGTTGAAGGGTTCAGTGTTGGATAACCTGGTTGCGCAACGGTTGATGCTGCAGAGAGCCAGTGATGCGAGACTGATAGTGACAGATGAGCAGGTGGCCAGTGTGATTAGCGGAGTCGAAGCTTTCCAGGACGGAGGGAAATTCGACAGGAAGCGATATGAGGCAGTATTGGCAAACCAGGGCAAGTCGCCAATCGCGTTCGAGGAGGAGCTTCGCGAAGACATGCTGTGGCAGCAGATGCAAGATGCATATCTGCAAAATGGATTTTCCACGAACAGAAACGTAGATAATATCATTCGTTTGAATGAGCAGCAACGCACCGTCCGTGTGTCGGACGTTTCATTTCAATCCTTCGTTAGCCAAGCTAAAGTTGATGAGGATGATCTGAAAAAGTACTACAACCAGAACCTGCAGGAGTTTCAGGTCAGCGAACAGGCAATAGTCGAGTATGTGAAATTCACGCTAGATGAGCTGATGAACAAGATCGAAGTCAACAACGAAGAACTGCATAAATATTACGATGAGCATAAGGGGGAATTTGGAACACCCGAGGAACGCCGTGCGGCGCATATTTTGATTACCGTTGCCGCAAATGCATCCAAGGATCAGCAAGATGCCGCAAGAGAAAAGGCTGAAAATTTACTCCAGCAACTTAAAAAAGCCCCTGCCAGGTTCGCCGATTTGGCAAAGCAGAATTCACAGGATCCCGGATCATCGGCCAAAGGCGGCGATCTTGGCTTTATTGAACGGGGCATGATGGTCAAACCATTTGAAGATGCAGTTTTTGCTCTTAAATCCGGCGAGATGAGCGGCTTGGTTAAGTCAGAATTTGGATATCACATCATCAAACTTGATGAAATCAAGGCTTCCAGAACCATTTCGTATGATGAAGCAAGAGAAGTAATCTTTAACAGGCTGCGCCAGCAGAAGGCAGCAGGAAAGTTTGCCGAACTTGCAGATAAATTCAGCAATACAGTATACGAACAAAGTGACACATTGCAACCGGCAGCGGAACTGGTTGGCTCCAGTATCCAGCGGAGCGGTTGGCTCGCCAATGGGGTTGATGGAGTCGAACCATGGACAACAAGAATGTTGCAGGCGATTTTTACCGATGAGGTTGTAAAGAACAAGCGGAATACTGCTGCCATCGAGGTTGCGCCGAATGCATTAGTCGCTGCCAGAGTGGTTGAATATAAGCCTATTGCAGTAAGTCCCTTTGCCGATGTTAGGGACGTTATTCGTCAAAAACTGTTGCATGAAAAGGCACTGAGAATGGCTGAGGATCAGGGCAGGAAAATGCTGTCACAATTACATGGTGGCAAAGGTAAGCCCAAATTGACTTGGGGTCCGGTACAGACTATTACCCGCGCTCAGTATGGATCACTTGATGCGGGTTTGGTAAATACTATATTCCAGGCAAATCCTGAGCAGTTACCCTATTACGTGGGTATTGAAGCGGATCAAAAGGGTTACTTGCTGGCACGTATCGACTCAATCAATGATGGCGATCCGAAAGCTGAGGAGAAACGTCTGCGCTACGCTCAACAGTTGCGGCAATTGACCGGAGAAGAAATGTTTCGTGCATATCTTGCAGATGCCAGACAGAACTCGGACATCAAGATAAAGTTACCCGATACTGCACCTGCAACACCCTGATTTCTAGCATTGGACGATAAAATCGCCACGCAATGTGGCGTTTTTGTCGTCATGTGAGAGGTTGTCAGGGTTCGGTTGTACCCAACGCAGTAGTATTGAACCCGCCATCTACATAGGTGATCTCGCCGGTGATTCCGCTGGCAAGATCGCTGCATAGAAAAGCAGCGGCATTGCCAACTTCCTCGATGGTTACATTGCGCTTGAGCGGCGCATGTTTTTCGTTGTAGCTCAGGAGCTTGCCGAAATCACCGATGCCGGAAGCAGCAAGTGTCTTGATCGGCCCGGCAGAAATCCCATTGACCCGTATTCCCTGATGTCCCAGTTGCATTGCGAGATATCGCACGCTGGCCTCCAGGCTGGCCTTGGCCATGCCCATCACATTGTAGTGTGGCATGGTGCGCACTGCACCAAGATAACTCAATGTCAGCAACGAAGCGTTGCGGCCCTCCATCATTGGCAAGGCGGCTTTTGCCATGGCGGGAAAGCTGTAGGCGCTGATGTCGTGAGCGATGCGAAATGCCTCGCGGCTGAAGCCATCTAGAAACTCTCCGACCAAAGCTTCGCGAGGCGCGAATCCAATGGCATGCACGAAGCCATCAAAACCATCCCAATGTTTGTTCAGATCGACAAACAACTGGCTGATATCATTATCGTTGCCGACATCGCACTGAAAAATCAGATCGCTGTCAAATTCCTTGACCAAATCCAGTACGCGGCCTTGTACACGTTCTCCCTGATAGGTGAAGGCCAGTTCTGCCCCTTCGCGGCGCATGGCTTGGGCGATGCCGTAAGCGATCGAGCGAGTACTGATCATGCCGGTTATCAAAATCCGTTTGTTGGCCAGAAAGCCCATGCTGATCCTCTACAATTGGTTGTTTGAAATATTTTAAATTATAACCTTAACTACCTGATAGATACATATATAAACTAGTCATAGGGATCGATGCTACGAGCAAAGCACAGGCTGGCAGGAATATACGGGCTTGTACGGGCTTGGCAGACAATCTCTAATACCAAAGAAACATGCAGGTACATTCAGGTTTCAACAATATCGCACCCCACGTCAGATGTCATCAAAAGCCAATCTGCGGCATAATTATAATATGGTTTTTGTCCAATTATGATGTCTCTGCCTTGAGGTGGTGATG
>Ga0224495_10000482_pt1 | contig 31614 bp, 7 predicted proteins | sample SF_Jul11_sed_USG_FD_168128 | JGI IMG/M metagenome (GOLD analysis project Ga0224495, IMG submission 168128) | Sediment microbial communities from San Francisco Bay, California, United States - SF_Jul11_sed_USGS_4_1 | ecosystem: Environmental > Aquatic > Marine > Sediment | place: USA: California... | reverse complement strand
GCGACCAAGGGGACGACGTACTACTACGTGGTTCGCGCCTGGGACGGGGTACAGGAATCGCCCGACTCCAACGAGGCTTCCGGGGTTTCCGTGGACAACCTGGCGCCGAATGCGCCGACGCTGGTGAACGCCTTTGACGTGGCCAGTGATCAGGGCGGCAAGGTTCAGATCACCTGGACGGTTTCCGGCAGCGCGGACGTGACCGAGCAGCGGGTGTACCGAGCGACGGTATCGGGAGGCCCGTACACGCTGGTGACGACGTTCGTGAACAACACGACGGCGACGTTCACGGACACGGCCCTGACCAACGGCACGACTTACTACTACGTGATCCGGGCCTTCGACGGCACGCAGGAATCGGCGAACAGCCCGCAATCGTCTGCGATACCGGCGGACAACGTTGCGCCGGTGGCGATTTCGGCGCTGACGGCGGCGGATACTCTCGGAGACAACGGCGGCAGCATCACGCTGAACTGGACGCGGTCGAGCAGCGTGGACGTGACGGAACAGCGGATTTACCGGGCGACGGCGCCTGCAGGTCCGTACAGCCTTCTGACAACGCTTGCGGGCAACGTGGCAACGACGTACGCGGACACTTCGGCAGTGACGGGCACGTTGTATTACTACTACATGGCGGCGTTCGACGCCACGCAAGAATCGGTTGCCTCCAATACCGCCTCGGCAACGGCAGTGGACAACGTGGCTGCGCCGTCTCCGACCTTGCTGACGGTGATCGATACACCGGCGGATCAGGGCGGCAGCCTGACGCTGAACTGGACGGTATCGACGGCGCTCGACGTGGTGAACCAGCGGGTCTACCGCGGCACGGCGACGGGGGGTCCGTACACGCTGCTGACGACGATCGCGGGCAACGTGACGGCGACTTATATTGATGCGACGGCGACCAAGGGGACGACGTACTACTACGTGGTTCGCGCCTGGGACGGGGTACAGGAATCGCCCGACTCCAACGAGGCTTCCGGGGTTTCCGTGGACAACCTGGCGCCGAATGCGCCGACGCTGGTGACGGCAATCGATACGCCCGCGGATCAGGGCGGCAGCATCACGCTGAGCTGGACGGTGTCGACGGCACTCGACGTGGTGAACCAGCGGATTTACCGTGGCACGACGACCACCGGCCCGTACACGCTGCTGACGACGATCGCGGGCAACGTGACGGCGACGTTTGCCGATACCGGTCTAACCAACGGAACCACGTACTACTACGTCATTCGCGCCTTTGACGGCACTCAGGAATCGGTAAATTCGGTGGAGGCGAATGCGATCCCGGTGGACAATACCGGGCCACCCGCGCCGACGCTGGTAACGGCGACCGACACCCTTGCGGATCAGGGCTTTTCGATCACCCTGAACTGGACGCCGTCCACCGCGATCGACGTGGTGAACCAGCGGGTGTACCGCAGCACGACGCTGGGTGGCCTGTACACACTGGCGGGGACAGTGGCGGGGAATGTCACGGCGACGTTTGCCGATACCGGCCTGATCAACGGCACAACGTACTACTACGTGGTTCGTGCCTTTGACGGTGCCCAGGAATCACCGGACTCGGTGGAAGTGAGCGCGGTCCCGGTGGACAACCTCGCACCGCCTGCTCCGACGTTGGTGGTGGCCATTGACACTCCGGCGGACCAGGGGGCCTCCATCACCCTGAACTGGACCGTGTCGATGGCCGCAGACGTGACTGAGCAGCGAATTTACCGCGGCACGGTGACGGGTGTGTACAACCCGACGCCGCTGGCGACGGTCACCGGAAACCTCACGTCAACCTACGTCGATATCACTGCGGCCACGGGCACGGCGTATTTCTACGTGATCCGTGCCTTCGACGGCACGCAGGAGTCGGCCAACTCTGCGGAAGTGACGGCGACAGCCGTCGACAACCTGCCCCCGGTGCAGGTCACCAATCTAGTGGCGGCGGATACCGCGGCGGACCAGGGTGGCAGCATCACCCTGACGTGGAGTACTACGGACACCGACATCCAGACCTATTCGGTGCAGCGTTCCACGGCGACAGGTGGCCCGTACGCACCAATCGCCACCGTGGCAACGCCTGGCTATGTGGATGCGACGGTGGTCACAGGCACTACCTATTTCTACGTGGTGGTGCCGACGGACATTCACGCCAACGCGGGTGTGAATTCCAATCAGTCCTCAGCGATCGCCATCGACAACATCGCACCGCTAAAGATCACCAACCTGTTGGCAACGGATACCGCGGCGGATCAGGGTGGCAGCATCACCCTGACATGGAGCACCACCGATACCGACATCCAGAGCTACTCGGTGCGGCGGGCCACGGCGACGGGCGGGCCGTATACCCAGGTCGGTACTTCGGCGACCCCTGGTTATGTGGATGTGACCGCCGTGACGGGCACTGCCTATTTCTACGTGGTGGTGCCGACGGATATCCACGCCAACGTGGGTGTGAATTCCAACGAGTCCACGGCAACGGCGCTTGATAATACCGGCCCGGTGGCCATTACCAACCTGGCCTCGGTGGACACCCCGGCAGATCAGGGTGGCAGCATCACGCTGACGTGGAGCACCACCGATACCGACATCCAGAGCTACTCGGTGCGGCGGTCGGAAGTAACCAGCGGACCCTACACACCGATTGCCACGGTGACGACGCCGGGCTACGTGGATGCCACTGCCGTGACTGGCACCGCCTACTTCTACGTGGTGGTACCGACGGACATTCATGCCAACGTGGGTACGAACTCCAACGAGTCCACGGCGACGGCCCTCGATAACATTGTGCCGGTGGCGATCGGCAATCTGGTGGCGACGGACGTTCCCGCAGACCAAGGTGGCAAGATCTCCCTAACCTGGTCGACCACTGACACCGACATCCTGAATTACGCAGTGAAGCGGGGCACGACCACCGGCGGCCCGTACACGACGGTCGCCACGGTGACGACGCCGGGTTATACCGATACCACCGCCGTCACGGGCACTGCATATTTCTACGTGGTGGTGCCGACGGACATCCACGCCAATTTGGGAGCAAACTCCAACCAGGCCACGGCGACTGCCCTGGACAATATTGCGCCGGTGAAGATCACCAACCTCCTAGCTGCGGACACCCCGGCGGATCAGGGTGGCAGCATCACCCTGACATGGAGCACCACCGATACCGACATCCAGAGCTACTCGGTGCAGCGGGCCACGGTGACGGGCGGGCCGTATACCCAGGTTGGCACCTCGGCGGTTCCTGGTTATGTGGACACCACGGTAACCACGGGTACGGCCTACTTCTACGTGGTAGTTCCGACAGATATTCATGCCAACGCGGGTGTGCTGTCCAACGAATCTTCCGCGACCGCTGCCGACAACCTCGCCCCCCTTGCGCCGACGCTGGTGACGGCGACCGATACCCCGGCCGACCAGGGCGGCTCCCTCACCCTGTCGTGGACCGTCTCCACCAGTGCCGACGCCATTCAGCAGCGCATCTATCGCGCCACGGCGACGGGTGGCCCGTACACGCTGCTGACCACATTTGCGAACAACACCACGGCGACCTACATCGACGCGACCGCAACCAAGGGGACGACGTTCTATTACGTCATTCGCGCCTTTGATGGCACCCAGGAGTCCCCGAACTCCGTGGAAGCCAGTGCGGCGTCCGTGGACAACCTGCCGCCCAACACTCCCACCGCACTGACTGCGGCGGATACTCCGGCCGACCAGGGCGGCAGCATCACCCTGACCTGGGTGCCCTCCACCAGCACGGACGCAGTGGCCCAGCGTGTCTACCGGGCAACCACCACCGGCGGCCCGTACACGCTGCTGACCACGTTTGCGAACAACACCACGGTGACCTACGCGGACACCACCACCGTCAATGGCACGACCTACTTCTATGTGGTCCGGTCTTTCGATGGTACCCAGGAATCCGCCGACTCGCTTGAGGCCAATGCCGCGTCGGTGGACAACATCGCCCCCCCCGCTCCCTCGTCTCTGGTGGCGTCCGACGTGCTGAACGACCAGGGCGGCAAGATTCAGGTAGTGTGGAGCACGGTGACCACGCCGGATGTGGTGGGATACATGCTGTACCGCGGCACGGCGGCGAGCGGTCCTTACACCGTCGTTGGACCCCGACCGATTGCTGGTTCCAGCTACATCGATGCCACTGCGGTGAACAAAGTCACCTACTACTATGTGGTGACGGCCTTCGACGCCACCAACGAGAGTGGCTATTCCCCCGAGTGGAGCGCATCGGCCCACGACAACATTCCACCCCTCGCGCCCACAGCCATGACCGCGCAGGACGTGCCCGCGGACAACGGCGGGGTGTTATCGATCACCTGGACGCCTTCCGCCAGCACTGACGTTCAGCAGCAGATCCTCTACCGCTCGCTGACGGCGGGTGGACCTTACACGGTGCTGACGAGCTTCGCCGACGGCGTGACCGCCAGCTACACCGATGCGGGCCTGAGCCGGGGCGTGACCTACTACTACGTGGTCGGGGCCTGGGACAGCGAAAACGAGACCCGCTCCACCGAAGCTTCGGCAACTCCCATCGACAACATCGTGCCGAACGCCCCGGTGATGGGGGCGGTTGTGGATCGTCCGGCCGATCAAGGTGATGCACTGATCCTGTCATGGACGCCGTCCACCAGCCCGGACGTGCTGTTCCAGCGCATCTACCGTTCCACCACCAATGGTGGCCCCTACACGCTGGTGGCCTCTCTGGCGGGCAATGCCGACACCGGTTACACCGACCTCGCCCTGCTCAAGGGGGTAACGTACTACTATGTGATCGCCGCCTTCGACGGCACCAATGAGAGTGTGTTCTCCCTGCAGGCCTCCGCCGCGCCCCTGGACAACCTGCCGCCCAATGCACCCACCAATTTCCTTGCGGTGGACACGCCGCTGGACGCGGGTGGCAGCATCAGCCTGAGTTGGACAAACAGCAACAGCTTTGACGTGGTGTCGCACCGCCTCTACCGCGGCAACGACGGGGTAATCTTCCCGGTACTGGTGGCCACCCTCACTGGCGCCACCAGCACCTACGTGGACATCGGGCTGACCAATGGCACCACCTATTATTACTACGTGGTGGCCTTCGACGGTGCCAACGAGTCGCCGTGGTCCAACATCTCCTCTGCCGTACCCCGTGACGACCTGCCTCCGGCAGTACCTGTGGGACTGACGGCGACGGACATTCCGGCTGACAGTGGCGGTGCCGTGCAACTAGGTTGGACCGCGAACAGCGAGCCGGATCTGGCGGGATACAAGGTCTACCGTAGCCGCTCCGGGCAGCCGTTTGTGCTGGCGCAGACAGTGCCAGCCGCCAGCAACGGTTCGGTGGATATGTGTCTGACCAGCCGGTCGGTCTACAGTTATCGACTGACCGCCTACGACACCAGTGGTAACGAAAGCGCGCCGGGCACCTCGGTTTCGGTAACCCCGGTCAATGACCTGTACGGCCTGCGCGACCTGATTCTAAGCCACACCGTGGCCGGTTCCGGCGCCGGGCAGTCAGTGTCCGACGGGGGCGACCTGAACGGAGACGGCATCGCCGATCTGGTGATTGGTGCCGATTCTGCCTCGCCCTTTGGTCGTACCGGTGCGGGCGAGGTTTACATCCGCTTCGGTGACGGCTGTGCCACCGGCGACACCCCATTGTCCGGCGCCAATGTGCGCATTATTGGCGCGGCGGCCAATTCCTATACCGGTTATTCCGTGTCCAGCGGTGGTGATCTGAACGGCGATGGTATTGGTGACCTTGCCGTGGGCGCCTTCGGGGCCAACGTAGCTGCGGGTAAGGTTTATGTCTTCTTTGGCCGCGCCGTGTGGCCGGCCGAGATTGATCTGGCAGTGACCGCTCCCGATGCCGTGATCCAGGGCCGCATTTCCGGCGACAATTTCGGCGCCGCCGTCGATCTCACCGGCGATATCAACGGGGACGGCTTCGCCGATCTGCTGGTGGCCGCACACAAGGAATCGGTGGGGCTGGTTTCCCGCGCCGGGCGCGTGTATGTATTCATGGGCGGCTGGAGTCTGGCGCCGATGACGGTGACGGACGCCAGTCTGGTGTTGAACGGAGGCCAGAATAGTGGCCAGGCGGGCAGCTCACTCGCCACTGGCGACCTCAATGCCGACGGCATCGCCGACGTCCTCGTAGGTGCCCCGGCGGAAAGCCCCAACGGCCTCACCAACGCGGGCAGCGTGTATGTGGTCTACGGCAACGCCCTGATGGGCGGGGGTACCCAGCGTGACCTGTTTTCTGCCGACGCCCGCTTCGACGGCAAGGCTGCTGGTGATGTGGCGGGTTCAGCCATCAGTGGGGGAGGGGACTTCGACGGCGACGGTATCGGCGATCTTGCCATCGGCGCCAAGTGGGCCGATCCCAACGCCATTGCCTCGGCAGGTGAAGTCTATGTGGTGCGCGGCGTCGCGACCCGCTTCCCGACCACTCCCCAGTCCTTGTCGGCCGCCAATTACACGGCGCAGGGCGAGACCTATGGTCTGTTGGGCGCCTCGGTGGCCCTGCGCGGCGACCTCAACGCCGACGGATTGGCCGATTTGGTCATGGGCGCGCCTCTGGCGGCGCCGGGTGGCCGTGCCCAGGCCGGTAGCGTGTACGTGGCGTTCGGGCGTGCCCTCAGCCAGTCGGCATCCAACCAGCTCACTGCGGTGGATCACCTGCTGGACGGCAACGCCGCCGGTGACAACATGGGCTCCAGCGTGGCCCTGGGCGGCGACGCCAACGGCGACGGAGTGGCTGACTTGTTGGCGGGCGCCAAATTTGCCGATCCGTCCGCGCTGACGGATGCGGGGCAGGCCTATCACATCCGTGGCGGCGTGGGAGTTGACCTGGTGGTCCCGCAGGCCCCGGCCACCCTGACCGCCAGTGTGGTCGGTTCCACCCGCGTCGATCTTCTGTGGACGGCTGCCACGGACAACGTGAAAGTGACAGGTTATCAACTTGAGCGTGGTACCGACGGCGTGATCTTCACCCTGTTGACCAGCACCACCACACTAACCTGGTCCGACACAACCGTGGTGAGTGGCACTACCTACTTCTATCGGGTGGTGGCGGTGGATGCAGCGGGCAACCGTTCACTGCCGTCAACGGTGGTGAGCGCCACCCCGGACAGCGTGTTGCCCACCAACCCCACAACGGTCACTGCCGTCGCCACCAGCGCCAGCCAGGTGACACTGAATTGGAGCGGGGCCACCGACAACGTGGGCATCCGCGGCTACAAGATTTCCCGCAACGGCGTGTACGTTACCGAAGTCCCAGGGAGCAGTTACAATGATATCGGCCTGCTGCCGGGTTCCAGCTATACCTACCTGGTGCGCACTGTGGACCTGGCGGGCAACCTGTCCTCCGGCGCCACAGCCACGGTGACCACGCCGTCCGATATCCAGGCCCCGTCGATCCCTACAGGCCTGACGGCGGCGGGCATCAGTTCATCCCAGATCCGCGTGACCTGGAACGCCTCCACGGACAACGTGGGTGTGGCCGGTTACCGGGTATTCCGCGACAATGTAGTGACCCCTACTGCCACGGTGTCCGGGACTACCTTCGTGGATGGCCTGTTCGGACCGGGACAGACCCACAACTACCGCGTTACTGCTTTCGACGCAGCGGGCAACGAGACCCGCGCCCAGGATTCCCCGGTAGCGTCGGCCAGCACCTTCCCGGATATGCCCACAGGCTTGGCGGCGTCGGACACCCCGGGCGACACCGGTGGCAGCATCACCTTGACCTGGACGCCGTACGGGTCGGCCAGCGTGACCCAGCAGCGCATCTACCGCGGCACGATCTCCGGAGGCCCCTATGCGCTGGTGGCCACTCTCCTCAGCAACACCCAGTCCACCTGGGCCGACAGCGGACTGACCAATGGCACCACCTATTACTACGTGGTGCGTAGTTTCAACGGCAGCAACGAGAGCCTCAATTCCAACGAAGCCTGGGCGTTCCCCATCAACGATGGAGCTCCCCTGGCCCCAACCGGACTTGCCGGCATCGATGTCCCGGCCGACAACGGTCGCGCGGTGTCCCTGTCGTGGACGGTGTCCGCCTCGCCGTTCGTTACCGAGCAGCACCTTTACCGGGCGGCCACCACGGGCGGCCCCTATACATTGGCAGCCACGATCACCGGCAATGTGACCGCGACGTTCACCGACGGCACGCTGCCCTCCGCCGGAACCTGGTACTACGTGCTGCGTGCCTTCGATGGCGTGGATGAGAGTCTCAACTCCAACCAGGCCACCGTGGTGGCAGTGGACAATCTCATTCCGGCGGCGCCCACGGGTCTGACGGCGGCGGATGTCCCCGCCGACAACGGCGGTGCGATTCAACTGGCGTGGACGCTTTCCACCAGTACCGACGTGGTGGCCCAGCGCATTTACCGGGCCTCGGCCGTTGCCGGTCCATTCGTGCTGGCGGGCACGGTGAACAACGGTGTGACCGCTACCTTTACCGATATTACCGCAGCCAACAACGTACTCTACTACTACCGGGTCGTGGCCTTTGACGGTTCAAGCGAATCGCCCCCATCGGGCACGGTTATGGCCATCGCCCTGGACAATATTGCCCCGTTGCCGCCCAGTGGTCTGACGGCCACGGATACCCCGTTCGATAATGGCGGCTCCGTGTCCCTGGCCTGGAACGTCTCCACCAGCGTGGACATTCTGCAACAGCGCATCTACCGCAGCACCAGCAGTGCCGGTCCGTTCGCCCTGGTTGCCACGATTCCGGACAAGGTGACTACCTCTCACGTGGACACCACTGCTGTAAGCGGGGTGCTGTATTACTACATGGTGACCGCGTGGGACGGCTCCTACGAGTCCGTACCTTCGGCCCAGGCAAGTGTCACGGCGCTGGACAACCTGGCTCCTGCTCCCCCCGGTTCGGTGGTAGCCAATGACACCCTGAATGACAACGGCGGCTCCATCACCCTCACCTGGACCCGCTCCGCCAGCCTGGATGTGCTGGAGCAGCGCATCTACCGTGGTACCGCCAGCGGTGGCCCCTACGTGCTGGTTGGCACCATTGCGGGCAATGCCGTGGCCACCTGGGCCGACAGCGGCCTTACCAACGGCACCCGCTACTACTATGTACTCATGGCCTGGGACGGGGCGTTCGAGTCGGCGCGCAGCATTGAGGCCTCGGCGATCCCGGCCAACGACCAGGTGCCGTTCACGCCCACTGGCCTGGCCGTGGTTGATACCCCGGGTGACCAGGGCACCGGCCTGAATCTGAGCTGGACTCCGTCCACCAGCCCCGACGTGACCGAACAGCGCGTTTACCGTTCCACCATCGCTGGCGGTCCCTATTCCATGGTGCAGGCGCTGGCGGGCAACACGGCCACTGGGTGGACCGACACCACTGTGGTCAAGAACGTGCGCTTCTACTATGTAATGGCCGCTTTCGACGGTGTTTCCGAATCGGCCTACAGTGTCGCAGTCTCCGGCGTGCCGGTGGACAACATTGCACCGGCGGCGCCCACGCTGCCTGCGGCGACGGACGTGCCGGGAGACAACGGTGGCGCGGCGACGGTGTCGTGGACCCCCTCCACCAGCACGGATGTCGCCGAGCAGCGCATCTACCGCTCGTACTTCTCCGGCGGGCCGTACTCGCGGGTTGCGACGTTTGTGAACAACACCGCCACCACCTGGACCGACACCACCACCTTGGCCGGCGTGTGGTACTACTACGTGGTGCGGGCTTTCGACGGCACCAATGAGTCGGTGAACTCCGTCGAAGCCTCGGTGAAACCGGTGGATAACATCGCCCCGGCGGCACCCACCGCGCTGACCGCGGCGGATACCTTGAACGACAATGGCGGCTCTCTGACCCTGAGCTGGACGCGTTCCATCGCCACCGACGTCACCGAACAACGCGTCTACCGCGCCACTATCACCGGCGGGCCGTACACCCTGGCACCGGGCGGAACACTGACCGCCGCTGCCACCGGGTTTGTGGATACCGGCCTGGCCAACGGTACAACTTATTTCTATGTGGTACGCGCCTTCGACGGCACGCAGGAATCGGCCAACTCGGTGCAGGCCAGCGCCGCACCGGTGGACAACCTGGCTCCTGCGGCTCCCACCACGGTTTCCGCCTTCGATACCCCGGCTGATGCGGGTGGTTCGATCACTCTTTCCTGGACCCCCTCGGTAAGCCCGGATGTGAGCGCACAACGCATCTACCGGGCAACCGTGCTGGCGGGCCCGTACACGTTGCTGGCGACGATTGCAAACAACACTGCGGCAACCTACGCGGATAACACGGCAGTGACCGGTACCCCGTACTACTACCAGATGGAGGCCTTCGACGGCACCTTCGCTTCGACCCGTACGGCGGCAGTGACCGCCACCGCCCTCGTCGATGGTCGTCCGGTGGCCCCCTCCGGGCTGAGTGTGGCTGATGTCCCGGCGGACAACGGCGGCTTCCTGACCCTGAACTGGACTGTGTCGCCCACTGCCGTGGTGACCGAACAGCGTATCTATCGCAGTACTGTTGCTGGTGGTCCATACACTCTGGTGAACACCATTCTCGACAACACCACCGCCACCTGGACGAACAGTGGTCTGACCAACGGCACTCGCTACTATTATGTGGTGCGGGCGTGGGACGGTGCGGGCGCGCTGGAATCGGTCAACTCCGTAGAGGGTTCGGCAATTCCGCTGGACAACATCATCCCGGCTGCCCCCACGGGTTTGAGCGCCGCCGATGTAGCCGCCGATCAGGGTGGAGCGATTGTCCTGGCGTGGATGCCCTCCACCGCCACCGATGTGGTGGAACAGCGTGTCTACCGGGCTTCCGTGCTGGGCGGGCCCTACACCTTGCGTGCGACCCTTGCGGGCAACGCCGCCACTGGTTACACGGATACGGGGCTGACCAATGGCGTCACGTGGTTCTATGCGGTACGCGCCTGGGATGGCGCCAATGAGTCGGTGAATTCAACCACTGCATCTGCCGCCGCCCTAGACAACGTCGCCCCTGCCGCCCCCTCTCTGTTGACCGCCGCCGATGTGGCCGCCGATCAGGGTGGTTCCATTGTTCTGGCGTGGACCCCTTCCGCTGCTACCGATGTGACCCAGCAGCGGATTTACCGCGGCACGGCGACGGGAGTTTACAACCCGACGCCGCTCGCGACCCTCGCGAACAACATCACCGCGACGTACACCGATACGACGGCGGCCAACGGCACGGCGTATTATTACGTGGTCCGGGCCTTCGACGGCACCCAGGAATCGATCAATTCGGTGCAGGCCACGGCGACCGCCATCGATAATCTGGCTCCGGCGGCCCCCACCTCACTGAGCGTGGTGGATACCCCGGCGGACGGCGGGGACGGCTTGACCCTTGCCTGGACCCCCTCTGTCAGTTCCGACGTGACGACGCAGCGTGTTTACCGCGCCACCGTCTCCGGCGGTCCGTACGCGCTGGCCGGGTCGGTGGGTTCCACAGCCACCGGCTTTGCCGATACCGGCCTGATCAAGGGCATCCGCTACTACTACGTGATACGCGCCTTCGACGGCACCCAGGAATCTGCATCCAGCGTGGAAAATTCGGCGGTACCGGTGGACAACGGTGTGCCCGTGGCGCCCACCGGCCTGACTGCTGCCGATGTTCCCGGCGACCAGGGCATTGCCATTCAACTCACGTGGACACCGTCCGCCAGCATCGATGTAGTGGAACAGCAGGTGTACCGTTCCACCTCGGCCAGCGGACCATTCAGCCTGGTGGCGGTGCTGACCGGCAACGCTGCCACCAGCTACGTCGACACTCCGGTAACCACCGGTACCATCTATTACTACGCACTGCGCGCGTTCGACGGTCTGTACCAGAGTACGGCTTCGAACGCGGCTTCGGCGGTGGCGACCGACAACATCGCTCCGACGGCCCCGGCGACCCTGACGGCGGCGGACGTGGCATCGGATAACGGCGGTTCCATCCAACTCGCCTGGACGACTTCGACCAGCGCCGATGTAAAGGAGCAACGCGTCTACCGGGCCACAGCTACCAGCGGTCCTTACACCCTGGTGACGGGTGTGGCGGGCAACCTGGCAACCACCTTCACGGACACTACCGCGGTGACCGGCACGGCATATTTCTACACCCTGCGCGCCTTTGACGGTACCCAGGAGTCAACGGCCTCCAACGAGGCCACCGCCACTGCCCTCGATAATCTGGTGCCGACGGCGCCCACCGCGCTGGCGGCAAGTGATACGCCCGCCGATAATGGCGGCTCCCTGCGCCTCGCCTGGAACGTGTCGGTGAGTACCGACGTCGTTGCCCAGCGGGTTTACCGCAGCACCGCCGCTGGAGGCCCCTACACCCTGGTGGGCTCCCCCGGCTCCACTGTGTCAGTGTGGTACGACACCACTGTCACCCGGGGCGTTACCTATTTCTATGTGGTCCGTGCCTTTGACGGCACTACCGAGTCGGCCTCCAGCAACGAGTCCTCGGCCACTCCGGTGGATAACCTGGCGCCTGCGGCCCCCACCAGCGTCGGCGTCACCGACGTGCTTGCCGATCAAGGCACAGCGCTGAATCTGACGTGGATCCCGTCGGTATCTGTGGATGCGGTGGAGCAACGTGTCTACCGTTCCACCACGCCGGGCGGTCCTTACTCGCTGGTGACGACGTTCCTGAATAACACAGCCACTTCCTGGCAGGACACCGGCTTGACCCGGGGCGTGACCTACTATTATGTGGTGCGCTCCTGGGACGGCCTGTTCCAGTCGCCCGCCAGCAACGAAGGAACCGGTTCGCCCGTAGACAACATTGCCCCGGCGGCACCCACCGCGCTTGCTGCGGCGGACGTCGCTGCAGACAACGGCGGAACCCTGCACCTGACCTGGACCCCATCCGCTGCCACCGACGTGGCTGCCCAGCGCATCTACCGCGCCACGGTGGCGGGTGGTCCGTACGCACTGGCCGGATCCCTGGCCAGCGCCGTAACCGCCTGGGACGACACATCGGTGCTCAAGGGCGTGACTTACTACTATGTGGTGCGTGCCTGGGACAGCACCCAGGAATCGACTGCGTCGAACGAGGCCACTGCGACTGCCATCGACAATTTGATCCCGGCGGCCCCCACCTCGCTGAACGCCTCCGACACAGCGAATGACAACGGCGGCTCGGTATCCCTCACCTGGTTCCGTTCGGTGGCTACCGACGTGTCCGAGCAGCGCATTTACCGCGCCCTCGGCAGTGGTGGCCCTTACGCCCTGGCGGGTACGGTAGTGGCCTCGGCAACTGGTTTTGTGGATACCGGTCGCAGCAACGGTGTGACGTACTACTACGTGGTGACCGCGTTCGATGGGCAGAACGAATCCGCCCTCTCCACCGAGGCCTTCGCTGTGCCCGCCGACAATCTGGCCCCGGCGCCACCCACCGCCCTGACCGCGGGCGATACCCCCTCCGACAACGGTGGCAGCATCACCCTGGCGTGGACCGGCTCCACCAGTCCCGACGTGGTTCAGCAGCGTGTATACCGCGCCACCACCAGTGGTGGTCCATACTCCCTGGCATCCACCTTGACGGGCAATACCGCCCTCACCTGGACCGATACATCGGCGGTGAACGGCGTGACGTACTACTACGTGGTGCGTGCCTGGGACGGCCTGTTCGAGTCGGCCAATTCGGTACAGGCGGGCACCGCTGCAGTGGACAACCTGGCTCCGGCGGCTCCCACCTTGCTGGTGGCGGCGGACACACCCAACGACACCGGTGGCAGCATCACCCTGACCTGGTCCCCATCCACGGCCAGCGACGGGGTGGAGCAGCGCATCTACCGCGGCACCACCACCGGCGGCCCTTATTCGCAGATGGCCACGCTGGCAGGTAACGCGACCACCACTTGGAGCGACGCCACCGTGGCCACCGGCACCACCTACTACTATGTGGTGCGTTCCTGGGATGGTACCAATCTGTCCGCCATGTCGAACCAATCCTCGGCGGCGGCGCTGAACAACAACCCGCCGGCGGCACCCACTGCACTGACCGCAGGTGACACACTGTCCGACAACGGCGGCGGCATTACCCTCAACTGGACCCCCTCGGTCACGGTGGTGGCCACTGAGCAGCGCGTCTACCGTGCCACCACCACAGGTGGTCCCTACGCGCAGGTGGCCGTAGTCGGCAAGGCAGTGGTTACCTTTGCCGACACCGGCCTGACCAACGGCACCACTTACTACTATGTGGTGCGTGCATTCGATGGCGCCAGTCTGTCGGCGAACTCCCTCCAGGCCTCCACCGTGCCGGTGGACAATTTGGCCCCGGCGTCCCCCACCCTGGTGAGCGCTGTGGATAATCCGGGAGACGCGGGCGGGGCCATCCGCCTCACCTGGACTCCGTCGGCCAGCGTCGATGTCACCCAGCAGCGTGTCTACCGCGCGACTGTCACCAACGGGCCCAATGTCCTCGCGGGGAGCGTGGCGGCTGGCGCCACCTTGTTCGTGGACTCCGGGTTGGTCAACGGCAGCACCTACTTCTATGTGGTGCGGGCCTTCGACGGCACCCAGGAATCGGCCAATTCCACCGAAGTCTGGGCAATCCCGGCTGACAATGGCGCACCGCTGGCGCCCACCGTGCTGGCGGTGGCCGATGTGGCAGCCGACGAGGGTACCCAACTGGATCTGAACTGGACCCCATCGGCCAGCGTCGGCATCACCGAACAGCGTGTCTATCGTGCCACCGTCGCGGGCGGCCCGTACGTTCAGATGGCCACGCTGCTCACCACCGCCACCACTTGGCGCGACACGGCGCTGACCCCGGGGACCCGTTACTACTACGCGGTTACGGCCTACAACGGTACGTTGCTGATGGAGTCGGCGCGCTCCACCGAGGCCTCTGCCATACCTGTGGACAATCTGGCTCCGGCAGCCCCCGTCGGCATCACCGCCACCGATACCCCTGGCGACAGCGGTGGCAGCATCACCCTGACATGGACTCCACCTGTCAGCGTGGGCGTGGTGGGGCAGCGGGTCTACCGTGCCACCATAGACGGTGGGCCGTACACCCAGGTGGCTCTGTTTACCGACAACACCACTGCCACCTGGGCGGATACCACTGTGACCACCGGGGTAACCTACTACTATGTGCTGCGCGCCTGGGACGGCACCTTCGAGTCCGCCAACTCCCTGCAGGCCAGTGGCGTGGCGGCGGACAACGTGGCGCCCGCAATCCCCGGCTCCCTGACGGCGACGGACACGCCGGGCGATAACGGCACCTCAGTGACACTGAGCTGGGTTCCATCCGCCAGCCTGGACGTTACTCAACAGCGGATTTACCGGTCCACCGTGACCAGTGGACCCTATACCCAGGTGGCCACCCTCAACGGCAACCTGACGGCTACCTGGAACGATACTCTGGTGGTGCGCGGTATCACCTATTACTATGTGGTGCGCGCCTTTGACGGTGTCTTTGAGTCGTTGAAGTCCAACCAGGCCGCAGCGGCGGCCCTGGACAACCTGGCTCCGGACGCCCCGGCGTCACTGACCGCCGCCGATCGCCCGGGCGACAACGGCAATGCGGTGGTGCTCAACTGGGTGCCGTCCCTCGCTCCGGATGTTACGGAGCAGCGCATCTACCGGCGCAGCCCGGCGGGTACCTACGCGCAGGTGGCCACCATTGCCGACGGTGTGACCGCCACCTGGACCGATATCGCAGCCACCACTGGCAGCACCTGGTTCTACACGGTGCGTTCGTTTGACGGCGCCTTCCTGTCTGCAGCTTCCAACGAGGCCAGTGCTATCGCCGTGGACAATACCGCGCCGGCTGCCCCCACCGGGCTGGCGGCCAGCGACGCACCGGCAGACAGCGGCGGCGCCATCCAACTCACCTGGACATCATCGGCCAGCATTGACGCCACCCAGCAGCGTGTTTACCGTGCTACCGTTACAGGCGGCCCATACACATTGGTCACCAGCTTTGCGGACAACCTCACCGCCGCCTGGACCGATACCACCGCCACCACCGGTGTGCCCTATTTCTACGTGGTGCGGGCCTTTGACGGCGCCAATGAATCGGTCGGTTCCAACGAGGCCACGGCCACAGCGCTGGACAACCTGGCCCCGATCGCACCCTCCGTCCTGCTGGCCGTCGACCGGCCCTTCGACAACGGCGACGCCCTGGTGCTCACCTGGACACCCTCGGTCAGCGTGGATGTGACTGCGCAACGCATTTACCGCTCCCTGACCAGTGGTGGTCCCTATACCCTGGTGGGGAGTGTGACCGGCAATGTCATCGCTACCTTTACCGATACCGGCCTGAGTAAGGGCATCCGTTACTACTACGTGCTGCGCGCCTTCGACGGCAGCAGTGAATCGGCCGGGTCGGTGCAGGCCTCTGCCATCCCGGTGGACGACCTTGTGCCCACGGCTCCGGCACTGGTGGCGGCAATCGACACGCCGAACGACAACGGTTCCAGCATCAGCCTGAGCTGGACGCCTTCCGTCAGTGTCGATGTAGTGCGCCAGGGCATCTACCGCAGCACAGTTTCCGGCGGTCCGTACACCCTGGTGCAAACTCTGTTCGACAACACCACAGGGAGTTGGACCGATACGGCGGTGGCCAACGGCATCACCTACTACTACGTGGTACGTGCTCACGACGGCGCCAACGAGAGCCTGAACTCCAGCGTTTCCGGCGCTGCCTCGCAGGACAATTTGGCGCCCGCTGCCCCCAGCGCCCTGACGGCGGCAGATACCCCGGGGGATGCCGGCGGTAGCATCACCCTGGCATGGACCCCGTCGGCCAGTGTGGATGTGATGCGTCAGCGTATTTACCGCGCCACGGTCTCCGGCGGCCCGTATACCCTGGTGGGCACCGTATTTGACCGTGTGACCGGCACCTGGGCGGATGTGACCGCCGTCACCGGCACCACTTATTACTACACGGTGCGCGCCTACGACGGCACTTGGGAATCCACCGCTACCAACGAGGCCTGGACCGCTGCAGTGAATAACCTGGCAGTAACCACAGGTCAGGCAGGGGTTGCCTATGTGGTGCAGTCCGACGCCTATCCGGCGCTGGTGTCCGTGGGCAAAACATTCCATGTTCGTTATGCGGTGCGCGACCAGAAGGGGCAGCCCGTAAAGGGCTTGACCGTCGCCGACTTCGGGGTGCCGCAACTGGTCAACCTGTCCAGCGGGCTGTCACTCACCAACACAGTGGACTACACCACCACCTGGATCGGGGAGCGGATCGAGGCCGATGGCGTTTACGACGTGGCCATTACCCTGGCCACTGGCGCCCCGGTGGCAACCAATAACACACTGCAGGTGGCCGCCACCCTCAGTCAGTTGGCCGCAACCGATGGCCGTACCCTGCGCGCCACCACCACCGTGGTGGTAGACAACCTGCCGACCAATAGTGCCTTCCGCTGGATCGCAGTACAGCCAGTGGCCGTTAACATCGCCGCTGACAGCGCCGCGTTCAGCGCCAAGGTGCGCATGTTCGATGACAACATGGCGTTGATCAGCGATGGCGGTACCGGCACCTGGTCGGTGGCTTCCTGGATGGACAGCAACGGTGTGCCCCAAACCCCCACCGTGGTGGGAGTCTTCAACACTACCAGTGGCGAATGGAACCTGTCGTTCTCCGGTCTTTCGGCGATGACCGTCGGCGCCCGCCAGTACGTGACCGTGGCCTATGCCGCCAGCGCCACCACTACCCGCCGCGTGTCGTTCTCGTTGCTTACCAGTGCGGCGGGTACGGTGGGACAGGCCCAGGCCAACCCCTATTTTGGCAACCCGCGCCTGTATGTGGCCCCCAATCCCGTGGTTTCCGGCCCGAGCGGCACCGTGGAGGGCTCGGCGGCTACCTTCACCGGCGGTATCGGCAGCCCCTCGGACGGCATCCAGAGTTACGAGTGGGATATCAACTACGATGGCGTGAATTTCACTACCGACTATCTGTCACAGCAGATCACCCATACCTGGCTGGCGGGTAGCGCCGGGGTATACACGGTGGCCTTCCGCGTCACCGACAACCGGGGCACCCAGGCGATTGCCACCCGCCGTGTGGTGGTGACCACACTGTCCGGCAGCAATGCGCTGCCCCAGGTCAAACTGACCGCCGCACCGCCCGCAGTGGTCGGCGCGCCCTTCGCCATGCTTGCGGCGGCGGCGGATTATGACGGTGCCATCGTCTCCTACGAGTGGGATTTTGCCTATGCCGGTTCCCCCGCATCGTTTTCCCCGCGAGCGGGCTACACATCACCCTCGGCAGTATGGACCTTTGCTGTGGCGGGCAACCCGGTGGTGGCGGTGCGGGTGACCGACAATCAGGGTGGCCAGACTATCGGCACCTTGCCAGTGAGCGTGGTATGGGGGCCACCCACCGCAGTGATCAACGCCGGTACGGGATCGGTGATCGTGGGCAGCCCGATCTCCCTGGACGGCAGCGGCAGCTTCGATGCCGATGGCGCCCCGGCAACCCTGACCTACGCCTGGGATTTTGACTATGACGGCGTGACCTTTACCGTCGACGCCACCGGCATGTCGGCCTCGGCCACCTACATCACTGTGGGCGTGCATACCGTGGCGCTGCAGGTGACCGACGCCTACAACAGCGGCAGCATCTCCACCTCCGATGTGGTAGCTATTGGCGGTGGCGCAGCGGGCAAGGTGCATGTGTTCAACGTCCACACCCCAGACAGCCAGGTGGTGGGCGCCCCGTTCCACCTGCACTACCAGGTATTGGACCAGCAGGGGTTGCCTGTCACTGGTCTGAAGGGGGTGGACTTCCCTGTTAGCGGCTTTACGGTGACAAACCTGTCCACCGGTATCTCTCTGGCCGGTGGCATCGACTACCAGTTGGGTGCGCTGGAGGACCGGGGTGGCGGGTACTACCGGCAGGAAATCACTCTGGTCCCGGGCGCTGCAGTGGCGGCGGGTGACCTGATGGGTGCCACCGTCAAGCTGCTGGGTGTGACCTCCCTGCCCAACGGTGTGGCCACCGATGGTCAGGGGATGGTGGGTGCGGTGGCGTTCCGCATGGCTTCCGCCGCGCCGGTGCCGGGCGGGGAATTCAAGCATGTGGTAGTACAGCCGGCCGCACCGGTACTGGCCGCGGCCGATACCACGTTCGGTCTCAAGGCCAAGTTCTTCAACCTGCTTGGGCAAGGTATGGAACCGTCCGTGGTGTCCAACTTCAGTATGGTGTCGGTGCGTAACCAGAACGGCGTAAGCCTCTCCGGCTGGAGCCAGCCCGTCAACTTCTCGGCGGCCTATGACGCCGTGGCCGGAGAGTACACGGTGAGCCTGACGGGCCTGTCCGGCCACGCGGCAGGCGATCGCATCTATGTGACACTGCGTCACCGGGTCATTACCGCGCGCGTCAATACATGGGTGGACTTCAGCTTCGCGGTGGAAGTATCGGCGACGGCCCCGTACAAGGTGACCAACCCGCGATACACCACTCCGGGGTTCAGCAATTGACGTGGCAATGAACGTGAACACAAAACGGACGCTGATGGTGCAAAAAGATGTCTTCTGGCTCACTTCATGCACCATTCATTACGAAGTGTTTACAGTGGTGCGCGAGGCGTGATGTTCAAAAATTTTCCCCATAAGATGACGTCGGCAGCTTCATTCCTGGCTGCGGGCGTAATGATGCTGGCACTGGTCGCCTGTGGTGGCGGCAGCGGGGCAGGGGGGGGGGCTCCGAATCCGGTGCAGGCCAATCTGCAGCCCCTCACCAATATCCATCAGTTCGTGGGCGACACCTGGCAGTTCGATGCCTCCGCCAGCACCGCCCCTGCCCTCGGCAGCATCGTCAAATACACTTGGGATTTTGATTTCGACGGCGTTACCCTGACGCCGGATGCCCTCGGCGTCACCGTCTCTCACGGTTACACAGTCCCCGGCATCTACACTGTTGCGCTGGAGGTGGAGGACGACAAGGGGCAGACCGATCGCACCACCCTGAAAATTCAGGCCTGGGATGCCACCCTCGGCGGCGTGCTGGTGCAGTTGCACCCCCCAGCCGCCAGCCTCGACTTTGGTTCCATCGTGGTGGGGGAGCCGGTGTATCGCACGGTCACCCTGTTCAACAACACCGCCACCAACATTGTTTTTGACAGTGCCACCTCGCCCGTGCAGTGGGTGACCGCTCCCGGTTTTCCCGCCAGCTTGACGCTTGTTCCGCAACAGGCCTCCGACGTGCAGCTTCAGTTCACCGCCCAGGCCGTGGGGTCGTTTCCCGGTACCTTCACATTTGGCTCTTCCGGCAGCGGCCTCTCCGAGGCCGTGTCATTCACTGCACAGACCACCCCGGGTTTCCTGACCGCCGCTCCCATGCTGGCCGGTCGCCGTTTCCACACCGCCACGCTGCTGGGGGACGGTCGCGTGCTGGTGGTGGGGGGCACCAATGCCAGTCAGCAGGAACTGCTCTCCAGTGAGTTGTACAATCCGGCCAGCAACACCTGGACCTGGGGGCCTCCCATGTCTCCGGTTCCCCTGCTGCAGCCAGGAAATGTGCTGATTCCCGGCCCTCGCGCCTTCCATACCGCCACATTGATGAACTCCGGCAGTGTGGTAGTGGCCGGGGGACAATTCTGGGATCTCAATCAGGGGAAATGGATAGCCCACAATTCGGTGCTGGTTTACGATCCGGCCAGCAACACTTGGCAGTCCGCCCACAACCTGACCGATCCGCGCACCCGCCATGTGGCCGTACATGTTGTCGCGGGTGGCGTGGAGCGGCTGGTGCTGATTGGCGGCAAGTTCAATCCGAACGATCCGACCGAGGCCCTTGCCACGGCGGACGTGTTGGACTTTAGCGGCCAGAAGGTGGCCGTATGCACCCTCAAGTCCACTTGGTTGAACCATGCCGCCACGGCCCTGCCAGATGGGCGAATCCTGATCGCCGGTGGCGTGGACCCTCTGGCCGGAAAACCCGGCGCTAACGGCACCGGCGCCTCCACCCGCGTAGAAATTCTCGACCCGGCAACCTGCGGCAGCGTGCTGGTAAATACCGGCCTGACTACCCCCCGCTACGACCTGACGCTGGATGCCATCGCGCCGACGGTGGGTGCATCCACCCTCTTCGCTCTGGGGGGAGCCAACAACCTGTATTCGGCCCTGGCCAGTCTCGAAAAATATGTGGGTGGCCCGACCGCTCCATTTGTAATGGGCAGCGGTGGCCTGTTGCAGGCACGAGCCAAACATCGTGCCGTGGACCTGGGGGCGGGCAGGGGGCTTTTGGTTGTCGGGGGTGTCAACGCCAGCGGTGCTCTTGGAAGTGCCGAAATTCTGGCTCCCTCAGGGGGACTGGCGACTTCTGCCGGGGGTGGATTGCACACCCCGCGTGCTTACGGCCACGCAGTCACGCGCCTGTCGGACGGCTCGGTACTGGTCACCGGCGGGGTAGGGGTAGGGGCGGGGGACGCCGCCGCAGCCCTGGCTGAGGTAGAACGTTACCTGCCCACTCCGTGATTCCAACACCCCTCTGTCCGGATACCGGGGTGCAGCACGATGTGCTGCCAGAAAATACCGCAATCTGGGTAATGCGGTTCCGGTTTCTCCGGGGGGTGGCCCCCGTCAACCCGCTGACGATGACAAAAAACGCACAAAAACAAACGAATAACAACACTCCGGCGGGCGGCACGGAATGTGCAGTTTTTGGTCTTTGGTTTTAGGGTTGATCGGGCCCCTCGGGGCAGAATTCACGCGGTTTACAGGGTGGCCGCGCGGCAGGGGTAATGGATGGTCGCAGGTGGCAATAGAAACGGCGGAGGACGGCCATGGGCGGCCAGACTGCTGGTCGTTTTGCTCCTGACAACGCCACCGGCTGCCGTTTCCCCGGCGGCTGCCTCCAACCTGTGGACGACCAACTCCACCGGCAGTACCACCAACAACCTGGCTTCCATGCGCGGTTTCGATCCGGCCCTGCTTACCGGCATTGCGGACCCGCACCCCAACACCTCCAACCTGATGGTCGGCGATCCTTCCAACCCCCACTATTATCTGGAGGGCAGCACCCAGTTCGGCTTTGGCCTGGTGTCCGGGGCCTCGAACAACACCATCTGCCAGAATCGCATCGACTGCACGGGCGTGAACGGCAACCCGGTACCCGTGCCTGCCGGAGGGGCGGCCGCGCAGACCGGTGACCCCGGCTACTACTACCTCTCCTATATGCAGTCTGGCAACGACGGCAGCGGCAACCCGCTGCTCAAACAAGGCCTGCGCAATGATGCCCTGTCCGACGCGGTGGCACCGACCGCCGGGTGCGGATCCCTGGCCGCTGCTGCGGGACAGAAACGCTGTAACCAGTTCGACGTCGGCTTTCATCAGGAGGTGGCCTTGATCGGGGATGGCAGTGCGGCAGCACCACGCGGTGATGGGGATCAGATTTTCGACCTGTTTTTCAGTATCGACTCCCTGACGGACGCCGACGGCAACCTGATTGGCGAGGCCAAGGGCACGGTGACCGAGGCCTACACCGATGTTACCGCCGGGATAACCACCAGTGCGGCATGTACCGGCACCTTCTCCTACTCTGCAGCCACCGGGTACACTCAGCTCACCGGGCCCCAGGGGGAATGCAAGTGATGGGGTTGGGAGTTTTCGGGTCGGTTATGGGCATTAAATTTCCCACCGCCAGTGAGAAGCGATTTTCCCATGTTTTCTACTCCCTTTTTTCCGCCTTGAAAATCAAGGTGTTGAAGGTGTACGCCGAAATGGCACGCGCCTTGCTCACTCTTATCCCGTCGCGTTCGGAAAAGAGATCGTTATTCGTCACTCAGTGCAACGAGGTGAAACGTGACCGAGCTTGTTGATTCCTTCCGCCGCACCGTCAAGTACATGCGGGTTTCCCTGACCGATCGCTGTAACCTGCGCTGCAACTATTGCATGCCGGCCTGGGGCAACCACTGGATGGAGAAAGACACGCTGCTCAGCTACGACGAGATGCTGCGTGTAATTCGCCTGTCGGCGAAGCGCGGCGTGTACAAGATTCGCGTGACCGGTGGCGAGCCGCTGGTGCGCAAGGGGTGTGTGGATTTCATCCGTCAGGTGGGCCAGGTGGAAGGTATCACCGAGGTGGCCATGACCACCAATGCCATCCTGCTGAAGGACCACGCCCAGGACCTGTACGACGCTGGCCTGCGCCACCTGAACATCAGTCTCGATTCCCTGAACGCCGAAAAATTTGCCGCCATTACCCGTGGCAACCAACTGGATCGGGTGTGGGAGGGTATTCAGGAGGCGGTGAAGGTCGGCTTCCCGAGCATCAAGATCAACGCGGTCGCCCAGAAGGGTGTCAATGACGATGAGTTCGTGGACTTCGTCAACCTCACCCGCGACATGCGCATCGACATGCGGTTTATCGAATTCATGCCGGTGTCCGATTGGAACAACTGGCAGCAGAAGTACATCTCCATCGACGAGATACAGAAACTCATCACCGACGGGGTGGGCGAACTGATCCCGGTGTACGACGGCGATGCCGCCGCTGGTCCGGCGGAGAACTTCCGCATCCCCGGTTATGTGGGGCGGGTGGGCTTCATTCACGCCATCAGCAACCACTTCTGTGATACCTGCAACCGCGTTCGCCTGACGGCGGACGGAAAAATTCGCCCCTGCCTGTTTGGCAAGATCGAGGTGGATTTCCGCGAGGCCATTCGCGGCGGTGCCAGCGACGAGGAATTGAACGAGCTGTTCGACGAAGTGCTGCAAATCAAACCGGATGCTCACAACATCAACATGTCGAGCCCGGAAAAAATGCTCACTTCAATGACTGCCATCGGCGGCTAGGTCGTCAGCAAGGTCGTCAGATCGTTCGACGGTTTGCGGTTCCGTTCCGTGAGAAACGGGCGGGCTGCAAAGACTGCTCCGGCCAATGTGCCGGGGCACTCGGGCGGACCGGAGGGTCCGGATCGCCCGGGACATGAAGAAGTGCGGAGAAAATCCTCCGCACGGATGGGCCAGGACGGCCCGGCAACCCGGTGTGGATGTGTCAGGTCCGGGTTGCAGGCGTCACCTGAGTGGTTCGGGTGGCGTCCGGTGGAAACACCAAACGTGCTAAGAAGGGATCGAAAATGAACAAGAAGATTACTGTCGCTGTCGGCGCTGCTGCTGCGGTTGCCATGGGTGGCGTGGCGTTCGCGTCCAACATCTACACCATCAACGCGTCCGAGGGCTACATTGCTGGCGCCGGCGCGGTGTTCCTGCCGAAGTTCATCACCGAGGAGTGTGGTGCGCTGGCGGGTGGCAACTCCACCCAGAGCGGCGTCAACAATGGGTCCAACCCCATCCCGGGCGCCACCTCTGGTTGTGCCAACCACGGTCATGAAGTGGCTGCCCTGGGTGCCAGCATGGGTCTGCTGGGCATGCCGTACGTCCCGGCGTTCAACAACACCGAGGCTTCCGGCTACATCCTGTCGGCTTCCGACGTGGCGTTTGACAACGGTCTGTTCTCGCGCACCAACGTGGCGGCGACGGGTCGTAACGTCAACTACTTCTCGCAGCTGGACAATGCCTGGACCGGCACCTACGGCGACTCTGGCACCGTGACCCCGGATCAGGCCATCGGTGCGAACCTCAGCACCGACGGCGTGCGTGACAAGTGGATCGACCAGACCGTGGTCGGCTACGTGGTGTCCAAGAACGTGAACGTCACCTCCACCACCGCCCAGGCTGTGTTGGGTGGCGACGCGCTGCGTCAGAACATGCGCTCCCAGCTGTCCTGGCTCGGCGGCACCACTGCTACCGCTACGGTGGTCATCGACCAGCGTTTGGAGCAGTCGGTTGCGTTGGGTCAGGCCGCGTTTGAAGCCAGCATGCAGACCCTGCAGCAGGCGATTCAGACCAACGGCGGCAGCGTGAGCATCAACCCGGACAGCACCCCGGGTACGGTGGCGAACGGCAAGATCGCCCAGCTGATCTCGCAGGACGTGGAGGGCTACCTGTTCTCCTGCATGAACTGCGACACCGCTCAGTTGTTGGCCACGGGCGTGACCCATGCGTTCAACCCGGCGGACGTGGGTGCCTTCATCCCGTACCACACCGCGTGGCACGCGGTGCCGACCATCGTCCACGCTCCTAACTAGTCCACTCCTCGCGGAGCGGGCCTTAGGGCCGGTCGTCACTTAGGTGATGGCTGCCGACGGTGCCTGACAAACTGGGGGTCTGCCGCAAGGCAGGCCCCCTTTTTTTTGTTCTCGTATCTCTTGTTGTCCCCGGAGAGTGGCGCGAGGGCTCCATCCGGTTCCGGCTGGGGAGATGAAACCGCTGCTCCCCTCATCACACCCTTCGGCATCTCCCCCCAACGTTTTTCACCCCAACACTTCCCCCAATGTTTTCCACGGGTTTTCCCCTCTGCCCCTCCCTCCCCCGACTCCATACAGTTTCCGGGTCTCCTGCCAACAATGCCTCCGGTTATACGAAACAGGTATGGAACACGTCACAAATCCGGGGAAAAACTCATTTGCGCAGGCTTTCCCGCTGGCCGTGGCATGAAAATTGGAATTCTGAAACCGGAAGAATCGGAAATATTTGCGCCAATTCCGGCCTCGTCTCCCTGGATGCATGGGCGGCGGCGGCAAAATCCGCTACAGTAACCACCTGCCGTGTCGGCCCCGTCAGGAAGAACCTTGCGCAATCCGGAACGCCTCTTGAATTTTGTACGTGTGCTGCCATGGTTGCTGTGCTGTGCCGCGTTGGCCGTCTCCACGCTGGCCTGGGCCGGTCCCGTCGAAGATGCCCAGCGGCTGCTGGGGGCCGAGCGGGCCGCAGAGGCGGAACGCGTGCTGTCCCGGTATCTGGTAACCAATCCGGACGATCGTGCGGCGCGTTACCTGCTGGCTGCGGCCATGGCCGCGCAGGGCAGACTGGATGCGGCCTATGCGGAGTACACGGCACTGGTGGCGCAGGATGCCACCGACGGCGTGGGTCGGGCGGTTACCGGGCTGTTGGAGGAGCGTGGCCGCACGGTGGAGGACGCCCGCAAGATAGAAGCGCTGTTCGCCGATACCACGGATGCCGTCGGTCGGGGCGACCTTGCGGTGGCCGTGCAACTTCTGGAGCAGGTAGTCCGCCTTGCCCCCCGCAATCTGGCGGCACGTGGCAATTTGGCGGCTCTGCTGGGGAAGCTGGGTCGGCACGAGGATGCGGTGGAGCACCTTTCCGCCGTCGCGCAAGCCAATCCTCAGGATATTCAGGCCTGGCAGCGTCTGGGAGAGGGGCAAGAGCGGGCAAGGCGCCCGGAACAGGCCAAACAGACCTACCTGGAAATTGTGCGAAAGCGGCCGCGTGACGGCGCCGCTCTTTTCGCGCTGGGGCGTCTCGCTCTTTTCAATGACAGGGACTTTGCCGCCGCCGAAGCATGGCTTCAAAAGGTTGTGGAAGTGGCCCCCAACCACGCGGATGGCGCCTACCTGTTAGGCATGGCCCTGGTACAACTGGACCGCAAGGAAGATGCATTGGCAGCCTTCCAGCGCGCGGTGACGGCCAACCCAAAACACTTTCAGGCACACTTTCAGCTTGGGGTGCTGCATGAAGCCGCCCGGCGGGATCAGCAGTCATTGGACGAATTCAAACTGGTTGTCCGTTGGGGCGGAGACAGCAACGAAGCCTCTCAGGCGCGCCGTCGCCTGCAATTGTACGGTGGCGACGCGGAGGGCGCGGTGGAGGTACGGCGCTTGTCGGCGGAAGCCGTCCTTGCAACCGAATCCGGAGACCTGAAAACTTCCAAACGTTTGCTGCTGGAGATTCTGTCACGCGTTCCCGACAACGCCCTGGCCCGCTACAACCTGGCTACGGTTTACAGCCGTGAGGGCAACAACAGTGGTGCGGAGGAGCAACTCAAGCGGGTGTTGACACTGGACCCGGAGAACTATCTGGCCCATTACGGCCTGGGTTTGATCTACGCCGGCGGCGGTCGCTTCGAATTGGCATATGAAGCATTTCGCAATGCGGAGCGATGGACATCTGACAAGGATCCCCGCAAGGTGGTGGCCAGGACCATGCTCCAGACCCTGGGAAAAACCATTGAGGGAATGAAAGGGCAGGAGGAGTCCCGTGGTTTTTTCCTCAAGGGGGTGGAACTGGCCAATGCGAAGGATTTCGATGGGGCCCAGGACGCCTTCCTTCAGGCCCTGAAATTGGACCCTTCCAATCCTTATTACCGCTACAACCTGGCATTGGTGTACTCGGAACGTGGTAGACCCGATTGGGCCTACCGGGAACTGCGAGAGGTAGTGCGGTACAAGCCCGACTACGTGCAGGCGCACTTCCGCATTGGCCTGTTCTTCATGGCGGCCGGGGTTTACCAGGATGCGATGGATGCCTTCGCCAAGGTGGTTGAGTACGGCACTGACGAGCCGGAAGTGGCCGAGGCGCGACGGCAGTTGTCGGAAGTGGGGAAGGACGCGGACCGCAAGGAAAAATCCCTCGCCTATTTGGTGATCGGCAAGGCGCTGATGCTGACAAATGACCGCGAGAAGGCTCTTCAGGCGTACCGATGGGCACATGAACTGGACCCGGACAACCCACGGCCACTGGACCAGTATGTCGAGTTGCTGATGATCCTGGGACGCGACCAGGAGGCCGAAGATTTGTTGGATAAGGCAGTTCTGTGGTTTCCGACATACTTCCCTTTCCATTTCAATCTGGGCCAAATTGAAAAGGGAAAAAAGGATTACGAACAAGCCGAAATACACCTGAAAAAAGCGCTTGAGCTGCAACCGGGACAATCGGCGGCCCTGGATGTGTTGGGGGGGCTGTACCGGGAAACCGGTCGCGCCGAGGATGCCCTGGATCTGATGGACAAACTGGTGCAGGCCAATCCGGACAGCGAAAAGGCGGTACTCGCCAAGGGGCGGTTGTTGGTCCAACTGGAGCGCTACGCGGACGCAGCCGTGCTGTACGACTGGTATCTGGTGAACCACGATGAGACCGCTACATTGCTGTTGGAGCGCGGCAAGGTGGCGCAGAAATTGGGTGTGGCGGGCGGTGCCGGACCCACCCCCCTCACCGGGGGCGCCGCCGGAACGCTCTCCTCAGCGTCCAATTCGGCAGTCGTTCCGAAGTATGGGGAAGCCAGCGAATGGTTTCAGCGTGCCATCGTCGTGTCCGGTCCCCAGGATTCGGCGGTGGCGGCATCCGCACGCGCCTTGCTGGAGGCGGAGCGACCTTGGGCGCTGAGCATCCAGCAGACGCTGCTGAATTTCAACACCAATGCCAATAATTCGGCGGTACGTCCCCGTCCCGCCGTCTCCAGTAGCACCACGTTTACGGCGACCTATACCCCGTTGCGGCGCCCCAATCTATCGCTGCCACTGACGTACACTACTGCTCACAGCCTGCATTACACGTTTCAGACTTACGTGAACACTGATACGCTGCAGGCCCGACTGCCAGTGTCTTACAAAAAATTGCGGGTGACCCCCCTGACCAGCATCAGCCGAACCCGGAATCAGAGTGGCCGCACCTCGATTACCTATGTAGGAGAGGCCAATTTTAATGCCCGGTTGCGGTTTCCCGCCGTTCTGGACGGTAATTATTCGCGCACCGAATTTGTGTCCTATCTGAACCCGGGCAACAACTATCTGCAGGTACGGTCCGACGTCACTGCGATGCACCAACTGAAACTTGGCCGCAACAGCCAGATCACCCTCGCTCTCAACCGGGTGCATGATCATCGTACGGCCGTGGTCCCGCTTCTGGATGTTGACCGTATCGATTTGACACGGAGCCTGAATTGGGCAGCCAGCATGAGCCACAACCGGGTGGTCACGCTGGGATTGTCACATTCCGGTTCCCACGAACTGCGCCGTGGCAACCTGAACCCAATAACTCAGAGCGATGTGCCAGTTCCCATCCTGTCGTCCTCCAACCAGGTATCCTGCAGCTATTCCTTCAAGCCGTATTCAAAGGTGACAGCAGCATTCAACGGCAGTCTGGGTTCGGTGGGATTTCGCTCCGGGCTGTTTACCCAGGCCACTGACAAGGACGGCAAAACGGTGTGGGTGGAAACCACCTCCACCAGCGCCACCCAGTCGTTGCGGGTGAGTTTTACCTACGATCCCACTCCCAAGGTGCAGTGGTCCTTTGCATTCAGCCACGTGAAAAGCCGCGCCAGTACCGACGTTCCGGTGGATCTGGATGCCCTGTTGGCCAATCAGATCATCCAGGACAACATCAACCGGCAGAAATCAGCGATCGTTTCCATGCGCTATACTTTCTGACCACAGTGATGCGGCAGTCGGACACCGCGTACACCACCTCTTTGGTGTGCCTGTGTCGGATGGATAGGTGTTTGTGCTGAGAAAGCCGATGTTTCCGATGCGGGAAAAAATGGAGCGATGGCGGGTTCCTCACCCTTGGCGGGGAATCCTGTTGCTGTTGCTGTTGACAGCGTTTACCCACATTTGGGAAGTGTCGGGTGAGTTTGTCTACGACGACATGGCGTATATAGCACTAAACCCTGCCGTACAGAACGGTCTGACGGACTGGGAGCGGGTGTTTATCGATCCCTCCATGTACTCCGGGCAGGCCACCGGCCACTACCGCCCCCTGGTGGTCCTGAGCTATAAACTCAACCGGGCGATGGGCGATACCACGGTGCCGTTCAAGGTGACCCAGTTGTTCCTGCACGTGTGTGCGGTGCTGGCGTTGTTTTGGGCGTTATCGGCATTGTCTCGCGGGTTTGTGGACATGCACCCGTGGCTTCCCGTGGTGGCCGCCGGCCTGTTTGGCATTCTGCCTTTCAATGTGGAAGCTGTGCATTTCATGTCAGCCCGCTCGGCGGTGCTGTGTGGGTTGTTCGGCATTCTGTCGGTGGCGCTGTACGTCAAGATGCGCGCGGCGAACGGCTGGAGGGCTGTCGGATTCTATGGGGCTCACCTGCTGGCGTTGGTGGCGGCGGTGTTTTCCAAGGAGACGGCGATCACCCTGCCAGGGGTGATCCTGGCCATGGATCTGCTGCTGATCCGGCGCGCTGGCGTGGATTTGCGGTCTTCGCGGTTCTGGATGCCCTATTTGCCGTACGCGGTGGGGCTGATGGTGGCCATTTCCATCATGCCCAACATGGGGTACATTTTCGAGTACCTTCACCGGGTGATCGAAGAGGAATGGCGCTTGGCCACGGCCATTTACTGCCTGGTGGAAAACGCGCGCCTGATGGTCCTGCCCACCGGTCTGACCGTAGCCCACCCGATCGACGCGACAGTAAGGCTGACTTCGCCTGCCACACTGTGGAGTGGTTTCATTCTTCTGGGTATGGCGGGGGCGACGGTCTGGGCGGGGAGGCGTCTGCCGCTGGCGGCGTTCGGTGTGGTGTGGTACCTGCTGCTGATTATCCCCTCGACCTTTGTCCACCTGACCACGATTTTGCTGGAAAACCGCGGATATTCATCCAGTGCGGGCGTTTGCATGCTATTGGCGGCCCTGTTTTTTGCCTTGTGGGAGGCGGCCGCGCGTAACCGGACCGCATTGGTTGTGGCGGGGGGCGTCGTTGTGTCCGTGTTTCTGGCGATGAGCATGGTCCGTGAGCGGGTATGGGCCAGCAATACCACGCTGTGGACGGACGCGGTGGCACACGACCCGGATTCCTATGACGCCCGGCACAATCTGGCCACCGTATTTTTACTGGCCGGTCGGCTGGAGGACGCGGCGAAAGAATATGAATTTCTGGTCCGGATTTCGGGTTCGGAGGAGAGCAAGTATGCCTTGGGCCGGGTGCGAGTCCGGCAGGGGAGATATGCGGACGCGTACCGGATATTCGAAGACATTGCACAAACATCCCCGACGAATCCAACCCCACTGTTTGAAATGGCAGTCCTGCTACAAAGGCAGAACCGGGAAGATGAGGTGGTTTCCATGATGCGCCGTGTGGTGGAAGCACAGTTGACCAATGAGCAGACCCGGAGATACCTGTTTCCCAAGTCGCTTATGGACACCACTTCCGAACTGGCGCGGGTGGCAGTACAGGCCGGGCGCCCGGAGGACGCTGTGTGGGCGGCAAAAATTTTGCGTGCCCATTACCCTGGCACCCTCAAGGCGGAGTTATTGGCGCTGGATGTCCAACTGCTCACTGGTGATGCCAACGGAGCTCGCGAGACTCTAAACCGCTTGCGCCAAATTTCCCCACAAAATCCCCAGCTACCAGCTTGGGAGCAGGCGGTGACCCAATTGGCCGAGCCGGGGCGGCATCAGCAGCGTTGACCAGCGGGATCAACGTCCCCAGTTAGACAGGGGGCCCTCTCTGCCTCTGTCCGCCGTCAGAGCTGGTGCTGTGCGGTATACTCCCCGGTCGCCACGCTGCTGCGGGCATTGGGTTATCACATGACATGCCGTTGCATTCTGGCAAGAAGCCCGGGGGTGGAATAAAAGAAAAAATGGATGAAATAACAACCAAATCAGCGCAATCCAGAATGGTCCGGCGCACTTGGTTCAGCGTGCTGCTTCTGATTTTGCTAACTGTAGGCACCCACGCGTGGGAGATGTCGGGTGAGTTTGTTTACGACGATACGGGGTATATCGAAAACAACCCTGCCGTACAGAACGGTCTGACGGACTGGGAGCGGGTGTTTATCGATCCCTCCATGTACTCCGGGCAGGCCACCGGCCACTACCGCCCCCTGGTGGTCCTGAGCTATAAACTCAACCGGGCGA
>Ga0224495_10000481_pt1 | contig 31745 bp, 32 predicted proteins | sample SF_Jul11_sed_USG_FD_168128 | JGI IMG/M metagenome (GOLD analysis project Ga0224495, IMG submission 168128) | Sediment microbial communities from San Francisco Bay, California, United States - SF_Jul11_sed_USGS_4_1 | ecosystem: Environmental > Aquatic > Marine > Sediment | place: USA: California... | reverse complement strand
ACATCGCTTTTGCTTTATTTTACGCAATCAAAAATCAGGACAGGCGAATATTCATGGCATTCCTTTCTCGTAATGAATCAAACGGTCAGGTTTACAGGCAAACGGCATCTTGTAGAAAACTACAATTTATTGATCCAGAAATTAATCGGGGAAAAACGCCAACCCGGAAAGTTAAAGTTGTATATTCCCGTAGAAAAGTTCGCTAGAAAAACAATGGGCATTAATCCGGGCGCCACATATGGATCGGCCAAACGCTGGAATCCGGATAAATTTGCAAAGGCGGCTGCGGCATTTGCCAGAGATTACGATATTGTAATTTTTGGCGGCGAAAAAGAACGGGACATTGCGGCAGAGGTGGAAAAAAATCTGAAAAAACTAAATGTTTTTAATTATACAAATCTGGCCGGAAAAACAACGGTAGAAGAATTGTGCGCGAAAATTGGAGCTCTTTCCCTGTTTATTACCAACGACAGCGGCCCCATGCACGTGGCCGCAGCATACCAGATTCCAACGGTTGCCATTTTTGGGCCAACGAAATACAAAGAAACTTCGCCCTGGGAAAATCCCGGCGCAGTTATTGTTCGCCGGGAAGATTTGCCATGTTCGCCATGCATGAAACACCATTGCCCGTTAAAACACCACCATTGCATGGAGTGGATAACGGCTGAAGAGGTTGTAAAGCAATTGAAAAATTTAGCAGGGTAGAGCATGGGCATGAACCGGGGTGTAAAAAATGTTTAATATTGGTCTCTCCACTTGTCGCGGCTCTTTTAAGGTTCCTTTACTCGCTTCTTTAATTCCCTAACTTCCTTGTTTTTTTTCTTTGCTCTTGATCTCCAGATCTCCAGATCTCTTTAATCATGAGGCGCTATCAAAAAAACCGATAATATATAAACCTTTTTTTATACTAAAAAATGGGGGGAACTTTCTCCCTCAAATACATGTATTTTTTACAGCCCGGGCTGGAACTCAATAATCTACCCCGTCACTTTAACATCAAACAGTATGAATTTCGAGTTCATGTCCAATCTCTTAGGCTCCATACTTGATTTCCTGGAAAGGAAAAAGGGTGTCCGGTTTAATGCAAATCTGGATCATGTTTACTGTGAGGAATTTTTGTAGAAAATGTTATAATCTGGTTTATTTAACAAGAATACTTTAATAATTTTGGATTTTAATACGAAAATGAGATATGGCTGAACAGCAAACAAATTCTGCTTTTCGAAGCATTGTAGCAATTCATTATTCCGATGACCGGCTGGAGGGATATTTGCAGTTTTTAGTCCCTTCCAGAGCCAATGTTACGGCCGGCGATATTATGGACATGATCAACATGGAAGATATCAAATACGGCGTAGACCAGTCCGCCATTGAAAAAGCCATTATTGCCTATAAAGAAAACCCTGAAGGCAATGTCAAAAAAAACTTTCTCGTCGTTAAAGGTCTTCGGATGGTTCCGGGGACGGAAGGACGCATTGAGTACTACATAAATGAGGCGCCTCCTGTAACGATTGATGAAAATGGAAAAGCTGATTTTCGCAATATTGAAAAATTTAAAACTGTAGAAAAAGACAGGCTTCTGGCAAAAGTCATTCGCATGAAAAAAGGCGTTGATGGAATCGATATTTTTGGGAACTCCATTAAAACCAATGAAGTTCATGATGTAAAAATAAAAACCGGTCAGAATGTCACCGTGAATGAGCAAACCGGAGAAGTCAGATCCAGCGTTACCGGAGTATATCAAAAAATCCGCAATGTTATTTCGGTAAATCCAACTCTCGAGATTAAAGGAGATGTTGGGCTGGAAACCGGTAATTTAAATTACGAGGGCGTCATTAAAATTAATGGAAATGTGGAGCGGGGCGCAGAAGTTCAGGCTACAGGAGATATTTTCATTAATGGCTTGATTGAGTCTGGCAAAATCAGTACTACGGGATCTTTGCATGTCAAAGGGGGGATTAATACCAAGCATGACGGTTTAATTCATGTCAAGGATTACCTGAATGCCACATATATAGAAAATTCCAATATTCAGTCCGAGGGAAACCTTGCGGTGGTCAGTTCGATTATCGGAAGCGGTATTATTACCAGTGGCAATGTCCGCACCATCAAAGAGGGGGGCAAGATTGTTGGCGGTGAAATTACTGTTCTGGAGAGTATTTATACAGACAATCTTGGCAACACCAATGAAACTCCAACTGTCATTACAATAGGCACCCATTATTATATAGACATGGAGTTCAGGAAATCTCTGGAAATTATTCAGGAATTGGAAGAAAAATTGCGCTCATCTATTGAAAGGATAAATGAGATTAAAGTCTATATACAAAGAATGCAGGGAAAAGTCAGCCCTGAAAAAAAAGCAAATTTTAAACATGAATTTGATATGTATAAAAATATAGAAACCAGCTATCAACAGGAAAAAGAAAAACTTGAAAAATTAAAGAATCACAGATTCGCCGCCAATGACCCTTTTATTTCGGTAAAGGATACCGTTTTCCCGGGCGTTACAGTTCATTACTTTGGATTTACCGAAAAAATTTATACAATGTACAGACATTGCTCCCTGAGATTCAGCAAAAGTGAAGGCAGAATGATTGTAGAAACCTACAAAGAATTTCCTGAAAATCAATAGTCCTATGTATTTACGGGAACCTTGAGTTTTACTTTTTCATGTAAGGCGGTGAAAGGATTTATTCCATTGTTGAATTTTTTTATTTCAAAATGCAGATGGGGCCCGGTGGTAACTCCGGTTATTCCTACTCTTGCTATTTCCTGCCCTTGTTTAATAAACTGTCCCTTCGATATAACCACGCTTGAAGCATGAGCGTAAACGCTGATATAACCGTCTTTGTGGCGAAGTATAACCATATTCCCGTATGTACCGCCGTCTCCGGCGTAAACAACCACCCCGTCAGCTGCCGCATGAATTTTTTCTCCGATATTTGCGCCGATGTCGATTCCCGTGTGGAACTGCATGGAGCTGTTAAAGGGATGTTTTCTCATCCCATATCCGCTTGTAATTTTGCCGCTGACCGGCCAGATAAATCTGCTTTTGACAACATAACGAAATTCTTCCAGAGGACGCGCCTCCGGTAAAAACAGTTTTTCACCTTTCCGGATTTTTTCATTGGGAAGATGATTTGTCTTTATAATGCTTCGGGAGCTCATTTTGTATTTTTTGGCAAGAGCCGAAACGGAATCTCCTGACTTTACTTCGTAAAAAATTCCAGGTCTGTCGGGTATGTCCAGGCTGTCCCCAGGTCGGATCATTTCCTTGTCTTTTTCCGGATTTGCCGAAATGATCGTATATACAGGAATATTGTATTTTTGCGAGATTCTCCATAATGAGTCGCCCTCGCTAACGGTATATTTATGCATCTGGACAGATTCATCTTCCTGGTTTAATGTCTTTTCGCCGCTATTCTTTGCGTTAGATCCCTTGTCCGGATGTTTATCGGTTTCGTTGATAAGGCGGTCTTCTTCTTCCAGTTTATCCGGATTTTCCCGGATGTTTTTAAAATATGCCTGTATGATTTCGTCCACTTCTTTATCATATACCACGACCTCTGCTGATTTTTGTTCCGGCGCCTTCATTATTTTGTTATGATTGTTGTTTGCGCTATAAGGATAAATTTCAGAGTTCAGTTCGCCCGAGAAAAAAATCATTGCGGCGCTGTAAATCGAGATCACTCCTGTGCCAATTAAAATCTTGTCGAACAGTTTCATGATGTATCTTATTGTCGGAAGAATCGGGAAAAAGGGAAAGTATTATTTCCAGAGTCAGAAGCCCGGGAGTCTGGGAATGAACTTAAAATTCATGCCTAATCAAGGGGTAATTTTGCGTTTTTTGCGTGCGAAGCACGCAAAAAACGCCTATTTTTACCAATGATGGGGTTGACTATTGAGTTCCAGCCCACGCTCCCGGGATAATATGATAAAACTTTTCAATCGAGGAAATTCTTTCTCTGGCCTGTGCAAAAAACATGCTGTCTGGATTTTTTAATACTCTTTGATACGACTTTAACGCTTTATGCAAATCCCTGTACTCCTTTGAGTTTTCCAGAATTTTCCCCATATAAAACCATGCTTTATCGTCGCTGAAATGGTCAGCCATTTTGCCTTCCCCTGTGCCGATATATTTTATCAAATACTTCAGAGCCTTGTCGTAATCTTTTTGATTGATAAAAGTGGAAACAAGCTGCATGGAAACCAGTTTTGACCAGTCGGAGTCTGGGTATTGCGCGACAAGCTTTTCTTTGTATTCGATGGATGCCGCATAAATATCGCGGGATTCGGGATTTTTTTCGGAATAGGTCTGCCAGCCGTCGGAAATATAATACAAAGCTTTTGCACTGGATTCCCCCGTAAGGGAATTCAGCGGACCGTCCATATTTCTTTTTCCTTCCAGAGAGTCTATGTACATGGTCCAGATAGATGCATCCTGAAAAACATGTTCATCGCTGGAAGCCGAAGCTAATTGCAGATATCTTTTCGCCAGAACAAAATTTTTTTCATTTATATAATTTACGGCCATTTCCAGATAGTTTTTATCGGGGCCGTCTTTTTTTTGGGAGCTTTCGGAATTGTTGTCATCATTGCTATTTATAGCATTATTTTCGGCATTACTATCGGTATTACTTTTGGCGCCTTGGGGGAAGACCGGATATAAAAAAGGGCTTGCATGCAGCAAGCTGGCGCCAATTAGAAGGGGAATCATTTTTTGTAAATATTTCATAAGGGTCAATCTATCAATTAATCAATTAAATGAATGCCGAAAGAACTCTTTTTTTCTTCGCTTTTTTGCGGGGCTGGTTTTTCCACTTTTTCAAAATCGGGCTGCTCTGCTCCTGGTTTTTTATTGTCTGCTTTATCGTCCAGCAGAGGAATTGTTTCATTTTCATTATTATTTCCGGTCTTTCCGGCTTCATTGCTTTTTTTTATGCGATCAGGCAGAACCTGCCCATCCGGATTGTTTTCATTTTCAAATAAAAACTCCCCATCTTTTCTTTTCAAAGGATCCGGCTTTTTGATAAACTCCTGACTTTCGCCAATCAAACGATCATCGGTATCCCGTCCCAGCTTTCTAAAGGTTGGATGAATTCTTTCATCCCTGGATTCAAACAGCTCTTTGTACACATCGACATCTTCTATCAGACGGTTCTTTTTTTTATTTTCTTCCCTGATTTTGTCAATATAAAACAAATTGGCAGTTTTTTCGAAAAGTTGAACTCCTCCCGGAGTGGCATTTTCAATCCCTCTTTTTACGCCCAGAAGAATAGCGACAAGAGCAATCATGGCAACTACGGCTAAAAATCCCTTTTGAATAATATCCCGGATATGCACGGGAATTTTTTCAATGATTGCGTCAATTTTAGCCAGAATTTTATTCATATTTTATTATTATATTATCGTAAAAAAACAGAAATGGCATATTAAAATATTTATGGGGGACGGAAAGGCATTTGCGCAAAACTGCGTCAGTCTAAATCATTTTGACTGAATTTCGAATTCCTGCCCAGGCTGCATGGCAATGCGATGTTTGCCTCCCCATGCCGTTCCTCATTAAAATATGATTCGGGTAAAAAAAACTTGACCAGAGCGGGCATAAGTAAACGCTCATATATGAAAAGCGGAATAAAAAAAGTTTTGGCTATTGGCGCCCATCCGGATGATGTCGAATTCTCGATGGGCGGAACGGTTAAAATGCTGACAGAATCCGGATGTGAAGTGATGATTCTGGATATTACCGATGGCGAACCAACCCCGCATGGAAGCCCGGAAATCCGCAAAAGCGAATCGCAAAAAGCCGCAAAAATTTTAAATGTCCAGCGCAAGACCCTGGAATTTGACAACAGATTTTTAATGGATGAAATCCATATTCGAAAATCCATTGCCGGTGAAATCCGCCTTTTCAAGCCGGATGTAATTTTTGCCCACTACCCCATGGATGCCCATCCGGATCATCTGGCCGCATCTTCACTAAGCATGGCCGCGAGATTTTACGGAAAACTGTCTTACATTGATCTTCCCGGAGAAAGGTATTTTACTCCCCGCATTTTTTATTTTTTTTCAGTTCATCTCCGGATTTCGCCCCAGCCTGATTTTTGTCTGGATATTTCTCCAGCCATAGAAACAAAAATCCAGGCATTGTTGTGCTATGAATCGCAGTTCCATGAATTAAGCCGCAAATTGTCCGCTGAAACCAACGAGCAGAAAGAAGACATGGTTCGCTCGTTTATCACCACACAAAACAGATATTGGGGAAATCGAATTGGCACGGCATTTGCCGAGCCGTTTTTTTCTCCGGAAATTATTGGTTTTGCCAATCTTAAGGGATTGATTTTGTAAATTTCAATGACTCATGACATAGCATCTCTCTACAACTACAATCGGGATTTATCCAGCCGCTGGCCGGATAAAATACTTCAGCTTAAAACGCTGGTTCGGGAGGAAATTGCCGAAAGGTTGATGTTGTCAAAAGATTTACCCTTGATAGTAAACGGCCACCAGGCAATTTTTTACCATCCCGGACTTGTTTCCAAGGAAATTCTGGCTTTTCGTGCGGCATCGCAATTAAAGGGGAACGCCCTGTCGGTTATCCTCGATCACGACCCCAATGATTTGATTTTTTCTTATCCTGCAATAAAGATGGAAAAATCGGAGTTCCGCATTCAAAAAAAATTTAAACTGTTGGCGTCAAAAGATTCTTTTCATTATTTTAACCTTCAACTGGATTTAAACGGATTTTTTGAGATTCTGGAAAATATTGCAGCCAACCTGAAACCGCATTATCGCGAGGAATCTTTGCATTTTCTGGAAGAAAATTTTGCGATATTAAAAAGGCATGCAGGAAAGAACAGTAGCGACCTTGTTGTTCATTCCAGAATGGAAAGCCTGAAACAATCTGGTATGAATTTGCTTGCGCTCAAAACCAGCGAAATAACCGCCCTGCAAAGCTGGAAACAGTATTGCGCCTCGATAAACAGCGATATTGCCGGATTTGCATCAGCCTACAATCTTGCCCTGCATGACTACCGCAATGCGCACGGCATAAAAAATCACGCCCAGCCCGTACCCGATCTTAAATATGATGAGTTGCCCTTTTGGGTAATCGACGATAATGGAAAGCGCCAGAAAGCCTCGTACGCAGACAAAGGGAAAACTCTTTTGCCGCGAGCCATTACCCTGAGTATTTTCTTGCGCCTGTTTGCTTCCGATGTTTTTGTGCATGGAACAGGGGGCGCCAGATACGATCAGGTTACAAATTCCATTATTCAAAGGTTTTTCAGGGTTACTCCGCTGGCATTTCTGGTAAAAACAGCCTCGCTTCAAATTCCCGTTTTGGAAGCCAGTCCGGTTTCACGCTATAAAAATATTTTGCCGTATTCCAAATGGCAGAGCCAGTACAGGGATTTCCAGTATCATCCGGAAAAAATACGGGCGCACGACCCATTTCTGGTGAAAGAAAGATTTCGTCTCGTGGAGGAGTTTCGAAATGCCGTCGGCAATAAAAAACAAATCCATGAAAGACTCGAACAAAACCGCCTGAAAAACATGAAAAACATGAATTTAATCAAAAAAAATCTCCATGCCGAACTGGACGAAATCAAAAAATATTCCAGGGACAAATCTGTTTTGTTCGACCGGTCTTTTCCGTATTTCTTTTACGATATAAACGAGCTCATAAACGACAACAGTTTTGATGTTGTTTTTCCCGATGTCGCGCCTTAAACTATTTTTTTTCCGCTTCAGAAACCATATCGGTGGCTTCGTAATTCATCAGATTGGCGGAATCAATGACCATCTGTGACTGTTTTGTGAGAAATCGAACCAGCGTAGTTCGTTGAATAAAGCCGAGATCCAGGAATGCTATGCCAATCTTGACGCCTTTTTCCTGCTGATACTTTAATGCCGCGTCAAGCTGTTCCTGGGTTATTTCGTTTGCGGCAATAAGAATTTCTCCAAGACGTAATTTTTTTGCCGGTTCTTTTTTTATTCCCGCTGCTTTTTCCCTGTCTTCTATAATTCTGCGGTACTTGGCCAGATTTTGGGGAGTCAACAGCCCCTGGTTTACAAGAATCATTTCAATCAGGCCGCCTGCTTTACTCTGGTAGGCAATTGCGTGATCTAACTGTTCTTGAGTAATGACTTTGTCTTTGATTAATAGTTGTCCAATATTGATATCGCTGCTCATTTTTCCATCCGGATTTTAAGTTATTGCTGGAAAGCCATCCTGTCAACTTAAAATGAAATTTATCATCGCTTTATTGTAAAAAAAGTGTTTTGCCCTTCTGCTCCCGGCCGACAACCGCGTGTCGGCCGCCACCCATAAAACCGGTTTTTGCCGCCATGTATTAATGGTGTACAGAACTAAAAAAAAATGAAATCTGGCGTATGCAGTTTTCTCGAGGATTTCGTCAGGGATTTTACAAATTCATATTCATTATTTTATGCGCAACCGTCGCGATTGGGTGCTCCCGCAAATGGCACCGCGAAGCCGACACGCTGATGCTGCAAATTTCAACAGATCCAATCACCTTAAACCCTGTATTATCTGAAGACGCATATTCCAGCACCATTTGTTCCTATATTTATGAGTCTTTGCTGGAAAGGGACAAGGCCACCCTGGACATGAAGGGGCGGCTGGCCTTAAACTGGACGGTATCTCCCAACAACATGGTCTATACTTTTTACCTGCGCCAGGGGGTAAAGTTTCACGACGGTCAGCCTTTTACGGCCAAAGATGTGATTTTTACATTCCAAAAAACTATGGACGAAAATACTCCGAATCCGCAGCAAAAAGTGTATTTCAGGGATGTGCAAAATGTTTTTGCTCCGGACGATTACACGGTGATTTTTGTTATGAAAAAACCTTACTACAAAAGCCTTGAGTTTCTGGGCGGCATGGATATTATCCCCGAACACATTTTTTCAAAAGTAACCAATTTTGTCCTGAATGATTTTAACATGAAAAATCCTGTGGGTACGGGTCCCTACAAACTCCAATCGTGGAAAACCCGCCAGAAGTTAACGCTCATCCGCAACGACGCCTACTGGGGTCATTTGCCCGATATCAAAAAAATTGAATACAAGATTATTGAAGACGAATCTGTCGCCCTTCAGGCTTTAAAAAAGCAGGAGCTCGACATGAACAATCTGAATTCTTTTGAGTGGGAAAGACAGACCGGTTCAAAAAAATTCAACGATACATTTCGTAAAATAAAATACCTTGCCACTACATATAGTTATATAGGTTACAATACCCGTAAATTCCCGTTTGACGACAAGCGCGTGCGGCAGGCCATGACATATCTGATTGACCGCGAAAAAGTGCGCGATACGATTTTAAACGGGCTTTCGGAAATTACCACCGGCGACTTTTGGATACAAAGCAAACAATACAATCAAAACTTAAAGCCGTATGAATTCAGCCCCGCCAAAGCCCTCTCGCTGCTAAAAGAGGCCGGGTTTGAGGACAGCGATAAAGACGGGATTCTGGATAAAAACGGGAAAAAATTGTCTTTTGAACTTATGGTTCCCAGCGGGGTGGACTTTTACCGAAAATTTACGCCCATAATGAAAGAAGAAATGGGAAAATATGGAGTTGAGGTCAATATTCGCCAGATGCAGTTTCAGGCTTTAATTGAAAAAATCAACAAGCGCGAGTTCGAGGCCATGATGCTGGCCTGGAGCATGGATATTGACAATGACCCATACCAGTTGTGGCACAGCAGCCAGTTAGAAAAGGGGCATAATTTTACGGGTTTTACCACTCCTGAAATGGATTATCTGATTGAACGCGCCCGTCTGGAGTTTAACCCCGAAATTCGCAATGTGTTTTATCACAGATTTCACGAGATTTTATACGAGAACCAGCCCTACACATTTTTGTTTACCCGCTACAATCTTGTGGCATTAAATCGAAGATTTCAAAATGTAAATGTCTACAAAACCGGACTGGATTATCGCGAATGGAAAATTATGAGGATCGTGAAATAAGGAATTTCTCCATGTCGCAACTGCAAAAAGGAAGTTACCAGGCGAAGCAAGATGTATGAAAGTTTCAGATTTAATCAAAATTATTAAGTCGGATGGTTGGTTCCTAATCAGACAATCAGGAAGTCATCGACAATATAAGCATAATGTAAAAAGCGTCTGGTGAATATCATACCATAAAGCATCAAAAGATGTACCGATCGAGACGCTTAAAAGTATTTTAAAACAAGCTCAAATTATGGATGTGGAAAAATGAGAAAATTTATTGTTCTTTTTGAAAAATCAAAAGACGGTTATGACGCCTATGTCCCCGATCTGCCGGGATGCGTAGCTTTTGGAGACACAAAGGAAGAAACGGAAGAATTGATATTTGAATCGATAAAATTTCATGTTGAAGGTTTGGAAAGGGAAGGAGAATTAATTCCGCAAGCAGTAACCGATAGTGAAGTGATGGTAATTTAATTATTTAAATATAAAAATGAAGATACAGGGTGGCAACATTCAGAGCTGCGAAAGCCTCTGGGGAATTTTATCCAAAGTTGGCAAGATGTTCATACATCTCCGGGTCTAATTGCGGATCAATGACATAGATCATTCTGCGGGTCAGGTCATTTTCAAGGTGGTACTTGGCGTGGCGTTTGTCGAGCACGAGATTTTTCTTGTCAAAACCTGTAAGCGCCAATTTTGGCTCCTTCTCAATATTGAGATTTACCGATCCGATTCTCTCCACCACCGGGCGACTTTGCTGCCGGTTAATTTCATGAATCTTGCATACCTCAAAATACGGACTCCCGCTCATGGACTCTGCCGTAAGAATGATAAAATCCCCAACCTTTAAAATCATCTTGTTGTCGCAAAGACTTATGGCCACCAGATCCAGAAATTCCCGTATAGCTCGCGAGGCATACGTAAAATAAGAATTGTTCAACATCATTTTAACGGCCGTTACCGGGTGAATTCCCTTTCTCCACGGGACATCTGTTGTCAGCGAGGCAAATTCAGAGGCAATGGCAAGGATGTTGGCGTCTTCGTCGTATTTTATGTCCTGTTTTAAATCGTTTAATGTGTGAGCGATGGCGCCTGCAACATTTTTCTTGTCTGGAATTTTGGAATAGTCCTGATACAAAGCGGCCAATTTTTGAGCCAATTGTGTTTTGCCGGGGTAATTATTACTGGTTGCGTCAGATGGCGCCGGTCGGTGATGAAAAAGGATATTGCGCTTGACTGCCGGGTCCAGGCTGTCTTCATGCGCAATCATTAAATACGAAATCAGCGGATGATTTTTTATATACAGCATCTGATTGCCATCCAGCCCCTTTTGGCTGGGCATGTTCATTTTCAAATATGCGACATCGCATAAAAGACTGGAAACCATTAAATGATTCATGGAAGTCTGCAAATAGCCTTTGTCCTTACTGCTTTGATGGGTCATCCCGCGCGTTTTTAGCGCCATGGCTACAACGGTTCTTTTTATAGCGATTTGCATTTCATGCGCAAGCTGTCCGGAACTCATCAGTTCCAGAATATTGACAAGTCCATTCATGGCGTCGGGCTCTTTTTCAAATTTCTCGAAAACATCCGAAACCGTATTTTTCATGCGCCTTGCGCTTATGGCAGAAAAACTGGAAGTTTTTAATTCTTCAAACATGGACGAAACGTCTCGAGCAAGAACATCGCCTGTTTCCTGTGTGAGCAGTTTTGTATCGCTCATGCCTTCGGGAATGTCGCGGGATGGTTTCTTCAGTTTATGGGCGTCGGATTCCTGAAAGTATATTCCCTGGGATTGAAATTTGAGAAGGGCATTTATTTCATTTTCTGTAGCTTCTGCTTTTTTGGGAATGAGAATCTGGCCGGCTTTATTATAGAAGTCCAGCGGTATTAACCGGGATTCTCTAAAGTAGTTAATGATTTCTTCATTAAATTCAAATTTGTTTAAACTCATTGAAATTGCCCATGTTCTTTTTTTTTATATTACTTGTATTATCCAGCAAAAAAATATTTTCACGAGGTTTGCGGGTTTTTCCATGCCATATGAACTTTAAAATAGGGGTATTGGCCGGCGACGGAATAGGGCCGGAAGTGATGCAAAGCGCCTTGAGAATATTGAAAAAAGCAACTCAAAACAGCGATCATACATTTGAAATTACAGAGGCCGCAGTAGGCGGCGCTGCCATAGATCTCACCGGGGAGGCGCTTCCGGCAGACACATTAAACTTGTGCGAAAAATCCGACGCCATACTTTTTGGCTCGGTGGGCGGACCCAAATGGGAACATTTGCCGCCGACACAGCAGCCCGAAAGAGCTGCCCTGCTGCCCCTGAGAAAACATTTTGAACTGTTTGCAAACCTGAGACCGGCCATTATTTATCCTGAGCTGAAAGACGCTTCGCCGCTGAGAAGCGACCTCGTAGAAAACGGCTTGAATATATTAATTCTCCGGGAGCTCACCGGCGACGTGTATTTTGGAGAACCCAAAGGGCGCCGCGGCTCTGGACCCGATGAGGAAGCCTTTGATACAATGAAGTACAAAAGGTTTGAAATTGAAAGAATTGCGCGCATTGCATTTGAATCCGCGCGGGGGAGAAAGAAAATCGTCCACAGCATTGATAAGGCCAATGTATTGACAACAATGGTCTTGTGGCGCGAAGTTGTTATCGAAGTTCATAAGAACTACCCCGATGTAAAACTGCATCATCTTTATGTGGATAACGCCTCCATGCAGTTGATAAAAAATCCCGCCCAGTTTGACGTTGTGTTGTGCCCGAATTTATTTGGCGATATATTATCCGACGAAGCCAGTCAAATTACAGGCTCCATTGGAATGCTGGCTTCGGCTTCGCTGGGCGCCCCGGAAAGCAAATGGGGGCAGCCTGGTTATTCTTTTGGATTGTATGAGCCTTCCGGAGGCTCGGCTCCGGATATTGCAGGGCAGGGAATTGCCAACCCCATTGCGCAAATTTTATCGGCAGCGCTTATGCTGAGATATTCCTTTAAAATGGAAAAAGAAGCCCTGCAGATTGAAGCTGCGGTAAAAAAAGTCATTGCCGAAGGCGCCAGAACCGGCGATTTGCTGCCGACAGGCTCTTCGGGCAGGGCATTAAACACAAATCAAATTACCGATCTTGTTTTAAATGCCCTGTAATGCAAAGGGATAAATCAGGCCGGGACGCTTACGGGTCTTTGCTTCATTTCGCACTGACCCTCAAAAATAACCCCGTCTTCAATTTCCAGATTGGGCGAACGAATGTTTCCAATTACCGTACATCCTGAATGAAGCTCTACTTTTTCGGTAGCATTGATGTTACCGATCACTTCTCCCTGTACAATGACATGCGGGGTTTCTATATGTGCCTTAATTTTGGCGCCGCTATCTACATATAAAATAGAGCTGCCTGTTATGCTCCCCTCAAATTCACCGCATATTTTCAGGGGTTTGGAAAAAGTCAATATGCCATTCATTTTTACCTTTTTATGAAAGGTGGTATAGTTTAACTTAACTACGGGTTTTTCTTTTTTAGCAGCCATATATTTTACATTTGTGATTGCAGAAGAAATTACTTGGTGGTCATGGTAAACACGCCGTCCCAGTCTGCCGGGGGCGGAGTTTCAATAAAATGTTCACACCGCGTTACATAAAGTTTGGAAGGGCCGTCATCTGGTTTTGCCTGCACAGCCTGTTTAAACTTTGTCAACGCCTCCTTCCATTTTTTTTGTTTATATAGAGCAAGACCTTCATTGTAAAATATTAAAACTTTTTGCATTTCAGGGGTTATCATATGCCAGTATCTCACATAATGTTAAGATGTCAAGATTTTTGACTGATGTCAGGCTGACTGATGTCAGGGATTTTAAGAGGCAGCCGTTCTCGTTGAATGGCAAACTAAAATTGGTTTGTTGCCATGTTTGAATATTGAATAATGCACATGAAACTGATTTTTTTTAAAATAGAGGAGAATTACATGGCCAACAAGAAAACGAAACCTGCCCCGAAAAAGGCAGCCAAAAAACCTGTAGCAAAATCAACGGCGGCAAAAAAACCTGCTGCGGCAAAATCCAAAGCTGTAAAGAAACCGGCTGCAGCAAAACCAAAACCAAAACCAAAACCAAAAGCAAAAAGCCCTGCCAAACCAGCAGCAAAGCCAAAAGCTGGCGCCAAACCAGAGACTTCAGCCCAATCCGATTTTCCGGAAAAATGGCAGGCAGAAATACAATCCAGTCAGGCTCGCAATAAAGCACCGGAGAAGTCCGGCTTTATTTCAAAGCTGATGGAGATTTTGGGCGGATCCAAAAAGAAAAAATAAATCGCATTCCTGCGATTTCGATCGCCATAATATTGGGGGGGATGGGCCGGGAGCACTTTGCCCAACGTCGCCTGGCCCAAGGGGGGCGAAGCCCCCCTGTTTTTTCATTTTGTTATGCATGCGTTTATGATTTCCGAAAAGACCAAAAATATTTTCAATCTAACCGCCTGGGTTTTGCTGTTTTTTATGCCCGCGCTGTATTTTCTTGCCGCAAAAAATACTGCCATTGCGGTTTTTCCCCGGAACTCTCTGGCCGAGGCCGGAAGGAAGGTTTACGAAAATTCCGGCTGCGTGTTCTGCCACAGCCGCGTTATCCGAAAATCTGTTCCGGAGCTGGTGCGGTATTTGCCCGATGAGTACTACAAATTGAATTTGTCTCCCGAAATATTTTTCCGGATTTTCAGCAACGACTACGCGGATTTTACCGGTCGCGCCATTGCGCCCGATCTGGGTTACTTGCCGTATTCAATGAAAGACGAATTGTATATTGAAAATTATATTAAAAATCCGCGAGCGGGGAATGTCGCATCCATCATGCCGGCGTACTCCCGTCTTTATCGTGAAAAACTGCGCGCCGATGAAATATATTCGGGGTGGGGCAGTTCTTTTCTTCATAATGGTTACGATAACAATAACGAAAATTATTCTCGCGGTAAGGCGCTAAACAGTTTTTTATTGACCCCCCGCGCCGATTTTATCAGGAGGTAAACATGATATTCAAGAAACGTACTGAGGTGTCCGGATTTCGGCGGTCTGTGGAAATGAGTCTGTTTAGGATATTTGTAATCAGCCTGTTTTATGCTTTATACCTGACCTGCGGGAAAAAACCGGATAATATCAGCCCGGATAGTACCAGCAAGGAACTTTCCGATCATAAAATTATTTCTCTTTCTGATGCTGCCGATTTAACCGTGAATGGAGAGAATCCTCTGGAAAGCAATCCCGAAGCCATTGCGCATGGAAAAGGACATTATGCGGCCATGTGCGTGGTTTGCCACGGCGAAAATGCCCGAGGCAATGTCGGGCCGGATTTATTAGACGATGTATACCTTCACGGGGAGGATAATTTTTCCGAATATAAAGTGCTTATGGGCGGTATCAGCACGGATCATATGAAAATGAATCCACCGCGCGGCAAAATGCCCGGATATAAAAATATTCTTGGACCGCACAAGGTTCTGGAGATTATGGCCTGGCTTGCCGATGCAAAAAAGAACGCAAAAGATTGATTTCAATACAATACGGTAACTTTTATATATGGCGTAATATAATGAATATTTCTGGTTTGCAAGCTGCTGGTCTGCATATGTAAATAAGAATATTCCATTCCGAGACAAAAAACCGCCGAATTTGCCATGGGATTCTGGATTGGACCAGCCGGATAAAATATTACCTCCACTCCTGTTTTTGCCATGAAAAAATCATTGAGATTGTGCAGATAGAGCGCGAGGGGAATTTCCAGCGGAATTTGAACCATAAAGTGATCGCCCAGAAATGTAAAGATAGAGCCGCGGGCGCCAATAAACAACAGAAATGCAGGCGACGACCAGTCATTGGAAAGAAATCCATAATGGCCGATTTTTAAACCGCCGTTAAAATGAAAAATTTTCCATTCCGCAAGTTTATACAGCACTTCCAGACTGGCAAGGGAAAAAGGCTGTACTGCGCCCTGGTTCAGACCTGAAAATTTTGCGCTGTAATATTTGTCCAGATGCAGCAGTTCCGGATTGATGGTAATGTCGGTCATAATATCATAGCCTGCTGAAGCTCCCGAAAATGTGAGGGGAAGCATAAAAAAGTTTTCTCGCTGCCGGATAGACTGGTATTGTTCCCATTGCAGCGAAAGATTTACCCCCAGAAAACCATCGCTTATTTGCTCTGAAAATATTTTTTGGGTCGAACAAAACAAAAAAAGAAAAATAATGGTATTTTTTTTCATGAATCTGGTTTAAATTCTCCGGCTGGTTTTCCACTTTCATCGAGGATCATTTCCTGAATATCCACAAATTCGATTGTACTTTCATCAAAAGATTTGTAGGGCTGCGCTTCAGCTTCCTGGGGCGGTTTTGGTTCTACGATGCTTTTTTCGGGAGCTGTTTTTTTCACGAGGACTTCTTCCGGGTTTATTTCTTGTTCGGGAATTTTTTTCGGAGCGCTTTTTTGCTCTCTTCTTTGTTCTCTTCTTTGCTCTTCAGTCGCTTCCGGCGCTTCCGCCGATGGTTTCTGCAAAACCGGAGCAATTTCTATTTGCTCTAACGGTTGGGGTGGGATCCCAGGTTGTGCAGGGGTATCCTTTTTTTCGGAGACTTCATAAAGTTGAATCTCATCTACGTTCATTTTAAAATTGCTTTTTTTCCACATATCATTCATTTCCCGGCGGCTGATTTTTTCCGGAAACCATGTTATTTGAACATGGTTGCCCGAACCTTCTGTCCATATTTCCGGAGTTGTTAGAAAATATCCCCGGCGCAGGATTCTTAGTTTTTCGTTTTCCCGAAAACGTCCCTGAAACGTTAAATATTTCAAGCGATGTTTTTTTTGAATATCTCCCCGACATATATTGTTTTTCGACACCCTGTATGTAATCAAGTAGCTATAATTGGCAAGGCGCAAAAATATATCTATGTGATTTAAGGCGCGATTGCCTTTGTAAAAATGAAAACTGGATGTGAATTTTCCTGTTATCCATTTCTTCTGGTTTTGAGCGTTTTTTTTTGCTTGTATTTTTCAACCCCCAATTGTATTATTTTATGGATCAAATCGACAGACTTTAATCCGGATTGTTCCCATAATTTGGGAAACATGCTTACGGGAGTAAAACCCGGCAAGGTGTTGATTTCATTTAAATATATATGGTTGTCTTCCTTGTTCAGGAAAAAATCTATTCTGGCAAAACCGCATCCCTGAACCGAGGTGAATGATTTTACGGCAAGTTCCTGTATTGTCATGGATTGATCCGGACTGATCTCTGCGGGAATCACCAGACGCGCGCCATTTGTATCCAGATATTTTGCTTCATAGGAATAAAAATCATGGCTTGAGATAATTTCTCCCGGAATGCTTACCTTGTAATCCGGAAAATTGCCGAGGATGGAAACTTCGATTTCCCTTGCCGATATTCCCTGTTCACACATTACCAGATCGTCAAATTTTAATGCATGCTCGATTGCCTCGTTCAGATTTTCTGGATTCTGTACCCGGCTGATGCCAACGGAACTTCCCATGCTGGCGGGTTTGGTAAAAACGGGGAATCGAAAATCTTTTGCTATATTGTTTATTATTTTTTCAGGAAATTTTGTCCACTCGTGTTTTTCCACTTTTATAAACGATACCTGGGGAATGTGCGCCGATTGAAAAATTAATTTGGAGTAGTATTTGTTCATACATAGCGCCGAAGAAAGAACGTCGGAACCGGCATAAGGAATGTCCACGAATTCAAAAAACCCTTGCAACTTGCCATCTTCGCCTGTGGTGCCGTGAATTATGGGAAAAGCAAAATCAACGGGAAATTTATTGTCGGTGGTTTGAATCTGGCAATCGGAATGCCTGTGTAAAAAACAGGGATTTATCTCATGTTTTTCAGGATTATCCGGAACACGGGATTGATAATGCCAGTTTCCCTCCGTATTAATGTACACAGGAATTACCTGATACTTTGCTTCAATCAGCGTTTTTTCAATAAATTTGGCAGAAACGCAGGAAACTTCATGCTCCCCGGAAACTCCCCCAAAAAGAAGTAAAATATTTTTAGCCACGGAATCCGGTTTTCAGGAAATTACAGATTGTTCATTTTCATAGATCGTAAAAAATTGATCAAGTGTGGCAAGCTTGAGGACATTTAATACCTCATCCTTGATGTTTAGCAGAGCAAACTTTCCGCCCTTTAGCTTGATTTTCTTTTGACCGGCGACGAGGGCTCCAATGCCCGAAGAATCCAGATAGCTTGTATCTTTCATATCAATAATAATGGATTCCGTATCGGTATTTTCTACAAGGTCAAAAATCGCCTGCTTTAATTCGCTTACATTGTATAAATCTACATCGCCGGCGACCTCAATAACCTTGTGCTTGCGAAAGTCGCGAAATTTTATTTCCATATACTGATATTCCTGTGTAAAAAGTTGGATATATTTTCAAAAATCATAATCATTAAAATATAAGATCACAAATAGGCAAGCATTTTTTTGCCTGCCTCCAAACGTGGCCCAAAACTGCGCATTTTAATACATTTTGATCTGATTATTAAGGTTCATGTCCAGGCTCCAAACTGCTTTCTGAAGAAAATCTTGCAATAATAATTGTTTTGTTGATAGGTTGTCTTTGATTTTAAAATGTGACGACTTTATGAGATATGCAGCGCATTTTCAATGTATCGCAGGGTGTCCCGATAAAATTAGCCTGAATACTGTTATATATAGGTGTCCTTCCTGCGATAATTTGCTGGAAGTGATTCACGATGTAGAAGCGCTTAAAGATCGATCTCCCCAAAGCTGGATTTCGTTATTTAATGAGAGATATCGCACATCTGAATTCCCGTATGGTTCCGGAGTCTGGGGAAAAAAAGAATGGATATTGCCTGAAATTGACAGCCAGCATATCGTCTCCATGTATGAAGGCGCCACGAATTTGTTTCGTTCTGAGCGCCTTGAAAAACTTTTTAAACAAAAAGAGCTCTGGGTAAAGCTGTGCGGCAACTCTCATACCGGCTCCTTTAAAGATCTCGGCATGACTGTTCTGGTTAGTCAGGTAAAATCCATGATTAAAGCAGGGCAACCCATTCGCGCGATTGCATGCGCATCCACCGGAGATACGTCGGCAGCTCTGGCCGCCTATGCCGCCAATGCCGAGATTCCAGCTATAATATTACTGCCCAAGAACAAGGTTTCGCTGACTCAATTGATTCAACCGGTAGCCAATGGCGCCATGGTTCTGGCTCTGGATACCGACTTTGACGGTTGCATGAAAATAGTGCAGGAATTGACGCATGAAAAAGAAATTTACCTCGCCAACTCCATGAACAGTCTTCGAATTGAAGGGCAGAAAACGGTAGGCATTGAAGTCATTCAACAATTGGACTGGAGAGTGCCAGACTGGTTTATTATTCCCGGAGGAAATCTTGGCAATGTTTCCGCGCTTGGAAATGGTTTGCTCATGCTATTTGAATTGGGACTGATTCAAAAACTGCCGAGAATTGCCCTCGCGCAGGCTGAAAAAGCCAATCCTTTGTACGAATCCTTTAAGCGCGGATTTTCTGAATTTAAACCTGTCAAGGCGCGCAAAACGCTTGCTTCGGCCATCCAGATTGGAAATCCGGTTTCCGTAAATAAGGCGATTCGAACATTGCAGCGGTTTAATGGAGTGGTTGAACAGGCGACCGAAGATGAATTGGCCAATGCTTCGGCTCTCGCCGATTTTTCCGGTTTGATGACTGATCCACATACCGGGGTTGCTCTGGCCGCATTGCAAAAATTAAAGATGAACAACGTTATCTCGCCGGAAGAAACTGTTGTCGTTATTTCTACGGCCAATGGCTTGAAATTTACGGATTTTAAGGTAAAATACCACGAGAATACCCTGGAAGAAGTCGCAGTACATTATCAAAACAAGCCGATAGAAATTGAGGCGAACATAGATGTTGTAAAAAAATTAGTACACCAAAAAGTAGAAGAAATATTAAAGCAGGGAGATTGATGGATCAAAAGAAGAATAGCCTTGAAAAGGGAAGCGGGTATACCACGCAGTCAGTACATGGCGGCGAATATGAATTTAACGATAAATATGCAATAACAACGCCCATATATCAGACGGCTACATATACATTTGAAAATACAGCCCAGTTGTGTGATTTTTTTGAAGGGCGCAGTAACCGCATTAGCGAATACGGCCGTTATGGAAATCCAACGCAGGAAGTTGCTGAACACAAGTTAAGGGAACTGGAAAATGCCGAATCGGCCTTGCTGTTTCCAAGCGGCATGAATGCTGTAACTACGGCAATTTTTGCCATATGCAAACAGGGCGATCATGTTATTGTCACCTCTGATTCCTACCGAAGAACGCGGCAGTTTATCCGTCAGGTAATGAGTCGCTTTGGAGTAGAGTTTTCTTTGTGTGAGCCTGATGCGATGAGCATTGAAAAAACCATTCAAAAAAACACCCGCCTGATTATTTCGGAGAGTCCGACAAATCCCTATCTAAGGGTGCCGGATATTGAAAAAATCGTTGAAATTGCCCAGAGAAACCATATCAAGACTCTGATCGATTCTACTCTGGCTACCCCCTATAATTTTAGGCCATTGGATTATGGCGTGGATATTGTAATCCACTCTGTAACCAAATATCTTGCAGGGCATAACGATGTTCTTGCCGGAGTTTTGCTGGGTAAATCCAGCATCATATCGGCGATTAAGGAGTTACAGGCGATTATCGGGGGAATTTCTGATCCCAATTCAAGTTATTTAATTATCAGGGGGTTGAAAACCTTTCCGCTTCGAATGGAAAGGCAAAACCATACGGCGCTTGCAGTTGCATCGTTTCTGGAGTCTCACCCCAAAATTGAAAAAGTCTGGTATCCTGGATTAAAATCGCATCCGGATTATGCCCATGCCCAAAAGTATATGAATGGATTTGGCGGGGTTGTTTCGTTTCAGATCAAGGGAAATTTGCAGACGGGCAGTCTTCTGGTGGATTCCATGAAAATTCCCAAAATAGCTCCATCGATCGGGGGAGTGGAATCTTTGATAGAGCAGCCATCTTTGATGAGCTACTATGAACTCACCACAGAAGAAAGAGAAAAAGTGGGAATTTACGATAATCTGATCCGGTTTTCCATCGGTATTGAAGATACCGATGATATTGTCAAGGACTTGAAACAGGCGCTGGACAAGATATGAAATCGGACATTGTAATGGATTTGAAAAATACGGTTCTGGAGTCTATCGGAAATACCCCCTTGTTGAAAATTACCCACCTGACGAAAAACCTTTTACCCGGAATTGAAATCTGGGTGAAACTGGAAGGCGCCAATCCGGGCGGATCGGTAAAAGACAGGCCAGCCATCCAGATGATAAAAGACGGGATTCAGTCCGGTCATTTAACATCAGACAAAATTATTCTGGATTCCACAAGCGGCAATACAGGCATAGCTCTTGCCCTGATTGGGAGCGTGTTAAAAATTCCCGTTACCCTTTGTATGCCTTCCAATGTGTCCATGGAGCGAAAAGCAAAGATAAAGTCGTATGGAGCCAAGGTAATATATACTTCGCCTATGGAAGGCTCGGATGGGGCTATTCTTGCAGCCCGCGAACTTTATGCCAGTGAACCTCTCAAGTATTATAAACCGGATCAATACTCCAATCCATCCAACCCGCTGGCGCACTATCTATATACAGGCCCTGAAATCTGGAAACAGTTGGAAGGACGTATTACCCATTTTGTGGCCACCATTGGAACCAGCGGAACCATTATGGGGACAGGCAGGTATTTGATTGAAAAAAACAGCAACATCGAAGTATATGCCGCCGAGCCCGATGATGCTCTTCACGGACTTGAAGGGCTAAAGCATATGGAGTCCTCTCTCGTACCGGAAATATATGATCCCTCGTGGCTGGATGGAATCATTCCAACCCCTACGGAACCTTCTTATGAAATGGCCCGTTTAATGGCGCATGAAGAAGGTATTTTTGCCGGGCAATCTTCCGGAGCCGCTCTCTGGGCTGCCTTAAACCTGGCCGAAAGACTTCAAAACGAAGGAGTCAGGGAAGCCGTTATCGTAACTATTTTGCCTGATTCCGGGGACAAATATTATTCCAAGGGTTTATGGGATTAGGCAAGTCAGTCTTGTATTGTTGTGAAAAATATATATCCTCACTTTGTATTTAAGCGCGACACAAAGGGCTATTTGGGCAAAAAACGCGGTTTTGTCGTTATCTTGATAACGTTTACAATTTTGATTATGACATTTATTTCAGTCATGGGATTGTACAAACAGGCGTTTACGGAATACAACAAGGTACGGCTTCGCTCAGATTATGTGAAAGCCAAATATCATGCCCAGAGCTGGCTGGCATTTGCCGTAGATATACTGAAAAAAATTCCCGAAAAGCAACTTTACATGTTCGGTATTTTCGATGGTCCAAAACCGCTTACATATGGCGAGAATATCCAGATCATGGTAAACATTACCGATGAAACCGGAAAAATCAATGTAAATTATCTGGTCAATACTTTTAATGATGATATCAATTTTGCGCTCCGGGAAATGCTGGACAGACTTTCCGAGTCGCTGGGCATAGACAGCAATCGCTGGGATGCGGTGGTAGACTGGATTGATGAAAATAATGTGAAAATGCCCTATGGAGCAGAACAGGACGATTATGCCGCCATGCAGCCTCCCCGGCGGATTAAAAATTCGTTTCTGCATTCGGTCGATGAACTGTTACTCATACCGGGATTTGACAGTTGGACATTATATGCCGACAGGCGAACCGAAGATGAAAAAAAGAAATATTCCAAAGATTTTATGACACCGGAAGAACTCATGGCTATATCGGATGATGATTTCAGACTGGCTCGCAATATAACCGTATATATGCCCGACACGATTGCAGGCGGAGACTGGAAAATAAATATTAATTCAGCGCCATATCATGTAATTCTTGCCCTGTCCGAATTTATGACTCCGGCTGCGGCAATGGCAGTAATTGTGGGAAGAATAAAGAACGGCGGCTATTTTGAGGGAACAGGCGAACTTGCGGCGGTTGCCCAATTGCACATGCCCACCACAGGCAAGGTTTCATTGCTTGACGAAATTGGGACTCGAATAACTTTTTCAGGAAGAGTATATAAGATCGTTGTCGAGGTATCTATTGGCTCAAAAACTGCTCGCGTGATGGGTTTATATGACGCTACGGCCAAAAAACTAATTTCATACCTTGAATAAAACCATGAAAAAACTACCGGTTATCATTGAGAGATCGAGAACTCACTTAAGGGGAGTTGCTTTTAAGTCCAGCGTTATGGGCAGTAATTTTGAAGCAGCGCGGATATATGAATTTGAAAGCCCTGATTTTGATAAACAAAATGAAGAATTAAATAATTTTATACGTGAAAATTTTTATGAAAATTCCGGTATTTATATCAACCTTCCTTCTGAAGAGCTGATATTGCGCGAACTTGTACTACCCTTTATATCAAAAAGCAAAATTAAAGACCTGCTTCCTTTTGAACTGGAATCGGATCTGCCGTATGATATTACCGACATATTTTACGACTATCATTTTTATCCGGATGTTACGGGTAATGAATCGAAAATTATTGTTGCCGCCGCGCGCAAGACCTTTCTGGAAATGTATGCTCAGTTTTTTCTGGCCAATAAAATGATATTAAAAGGGGTTTATATCCCTGTTGATGCGCTTTTGCAATTATCGTCTTTTTTAACCGCTCCGTTTGGCTGTATATTATACGTATCAGGAAATTACAGCATTCTTCTCATGGTTAGGGAAGGATCGTGGGAATATTCCCGGGTGGTTCCCATTGGTTACGATCATTTGTTTGCTGAAATTTCAAAAAAATGGAAAAGAGATATAGCAGAAAGCAAAAAACTTCTTACAGAAATTCCTGTTTCGGATTCGGATATCGTCGATAGCGAATATTATCAACACAAGTTCAAACTTACAAGAGCAAAATCCAGGGATATTGTAGATTCTATATTAAATTTCAGCTCGTCGATAAATCATGAACTAAAAACCACTCTTTCCGGATTTTACAGGGAAAATGAAACCAGAAACAGCGTTGTATTAATGAGCGATCTGGAAAATCAGGTTTTTCTGGAAAATATTTTAACTGAAAAAGTTACGGCAGATATTGTTCCATTTCCCTACGGTAATACTCCGATTTCCCTGATTGGCCGCTCGTTTGTGATCCCGGTGGGAATGTCCTTTGCCCTGTCCTCCGGAAAAGATTTAAATTTAATGGATTCAGCTCTTAAAAAATTATTTAAAAAGAAAAAAGATTATTCAGATAATATCATAATTGCCTTCCTAACCGCATCGATGCTCATTTTTACCGGTTCGTTTGTTGTGAATTTTATGCAAAAAAGACATCACTACCAGGTCATACAGAAAAAGAAGGGAGAACTGTTCAGCAGTATGTTTAATAAGACTCCAGATTCAAATACGTCCCTCGTTACACAGGCAAAACAGTTAGTGGAAGAACAAAAAAAGAGATCAGAGATTTATAAACTCCAGAGCAATAAGCTAAAGTTATCCCAAATATTATTTGAATTAAATAAAGCCTTGCTCAAGGCAACCGATCTTCAAATCGACAGATGGACTTACTCCAACAACAGCGTTACCATACTTGGATCTACCAATGATTTTAATGAACTAAATCATATTCGAAGTCTGGCGCTGGGAAATCCCATATTTGCATCAGCCGAAGTCAAAGATCAAAGATCGTATCCTGGTCCGGGAGGTCAAAATCGGGTTCGATTTAATTTAATAATTAAACCGGAAGTACACGATATGGAATAATATGCAACTTACGGATCGGGAAAAAAAACTCATTATTGCAGGATCTGCTTTTTTCATTATACTTGTTGTTTATTTTGGCGTAAGTTTTGTCAAAGAAGATATTTTATCCATTGATGAAAAAATCAGACAGTCTTCCTTTGAAGATAATAATCTCATAAACCTCGGAAAAGAGTACAAGAAGCTTGCTTCCCTGAGAAGCATGGAAAAAGTAGATATTGAGCCGATGGTTCCGCAAATTGAATCGATGCTGCAAAAATACGGGGTTCGAAACAATGCCACCCTGTTACCAACGGATTCCGTAATTGAAAACAAGTTTATCAAAAGGCAGGTGAGTATAGATTTTAAGGAAATTGACTCTGCAAGTATCTTGAATATCGTCAAAGAAATTGAAGAAAGCAGTTCAATTCCCTATTCTATTGAATTTTTTCAGAGCAGCGAAATTACTTCAAAACCAGGGCTTTACAGGATATCGCTCAAGGTGGCGGCATTTAAAAACAAGGAATAATCCAACCAGCAATATCAAAGGTATGCGAAAATTATGAAATCAGAATTAAATTTTAACGAAGAACCCGTAACAGAACCGGCAAGCTTGAATTCCGGTATGAAAAAGTGGATAAAAAGAGCCGGGCCAATATTGATATTGCTGGCAAGTTTTATTCTGGGTTTTATTTACTTTTTTAATTTTGACATTGTAGCAAGGTATTTTTTCCTAAAAGAAGGATACGCTATAGATGTTGACAAAATGGACATTCATTTAAGCGGCAATTTTGAATTGCAGCGCGTAAAATATGTTTTGCAAACTGCAAAGGGTCTTGAAAACCAGATAAAAGTGGAATACGTGTCCGGAAACCTGTCCATTTTGAAAATATTGTTATCCAATACATTTGCCCTGGAGTCCGATTTTAAAGGAGTAAAAATACCGTTTAGTTCCGGTTTTGTCTCCGGGGGATCCTGGAAATTAAACTCAATGATTCAAAATATTTCCAAAAATGTTCAGCAATGGTCGGGGAATGTTTCGGTCAGTACAGAAAGCGCAATGCTTCAATATGCAGTTTTAAATTCCAACTATGTTGCCGAGATTAAGAGCGGAAAAATCAGGGGAACTGTAAAGAATGGCTTGTTGCAACTGGACACCTCGGAGGTGAATACGGATATTGCAAGAATCATAATTACGGGAAGTACAACGATTAACCAGCCATATAACGTAAATATTCAGATGACAATTACTCCTTTGGAGGAATTTGGGAAAAAATATCCCAATGAAAAAAGCATGTTAAGCGCGGTGATGCAAAAAGAAACCAGTATCATAGTAAATCTGTCCGGGAACCTGGATAACTTAAGGCCGCAAATAAAGAACTTTAATTTGCCGGGAATGTAATAAACTGATTGTTTATCCAAATGGCTGTTGCGGTCATCAGCGTAACAAGAACAAGAAAAAAAGTTAGACTGAAAAACCGCAGAGACTTGCGAGATATTTGTTTAATGGTATCCAGCAAAGTCATTTTGAAAATATTTTTTTTTGATTTTGTTTCGTGATATCCCGAATATATAAATTGGTAATTGGCTTTAAATTTCAACATTATCAATGAAACAATCAGAAGCAAGAACAGGTAGCCAAAAAATTGAACAAGCAATTTGTGATAGAAGATAATCGGGGTCATAATTGTATCGCCGATGATGAGGCTAAAGACAAGGATTGAGCTGATGATAATTATCAGTTTAATGAAATTACTTTTGACCATTTTATCCGCGAAGAAATACAAAATATGCGATTAAAATTCCAAGGAAGATGACCATTCCAATCGTGATCCACGAAAATCCCGATTCCTTGCTTTTTGATCCTGGCTTGGATGAAGCCAGTTTGCTTTCATTTTTACCTGAAGCAAACAGTTTTACCAATATTTTTTGCTCTTCCGTTATTTTTGCATAATATTTGTCCATAATATGCACTAAAACCTGTACGCCTTTTTTTAAAGGCTGCAATTTCAGGACACGGGCAGGGGCTGGACGGGCTGTCCCATCGGGTTTTCTGAGTTTTAATTTATCGATCAGCATATTTTCCGTCATGGCCGTTGAGGTAAAACTTATTAAGATCAAATCGCCTTCCTGTAAGTCAGTAACAAGTTTACCGTCGATAGGAGCAAGAACCAGTTTTGCATTTACAAGGTGTCCATCAGCCGGGGTTTTGATTCCTTCTTCATCCTGTCCTCCGGATGAAGAGTCTTCGCGGACTCTGCCCTGGATTAATTCTTCTGATGAGATAACCTCAAACTGACAATCGACTTCAACAAGGTTATCATTTAATGTTTTTGCCATGATTTGCTTGAAAAGGCCATTGATTAACTCAAGGCTGTTTTTATCAATATCGGCTCTCAACTCGCTTCCAAAGGAAGTTGTTTTGGCATCATCTTTAAGTTTGTCGGAAGTACTCATGGAAATGGACTGGGAAAAATTACCGCTGTAAATCATGTCCTGTATTTTTTTTTCAAACTTGTCCCAGGACTCGTCGAGATGCAGGTCATGGGTTTCGGAATATATGGAAAAAACAAGAGAAAGATTTTCCACCATATTTTGGAGGTTGTCGAAAAAAACTACCATTAACCCGTAAAAGTTATGTTTAGGCGTGAATATTTTTCCTTTGACTACCGTCCAGTCTTTCATGGTTGCCGGGATCTTCATAATAGCCGACTTTTGCAAATAGATAACGTCCTGTCAATAAGAATAATCAAAGGAATCAAAGGAATCGCTGGATGGAAAGCAGAAAGAGAGATTGGGCATGAACTCAAAATTCACGTCAGAATGCAGTAAAAGGCGCGTTTTTGGGGCGCTTCGGACCCGAAAAACGCGCTTTTTAGCGAAACCAGCCCTGAATGTCGAGTTTCGGCCTAACCTCCGTGGATATTGTTGACGCTTTATTCTCGTTTTTGAAGGAAGTTACGAGCTGTGGTATGAACCAAAAATTCAACCGGGGCTACAGGATTAAATGAAAACGCCAACCGAGCTAAAAAGTATACTTTCCAGGTATAAAACGCCTGAAGAAATTGAAAAAATACTGGATATTATTGAAGATATTCATGTGGCCAGAAAAGGGAAAAATATGGTCATTCTGGGTCATAACTACATGCCTCCTGAAATTTACTATGGAATTTCTGACTATACGGGCGATTCCCTGGCGCTTTCACGCATTGCCGCAAAAACAAATGCCGATATCATACTGTTTAACGGAGTTTATTTTATGGCAGAAACCGCCAAGATTTTAAATCCCGGAAAGAAGGTCTTGATTAGCGATAAAACCGCAGGATGTTCTCTGGCGGAGAGCGTCAATGCGCAAATATTGCGGGATTTCCGACAGGAAAATCCGGGTATACCCATTGTATCCTATATCAACACAAGCGCAGAGGTCAAAGCAGAGTCGGATGTTATTTGTACCAGCGGTAACGCGGCAATAATCATAGATCGTATAGACTCCGATACAGTATTTTTTATTCCCGATGTATATCTTGCCCGAAATGCGCAAAAGCAGACCAGGAAAAAAATTATGTTCTGGAATGGAAAGTGCATGGTTCACGAACTTTTTTCCGAAACAGACATTTCTCTGGCCAGAAAAACATTCCCCAATGTTCAGGTTGTAGCTCATCCGGAGTGCAAACCAGAGGTGACAGCCGTGAGCGATTATACCGGTTCCACGAGTCAGATAGAAAAGTACATTGAACAGTACAAGCCGGGAAAAGTATTATTATTAACCGAGTGTTCCATGGGAGACAATATTCGGGGGCTGCATCCAGAGGTAGAATTTGTTTCGAGCTGTCAGATATGCCCCTATATGCACAGGATCACGCTGGAAGGTATTCTGAAATCCATAAAAGAAGAAATTTATGAAGTGACCATCGATGAAAAAATAATAGAAAAGGCGGCTCGCGCATTAAACAAAATGTTTGAGCTTGGTTCGTAAATGCAATTTAACTTTCATCAATTACGGCAATGGCTTCTATCTCAATCAACGCCGATTTTGGCAAATTGCTGACCTCCACGGTAGATCTGGCTGGTTTGTGCTCCCCAAAGTAATTTTTGTAGATGTCGTTGACGATAGAAAAGTTTGATATGTCTTTAAGAAAAATTGTGGTTTTGATGATACTTTTTCTGGATAGCTTGCAGGCGAATAAAATTTGATCCAGATTGGCCAGACATTGCGTTGTCTGTTTTTCAATGGAATTTGAAAGGCTTCCATCCTTTGGGTCAAGTCCAATTTGTCCTGAAATAAACAAAAGATTTTTTGCAGATACCGCCTGGGAATATGGGCCAATCGCGGCAGGGGCGTTGTCTGTGTGAATAAAATTCATTGGGAATCCCTTAACTCAAGAACCATTTTTTCATATTGACCCAGAAAACTTTTGGCCATACTTTCCTGCCCGGTATAGCGCAGGGTGTAGTTGTGTTCTTCCAGAAACCATGGATTGCGTTTTAAAAATTCATCAAAATCAATCAGGCTGTGATAGTAGGCCTTTAATGCCATATCTTTTTGTTCGCCCATAATGTAGCCCATGATGTAGTATGCGTTGTTGCGAAGATAAATCGAATCTGAGAGCAAAAGTTTCTTAAAATAAAAAAAGGCAAGCGGATAGTTTCGGAGTTTTAAGAAGTAAAGTCCCATCAGGAAAACGTTTGTTTCTTCGCCGTAAATTTTGGTAAACTGTTCCCAGTTGGGAACAGTTTCGGTAAAAACAAGTTTATAAATGTTGTATGTGAGTTCGCTTTTGTTGATATCTTCCGGTCGCAGGTAGTCCACCGCAGAGCTCCAGAATGGAGTACCACCGATAAAGTAAAGCTTTAGCAGATTAACAACAGCCTTTTCTTTTTCACTTTCGGGAAGCCCAAGCAACAGGGCTTTGCGCGTATAGGAAATACCTTTTTCCCAGTGATTAACGGAAACGCCTTCCGGAATATGATGTTTCTGGATATAATCCAGAAACAAAACATCTGTGAATTTTTGATTGTCCTGGATTATTGGCTCAACGCATTCGGTCGCATAGAGCCTGCCAAAAAGATAATACAAATAACCGTCGGAAGGATTGTCGCGAATCAGGCGATCGAGCAAATCTTCAATGGGCGATATATCAGAGCTTTTATTTTCTGGAGTTGTTTTTTGAGCCTGGGCAGATTTCTCGTAGGATTCCATCATTTGCATAATTGCTGTATATTTGTCTTTTTTAAATTTAAAGAGCAGGCGCGGATAGTTTTTAAAACCCCAGTATGCGCCACCGGAAAGCGCCGCAATGAAGGTCATCCAGAAAATCCATCGAAAAGAGGATTTTTTTTTCTGCGGCTGGAATTGTGTGCCAAATTTACTATGGAGCATGGGTGTCGATATAGGGCTGTAGAAAAGCCCGGAATTGAATTGTGTTGTCAATAAAAAACAGCAATGTATTGCGCCCATGTTTCTGGAGAAGGGAAATGCAGTTATTGTACAGATTTATTTTATCTATTTCCACAAGTTTATAGATCTCGCGGTTTTTTTTATTTTCAAAGAAAAAGGAAAATCCGTCAAAGGATAGCGTACCTGATCCCACCCGGTGGATTTCGGTCATATTTAAAAAGCGCCGCTCAGATGGGGAGGCGGCGTAGATATTTTTTCCGCTTTTATCAATGTACAAAATGGCATTTTCAGAGAACAAGAGAGCATTCTGGTTTGTGGCAGCTATTTTTATGTTTTTTACTGGATTTTCAGAAGAAAGACTTTCGGGCATTTTCCCCGGGATGCGGAAAGATTGATCTCCGGATTGTGCGGGAGAAGTTTCTTCTTCCCGGTGCGTATTTTTTTTGATCGACATTTTTGTCTCGCGTCCGGATAAAACGCCGATAAAAATAAAAATTGCTCCAAGTCCAAGTAAACCAAATGCCAGGTATTCCACATTAATATATATCTGTCGGCAACGAGAATAGCTAAAGGATTTTTTTTAATAGCGAAGATTTTTTGGAAGTTGTAGCCAGTTGGCGAAAAGGCGGGGCAAGTCTGCCCCGCGCTCCAAAGCCTTCGGCTTTTCCGCTGCCCCTGACATTTTTTGGAGAAAAAACACAGGAACTCAAAAGTGAACGGTAATTTCAATGTGTCAGGTTATTTGCCTTCGCATTCCTCCATTGTCCTTCCGGTTACGGTACAATTGAGATTAAACACAGGGTCCTTTTTGGTTCTGGTTCCCCAGTGCGCGCCAAACGCCATTTTAATGCGCATGGCATCAAGCATTGAAAGTTGTACTTTGGCGCCGCTGCCGTCGGCAAATGAATACAAGAATTCTATTTTCCATGAAAAAACCTTGTAGTGAGAGGTAATATCCATAGATGCAGCCAATCCCTGATATAAACCTGTGGGGGCATACAGCAAATTCAGGTTCAAATTGGAATAACCGGCGTAATCAAACTTTTGATGATATGTGCTTCCTTTATCGACAGTAACTTTGTAATCAGCCGCATAATAAAAGCCTATTCCGGCGCCATAAAACAATGTGCCGTTATCTTTGTTTGAGTAAGAGGCGCTATTTGGCAAGCCAATTCCCCCCATGGAAGTGTCAAGAAATGATGGCATTTGTTCTTTTTGCACCATTCCATGAACATGCCAGGAATAATATGATGGAATGTATACGGGAATGTATTCGCTTACCGTAACATTATATCCGGCAGAATATGAATTGACGATAACTCTTTGCTCCACATTTTTTAATGCTCCAAATGTAATTCCGGCTTTGCCATCAAAATCAACATATTTGAAATTAGGAAATTCAAGGGTAGCATCAAGATACACCATTGGCAAGAATTTCATGTCAATCATCAACACATTTACGCCGCCGTAAATTCCCGGTGGTAATCCCGATAGCCCCACATATGGAAAAATAAACACATCATTGTGCCTTTTTGCCGCTTCG
>Ga0224495_10000480_pt1 | contig 31784 bp, 20 predicted proteins | sample SF_Jul11_sed_USG_FD_168128 | JGI IMG/M metagenome (GOLD analysis project Ga0224495, IMG submission 168128) | Sediment microbial communities from San Francisco Bay, California, United States - SF_Jul11_sed_USGS_4_1 | ecosystem: Environmental > Aquatic > Marine > Sediment | place: USA: California... | reverse complement strand
TGCCTCTGGCACCAGTGAAATCCGAACGGTCCCGTCTTCTCTCAGACATACTATACCCATCGGTTCTACTCTCAAACGCCACAGCGTTAACATCTTCTTCAAAGTAAATCTGCAAATCCGTTATGAATATCTGCTTTCTCTCCTTGCGGGGAGTCTTCAAAACTGTTTCTACATCACCGGCGGCAAAAGCTGTATAAAGCTCACCCTGTTCCGGACTGTTTTTCTCGTTCGGCAAAGCTGAAAGTATGATTTCTGTTAAAAGCGGAACAACATTACGATAATTAAAAACTTCAAATTCCTTTTGTATCATTGCTTCATAACCCGAACCTGCGCTTTTTTCAGCTTCGGTCTTGCTTTTGGCCTGCCGGGCATCCTCAATAATTATGGTATGTTCCTGTCGAATATCTGATTTATCAGCATAAGTGGCCTTGTCGAAAAGCGCTCGCGCAAAGGCCAGAACCGACACTAACAGTATCAAACCCGCTGCCGCTGTAAAGTACCGTGCTTTACTTGCCCAGGCCATTGACCTGGCAATGCCGCGTGGAAGTAAATTGCTTTCTATCCTGCCCAGATCCAAGCCCTGCAAACCAAGCCCATAAACAATACCAAAATCGCTCACACTCTCGTGAAATTTTGCCACCGACACACCTGAGCTTATCACAAGCTTCTTAAATGAATCCGGCCTCTCAACTGGTATTTCCACTGTCTGCTGCAGGTACTTGAGCAGCCCACGCATCTTCGTCCCGCCGCCGAGAGCAATAATCTTCGTCAATTTAGTGTTCGGGTTGGAAGTTCTGTAAAAACCCAGTGACCGCTGGACTTCAGTTGCCAAATCCGTAAAGACAGGGCGCATCGCCTGGAATATTTGCCGCGCATATTTGCTCATTGGAGCCGTGCGTTTGAGTTTCTCAGCTTTTTCAAAATTAAGTTTAAATGTATCCGCTATCGCCCTTGTAAAGGCATTACCTCCTATAAGAATACATCTTTGCCATACAGTCGAACTTGTGCAGACAACCAAATCTGTGTTTTCCGCGCCTATGTTGATAACAACGGTAGCTTCATAATCGGAATCGACCAAATCCGCACGGTCGTACAACACGTAGTTATAAAGAGCCATCGGTGCCATCTGAACATAACCAACCTGTATATTTTCCCGGCCAAAGTGTTCCAGCGCCGAATTAACAACTTCATTCTTTATAGCAAAGATACCCACTCTCTTTTCAGTGCTGTCCGCCTCCGTCATCAACTGCCAGTCCCACTGAACATCATTGATATCAAAAGGAATCTGTTGAACTGCTTCGAACTTTACTATCTCAGGAATCCGCTTCTCCTCCACAGGCGGAAGATTCACAAAACGGGCAAAACTGTTCTGGCTCGGAACAGAAATAATTACATCATCTTTGCCCAAATTGTTTTGCTCTACAAACTGACGAAAACTTAACGCAACCAGCTCGTCCCTTTCTGCAGCCCTTACTCCGGCCCCGGTTACAATTTTACCGTGTTGGATATGGTCGAAGCCGATCACCTCAACAACGTCTCCCACAGCGCTTAAGTGCAATGCTTTTAGCGAATTACTACCTATATCTATTGCCCAAACCGCATTGGATTTAGACGCCATAACAAACCTCCTGCATAGTGCTTAGCTCATACCTGTGAGTCTGTTATTTATGAACCACCAACTATGAACTCAATCAGCTTGTAAATCTATTTTAACAAATATATTATACCTTATTATGAAAACTTTTTCCATAAATACTCTTGGCTGCAAAGTCAATCAGTACGAAAGCCAGCAGATTCGCCAGATGCTCGAACAGTTCGGACTCAGTAAGGCCGAAACGGCCGGAAAATCCGACCTGGTTGTTATCAATACCTGCTGTGTAACTCATACTGCATCTGCAAAGAGCAGGCAAAACATCCGAAAAGCCCAAAAGCTTAGTCCTGACGCCGTTATCATTGTCTCTGGCTGCCTGCCAACCGTACAAATAGACGAACTCAACAATACCGGTGAAAACGTCCATTTTATTAATCATCGAGATAGCCTGCCCGCCACTTTAGCTCGAATAGTGGGTGCTAAAAACCTTTCCTCCGGTTCAAAAAACCATAGTCCATCCAATAATTTGGCTGATCAACTAAAATTGCCCCAATTAACCGCTTTTAAAGGCCATACAAGGGCCTTTCTAAAGATTCAAGATGGCTGTGACGGATTTTGTTCCTACTGTATTGTACCTAAAACACGCCCTTTTGTCCATAGCAAACCGCCTGAAATCGTTCTCAAAGAGGCGCAAGCACTTGTCAAAGCAGGACATAAGGAAATCGTAGTAACTGGAATATTTCTCGGTGCTTACGGCCAAAAAAGCGTCAGACGAAAAACCTGGCCAAGTCAGCTAAACGACAAATTGCCCGAAATACTCGATAAAATGGCCAAAATACCCAATCTTGCAAGGATAAGACTTAGTTCACTGGAGCCAACCGACGTAACGTCACGATTACTCGATATCTTATCAAAAAACCGTAACATCATGCCACATCTCCACTTATCGCTCCAGTCAGGTTCAAATGCCATCCTGAAAAGGATGGGCCGGCAATACGGAACCGATGAATTTAGAGATAAGGTCAGGTCGATTAAATCCCGGCTCGACAGGCCCGCCATAACTACTGATATAATCGTCGGTTTTCCCGGCGAAACCGATGAAGATTTTGAGCAAACTGTAAATTTAGTGAAAGACGTCGGATTCGCAAAAATGCACATTTTCAGCTTCTCGCCGCGTAAAGACACCGCCGCTGCAAATATGCAACATACTGTAGATAATAGAATTATAAAGCAAAGAATACGAATATTGCGTGATTTGAACACTGAACTGGCCAGCAAATTTCGCCAGCAATTTCTCGGCGAAATCGCCACAGTTTTAACAGAAAACAGTAATCAGCCTCCCTACGGTCGAAGCGAAAGATATTTTATGGTATATCTCGAAAAAGAGGCAAAAAAACTGGAAAAAAATCAACTATTAAGGGTGAAATTGATCCGAAATGCTGAAAATGGGATGATCGGCAAGCTTGACCGCCAAAAAAACGGCTAAAATTTCAGAAAATATGGGAAATATTCACAAAATTTTATACAAAAAACACTTTTTTTTCGACATTGTTTTAACATCGTACACCTCTGCCACTCCCAACTGCTGCGACTGTATTATCAAAGAGTTATCCATGATACAATTAAATGATTCAATTGAATGCATGTACCAGAATTTGGATAAAAGATGAGTGAAACAAAATTACTCCTGAACGCATACTATGAAGCCCTGCATGAAAGGCTGGAAGCAAATAAGGATCTCTTGACCGCACAAATAGAAAGGCTCCTGCAAGCCGAGTTTGAAAACCGCGACTTTGGCAGCATCAACCAGGAAAAATACAATGCGTACAGGAACGCCTGCCTGGCATTTATCGATGAACGAATAGAAATGTACAATCCAATCGGCATTCAATACACGTTTGATAGCACCGGAAGACGGCAGGCCTTTGAATTAGAGTTACAGCTTAACTTTTACGACAGCCGTGCCGAATTCAAGGCCTTGGTAGAAGCTGCCAAAAGCAAAGCACAACCAGATATGGGCGAGCAGGAATTGCGGGAACTGGCCGTTGATCTCATTAGCGAAGTCGGCGCCTTCCCGGATAAAAGCATTATCTCCGCTTACAAGGCCGGACCGGCTCTCAGCAAGCTGCCCGACTACATAACTGCAAGGGCCATCGAAGAAATCGTCACGTCAACATAAGTTCCACCTCACTTACAAAGCGATTTTCATTTCTGTTTAAAAAAGCTCTCTGTTGCTTATAACAAGCTAATCCGTTATCATTGGAAGCTGGTTTTATATACGATATTGTAGCCGCCAACTGCGGGAACTACTTATGAAGATTATGATTAAAGCCACTTTAGTCGTCGTCATCGTTGGACTTTGTTTAATCCTCGTGGCGATAATAGTCAATCAGCCTGATTCTGCTGACAAGAAAACTTTAAAAGAGTTTACACAACAACAAATCGCCTTCACGGACCAAAATAATTGGCCTATGTTTCGCGGCGGACAAAGCCTTCTCGGCACAGCAACCGGGACATTACCGGACTCACTGCAGCTTATCTGGAAATTCAAAACAGGTGGAGATATCAAATCATCCCCGGCAATCAACGACGGCTTTGTTTTCATCGGCTCGGCGGATGCAAATGTTTATGCAATCAATTTAGAAAATGGACACAAGGTCTGGGCATACCCTACCGGCGGCTCCGTCGAAGCGACGCCTTGTATTGTCGATGGCTCCGTTTTCGTTGGCTCATCCGACAGCTTCCTGTATGCTCTTGACGCAAAAACCGGCTCACTTAAATTCAAATATGAAACAGAAAGCCAAATACTTGGAGCTGCCAATTGGACCCGCTCACCAGACGGCCAAAGCATCTGGATACTTGTAGGCAGCTACGATAATATCCTTTATTGCCTGGATTCAGCCAATGGCCGGCTTATGTGGAAATATGAAACAGATAACTACATAAATGGCTCACCTGCGGTTGGCGGCGGAATTGTTGCATTCGGCGGCTGTGATGCAAAGATTCATATTGTGTCCCTGGCTGACGGCAGCGAAATTAAACAAATTGACACCGGGTCATTCATCGCTGCTTCTGCTGCAATCTCCGAAGGCCGAGTCTATGTAGGCAATTACGATAATGTATTCATCTGCGCTGATATTGCTTCCGGTAAAATCCTGTGGAAATATACCGACGCAGATTCCCCGTTTTTTTCCTCGCCCGCAGTTGGCCCAAATGTCATTGTGCTCGGATGCAGGGATAAGCTTGTGCATTGCATTGATCGAAGTAATGGGAAAGTAGTTTGGACGTTTCAGACACTCGGTGAAGTTGACAGTTCACCGGTCATCTGTGGAGGCAAAGTCATTGTCGGCTCAGAAGATGGTCGGCTTTATATGATAAGGCTTTCCGATGGCAGCAAAGTTTGGTCGTATGAAATCGGCCAGCCTGTTACTTCTTCGCCGGCTATTGCTAACGGAATGGTTATTGTCGGTAGTGATGATGGTTACTTGTATGCGTTTACTGCCAGGCGATAAAACCGGAGTGCAGACTTATGAGAGTTTTTCATATTACACCGGGGACGGGAGACAGCTTCTATTGTGAAAATTGTGTACGCGATACGGCCCTGGTTACAGCGATGCGCAATCTGGGCCACGATGTCGTAATCATTCCTATGTATTTGCCGATGCAAGGTGACAAAAATGAGCCGGTCGGCAACGCACCGATTTTTTTCGGCGGCATCAATGTATACCTTCAGCAGAAATCGGCGTTTTTTCGAAAGACGCCTCGCTGGCTCGACCGTATCTTTGACTCACCGAAACTCCTTGGCTGGCTGGCTCGAAAAGCAAAAATGACAAGTGCCGGCGATTTAGCGGAAACCACAATATCGATGTTGCGTGGAGAACATGGACGACAGGTAAAGGAATTAAACCGCCTCATCGAATGGCTGGACTCACAGGACAACAAGCCCGACATCGTGTGCCTGTCCAATATTCTACTAACAGGCCTGGCTAAAAGTATCAAGGCAAAGCTCGGCGTCCCGATTGTATGCCTGCTGCAGGATGAAGATGACTTTCTGGATGGATTGAAATCGCCGTATAAGAAGCAGGCATGGCAAATGATTGCAGAGTGTTCGAGGGATGTAGATGCATTTATCGCCGTGAGTAAATACTTTGCCTCTGTTATGCAGCAAAGACTGCAACTGAGTGCCGATCGAGTGCATGTCGTGTATTCGGGTATTTCGTTGGATGGCTACGAATCACTGCAAGCTGAACCGAAGATACCAACGATTGGTTATCTTTCACGGATGTGTCCTGAAAGAGGTTTGGATACGTTAGTTGATGCTTTTCTTATACTTAAGAACAATGAAAATTTGAAGAAAGCCAGATTGCGCATAGCAGGTGGTAAGAGCGGTAATGATGAAACATTTATAAATCGTACTCGGCAAAAGCTTGCCTCTTGTGGTTTTATTGATGATGTCCAGTTTCTAACGGCTTTCGATCGCGATACCAAGCTCGCGTTTTTCCAATCACTTTCTTTGTTGTCGGTACCCGAAAAGCGACCAATCGCTTACGGCTTATATGCAATTGAAGCCCTTGCGGCAGGTGTGCCGGTAGTTGAGCCGAAAAGTGGTGCATTTCCTGAATTATTAGACATTACAGGCGGAGGCGTATTGTATAAGCCAAATAGTGCCGCAGCCCTTGCCGAAGCGATGCAGCCTCTGCTGCTTGACCCAGACTATGCACGGAAATTGGGAAAACAGGGCAAAAAACAGGTTTTTCAGAAATTCAATGTAGAGCAAACAGCTAAAGACTTGATGCGTATATATCAAATAACTGTGCAGCAGTCTCCATAAAAGGATAACGATGCTTGAACTTATTAACGTGTCAAAAGATTATCAGTCACCGGCAGACACCGGCAGCGTTTCTGTCTTGAAGGATATAACACTAAAAATCGAGAAAGGCCGGTCCGTCGCGATAGTTGGCCCCTCCGGCTGCGGCAAGAGTACGCTGCTTAACATCATTGGTGCCCTCGACCGCCCTACTGTGGGCCGGGTTTTGTTTGACGGTATCGACCTGGCTAAAGCCGGCGATATTGAACTTGCCGGAATCCGAAACAGCGAAATAGGTTTTGTTTTTCAGTTGCATCATCTATTGCCACAGTGTACGGTCCTCGAAAATGTAATAGTGCCGACTCTTGCGGGCAAAAACCGCTTCTTGAGGAAAGAGGTTGAGGAAAGGGCTGTAAGTCTGCTGGAGCGTGTCGGTCTTAAAGACTGGATGCTCCATCGGCCGGGTCAGCTCTCCGGAGGTCAGCGCCAGCGGGTAGCGGTTGTCAGGGCTTTGATTAATCAGCCAAAGCTCCTGCTCGCCGACGAACCGACCGGCTCACTCGATGAGCACGCTGCACAAAACATAGCTGAACTGCTCGTCGAGTTAAACCAAAGTGAAAAGGTTACTTTGATTCTCGCCACGCATTCTATCAAGCTCGCAGAGCACATGGGCCAGGTTTTGGAATTGAGTAACGGTATGTTGATAGATGGGGCAACCTCGAAATGAACTTGTTAGGTCTCGTTAAAAGAAGTCTCCTCTTTTATTGGAGGACGAACCTCGGTGTCCTGCTGGCTGTCATGACCAGCACAGCTATATTGACAGGCGCCCTTCTCGTCGGGGACTCGGTCCGCCACAGTCTCAGAATGATGATGACAGCCCGGCTGGGCAAAACGAAGCTCGCTCTTGCTGCAAACAACCGCTTCTTTACAGCCGGATTGGCGGATGAACTCGCCCAAAAGCTTAATACAAACGTCGCCCCTGTGCTGTATTTGCGAGGTATTGTTGCAAACGGCGACGGCACAAAACGAGCAAACAAAATTTCGGTACTCGGTCTGGACAACCGCTTTTTTAGTCTTGGCCCGGGTAAAAATCCCTTTGGCGACGATTTCAGCGAAGGGATTGTCCTTAACGAGTCTCTGGTCGCAAGGCTTGGCGTTACAGTCGGCGATGAAGTTGTACTGCGAATTGAACAGCCGGCCCTCATGTCGCGTGATATCCCCATTACACCGGATTCGGATTTGTCCGTTGCTTTTCGACTTGTCGTTAAGGCTGTGGCAGGTGAGTCCGAGTTTGGACGTTTCAGTCTGCAGGCCAATCAAATTCCCTCTTTGAATGCATATGTCCCCATTAAGTGGCTCCAGGAAAAACTCGACCGCACCGAACAAGCTAACGTCCTCTTGGTCGCCGATGATGCAAATGACAGTCTAACGGTTGAAAGAGCAAATGAAGCTGTCCGCAAATCCTGGCGGCTCGCCGACTCTGGTCTTGAACTGCGCAAACTGGACAAGCGAAACGTCTTAGAGCTCCGCAGCAGGCGGATATTTATTGACGAGCCCTTGACAGAGGCGGCAATGAATGCAAGAGACGGTGCCGTGGGAGTTCTAACTTACTTTGTCAACGAATTGCGCTGCGGTGACAGGACAACACCCTATTCGATGGTAACTGCAATAGGAAAGTCGGCGGATTCCAATAGCTTTATCCCAATGGATATTCAGGATGACGAAATCATCATCAACCAATGGCTTGCCGACGACCTTGGCGCTGATGTAGGTGATTCGCTTGAACTGACCTATTTCGTCGTCAGCCCGATGAGAAAACTCGACCAGAAAACAACTCCCTTCAGAATTCGCCGAATCCTGCCTATGCAGGGCCTCGCAATCGATCCGTGCTTAATGCCGGATTTTCCGGGCCTGGCAGACGCTGATAATTGCAGGGATTGGGACCAGGGCATCCCGATAGACCTTGATAAGATACGCAAGCTCGACGAGGATTATTGGGACAAGTTCGGCGGCACACCGAAAGCGTTTATCACACTCAAGGCAGGTCAGAGAATATGGGCCAACAGGTACGGAAACCTAACAGCCATACGTTACCCTTTGGCTGTTAAATCCGACAACGAAATCAAAGAAAATATAAATGCAAAGATATTAAAAGCGGTTGATCCGGCTTCAATAGGACTGTACTTTCAACCCGTCCGGGCACGTGGCATCAAAGCAGGCAATCAAGCGACTGACTTCGGCCAGCTTTTTCTGGGCTTTAGCTTCTTTCTCATTATAGCCGCCCTGGTCTTGATGAGTCTTATCTTTGTATTCGGTGTTGAAAACCGCACTGAGCAGGTCGGAATATTGCTGGCCGTGGGTTTTCCACCTAAGTTAGTAAGGCGGTTGCTATTTGTTGAAGGTGGGATATTGGCGCTGCTTGGCGCAATTGCAGGAACTGCTGCGGGCCTGCTTTATACCAAGGCCATGATTTACGGACTCGCGACGCTCTGGCGGGTAGCGGTGAGTGGTTCGTCAATACAGTTTCATGCAAAATCGGTTACATTATTTGTGGGTGCTTTATCAGCAGTAGCCGTTTCCCTTATCGCAATATGGCTCACTTTACGTAAGCAGGTTTCCCGGCCGGCCCGCGAGCTCCTTGTTGGCGAATTGAAATGGCAATTTTTTGCATACGGGCCACTCTCAAAACGAAGGATTGGCCTGTGGATAGCGGCACTCGCAGCAGCTTCGGCGGCAGTGCTGCTGGTTGTTATGAGCACAGGTGAAAGCGGCGCTGCAGCGGGCGCGTTTTTTGGGGCCGGGGCTTTGCTTTTGATAGCCGGACTTGGTATAATCCGGTTTTTACTGAGATTATTGACAGACAGTTGGAGTAAACCTTTGGCATCACTGGCCGGTTTGGGATTGCGAAACTCAACGAGGCGAAGCGGACGAAGCCTGGCGGTCGTTGGACTGCTTGCTTGTGGAATTTTTCTGGTCATAGCTGTAGGGGCGAACAGACATGACCCCCTGGCTGATGCCCACAAGCGGGATTCAGGTACGGGAGGCTTTGCTATATTCGGCGAATCCGCTATCGGCGTTTTGCATGATTTGAACAGCAAGGCCGGACGTAAATCGCTCGGGCTCGATGTTAGCGAGCTTGAAGATATCAAGGTCGTCCAATTGCGACTCCACCAGGGTGACGATGCAAGCTGTTTCAATTTGAACCGGGCCCAGACACCTTCCCTGTTGGGTTTGCAGCCGGAGCAAATTCGAAATGCCTTTCGGTTCACCGACACAATTGAAGATGCCCGGAAAGAAAATGGCTGGCAACTACTTAACCGCAATCTGGGCGAGGACGTTGTGCCTGCAATTGGAGATAATGCGACCATTGTGTGGGCACTTGGCAAATCCGTCGGCGATGAGCTCGAGTACACCGACGAAAAGGGCCGAATATTTCGGCTGCGAATCGTGGGAATGCTGAAGAATTCGATCCTGCAGGGAAATTTAATCATTGCTGAAGACAAGTTTGTCGAGCGATTCCCGTCAGAAAACGGCTACAGAATGTTTCTCATCGATGCTGACGCTGAAAAAGCTGATAAGGTAATGGAAATACTTTCCGCCGGATTGACAGATTATGGACTGGCCCTGACCCCGGCGCCCCGGCGACTGGCCGAGTTTAGTGCCGTTGAGAATACATATCTATCGATATTCCAATTGCTTGGCGGCTTAGGCCTTATTCTCGGCAGCCTCGGACTTGGACTGGTAGTCCTGCGAAACGTGCTTGACAGAAGGGGTGAGCTTGCAATGATGAGGGCTGTGGGATTTAATAAAGCTGAGCTTAAGCGGATGGTGTTTTATGAACATGGCGGACTCATGCTGGCCGGTTTGGCCTGCGGGGTCATTGCCGCACTCGTTGCTGTTGGTCCTGTCTTAAGTTCGGCGGCGGCACAAGTGCCCTTTTTGTCACTGGCACTGATAATCCTTGCTATCGGAATCAGTGGGCTGGTGGCGATATGGATGGCGACAGTATTTGCGCTCAGTGGGAAGTTAATGGAGGCGTTAAGGAATGAATAAGTGCTACTATAGGATACTGGAGTCCCCCTGACGAGTACGTTATGAGAGAATCTATTATCGCAAGATTAATTCCGGTCGCATTAGTTATTGTGGGTGTAGTATCATTATACCTATGGCTGAAGCGCGACGCAGCAGCCCGGTTTACACATCGTCTCCCCATCCCCGACAACATCCTGCAGGCATCTTCGGATGAGAATGGTGAAGGGCCGATTCGCGGCGAATTGCTCCGGTTCGATGGTGTACCGGCGGATTTACCCGGTGCCTGGCCGCGATTCAGAGGGGCCGGCTTTGATGCCATAAGCACTGAAAAAGTTGCCCTCGCACAAACCTGGAGCCCGGACGGGCCGGCGGTCCTCTGGTCTATTGACGTCGGAGAAGGCTATGCCGGTGCGGCAATCCTGGCCGGCAGAGTTTACCTTATGGATTATGACCGGCCAAAAGAGGCCGATGTTATTCGATGCCTGTCCCTTGAGGATGGCAAAGACATCTGGCGGTATTCTTATCATATCAAGGTAAAACGCTGGCATGGCATGAGCCGAACGGTGCCCGCAGTAACAGAAAAATATGTCGTTGCATTGGGACCGAAATGTCACTTAACATGTCTCGATTCACAGACGGGACAGTTCCGCTGGATGCTGAATCTGGTCAGAGACTTTAACTGCACTGTACCCGACTGGTACGCCGGACAGTGTCCACTCATTGACGACGGCAAGGCGATAATTGCTGTCGGCGGTGATACACTGATGATGGCAGTGGATTGTAATACGGGTGAAATTGTATGGAGAAGTCCCAATCCCAACGGTTGGTTGATGACGCATTCCTCTGTAATACCGGCCGAATTTAAGGGCACACGCATGTATGTTTATTGCGCCAGCGGAGGAGTCGTAGGCATTTCGGCAGAGGATGGAAGCATTTTGTGGGAAATCAACGATTGGAAGATTCGTGTTGCAAATGTTCCATCCCCTGTAGTGACAGGTGACGGCTTGATTTTTCTATCGGGAGGATACCAGGCCGGAAGCATGATGCTGCAATTAAACCGGGAAAACGGCACAATAAACGCACAGCCGACTTTTAGGCTCGAACCGGAGGTGTTTGGCTCGGAGCAACAAACTCCTATTTTCTATGATGGACACATTTACGGAATTCGGCCCGACAAGCTGTTGACCTGCCTTGACTTGAACGGGCAGGTTGTGTGGACCAGCCCGGGCACCCATCGTTTTGGTTCTCGCGGACTTGGTCCTTATATGATCGCTGACGGCAAGATATATATTATGAATGACGAAGGTGTGCTGACTCTGGCAAAGGCGACGCCGGCCGGCTATGAACAGCTTGCTGAAGCGAAAGTGCTGGATGGACCGGAATCATGGGGGCCTATGGCCATTGCTTCCGGCAGATTGATTTTGCGTGATATGAACCGAATGATATGTCTCGACGTCACCGGCCAATAGCCGGGTGACATTGAAGACAGGGTTTGTTTCTGTTACAATGAATTGCTTTAAAATTTGGATGTGAAAATTGAGAAGATATCAAAATGAAAACGCGATTAGGAACAACAAACATTAAAATATTAGTAGCAGTGTTTATTGCCATTGCTATTGGCGTTGTTGCTATTGTAAAGCTCGATACAACGGGTAAAAAGGGCAGCGGCCTTGGTGAAGAGTTCACTTACGATCTTGAGAAACTGGGCATAATTGACCCTAATCTGATTCTTTATAAAGAGCCGGCCCCGGCAATTGATACCGGTTTTTCCGAATCCCAAAGTATCGCAGTGGCGCCTGACGGATCAATCTATATAGCCGGAGATAAAGCCATTCGGTTTTTTGCAGAAAGTGGCAATTTGCTTGGCGAGATAAAACTTGCTGATATGCCGATGTGTTTGACCGTGGCCGGTGACGGAAAGATTTATGTCGGAATGAAGGACCATGTCGAAATCTATGACGGCCAGGGAAAAAGGCTGGCAACATGGCAGAACCTGGGTAATGATGCGGTCTTGACCAGCATCGATGTTTCAAAAAACGATGTGTTTGTTGCAGATGCGGGTAATCGAATTGTTTACCATTTCAATACAACAGGAAACTTAATCAACCGTATCGGTGGCAAAGATAAAGATAAAAAGATTTCCGGTTTTTTCATTCCCAGTCCTCATTTCGACCTTGCAATTGGTAACGATGGACTGCTGCGAGTGGCCAATCCCGGAAACCATCGAATTGAGGCTTACACGTCTGAAGGTGACCTCGAGTTTTCGTGGGGTACGTTTTCAAACGTAAACATCGAAGGTTTTTGCGGCTGCTGCAATCCGGTGAACTTTGCCATACTCGCCGATAAAAGCTTTGTCACCTGTGAGAAGGGCCTGGTACGCGTCAAGATCTATGACCAGGATGGAGTTTTCACCGGCGTAGTAGCCGGTTCCAAACAATTAACCGGCAAAGCCGGCCGAATTTGCAGTACTCCCGCAGAGTGCCAGTCGAGAGCTTTTGATGTCGCCGTTGACGCTCACGAGCGAATTTTCGTACTCGATACAAATAAGAACGTAGTGAGAATATTCACTAAGATTAAGGAAGAATAATGAACAGGCGTTCGGGAGGGGTCCCCAAACGCCAAAGAACGCGTTTGGGGGTCCCCGGACAAGTACAAAGCCGTCGACAACTGCTTGCAGTAGCCTTACGATACGCAACTGTAGGGCTGTTTGGAGCGGCTGGTGCCTCTGTTATTTCCAGACGACGCAGATTAGCACGAGAGGGTAAATGTATTAACGACGGAGTTTGCCGGGGCTGTGAAGTTTTAAAGACGTGCAGCCTGCCTCAGGCTTTGTCGGCAAAAGAAATTTTAACGGATTAAGACAATGACGGAAAATAAAAACGATATTAACAGGCGCCATTTCCTGAGGAGCAGTCTCTGGGCGGCAGGTTTAACCGGTCTCGGCGCTGCCGCAGGCTTTCTGAGCAGAAAGACCCATGCACGAAATACCGTCTGGCAAATCGATCCCGAAATATGTGTTGCCTGCGGTAACTGTGCCACGTATTGCGTATTGGAAGAATCGGCGGTAAAATGTGTACACGCCCACGCAATATGTGGATACTGTAGAATCTGTTTCGGCTTTTTCGGACCCGAACCCGCCGATATCAACGAGGCCGCAGAAAATCAACTTTGCCCAACAGGCGCCATTATTCGCAAATACATGAAAGACGATCACCCCTATTACGAGTACACCATCGACGAACCCCTTTGTATGGGTTGCGGCAAATGTGTCCTGGGCTGTAATACTTTTGGAAACGGCTCACTGTTTCTTCAGGTACGCCACGACCGCTGTTTGAATTGTAATGAGTGTTCAATTGCCGCTGCTTGTCCTTCGGGTGCATACAAGCGGGTTCCTGCAGACAAGCCTTACCTGCTTAAAAAGGTGGACACCGTTAGAAATTCCGAAACAGACCAGACTCATCTCAGCAAAAAGGAAAAGAGGATGATTTCTAAAAAGGCAAGAAGATTTTCTAACGGGGTGGACAGCGCTTAATGATACGTTTTGCTTATATAATAATCGGCATAGCAGTCTTGCTGCTTTCATCCGGTATTGCATCGGGATTTGAACGTTTTCCCCCGCCGGATTTTGAGAGCGGCTACGTGCTGCCGAGCCCTGCCACGCCCAATCCCCGACAGGACATCTATGAATATGTAGATACAATCGTGCTTTTGACCGCGCTTAGTTTGTCTTCATATTTGGTTTTGAAAAAACGCCGACGACGGTTTATATTTGTTCTTAGTGTCCTTTCACTGTTCTATTTCGGCTTCTGGCGGGAAGGCTGCGTATGTCCCATAGGGGCAATTCAAAATGTCGCCTTGTCCGTTTTTGACAAAGACTACGCTGTGCCCGTTGCAGTGATGATGTTTTTCCTGCTGCCGCTTGTATTTACACTCTTTTTCGGAAGGACCTTCTGTGCGGCCGTATGTCCCCTTGGAGGTATACAGGATGTGGTGCTAATGCGCCCCGTCTCAGTGCCCCAATGGCTGGAAAGTGGGCTGCGCTTGTTCGCCTATGTGTACCTGGCGGCAGCGGTCCTTTTCGCAGCCACCGGCAGCGCTTTTATTATATGCAGATATGACCCGTTCATCTCCTTCTTCCGTTTGAGCGGAAACTTCAACATGTTGGTACTCGGCGTATGCTTTTTGTTCGTAGGCTTGTTCATAGGACGTCCATATTGCCGGTTCGCGTGTCCCTATGGCGTAATCCTGAGGCAGCTTTCGCGTATCTCGAAATGGCGAGTTACTATTACCCCTGATGACTGTATAAAATGCAGGCTTTGCGAAGATTCGTGCCCCTTTGGTGCTATCAAAATCCCTACTGAAGACTGGCCAGCGCACGATTATAATAAAAGTAAAAGAAGACTCGCGTTTCTGATTATTCTTCTGCCCATATTAGTCCTGTCATTTGGCTGGATCGGATCCATACTTCGACCAGTCACATCACGGGTACACGCCACAGTCAGGCTCGCTGACCGCATATACCTCGAAGAAACAGGCCGGGCCGAAGATACCACAGACGCCAGTGACGCCTTTAGAGCAACCGGCAAAGACATCAAAAAGCTTTACGCCGAAGCTTTGGCCATCCAGGCAAGGTTCGGACTCGGAGGCTGGCTTTCCGGAGGATTTGTCGGTCTCGTCATTGCCCTAAAGCTGATAGGCATGTCTCTCAGACGCCAACGGACAGATTACGAAGCCGACAGGGCGGGATGCATGGCATGTGGTCGATGTTTCGAATATTGTCCAAAAGAGCATTCTAAACGCAAACAAGCGAAAGAAACGATGGGTGGAAGTCGATGAAAACTCCGATTGACGATACACATAAACCTACATCCGGAAATACTGCTAAGCTGACAAGTCAATGGTATCACACCGCAGTCGCCGCTGCGGTCATCGGTGGCGTATTTTCTCTTATCGTCCTTGAACTCATGCTCTTCAATTACTTTCAGAGGACGGTCGCCGAACCTAAGCGAACGGAAAGGTGGGAGGCCCTCAAAATACAACTTCGCCAACAGACCGATGACCGGCAGCTTATATCGAAGATTCAGGAGCTGGATCCCCGGAGCATTGTCGACCCCAACCGGGCAAAAGAGCTGGAGGTTCTCAAAACAGAATTTCGTGACAATCCTGACGACATGCAGCTCTTGTCAAAAATGCGCAATGCGTACATGCAAATCAGGCAAAACAATATTCGTGAATTGGACTTGCAGATTAGGCAAATCAGAATACGCAGATGGGACTTCTCCCAAAGAGGAAGTTACCTGCTCATGGGCGGCGTCGTGGTATTTTTGATCGGCGTCAAATCCGCCTCCGCTTACAAAAAGAAGCTGCCCGCACCCCAGCCGGCACCTGATAAACTCAACCGGCAAGTCCGCACGGCAATATACGCCCGGTGGACCGTAACCATTGGCTCTACTCTACTCGCCTCGGCAGCGATGTTCCTTGCAACCAGACCATGGATTGATTTCAGTGCGCCCGACGTGCAGGTTACTTCCTATCCTTCTATGGAGGAGATTAGAAAAAATTGGCCTCGCTTTCGCGGGCCCGGCGGACTCGGAATAAGCGCCTATACAAATGTACCTGCAAGTTGGAACGGCAAGACAGGTGAAGCCATTTTATGGAAAAGCAAGGTGCCCCTGCCCGGCCACAACTCCCCCATCGTCTGGGGCGACCGCGTCTTCGTCACCGGGGCCGACCCAAATGTGCGCCAAGTATACTGCTTCGATGCACTTTCGGGAAACCTTCTGTGGAATCGTGGCGTGAAAAGCGCACCGCAAGGAAAACCTCTTGAGGTGATGGAGGAGGATGGGCCTGGCTATGCCGCACCAACCGCTGTGACGGATGGTCGCCGGATTTGCGCCATTTTTCCAACTGGAGATGTTGGCTGTTTTAACTTCGATGGTAAGAATCTCTGGACACGAAATTTAGGCACACCTGACAGTGGGTATGGATATGCAGCTTCACTTGCGATGTATCGAAATCTGCTGTTGATTCAATATGACCAGGGGGGCGCAGAAGACGGATTGTCGAAATTAATAGCTTTAGATACTTTTACCGGCCGCACTGTCTGGGAAACAAAACGGCCCGTCCCGAATTCATGGTCCTCGCCCATTGTAGCCGAAATTGGAAATCAACATCAGATAATTACCTGCGCTGACCCCTGGGTTATAGCGTATGAGCCCAACGGCACAGAACTTTGGCGGGCGAAATGCCTGGGTGGTGAAATTGCACCATCGCCAATTTACGCCGCCGGGCGGATATTTGCCATAGAACCCTATTCCACACTGGTTGCCATAAAGCCGGACGGCCGCGGTGACGTTACTAAAACCCATATCGACTGGAGCATTGAAGAAAATACTCCGGATATATCCTGTCCCGTCAGTAACGGCGAATTCATATTTCTGCTGACAACAGAAGGAATGCTAACCTGTTACAAAACCGCGGACGGTAAAAAGGTGTGGGAAAAAGACTTGTTAATGAATTTTCTTGCGTCCCCAAGCCTCGTCGGAGACCGCCTTTACCTGCTGAGTGAAAAGGGTGTTATGCTTATTGCTGAGATCAGCACAGAATATAAGGAGTTGGCCAAATGCCAGCTTGGCGAGAACTGCCTTGCCTCACCCGCTTTTATGGATGGCCGAATTTATATCAGAGGGCTTCAGAATCTGTACTGCATAGGAGACAAGGGTCCCCCAAAAAAACCTTGATTGGACTTGTTTAAGCTAAGAATAACTGATGAATGAGTTGGATTTAACATTTATAGACAAGGCTGTTGAGAAAATCGGCACAGGGCCGGAGAAAGTGCTTGCGATTTTGCAGGACATACAGGAACACTTTGGCTACCTTCCTACTGAAACTCTTGAGCGGGTTTGTAGCCTGACAGAAATTACGCCTGCCTCCATTGCCGGCGTTTCCACCTTCTATAACCAGTTCAGACATCGCCCGGCCGGCCGGCACATAATTCATATTTGCCTCGGTACCGCCTGTCACGTGAAGGGGGGCAACCAAATTTATGATGCCTTTCGGCGACATCTTAATATCTCCGGTGAAGAGGATACGGACTCGAAGAAACTGTTTACAGTTGAGAAAATAGCATGTCTGGGATGTTGTACATTGGCACCTGCCGTGAAGATCGGAGAAATAACGTATGGACATCTAACTCCTGATGCGGTTCCGACGGTTCTGAGTGATTTTCTAAGATACGAGGAAGCCAAAGCAAGTCATCTGCAAAAAACATATAAACCTCAAGCCGAAACAACCGACACATGCGGTGAGCTTCGAATTGGGCTGGGTTCCTGCTGTGTCTCTCGGGGCAGCGGCAAACTTCATAAGGCCCTGGAACAAGCATTGTCTCAAACAGGCATCCGGGCGGCAGTAAAGCGCGTTGGGTGTGTCGGCATGTGCTACCAAACCCCTCTGCTTGAAGTGGTCTTACCCAATAACAGGTCTTTCCTGTATGCAAGGGTCAAACCTGAGGATGCCAGAGCTATTGTGCTAAGGCACTTCAAACCCAAAAAGATTACACGAAAAATCAGAAACACCATCTCCACAACGCTCGACAAAATTTTGACCGACCAGTCATGGGAGCCGATAACACGATATTCAATTGACGTCCGGGACAAAACCGTGGCGGATTTTCTAAACAAGCAAAAGCATATTGTTACTGAATACTGCGGCTTCATCGATCCGGTTGACCTTGATGAATATGTTCAAAATGACGGATTCAACGCCCTGCAAAAGTGCGTTAAAGAATTGAGCCCTGAGCAGATTATTGACGAAATTGGCCGCGCCGGTCTCCGCGGAAGGGGTGGTGCCGGTTATCCGACACATCTCAAGTGGTCTGCCGTGCATAACACAAAATCGGAACAGAAATACGTAATCTGTAACGGTGATGAGGGAGACCCCGGAGCATTTATGGACCGGATGCTCATGGAGTCGTATCCATACCGCATTATCGAAGGTGTGGCGATAGCTGCATATTCAGTAGGCGCAAATCAGGGTTATTTTTACATTCGCGCAGAGTACCCCCTTGCAACCAAACGAATGAGTGAGGCGATCAGCAACTGCCGAAAACGTGGATTTCTTGGCGACAATATCATGGGCGGCGGTTTTTCGCTGCACCTTGAAATCGCCGCAGGGGCAGGAGCATTCGTATGCGGGGAAGAAACCGCACTTATGGCCAGCATAGAAGGACGTCGCGGTATGCCCCGGCTGCGACCGCCATATCCGGCGGTAAGCGGGCTCTGGGATCAGCCTACTCTTATTAACAATGTGGAAACCTATGCGGCGGTTCCATGGATTATGCGAAACGGCTCGGAAGCATTTGCTCAGCTTGGAACAAGTAACAGTAAGGGGACAAAGGTCTTTGCTCTGGCCGGCAAAGTAGCCAGGGGAGGACTTATAGAAGTGCCAATGGGTATCTCGATAAAAGAAATTATAGAAGATATAGGCGGAGGGATTGCAGGGGGATTGCGATTTAAGGCGGTACAGGTCGGAGGGCCGTCCGGCGGTTGTGTCCCCGTCGAGATGTCACATATCCCCGTGGACTATGAAACGCTCAAGGACGTTGGGGCAATGATGGGTTCGGGCGGTTTAGTCGCTCTGGATGAATCAGACTGCATGGTCGATATTGCACGCTATTTTCTGGAGTTTACGCAGAATCAGTCCTGCGGCAAATGTACTTTCTGCAGAATCGGGACACGACGCATGTTGGATATCCTCGAACGCCTCTGTGAAGGCCAGGGTAAAAAAACGGACATCCAGGAACTGGAACATCTTGCCAAAATGGTTCAACAGGCAAGTCTGTGCGGCCTCGGAAAAACCGCGCCGAATCCTGTCCTGTCAACAATCAGGTACTTCCGCGAAGAGTACTGGGCCCACCTAAACAAACGCTGCCCCGCCGGCAGGTGCAGGGCACTGATTACATATTCGATAACCGACGATTGTATTGGCTGCACCTTGTGCGCCCAGCATTGCCCCGCCGGTGCCATCGAAATGAAACCGTACCAGAAGCACGAAATCGACACGGAAAAATGTATCCGCTGCGGGACATGCAAAAGTGTATGCCAGTCAGACGCTGTTAAGGTCGAGTGATAATGCCAAAACTGACCATAAACAAAAAGAAGGTTCAAGTCGATAACGGTGCCACGATTCTCGACGCAGCCGGCAAACTGGGTATTGAAATTCCCACAATGTGCTTCCTGAAAGGGTACAAACCCTCTACAAGCTGCATGTTGTGCGTTGTCAAAGTAAATAATTCCGACAAACTCCTTCCGGCCTGTGGTACTATCGCACAGGAAGGCATGAAAGTTGAAACCGATTCCGACGAAATCCGTCAGGCCAGAAAGACCGCCCTGGAATTGCTGCTCAGCGACCACGCCGGCGATTGCATCGGCCCCTGTCAGGCCGCCTGTCCCGCACATATGAATATCCCTCTGATGATTCGCCAAATCGCCGACGGTAAACTCCGCGATGCAATCGTAACGGTCAAAAAAAATATCCCCCTGCCCGCCGTCCTCGGCCGAATCTGTCCAAAGCCCTGCGAACAAACGTGTAGAAGGGCCCAGTTCGATAAGGCCGTCTCAATTTGCCTATTGAAAAGGTACGTCGCCGACGTCGACCTGCAATCAGAAAAACCTTATCTACCCACGCGCGATAAAAACCGCAACAAGCAAGTGGCCGTCGTGGGAGCAGGTCCGGCAGGATTAGCGGCCGCTTATTATTTGCTAACAGACGGCTATAGCTGCACGATTTTTGATGACCACGAAAATCCGGGCGGGATGTTGCGATACGGCGTCTCGCAGGATAAGCTCCCGACAGACGTACTTGACGCCGAAATTGAATTGATTAAAAAACTCGGTATGGTCTTTAAAGGTCAAATACCTATAGGCTATGCCTTAAAAATGGAAGAATTGCGAAAAGACTTTGATGCCGTACTTATTGCGATTGGCCAGACAAAGCCAGAGGATGTCGAATCAATGGGCCTTGAGACATCCCCCAACGGCATCGCAATAAACCCAAGAACCTATGAAACGAACCTGCCCGGCGTTTTTGCCGCCGGTGCCGCCGTTCGCAAGAGCAAGCTCGCCGTCAGGGCCCTCGCGGACGGAAAGGAAGCCGCCATTGCTATAGGCCAATTCTTGTCCGGCCAAACCATGACAGGCTCACCTCATGTGTTTAACACGCGGTTGGGTAAGCTGGAAGACGATGAGATAGAAAGGTTTGTTGCCTATGCCGACAAAACCGAACGGCTGACACCATCACCCGAAGGCGCCGGCTTCACCGACGACCAGGCCAGCGCCGAGGCCGACCGATGCTTGCACTGTGACTGCCGAAAGCCGCAAAACTGCAAACTAAGGCAATATGCCAGGCAATATGGAGCCAAACCGGGACACTATAAGGGCGGGCGCCGTTCCTTTTTCCAGCACGTGCAACACACAGACATAATCTATGAACCCGGCAAATGCATAAGCTGTGGACTCTGTATACAGATTGCTGCTGAAGCTGGTGAATCGCTCGGCTTGACATTTATAGGCCGCGGCTTTGACGTCCGGGTCGCCGTGCCTTTTCACCACTCAATCGCTGAAGGCCTCAGGCTCGCAGCGAAAAAATGCGTCGAGGCGTGCCCAACCGGAGCGATTGTCTTCAAAACAAAAAATTGACAGGGCTTACCCCTCCGATTGAATCCTTTTTTCATCACCCTTGCTGCCCATCCAGGGACATGATTCTTTCTGGGGACAATGGGTACAACTGTGCCTCTTCGAAAACAGGGGCAGGATAACAAACGCTACAAGAGCAAATACAACAAGCAAAATGACCATCGACCACGAGAAGCTGTGTACCGCAAAAACAACACCCCCAATAACCGGTATGAACCACAAAGGAACAATGACCGGGATATGTCTCTTGAACTTTTCCCTGAACCGGCTCACATCTGCTTTCTGTCGAAGCCTTGCAGCTATACGCCCATACCCGCAGGGACAGCACATCGTACCGTGACGCTCGCAGAAAGGACACAGGAATACTATAATCCAGAACGCCCCCCCCACGCTGTAAATCACGTATGCACTCGCACAAATCCATCCCCATACAGGATTCGCAATTCCTACAACGAAAATGGCGGCACCGAGTAATGTCATACACGCATAGGGAAGGTTATTGGCAATCTGTTGGGCATACGAATACTCCTCTATCGCGGAATTTTCGTTAATTTCGTTACGATTATTGGATGCCTCTTCATTCATAATGTATGAACTCCTTTATCATCAGTCGAAGTTGCTTTACTCACATATTCACCGATTTTTTACTGAACTAATGCAGCCATTTTCCAGTAAATAATCATTTGCAGACTCGATATTGAGCGGCAGATTATACAACGTAGTGTTGAAACAGTATACAAAAATTGAACTAAAAAATAGGATTGACTTTCGAATCGAATTGTAGTATAAAGACAACGACCTTAAGTTATTGTTTATTTTGGAGGTATATTATGAAATTTCAAAGAATGGTCAATCACTACGTGCTGGCACTCGTCTTCGGCTTCACAGTCTGTGCAATGTGCACCGGCTTTTATGCTGCCGTCAAAGCAGCAGACTGGCCCAACTGGCGCGGGCCGAACCACAATGGCATTTCAAACGAAACAGGATGGCTCACAACCTGGCCCGAGGCCGGTCCAACAGTGCTCTGGGAAAAGACCCTCGGACCAGGCTTTGCCTCGATGGCAATAGCCGACGGCCGAGTCTATGCAATGGGCAACATCAAGGATAATGATATACTCTATTGCCTCAATGCCGATACCGGAAAAGAAATATGGAAAAAATCATATCCATGCCCTATCTTTAGTAAAAACCACGAAGGCGGACCCTCAGCCACTCCAACCGTAGACGGCGACTCAGTTTACACCTTTAGCAAAAATGGCGACGCTATTCGCTTCAAGACCGCCACGGGCGAAATAGTCTGGCATAAGAAGCTTAACAAGGACTTGGGCTTTAAGCACCCTACCTGGTACTTTGCCGGCTCGGCATTAATAATCGACAACATGGTCATTCTTAACGCCGGCTCCTATGGTGTCGCACTTAATAAAGCCGATGGCAGTGTAATCTGGGAAAACGGCAAAGACGCCGCCGGCTACTCAACCGCCGTCCCATTCACTATCGATGGACAAAAATGCATCGCTTTATTCACCGCTAAGGAAATGGTGGCTATTGTACCCAAAACCGGAAAAATCCTCTGGAAGATTCCCTGGAAAACCAGCTACGACGTCAACGCCGCAGACGCTATTATAGAGGGCAACAAGATATTCATCTCTTCAGGATATAACAAGGGCTGCGCAGTTTACACATTCGGCTCTTCCGATGTCACTGAAGACTGGCAAAACAAGAAAATGCGAAACCATTTTAACAGTTGTGTCCTCTGGAAGGGATATATTTACGGTGTCGACGATGATCCCTCCATATCATGCCTGGATTTCAAAACAGGCCAGGTCAAGTGGACACAGAAAGGTTTCGGCAAAGGAAGTCTTATGCTCGCCGATGGAAAGCTCATCATTCTATCCGAAAAAGGAAAGCTGGCGATTGCTGAGGCCTCACCGGCAGAATACAAGGAGCTCGCATCGGCACAGGTTTTGCCCCAAAAAAAGTGCTGGACCGTACCCGTCCTGGCCAACGGCAGAATCTATGCCCGCAATAATCCCGACGGTCAGCTTGTTTGTCTTGATGTCAGAGCCAAATAGAAAAATGCCTTCGGGCCGGTTTTATTGAAATAAAAATGAAAATTGTCAAAAGTAATTTCTACACGAAGATAGCTGCATAAGCTTTTCCTTCGAGGTATGTGATTATGTTAAGAACAATTAAAGAACGTTGTTCTCATATCGCGCTATACCTGCTCATCCTGAGCATTCACAATGGTGCACACGCCGCGGATTGGCCCCAGTGGCGGGGTCCAAACCGTGATGGCACCTGGAAAGAAAAAGGCATACTCACAAAATTCACCACCGAGCAATTGCCAATCCGCTGGCGTGCCGAAATCTCAAACGGCTACAGCGGACCGACCGTCGCCGAAGGCCGCGTTTATATCACCGACCGCCTGACCTCCCCCGAACAGGTCGAACGCGTCCTCTGCTTCGACGCAATGACAGGCAAACCAATCTGGTCATACGAGTACGAGTGCAAATACGAAAGGTTCGAACATCGTGACGGCCCCCGGGCCTCGGTCACCGTCGACGACAGCCGTGCCTACTCCATCGGCGCTATGGGAAACCTGTTTTGTTTTGATGCGGAAAGGGGAAATGTTCTCTGGAGCAAAGACCTCAATGCCGAATACAAAAATAAAAAGCCTCTCTGGGGGATTGCCGCCGCACCACTCGCAGAAAATGATTTGCTCATTGTGCAAATCGGCGGCGCAGACAACGCCTGCCTCGTTGCGTTAGATAAAGCTGACGGGGCCGAAAAATGGCGGGCTCTAAACGACTCCGCCTCATATTCGACGCCAATCGTTATCGAACAGGCAGGCAGACCTGTGCTGGTCTGCTGGACCGCTCAGACGGTTGTCGGCATCAATCCAATGACCGGAAAGCTTTACTGGCAGCACCCATACGCTCAACCTCGCATGTCCCAAAACATTGCCGACCCCGTCTTTCACAACAACTTTCTTTTCGTAAGCAGCTTTTTTGACGGCTCGCTGATGTTAAAAGTCAATCCCGACCGGCTCTCCGTCGAAAAACTCTGGCAGCGAAAAGGCCGCAGCGAAACACAAACAGATAGCCTTCATTGTTGCATCTCAACACCACTTTTGCAGGGCGATTACATCTACGGTGTCGACAGCTACGGCGAGCTTCGATGCCTCGACCTCCACACCGGCGACCGAATCTGGGAAAGCCTCGACGCCGTCTCCAAAAACCGCTGGGCCAACATTCACATGGTAAAAAACCAGGACAATATATGGATGTTCAATGAAAGCGGTGAGCTTATCATCTCCAAACTCTCACCGAAGGGGTTCCACGAAATCAGCCGTACCAAACTCATAAAGCCCACCAAGGGTCAGCTTAACCGGGGCGTCTGCTGGTCCCATCCCGCCTTCGCCTACAAGCACGTCTACATCAGAAACGACGAAAAGCTCATCTGCGCAGACCTCTCTGCCAAGGATTAAAGACCGCCCTTGCCGGCCTGAAAAATGGCTTATAATCCCCCAAAAAAAACCTTGAATTCTCCCGCATTTTCTGTTAGATTGCCCTTTCTATATAAAAACAAATTGCCCATCAAACTATTGAATTTAAAAAGGAGGCAGTCAATGAATCGTCGCACATTTCTCAAACAAAGCACGGCCCTCGGAGCAGGACTCACCATTCTAAAATCAGGAATCCTCAGGGCAGGCAATTCGCCGAACGAAAAGCTCAACATTGCCGTCATTGGTGTGGCTGGGCGAGGCGGCGCAAACCTCAACAACGTCAAAAGCGAGAACATCGTCGCCCTCTGCGACGTCAACGCCAAAAACCTCGCCAATGCCGCCAATCAGTTCCCCAATGCGAAAACCTATAAGGACTGGCGAAAGTGCCTCGAACAAAAAGACATCGATGCCGTCGTCTGTTCCACGACCGACCATACACACGCATTCGTCAATGTCTGGGCGATGAACCGAGGCAAACACGTCTATTGCGAAAAGCCTCTGGCAAACTCCGTGCAAGAGGCACATGTCGTTCGCCAGACATACCTCAAGAACAAGCACAAGCTCGCAACGCAGATGGGCACCCAGATCCACGCCTACGATAATTACCGCCGTATGGTCGAGCTCATACGCCGCGGCGCGATAGGTACCGTTAAAGAAGCTCGCGTCTGGTGCAGCCGCATGCCCGAAGGCGGCAGCTACCTGCCCGAGGTCAAGCCAATACCGGAGCACATCGACTGGGACCTCTGGATTGGCCCGTCGTCATACCACCCCTACAATCCCGGCTACTTCGGCGGGTGCCTCGCATGGAATCCCTATTGGGACTTCGGTAGCGGTCAAATCGGCGACATGGGCAGCCACATGATAGATATGGCATACTGGGGACTCGACCTAAAGCTCCCCACGACCTGCCAGGCCGAAGGTACTCCCGTCAGCACTGACACATGTCCCCAGTGGCTCACCGCCGAATGGGACCACCCCGCAAACGACTGGCGGCCGGCCGTAAAGGTCTATTGGTACGATGGCGGCAAAAAACCCGGAATGCCCGCCGAGGCATTCGACCGGGAAAAGCTCTTCAAGGGCGTCATCTTCAAGGGAGAAAAAGGCTGGCTGCTGGCTGACTACGACTGGCGGATTCTGATGCCCAAAGTTGATAGTGATATGACACACTATAGTTCGCCCAGGCCTGAGGAATTGATACCCTCTTCACCCGGCCATCACAAGGAATGGATCATAGGCTGCAAGACGGGTAAGCCCACTCTCTGCAACTTCGATTATTCCGGTGCGCTCATCGAGCACAACATGCTCGCTCTGGTAGCCTATCGCGTAGGCAAAAAACTCGACTACGACGCCCAAAACATGAAAGCCACAAACTGCCCCGAGGCAGACCGGTACATCCGAAAAACGTACCGGCAAGGCTGGGTCCTGAACGGTTAATACGCTAAAGCAGTGCTGCATGAGAACCAAATGGCAGTCCTTACCCAGGCATATCCACCTTGCCTGGCAAGGCCGCTCAGTTTTTGGTCCCGGCCAGATAGATATACAAAGTAACATCTAATGCGACGGAAAGTAAAAACAATCCAAATGCTTTTCATCTGTCTGGCAACAATCTCCTTTTGCACACAGGATTCTATTGCACAGCGAAAGCTCGAAATACAACCTTCGGCAGCGAAGGTAGGCAAATACGAAAAGCTCGAATTGCTCATCAAAGTAGATACCATTTACGACAATCCCTTTGACCCCGACCAGGTCGATTTGACAATCACATTGAAAACGCCCGACAACAAACAAATCGTGCTTCCCGCCTTTTATTGTCAGGACTACGAACGCCGAAAATTCGACCGCCAGCGAGGCAGGGCCAACTGGTACTACCCGATAGACACAGGCTCGTGGAAGGCACGCTTCGCCCCCGCCCGGACCGGTACGTATTCGACAGCCGCAGCGCTAAGAGATAAAAGTGGTACAATCCATTCACAAACCGTAAAATTCGACTGCACACCATCTTCGAAAAAAGGCTTTATCCGGGCCGGCCGTAAAAACCCGCGCTTCTTCGAATTCACCGAGGGCACCCCATTTTTTGCCATCGGCCAGAACCTCGCCTTCATCGGCGAAGGCCAATACGTCAACCTCACAAAAGCCGAACAAATCTTCGAAAAGCTCTCACGCAACGGCGCCAACTTCCTGAGAATCTGGACCTGCTGCCAGGACTGGGCAATGGCCATCGAGGCAAAAAAAAGTGCCTGGGACCGCTCATGGTCCCGAAGAAAAATCATTGTCCCGATACCCGGCAGTGAAGACGACCCAAGTCCCCGTAAATGTGTAAAGCTCGAAGGTGATGGAGCTTCAATCGAAGTCTCACCCTCACATCCGGTAGCTTTACGTCCCGGCACAAGCTACGTCCTCACAGGCCAATTTATGGCCGACGGCCCCACCGCCCTGCGAGTCAACCTCTCACACGCGAACGGCCAACAAACATTCGACGTGGCCCCGAAAGGCAAATGGCAAAAATTTAAAATAGAGTTCTCCACAGGCCAAAACGATTTCTTCCTCGGCAGGCTGGCCATTAGCCTCGTCGGCTCAGGCTCAGTCTGGCTCGATAACCTGTCTCTCAAAGAAACCGCCGGCGGAGCGGAACTGCTCTGGGAGGCAAATGTTAATCGCCCAATAAGGGGCGTCTACAACCAGCTCGATTGCTTCATGCTCGATAAGCTCATCGAATCAGCCGAACAAAACGGCATCTACCTGATGTTATGCCTTATCACAAGAGACCTCTATATGAATTCACTCTCCGATGAAAAAAGCCCCGAATATCAGCAGGCAATCAATGACGCCAAAAAGTTTATGCGTTATGCCGTCGCCCGTTGGGGCTATTCCACTAACGTAGCCGCATGGGAATATTTCAACGAGATCGACCCGGGCAAGCCCACCGACCGCTTCTACGCCGAAGTCGGCGAATACCTCGAGCAAATCGACCCCTACAATCACCTGCGCACCACCAGCACATGGCACCCCTCAGCCAGAGACTGCCGCCACCCCGACATCGACATAGGCCAGTTGCATCACTATATGCGCCCCGTGGAAAAAGAAAACTACAAGGACGAAGTGACCGTCATTATCGAAAAAACAAAGTTTCTAAGAGAGCATTCTCCAAACAAGCCGGCCCTGATTGGTGAATTCGGCCTGGCCACACCGAAATGGGGGCTAAGCGATGATATGAAACAGGACACCGAAGCGGTCCACTTCCACAATTCACTCTGGGCCTCCGCCTTCGCAGGTACTTCGGGGACGGCGATGTTCTGGTGGTGGGACCAGCTCGACCGCCAGGACGCCTATAGCCACTATAAACCTCTGGCCGATTTCCTTGCCGATATATCCTTCGCCGCCCTGCGCGAGCTTAAGGCTGACGCCTCCGACAATCAGCTTCGCCTGCTCGGCTATCAGGCAAATGACCGTGCATATTTCTGGCTCTTCAATCCAAAAGCCGCCTGGTCCAGCATAGTCATTGAAAAAAACCAGCCGGCTGAAATCAAAGACCTTACAATTTCGGTTCGTGACCTCCAGCCCGGCTCCTATACTGTCGAATGGTGGAACACGCACAACGGCTCAATAATCAAAAAGCAGCGGGCTTCGCTCAATGAAGGCACACTAAAAATTAATGTCCCCCTATTCAACCGCGATATCGCCTGTAAAATCAGGCCTTAGCTCCTCGGGCGCGGACTCCTGTTTTTATAAAGCGAACCGTGATAATCCGATAGGCTATCGCAAGAACAAAGACAAAGAAAATCAATCCCATTATACGATAAGTCAGGTGGTTGGTCAGAGAACCATATTTACGAGACTCTGAGAAAGCCTCTATCGCAGCCAAAAGTTCCTTGATATCCGTCGCCGTCTGCGAAGTCTGCTCAGCCGCATCCCGGTATTCCTTAACACTAAAAGATGATTTCGAACTCCCGGCTTCCTTGCTCTGATTGAATCCCTGCACTACTTCACCTGTCGCCTTGGCTGCGCTTTCCCAGGCCTTGGCTGTTTCCGAGGTATCTTTCGCCAACGCGTTCAGCTTCTCAACAGTCTCGTTAACAGCAAGGGTGGTCTTCTCCGCTTGTGCCAGTGTTTTTTGCAGGTTAGCCTGCTTGCGGTCAACCTCATCAACAAATTCAGAAAGCTCCTTGCCAAGCTGCTCCGGCAATTGCTCGACAGATGTGGCCATTTTGGCGCTGCTTTCGGAAAACCTGGTAAAACTGTCGAGAAACGACTTGATCATGTCCGCCTCTTCCAGATCATACATCAGCAGTTCCATCTGCCACCGTGAAGACTCCGGCAGTTCGCGAACGACATCCGAAAAACGCTCGGCCGTGTCCCTGAACTGATATATCGCCGACGCGGTCCTGTCGACGCCTTCCATAGCTCTAAAAGGCGTCATCGGCACTGTGAGTACGCTCATAAAAGGATTCGTCTGGCCCTTCTTGACCTCTGTTGCATAAACAATCACGTTGTAAAAAGTCCCGCTTATCGGATTGACATTGGCGAATTCGGTTATATTTTTCGCAGTCGCCTCAAAAACATCGTCTTTGAGAAAGATATTTCCGATGCGTTCGATTTCCGCCTCCAAACGTTTGGCCGCCTTGACCACAATCTCCTGGCCTTCAGCGAACAAAGTGCTCCCTTCACCTTCTTCAACATAGATTCTAAACCGCGTACATAACGCCCATGTCTCGATAAAAGCTATCACGGGATCTTCCTGCTCCAGCATCGCATTCAAACCCTGTGCCATACGTGCCCTCATCTGGAGGGTGGTCCTTTCCACTTTCTTGGTTTGCAGGCGCTCATTCAGCTCATTGGCCGTCTGCCTCAACACCGCCTTGTAATATTCCGCAAAGTTGTCAATCTGCTCGCGGATATCTTCCTTCGATATCCGGCCGTTTGTCGGGGCTATCCCGCTGCCGAGCGTATGCACATCTTTCGTCCCGCACCCTCCCAAAAATGCCAATAAAAGGGCGGTCACGACCAGGACCGAAATTGTATACTTTTCTTTTTTCGACTTATTGCATTCCATAACGTACATCCTTCCATTACAACTTTAGTTTTCCAATAACATAGACAGTATTATTTCACCGCCCTTTCCAGACTACTTTACTATATACTCTTGAAACCGAACCTTGTTCTTCTTTACAAAACCGACAGGATTATAGCTTTCCTTCGCCTGTCGAAGCCCCTCATTGCCCAGGTCCTGCTCACGGTTAATCGTCTCGTACTTCTGAGGCAAAATAGAAGCAAACGCCTGATTAATATACTGAAAGATACCCTTGAATTCATCCTTCAGGACCGCCTTCTCGAAATGTATCACAAAGCTTTTACCAAGCGCAGCCTCTTCCCCCAGACAATACGCCACAGGCTCACCCTCGATATAGAAAATCCCGCCGCACAATTGAAGGGGCCACATCTTCTCCAATGCCTCCTTCGCGGCGTCATAATCACCTCCACCGCCGTGCCGCTCATTCCACGCATCCAGAACCTGCAACGCATCATCCCGGTACTCCTCAAGCAGCGGCCTTGCCTGGCATTCGTTGCTCCGTATGAACATATTCAACAGGTTCTTTTTCTTATGAAACTTTCGCCCCGTAAGATTGACCAAATCCTCTCTCGAATAAAGATAGTCGAAATTGTCCCTGTCCTCCCAAACCTGGTGACCTGATTGGGCCAGTTTCTCCGCCTGCGGCTCCGGCACGGCCTTCATAATGGAATATTTATCGAACAGCTCCTTTAGAACATCATCATCAGGAAGTCCGAAAGGCAGCATAAAAAATGCTTCGCCCGCATCTTCCCCCGTGATAACAAAAAGCTCGCTGTCCAACTGACTTATTTTGTAACGATGCGCCTCGCGGAATAGATGGATATTTGCAAACGTAAACTCCGAAATCCCTTCCGCAAGTCCCTGGAACCGCGGGTGCAGAAGAGGACGCAAGTTCATCGAAATCTCGGAAAACGCAGGATATTTTGCTATCATCAGCTATGACGCATCGATGTACGCCCCTCTTTGTTCGAAGCAATCATTTCTTAATGCCGATACAGTAGATATTATTCATACCGACGAGAAACATTCGCCCATTCGCGACCGCAGGAGATGGATGGTTGCCGTCCCCAAGATCGTTGACTGCCAGAACTTCGAACTTCGGCCCGCCCCCAATCACGTAGCTCTTTCCCGCATTGGCAAAAAAAAGACGTCCATGAGGATCGGCAATCGGGCTTGCCCAGCTCGTCGAGATACCCTGCAAACGCTCGGAATACTCCTGCTTCCCCGTGCTTACGTCCCAGCACTTCACGATGCATGGTGTATGCAGCCGATACATGTACTTGCCGACTATGATCGGAGAGCTCAGCGCCTGGCCCGCCTGGGTAATCGTCCAGCGAATATGGGTCTTGGAAACATCGCCTGAGCCGGTCGGGTCCAATGCAATCCCGGGACCGCCCCGGCCGCTGTCAAAATAAACAAGACCGCAGCCATACGCTGGTGACGCCGCATCTCCCTCACCCCGGCACCACCAGAGAATCTCTCCATTAGCCGGGTCAAGACTCTTAAGGGCCTTTTCGTCTTCCTTCATACCCGACGCTGCCAAAAGCATTTGGTCCTTTTTGTTCACGGAAATAATCACCGGCGTGCTGTGTCCGAAATCCGTCTCCACCAGATTCGTCTCCCATTTCACCTCGCCGCCGGCCTTCTCGAAAGCGACAACGCGAGAATCGCTTTTGTTCGACATCGCGCAAAACAGGATGACCGTCTCCCCATAAAGAATCGGGCTGCTCCCAAGTGTCACGTCAAAAGTATAAGGCACAATCTCCTTCCTCCAAACGATCTTACCATGCATATCCAGTGCCGCCAGAACCGATGACCCGAATGCACAAAATAGCAGGTTTCCGTCCGTGGCCGGCGTGGCCGCTGCATAACCACCGCCGGGACCGCTGCGAAAATCCGTCCGAAGCCAGGGACCCGGGCCAACCACCGTGTCCCAAAGCATCTTGCCGTCACTGCTCCGGTAGCAAGTGACATGATGATCGGGAATAACTTTCTTACGATCCTGGACCGTCTCCGGCCAATGAACCCCGCAGACGAAGACCAAATCGCCCCACACAATTGGGCTCGCATGACCCTGACCTTTTAGTGGG
>Ga0224495_10000479_pt1 | contig 31788 bp, 24 predicted proteins | sample SF_Jul11_sed_USG_FD_168128 | JGI IMG/M metagenome (GOLD analysis project Ga0224495, IMG submission 168128) | Sediment microbial communities from San Francisco Bay, California, United States - SF_Jul11_sed_USGS_4_1 | ecosystem: Environmental > Aquatic > Marine > Sediment | place: USA: California... | reverse complement strand
AATTTCCTGCATTATCCGCAATCCCATTTCCACCTGCGCCGCCGGCAGTTCTAACCCCACCTACCGGCATTGTACCGGTAGCAAGTCCACCTGCACCGCCGCCAAATCCCGTACCACCGCCAACACCGCCACTACCACCATTACAGCTTACAAGAACCGTAGAAGGCGCTGGAGTCGAAAAAGAAGAAAGGCCACCTGGATTTCCGTTGCCACTTGCAACACCTGTGCCTCCGGCACCAACCACAACAGGATAGATAGATGTAGGAGTTACGGTAACGGTACCACCAGTATAAGCACCACCACCACCGCCGCCGCCGCCTATGTTGTTAGCATTCACACTGCCACCGGCGCCGCCGCCGCCCCAACAATCAACCGTTACAGAAGTTACGCCTGCCGGAGCAGTCCAGTTGCCGTTTGCCGTAAATGTCTGCGTGCCTGCGAGCGAAGAAGAAACAAACCCCAAAACAACAACCAGCGCAAGCGCCGCTACCCCAAGTCCCGAGGCGATCCGTCTTTTTATCTTTTCAAGCATATTGGCTCCAAAAGGCCGCCAGGCACCCTGGTCGGCTGCTTTCCCTGATATAGTAGTCGAGGTATATTTCATGATTTTATTCATAGTCAAGTCGTCCGCCCTCTGAAGATTCTTTAGTGAGTAGAAGCTCCCAAAAAACGCCTATTATATCTATTCTACCACAACGCGGTTAATGCCGCATTAAAAACCGCACCGCATCGTCCCGCATTTTCAACCACTGCAAAAACCGTGTGCCTGCCAAGGCAACGCTTTACCGGCCGCCCCACCGTCTAAAACTCAAAAACCCACCCCGCCTTGTATAGGCATGGATGGGTTCGGAAACTACCTATCCACCACTTCGGCGGCCCTTCAAACCCTCCGGTCATTAGCGTGAGATTGCTTCGTCGGCCTGCGGCCTCCTCGCAATGACCGCCATGAACAGGTAGGGTCAATGACTCTGCGCCCGGCCCTTACGGTACCGGTTGCTCTTATCGTGTGGCGATATTCTCGCCTTTATTTTTACAGCGTAAAAAAACCCCAAGGCGTATAAACCTGCCTCGAGGCGCCGTCACCCCTTGGTGCGCAAGACAATGTTCCATTAGTTACAAACATTTTACCCTCTTTCAGAGCAAAAGTCAATATCTAAATTAACGCAAATTAATCTAGTAACAGTATTACCTTAATATATTGCAAAAAGCAGACCAAAGTATACAAAACTATAACCTCTCGATATTGCGGCGCTTTAACAGAGCCATTTGCCGCACCAAAACAGCATTCCTTGATAATTTTTCAAGCCCACCAAAAAAAAATCATGGCAAAATACGGCATTAAGAATCTTTACAAGAACCCAAAGAGCCCTTCCGTGGCTGGCAAACAAAAAGCCCGTCCTCGGATAAGGACGGGCCCAAATATTTTTCAAAAATATTCCTAAAAAACACTTGCCGGATACGCGCAATATAACCGCTTCTCTACGGCTTTGACGCGGCCTCAGAAGCCGGCTTTGTCTCCTCTGCCTTCTTTGCCGCAGGCTTTGGCGTAGCTGCCTTTGGCTGCGTCTTCTGCCCGACTACCTTTGGTTGGTTAAAGAACCCGCCCTTTTCCCTCGATGCCTTCACGGCCTTCTCGAACTTTACAAGCTCATCGAGCCTGGCCTTGTACAGCTTTTCCTTTGGCGCGAGTTCCACTGCCTTCTTCTCGGCCGCTATGGCATTTGCGTAATCGCCCTTGAAGGTATAAGCCCTTGCAAGCGTATCGTACATATCGGCCCTGTCGCCCTTTGCCTTGGCCGCGTCGGTAAGGTGCTTTACCGCGTCGTCGAACTTCCTGGTGCTAAGATATATTGTGCCTAGCTCGAATGACTCCTGCCACGAGAGGCCGCCCTTCTTGCTCTTATCCTCAAGCACGTCCGTGCGCTTGGCCATGTGCGTGCCGGTCTTTGCGCGGCCTATAAGGTCTTTGATGTGCTCTGAGTCGGACGGGGCAAGCTCAGCTGCCTTTTCCCAGTTCTTTATGGCCTTACCGTACTCCATCCTCGAATAATGTATCATGCCTATAGCCTCGTACCCCTTTGCATACGGGTGCATGCCGACTGCCTCGGTGATGGCCTTCATCGCGTCGTCTATCCTTCCGACATGCGAGTACATTACGCCGAGCCTGTAGGTATCCTGCCAGGTAAGTCCTTCGGCAGCTTTTCTCTCCTCCATGGCCTTTATCTGGCCAAGAAGATCGTCGCGGTTATCGTACTGTATTGCCGCGGGCTCGGTGTCCGTGCCGTAGCGGTACTTACCTACGACAAAGTACGCGATAACGGCTATGATTACGATGCCAACGACCGCTGCCACTGCGTAATATTTTTTCTTCTTATCCATATAAAGAACACCCCTTGTAGGTTTTGATTTCGGCCCCCGCTAAGCCGTTAACAACAGGCCTTACGGCATGCGGCAGGGCAGCCGCATATGCAGTCCATTATAAAGCATCTCAGAGACGATTGGAAGATTTTTTTAAAGGCCAAGGGAAAACGACGCCGCGGTTTTCCTGAAAATTATCGAACACTACTGGTTATGGCAACGCTGGCATGTGTTACGCATCACGCCCTCCGATGCCGCATACGTGCCGGAAAGATTCAAATTGACGTCTCCGCTCACATCTGTCATTACGAGCATCGAATGATCGAGTGTTGGGTCTGTTGCCTTATTGGGGTTTCCGCCGCCGTGCGCATAATGGCAGGAGAGACAAAACGGCTGCTCGTCACCGCTATAATTAACAGCCGTCTCATCGGCGCCGCGGATATTACCTGCGGCCAGCCATAACGTAGCCGATGTATGCCCGTTCGCAGTGCTAACGCGCACATCTCCCACAGGATGCCTTCTCCATGCAGAGGTGGCCGTGTTGTTGTCGCCGGGGCCTGTGCCGCCAGCGGCTACTCCGCCGCCAAGATACGGCCCTGCGGCTTCGGTTCCGTACGTCGCGCTCACGCCGTCGAACTTCGTATGGCATTTGCCGCACCACGTGGATATGCGGTTTGTCGCTGTCGTGGCCGTAACGTTAGACGAAACCCTGAAAGTGACATTACCTCTCATGTACTTATCGGTATTGGTCGCTGTGGCGTTTATATGCGCATCGCAGTTGGCAACCGCTCCGTCCGAACAGTTGTTGGCCGCCCAGGCTCCGGTGCCGTCTATCCTGTAGCTTACAGTCACGCCTAAAGCGGAAGTGTCGTTTGTCGGATTGCCAGGGTCGTAGCGAAGGTTCCTGTAATTCTTGTTGCCGTGCTGGTCGTGGCAGTAGATGCAGGTAAATGTTCCGCTTGCGCCGCCATGCTTGGTCGTTACATTGGTCCATGTGCCGCTGTATCCTGGCGGGGGAACGGACGCCATGCCGGTACGTTCGATGTCGTGGCGGTTACGGTTGCTCGCAGAGTTATTGTGCATGAAGTCCCCGGCAGACGGTATATATGTGGCTGTCGTTGAATTGTACACATCTGGCGGAGTAAGGCCGCCGATAGGACCGGAGTTGCCGTCGTGGCACCACTTGCAAAGCTTCATTATGCTCGAAGCGCGTAGAAGGTTCGGATAAAGGTTGCCGGATTCGGCGACGTAGTACATGAGACTTGAGCCTCCCTGCGTGCCGTGCATCGTATGGCACTGGCCGCACGCGAGAGTATCCAACTGCGTTGCCACAGGGCCGCCATAATTCGTCTTGGTCGTGTGGTATATGCCTGCATCGGCAGCAGAATAGCCACAGAGCAAAACAGCCGCAAAAACAACGGCAAAAACGGCAACACGTCCTATTAAATTATAGGAACATGAAAATCTGTTAATCGAATTTTTTTTATCTGAAATCGACATCAGAACCCTCATGTCTGTAGATGGTAATGCTTTTCGCGCCATTTTCTAATATATATACCATACCTTGGTCATCAAAGTCAACACTAACTGGAAAATCTATAACCTCTCCCTTTGGAGGCAATTTACCGATATTTTTAATTTTATCGTCGACAACTTCGTATACAACAAGACCGACCATAGCGTCAACTACCCAGAGCCTTCCCAGGGAATCCACCCTGCCGCTAACCGGCAGCCGCAATGTACCGCCCTCGCCGAGTATTCCTTCGAAGTTGAAGAGAAAGCTTCCGTCCGTGCCGTAAACCCTTATTGCCCAATAGCCTGAAAACGGCGTAAACAGGAAAACCCTTCCCTTATCGGCCGCAACCCCTGTAAGCCCCGAGAGCCCGCTGCCATCCTTCTCGCGGCCTATGACGCGTGTAACCCTGTCATCCAGGCCTATGACGTAGCATGACCCGTCCTTCTTATTTACGGCATAGATGAAGCCATCCGGGCCTACATCCATCGGCCCGGGGTTGAACTCGCCTCTGCCCGAGGCATCCACCTTGCCAATAAGCTCGCCCCTGTAGTTAAACACCAGGAGCTCGCTCATATTCTCCATCGCTACGTATATCTTATTGCCGCGTACTACCGCAGCCACCGGAGCGTCCACGCCCCTGGTCTGGCCAAGCCTCATGACAAGGGTCAAAGAGGCGTCAAGCACCAGCACCTCGTTTAAGTCCCTGTCCACGACGTAGAACTCGCCGCTTGCCTTATCCCGAAACATGGAGACCGGGTTCTCGAGCTTTACGCCCGGGAACTCGCTCACCGTCTTGTAGCGCCTTAACTCCGGGAAGCCGCCTTCCTTCTTGCCCGGGGCTGCCTGGGCATTGATAACCGCGCCCCCCGATAAAAAGAGCGCCGCGACAATCCCTGCTATCAACGCTCTAAAGACCATAAGCCGCACATCCCGGCCCAAAAGGCCGAAAACACCTGAAATGCCAGCTGCTGTTACTTCTTTGCAGGAGATGCCCCGGTATCGCTTTTGACCTCGAATACCCTGACCTCGCCTCTGTCGCAGACATATATCCTGCCGCTTGGGGCAGTAGCGACCTTATAAGGCGTAACAAACACCTGGGGGCCGCCAAACTCGGTTATGGGGTTGCCCACATGGTCGAACAAGATGACCATCTTGCGGTTAGAGTCAGCCACATATATGACATCCGGCGTAACATCCAGGGATACGGGCTGGCTAAAGCCGCCAAGCAGGCTCGAATATTTGCCAAAGGACGATATCTGCCTGCCCGCTGAATCGAGCGTAACTACCTGCACCTTTGCCCGCTCAATGAAATAATATTTATCACCGAGCCTGGTCAAATCGAATATGTTGGCATATGTAGCGCCGCTTATCTTGATTATTTCCTTAAACGTGCCGTCCGGGGCATAGACCGCTATAACGCCGGTTGCAGGGGATCCCTTTTCCTCAATTCTGTAGCCGACATACAAAATACCGTTACTGCCGATTGAAAGGCTAAGCACGGTAGCTGTCTCGCCAAGAGGGGCTGTGTCAAAGGCCTTTATAAACGTACCCCTGTAGGAATACATGAGCAGCATCTTATCAGTCGAGACATATACATATCCGTCCTTTGAAACAACGATTGAATTAAAGGACGCCCTTTCATCAGCGCCAACAAGCTTAAACCAGAACACAGGGATCCCTTCGAAATCGAACACAACGACCCTTCTGTTGCCCGAATCGAGCGCGTATATTTCGTCTGGCTCCGTGCTTATGAATATGTCCTTTACACTTGAAAATGCCGCGCCTGAGGGAGAGGCATTAAGAGAGCCTACATAATTTACCGCGTACTTTTTAGCCGGCCCTGCGGCAAAAGAGGATACTGCGCCAAAGGCAGCTATGATGACGACCGCTGCAGCTAATATCAACGCATATTTATTTCGCTTTTTTATAATAGACATGGAGTAACCCTGATTGCAGTTTTTTTGATACCAGCGCCAGACGTGTAAAGGCTACGGCGCGCTTAAGTCTTAAAACCATCTTTAAAAAAAAGGGGGAGGGTTTCCCCTCCCCCTTGGTTTGCCGGACACCTTAAAGGCTATCCAACGGATATTACTTGTTGTGACAGATGTTGCAGCCTACGCCAGAAGCAAGACCAAGAGGCGTCTGAGTGCCCGCGCCAACCGCAGAGAGGTAGTTCCACCTGAGGTTGTCGAAGTTCGGACCGCCGTGAGCATAATGGCAAGAGAGGCACATTACCTTATCACCCGTGTTGTCTGCATCATAGAGACCGCTGGCAAAGAGCGAATCGTCTGCAGTGCCTACGCTGTCGACCGCCGGAAGGGTGTTACCACCTACCGGTGCTGCGGTAGCAGCGTCGACTATCGGGTTACCTGAACCGGAGTTCGGTGTAGCATCGACGAGCGCATTGTTAACCGGGTGCCTCAACCAATCGTTGCCGCTTGCGTTGCCAGGAACATTAGTCTCGTGCCATGCATCGTGGCAAGTTGCGCACCAGAGCGACATATTTCCGCCGTAGATATTGTTCCTGGTAGCAGTTTCTACCGGCCAAATATGGGTAGCGCCTGCGCCGGTACCTGTCCAGTTAATGGTTGTTCCGGTTGCGCCGTCAGAGGAAGAACCTGCTGCGGCAACGGTGTTAGAAAGCGTTACACCAACTGCTTCGCCGGAACCGGTCGGTATGGTCCTCAGGTTCCTGAAGAGGTTGATGCCGCCCGTCTGCCAAACGCCCGTGTTGTTCGGTGCGCCGTGCGGATCATGGCAGGAAGTACAAGTGATGGAAACTGCCGGATCAGCGCCACCGCCCGGAGGAACGATGGAACCTGAACCGCCAACAGAGTGGCCTCTTCCGAGTGCATCGTTGGCCGCATCTGCGCCTGCTGCTGCGAACGGCGCTGACACGTCAAGGATGCCGTTGAAGCTGCCGCTGGCGCTTATCGTGCCTGCTGCTGCCATTAGGACCTTAGGAGGCGCACTGCTCTCTGCAAATACGGTGGCTGCGTTGGTGCCGTTCTCGGAATGGCAGTTCAAGCAGAACGCATGTGTTGCGCCTGCAGCGCCCCTGAGGAGCACTGCGGTACCGCCGGCATCGCCGCCAAGAGTATTAGCGTCGCCGCCCTGTGTGTTGTGCATCGTGTGGCATCCGCCGCAGGTGAGTGAGCCGGAGCCTTTGTGTACGGCATCGGAGCTCGTTGCGGAGAAGCCGATAAAGGCCGCTACCGCGAGAACTGCGAAAGCCATTGTAAATAGCTTTTTCATGTTTATCCCCCTTCTTTTTTTAGCCCGTATCCCGGGCTTTGTTATTTGACTGCAAAAAATTAATACTTCGAACAGACCATTTGCAAAAGCAAAAAATACCGTTCGCCTCAAGGCACCCTTCACCCCAAGAATTCGCGAGGCCGCCGTCAGCCTCTAAGTACTACTTATTCTTAAAATAATATTAACGCATTTTAATGGATTTGTCAAGAGGAAAAATCTGGAAATCGTAAGTTGTGCTACTTGGCTGTTTAAGGCCCCAAAATACGGGCTATTCGGCTACCTTGCCTGCGCTTACTTCTGCTGCAAGACCGTTCTTTATCATCATGGACTCGAAGGATTTAAGGACTTCCGAATCCCAAAACCCCTTGGTAGCCTCGGCCTTCATGACCTCGAGGGCAACCTCGCGCGAGATGTCGCTTCTGTAGGGCCTTATGGTCGTAAGCGCGTCATACACGTCCGCTATCGCAAGGATTCTCGCGCCAAGCGGAATATCCTCGCCCTTCAAACCGTCGGGGTACCCGGTGCCGTTGTACTTCTCGTGATGCCCTCTTATTAGGGGAAGAAGCGGCTGCGCGAACTTAAGGGGCTTACATATCTTCTCGCCCATCAGCGGATGCTCCTTCACATGCACGAACTCGGTGTCGTTTAGCGCGCCCGGCTTATGAAGCACGCCCTTATCCGTGCCTATCTTACCTATGTCGTGGAGAAGCCCGGCCTTTGCTATTATCTCGCACTCCTCGGGGCTAAGCCCGATGAACCTGGCAAGGCTTGAGGCAAACTCGGAGACGCGCTGCGAATGTCCATGCGTGTAGGGGTCGGTATAGTCAAGGGCCGAGGCAAGGCTAAAGAGGACGCTCTGCGCGCTCTCGAGCTCGTCTATCAAGCCCTTTACCCTTATAAGAGATTTTACCCTGGCAAGAAGCTCCGGGGCCTGAAAAGGCTTTGTAACGAAATCGTCTGCCCCGCACTCAAGGCCCTTTACCTTGTCCTCGAGGCTATCTAAGGCAGTAAGCATGATGATTGGAACGAGCTTTGTTTCCTTTCTTTCCTTGAAGCGGCGGCACGCCTCGAAACCGTCCATCTGCGGCATGAGCACGTCGAGAAGTATTATGTCGGGAACGAACTCCTCGGCCTTCTTTAGCGCCTCCTTGCCGTTATAGGCCTTTACAACGCCGTAACCGCGCGACTCAAGAAGGGCCTCCAGGAGCTCGAGGTTCTGCGGATTATCGTCCACGGCAAGGATAGTTATCTTACCGCGCTTTTTGGCAGCCTCACGTATGTCAACAACTCCACTCATCAGGCGCAAAACTCCTTAAAAGGTGCCGTTTCAGGATACTACTATCCCAAATCCAAACAAAGCCCCTGTCTCGTTTATTTTACCAAAAAACGTAAGACGAATTCAAGTTTAATTTACAACACCAATTACCGGCCGGCAGCAGCGGTCTTTTTCTTGACGCTGTGGCAGCGCTGGCAGTTGTCAAAGCCCTTTGGCTGGAAGGCCACGGTGCCGTGGCATTTGCCGCAGTACTTGCCGTCCCAGACGTCATACATGTTGAAGGTATTGGCGCCCTTTTGCGGTATGAAGATGGAGGGATGGCAGTTGGTGCAGGTGAGCCATGATACATGCTTTCTGTGCTCGAAGAGCACGTTGGCCATCATCTGGTCATTTATCTCGAAAACAATGTCTAAGTCGAATTCCTCGGGATCCTTTCCAAAATCCGATATGCTCCATCTAGGGTCCACAAAACCGTCGACCTGCGAGGCCGACCAGTCCACATACCCGAACTTATCCTTTGGAAGCTTTCTTACAGCCTCCGGGAGTTTGTTCTCGGCGATATTATCCGGGTTTTTCCAGCTCTCTGTTGCGAGAGAAACGCCGTCCTTGGTGGATGCGGCCTTGGCCCTTGCGACTATGAGCTTTTCTTTTTCTGCATCAGTCATCTCCGGGGCCGTCACGTCTTTTTCAGCGCCGACCCTCTGCGCCGATGACGAAGCAAATGCCGCGGAATTGGTCGGATAAAACGGCACTGTCTCGAGCCCTGAACGCTCAGGCGGCTCACTAACACACCGGGAAAACATGCACTTTATGGTCTCGCGCACGCTCCCCCTCTCTCTTGCACATCCTATTGCCGCAAATATAACCACAACAGCAAAAACCGGTATGACCTTGCCATAAAATGTCTTCATGCGTCACCTTCCGAGCCTGGCCGGGTTTATGGACGGCCGCAGGACGCTTATCCTTGCGCCGTCGAGGATAAAAACACGCTTCTTCGAATCCACCGTTATGTCAATAGGGGCGTAAATCTGACCGTCATTAAAGCCGCGCATTCCTATTGCGTAGAGCGGTCTGCCGCCTGTCTTGCCGTATACCAATATCTTTCCGGCATGCTTATCGGCCACATATATCAGACCGTCCGAATCCGAGGCCACGGCTGACGGAAATAAAAGAGCTTCCCCTGCTAAAGCTCCCTGCCCGAGAACGGCCCTTACCTTGCCGTTTGCGTCAAACACATAAACCTTCTGTCCGGCGGAATCCACGGCATAGACAGAACCGTCAGAACCGACGTTAACATGATTGATTCCCTTCGAGCCCCTGTCCCTTGGCAAAACGAACTCCCGCGTAAACTTGCCGGAGGATGTAAACATAAGAACCCTGGCGTTCATCCTGTCGACGACATATAGATTATCGGCCTTATCGAGCGCAAAACGCCACGGAACAAACGCACCGGCCCCCTGCGGCACGCCCGTAAGCTTCACCTCTATAACGGATTTGTCCTTGAGGTTTACAAGCTTCAAGGCCGGGGCAGAAGCATCGAGAATATAAAAATTGCCGTCAGCAGCCTTTGCCACGGCAACGACCGAGCCAAACCGCTCATCCGAAAGCTCGGAGAGGTACTCGAACTTTTCGTCGAAAGAAACAAGCCTCTTATTGCCGCTGTCTGCGACATAGAGCCGCTGCTTGCTCTCGTCGAAGTATATGGCCGCCGGTTCCTTAAAGGAACCCATCAGTTCGTCACGCTTAATAACCATGACAACTGACGCGTCAAGCTTCTCAGCCGCGAGCGACGACGACGGGCAAAGCACCGCAATGCCGGCAACGAAGAACACCAGGGCAGCTATCAATACGGCTACATTTTGTGGCACTGTTCGCATAACCCGCTGACCTTTTCTCCTCTTAGGTTCATCTCCTCGAACGTTCCCATTGGGTTGTGGCAACTCACGCAATCCATAGATTCTGACGACCTCGGGTCAAGGATATTCTCCCCCTGCGGGTGTGAGAACTTGCCCTGCGTCGGATGGCAATCGGCTGTGATACAGGTATTTGTGCCGCCATCCCTCATAAAGAATCTGTTATCCGATGCGTGCGACGCATGGCAGATATCGCACCTCTTTACCTTCGGATGTCTGTGCTTGCTTGAATCGGAGAATGCCTTCGTATCCGCATGACAGGCGTAGCAGGCAGTCTCCTGGTCGGCCCTCATAAGGCCCTTCACATCCGACGCGTGAGGGGCGTGACAGTCCAGGCACAAATTGGTGCTATACCCTTTTACAAGATGATTATATCTTTTATTGAAAGTGTCAAGCGTATTTTTGTGGCATTTGAGACAAAGCGACTGCCCCTTCTCGGCAAGCGCGCCAGCCTTGGCATGACAACTCGAGCACGAACCGTCATCAAACGGCTTATGGCGTCGCACTCTGAGCATTGAGTGAGAGTCGCTTGAGTGCGCGGCATGGCACGACGTACAATCGGAACCGGCTATCCTGAAACCGGAATGCGCTCCGGGGGCCTTTGCCGTTTTGCCGTTATGGCAATCTGCGCACAACTTACCGGGTGGCTTCCTTAAAAGCCAGTTGCCTCCGGCAGCATGAGGGTCATGACATACAGTGCAATCGCCCTTTTTCACAACAGGATGCACCACCTTGTCCTTTATCACATCATCTTTCTTGTGGCACTTAAAACACTGCTCCGACAAAGAATCCTTCAAAAGCCCCCTGTACTGCGAAGAATGCGGCTCGTGGCAAACGGCGCATTCCCCTTTCTTCACGGGACCGTGCACGCTTTGCCCCTCAAAACCCTTCTTTTTTTCGTGGCAGCCGTAGCACAATGCTGCACCCGCCTCATCAAGAAGGCCCGTATGCCTCGAAACATGCGGATTATGGCACGCGGTACACTCACCAGACGATACCGGCTTATGCACTACGGCCTTTTTTACCAGAGCGGCGCTTGATGCATGACACTCCGCGCACAGGGCCTTGGTGTCCGGACGGGCGGCAACTGCAACACCAGAGAGCGCCAATATGACAAACGCCAGCACTCCAAAAACAATATGTCCACGTATCGCCAGCGTCATTTCTTCATCCTCGCATGACATCTGTCGCATGTCTCAGACACAAAAGGCTTATGTTTGACATCGTAGAGAAGCCTTGAATCAGACCCGGTATGCGGCTCGTGGCATCCGAGACAATCGGCATTCTTCGTCTGCGCAAGATTGCCGTGTGCGGAAAGGAATTTGGCCGATGTCCTGTCAGCATGGCACGAATTGCATATCTCACTGCCAGAAGCCTTTGTAAGCCCTTTGAACTTCGATGAGTGCCCGACATGGCATTTATCACAAAGCCCTTCTTCAAACGCCTTGTGCTTAAAACTGCTTTCACCCTTTATTCTCAAATCCCCGTGACAAGCAAGGCACATCGTCTTGAATGACGCCTGCAAGAATAACGGGGCCTTGCTGCCGTGCGGAGCATGACACTTGGCGCACTCGCCCCTCAATACCGGCTGATGTCCGTATTTCTCCTTTAGCGACCTGTCAACGCTTCCCTGGTGGCATGAGGCGCATATACGAAGCTCGTCATCCAGCAGTATCTTCGGATAATTGGAAGCATGAGAATCGTGGCACTCGTAGCACTTGCCCTCGTTGGTAAATTTGTGCTTATTAGAACTATCAACGTAATCTAGCATACCGCCGTGACACTTGAAGCACACCCTCTCCTTCTTATCCCTCAGCAGCCCCGCTGACTCCGATACGTGCGCGCTGTGACAGGCCGTACACTCGCCCTTTGCTACGGTTGGATGGATGTTTATCTTGTTAAAATCTCTTATCGACGCCTCGTGGCACGAATAACAAACATCTTTTTGAGGAAGAGGCAAGAGGTCTGCAAAGTCCGAGGCATGAGAATCATGGCACCTCAAACAATCGCCTTTTGCGCTGGGCTCGTGAGATACGATGCCAGAAAACTTCTTCTCTACATGACAAAGATAGCAGAGCTTTGCCCCTGCTTCCTTCAACACCTTGGCATTATCGGCCGAGTGCGGGTCATGGCATCCAGAACAACGGCCATCTTTTATCGTCGTATGCACGACCGCCCTCTCGTGCTTCTTTATCTCGCCTGGATGGCAGCTGTAGCAAAGCCCTCTTTCGGCATATCTTAATTCAGCCTTATTATCGGTTGCATGAGGACTATGGCACTTAAGACAATCTCCCTTTGCCGAAGGATCATGCTTGACCCCTCTTTTTGCGTAAGAATCCATGGACGCCTTGTGGCACTCATAACAGAGCTTCTCGCCCTGCAGACGCGTCCCGAGTTCATCCTTGCTTCCGGAGGCGTTATGACACTTGTTGCAACCTTTCTCTCCATACGGAGAATGACTGTACGTGCGCGAAAGCCCCGGCTTCTCGCTCGAGTGCGGGGCATGACACCCTACACAGTCCGATCCAGCCACGTTATACCCCGAATGCGCTGTAAGTACATTCGAATCCTTGGGACTGTGGCACGAGGCGCAAAGTACATTGGGCTTTTCCTTTAACGTAGACGCATGATCTGAAGAATGCGGATCATGGCACTTATTGCAACCCTGCTTGACGGCCTCGTGAATATATTTGGCCTTGTCTAGAGTGTCGCTCTTGTGGCACTTAAAACATACATCATTGCCTCCAACGCGAGTAAGCCCTTTGAACTTGGAAGTATGCGGGTCGTGGCAATCGAGGCATTTTTTGTCTTTAAGCGGCGCATGCAGATTTGCGCGCTCCAGGCGCGGCTTATCCTTCTCGTGACACCCGTAACAAAGATCCGATGTCTTGGACTTGAGCCTAACCGTTCCCATCAGGCCATGCGGTAAATGACAGCCTTCGCAGTTATTCTCCGAAAGCGGCTTATGCAGAGTTCCACGTTCCCTGTACGCGGCAACGTCTTTAGCATGACAATCCACGCAAGCCTTCTTTACAACCTTCTCGGAAGGACACCCTGCGGCAAATAAACCAAAAACAGCGGATACTAAAACCAACTGCAATATAACTACGCCTCTGCCTATCCTATTACTGCTTCTTTTCATCGGTATCCTTAAGGCCCTTAAATATCGCCTCGTTTATTTCTATCGGCACAGTAGAGCGTAATGTCTTCAGATAAGAATCGTAATTTTCCTTGAAACGCTCCCTGCCGAGAGTGACCCTTATGGTGTCCCTCACGTCACGGTTCTCAAGCGGCGTATAGATACCGGCCTTCCTTTCCCTGAACTCATAGACAACATAAATATGGTTGCTCACCTGATAAGGGCCAAGAATCTTTCCCTTCTTGGCCTTCGCCGAGTCCTTTAAGAGCTCCTCTGGAAGGGTATTTGCGGCCACCCATCCAATATCGCCGCCCTTTTTGCCCGATGCTGGGTCGAGCGAAAGCTTCTCGGCAAGAAAGGCAAAATTAGCGCCTTTCTTAAGCTCCTTTATAATGGACTTGGCATCGGCCTCGTTGCCTGCAATTATGCCGCGCAAATAGAGCATATCGGATTCTCTGAACTTATCCTTGTTTTTCTCGTAATAGCCCTTTATATCCTCATCCGATATCTTTACGAGCGGCACAATAACTTTGGCCCTGAATTCGCTCGAGAGGGCATCGTCATAAATTTTCTTCAATCTCGCCGCAACCTCCGGCTTTTTCTCATACCCCTTGGTTAGCGCGACCGAGTCCAGCGCCTTTGCAAGTATCAACTTCTCAAGCACGGCCTCCTTCTCGGTATCGGCAACACGCCTTCTCCTCATCTCGATTGCGAGGTCCCTGCCGGTAATTTCTGCACTTTCAACCTTTGCAACAACGGCATCCCACGTTCCTATGTCTTCTCCGCTAAACTTACCAAGATCTTTTTTATATATTTTTACCGAAGCCTCCTTACGCACCTTCTTTAGATACTCGGCCTCGATATCCTTCACCTTTATAACATATAACTTGGAGTTCAGATCCGTCACTTCGCTGGCGCTGAGTTCGTCGAACTTCTTTACGTTAACCTCTACGGAAGGGTCCTTTTCCTTTTTTTCCAGCAACGCCTTCTCTATGGACTTGGACTCGACATCGTCGTAATAACGCCTTACCTCTTCCGGTGTTATCTTCGCTTTACCCCTGACCTCCTCCTGCTTAAGCATCTCCAAAAGAAGATTGAGCCTGTCGGTTGCAACCTTTTCTTTGAACTTTTCATCCTTATCAAGCCCCAGCTTCTCGGCCTCGCCTATAATAAGCTCACGCTCTATCAATTCATCGAGAAAGCCCTTGTAATCCGGCTTTTCAAAGCTCGGGGCCTGCACTCCGGCAAGCCCCTCGCCAACGCGCGAGGTGGTATGAAGCTTATCTACGGCCTTATTATACTCGTAGAATGTTATGATGCGATTACCAACCTTTGCGGCATAGGAAACATTCTTATCGTTGGCTTGTTCTTTATCGTTACCGAATGAGGAAAGTGTGGAGATGCCTGGGGTGAAAACCAAAACACATGCGAGTACAAATGGAACAATTATGCGCCGACATGCGGCGCGGTTGATTCCGTGATATGCATTTGTTTATTCATAATATACTGACCAAAAACACTCTCCTTATTTTAGTACTAAAAAAAGCTACCAGACTATCGCCTCGACCATCTCTTCGACAACCCTGTTGGCAAGCGCCACAGGGGTTCTTATCATGCCGAATTCAAAAACAAGAATATAATCATCGCCACGGCCCATCCTCTGATCCGCCCATACAAGCTTTCCGGTGGACACATCGACCATACGGGCATAAATACCGACTACCGGGGTACCATAAACCAGGCCCGTCTCAAATTGGTCTACATGCCCGAACACAACGGCGTCCACGTTCATACGCCTTCCAAGCAAAACAAGCTTATCGAGATCCATCTCTCCTACGGTAGAAACCTGCTCCTGCATCAAAAAATGCCTTATATTGCCCGGTTCCTCAACCGCATATTTACCATCGCTGAAAAACGCGGTAATATACGCATCCGTTACGACATCCGAGGCGCTGCTGTTCTTGGTCATATTCATAAAAGGTAGCACCGCTATCTTTTTCCGTTTGCTCCTCTCCTCAACATTTGCAGGCTCAAGCATAACCGCTTTTGATTCAACAACCGAAGCAACGCCATCGCCCTCCGCGCCTTTTTGCACACCGGCACATCCGGCAGCAACAAAAAACAAGGCCATTAATGGAAATAACGTATAACATACCGGCCGAATGCTTAAAGAAAACACATCCGACCAATGCAGGCCTACCCACCAACACCTATTGTGCTTATTTAGTAGAATATTAAACATATAACTTTATTTATGGAAAGGCATCGTGTCCAAAAACCGCAGGCAGATCAACTAAAACTCGCTCCAAAGACGATCTTTGCCCTTGATAACCTCGGCGAACGGAACCTTTTCACGGAACATCGCCGGCATACGCTTAGTCTCAGAATAAACATTGCCAACAGTATCCTTCGCGGTTATGGAAAACGCCAGTCTGCGTATATCGGTCTGCTCATCCATCGGGTATAAGATTTTTTCCGGAAAATCCGCATCGGAACCACTTAACAACTTAAGAACGGCACCATCCTTATCACTTATGGCGAAAGTCCACTCATCGAGCGGCGCATCGGCCGGCCGTATGAGCCTAAACTCAGCCACACCGTCATTAAACGCAAATTCCACATCTATCTTCGGAGGAGTATTGCGAACAAGAACCACATCTTCCATCCTTGCACTGTTGCCTGCGGCATCCTTAACACTCAGTACAATATTATAGCGGCCGTCTCCGACAACCCCCGTGCCATCAACCTCGCCCTTCCACACAAGTCGTGACGGCAAGAACCCAAAGCCGAAATCACTACGCACGACATTGCCGTCTGCGTCGGTTATATCGACCCTCCATTCTTCGATAACCTCGACATTGCGAAGCTTGGTTTCCATGACAACTTCCTTGCCATGTACCGTCGATATAACAGCGGAATCAAGCGTCATCTCAACGTTTGGCGGCGTAACATCTACCGTAAACTTGGTGGCTGCGGTAAAAACAAAAGGAACCCTCTGATCATTGGTAGCAACAACATCTATAGAATACACACCTTCGCCCAACGGAGCCGTTATCTCGCCCTTATACTTGCCTTCGCGTATCTTTTCAAGTACATAGTCAATATCGTCTATGATAATCCTCAATTCCTTAGGCTCTTCCATTATAGGCACTATATCAACTATTATATCAACCTTATCGCCGGCCTTGCCTATAGCCGGGAATGTTATAACCCTCTCGATTTCAAACGGGCTCTGGGCCATATCCTTTACGAAAAACTTATCGGCTATGCTCTTTACCAGGTCCCTTACAACAAGCGAAGAAAGGACATCCAGCGACTTTACCGATCCTAAGCCAAGGATCCCCTCGAACTCAACCCCTGAATACGCGAGATTATCGGCCCAGACAATAGAACCATCGATGGTGCTCACAAGCCTCATCGAAACCCCAACAGCCACCCTTCCACTTACATTATCGTACTGAGTTACCGTGCCTACCGCCACAGCATCAACGCCGAGGACCTTGCCCAGTTCTCTTGCCGTAAGCCTTGTTATCGAGCCAGTCTGCCTTATACGCCTTCTTCCAAGGAACTCCTCGACATCTTCATCAGAAGCGATCGAAACCCATCCCTTGCCCTTCAATTCCTCTCTGACAAGATTTTTGACAAGACCCGCAGCCTCGGCACTCAACGTCAAATTGTCAAAAGGAAATATCGCAATATTTTTAAGCGCAAGTGGCTTAACTGCCTCAAGCCCGTTGGCATCCACGGAACTCTTAATAATTCCGTTAAACTTTATATTCTCACGCGCCTCGGCTTGACCAGACTGAAAAAGAAACAGGCTCACAAAAAGCATCACAAGGGCTATCGCTCCAGGCAGCCGCCCCGACACAATAGGTTTTTCAAAAAGCGCAGTTGTATTCATTCCCTTGCTCACCTCCGCTCTAAGATACGAAAACGATAACATCCCCGCCCCAAAAACTACAACAACGTATTCAGAACCTTTTTTACGACTTTCTTTGATGCATCGGACTTATGAGTCCCACCCAAGCCTACAAGATCCTTCAAAAACCCCTTTGAATGTACGGTCGCATTCGATTGCCAAAGAAGCGTACCTGATGCCGTATCCAGCATCCTCAGGGAAATCGACACAGTGCCAGACTCCGTAACAGGATACTCATCCACACTTCCCATTATGACGGCCTGGGCGCCAAGTTTCTCGCCTATCATCTTAAGAGTATCCTTATCAAGACCTACAACATTGCCAGTATCCGCGCCAACCGACCTCAAAACAACCCCAAGATGCTTGGCAACTTCGCCTTGTTCAAGAACATCAAAAGCTTTTCTTGACATCAAGTCGATTGTAACGATACTCCGTATTTTTTCTCCGGCGAACTGATCTCCGGACATATTATTAAACGGCAAAACCGCAACTGTTTTAATATACGAAAAATTTGCCTCAGGATTGACATAGCGCATGGCAGAACCACAACCATACATAAAAGTCAATAAAAACAAGAGGCTGTACAAAGCACCGTATTTTCTTTCTCTTCTCATATTTGTTAGCATATTATATCCTATCCCCCTTCTTTTTGCAATATTTTTTTAATTTTTTTTAATCTATGCTCACTGCCGTATCTTTCATGTATAGGCGCTATATCGAAATACTAACATACAAGGACATCATATCGGTTTCGGAATCGCTGCTGTTATTTGTTATATTGCTATACCTTACCCCCAGGGATGTCCTCTGAAACGGATTCCAGTTTATGGTAATATTTTTTGATTCGGCATCCGGCGTAAACGCAAGGGAAGCATTCAAGTTAACCTTGCGTGTCGGCATAATGCTCAAATAATAAGTCTGCGTGCTTACAGGCGTTATATCTATAGTGCCACCCAATGACCAGATATCCGTGGGCCTGTAACTAAAATCCGCCTTGGCGGCCTCACCCGAGCTATTTGTCTTTTGCCCTCCGACGTTCGTTTCGCTCTCGCTAACCACCCCAGTCAGGGTCACGGTAACGGACTTCCTCGGCTTCAAGAACAAAACCGCATTATACGTCGTGCTCCCGGAAGTTCCCTTTGGCGTTCCATAGAGCGTATTTGCCGTTTGTGATGCGCCTGCTTGCAGATCAATCCCTCTATAGAGCCGCATGCCAAGTGACAATGCGATACTATCAGTCGCATTGCTCTTTTTGCCGTTCGCCTTCGTATCCGCTCTTGAAAGCGTCAAACTGGAATTTACCGTATCCAACGGGTTTGAAGAAAACGCCGCGCTGTACCTCCAAATTTCCTGCGTGCTGATTTTGTCCTTCGTTCCGCTCTCGGACTGATTAACGGTCAAGCCTATATTGAGATATTGCGGATGCGCAACATATGACGCCATAACGGCATTCGATGAACTGTAAGTGCCGCTTTCTCTAAAATCATCCTTCGTATTAGATTCTGTATATCCAAAACTATAGCTCAGGGCGAGCAACTCAATTGGTGTATAACCCAAAGAAAACCCGAAGGACTGCGTCTCCCTGCTGGAACTATACTTTGTTACTGCCGAGGCTATAGCATAACCGAGTACCTCAAACTCCGTAACATCTATATTAGACACGCCTTGCCCATTACCGTTCACCGCCTTGAAATATATAGCATCGGTATCGGCAAACGTTAATTCGAAATAATTACTGATGGAATCATACGTAACGGTAACAACACCGGCTACGGGTGTCCACACAACGTTATCCATGCTTGAATAAACAGACCAATTGAAATTATACGTATTATTAATTATACTTGCTTCCTCGATCGTGCCCGTGCTTATATAAACCCTTACGGTATGTACTGTCTGAGGTAAGGTAAACCCACCTCCTATGTTCCAACCTGCATTATTCAGATCTATACTGGTTTCAATTATCCCTGGCGGGTCAACCGGGGTTATCAAATCATTATCAATTATGGTATCCGGCGCGCCTTGGGCCGTAAGAGACCCTGTTGTATACGGCAAGGCACAAGCAGCGCCGAAGCACGAATAACCGGCATTGAGAACAGCAACCGTCGGAAACCTCGTTGGAGCATATTCGGCCGAGGCCGTTGTATCGGTAGTCGAATACGCCAAATTCAACGACGCTCTAAATTTTTTCGAAAACACACGCGACAACCCGCCGGAAACATTGTGCGATTCATTCTCCGTCTCCATCAGACTGACCAAATCCTTCGTAAGGTCATTAGTAAAACCATAAGAAACATTGGTGGAATAACCGCCCACGATAAAGTTATACGCTGTACTGGCCCCAAAATTATCCGTCGTCGTATTCAAACGCCGTACATTGGCGTGATCATAATTTTTCTGATGACTATAAAGTAGAAAAACCGGCTGGACAAAACCTGTCTTGGGCGTGCCTAGGGAGGCCCGCGCATTTGTATTTGTAACATGATCCATGTTCGACGGATCGGAGTCTGTACGCGTGTAGCTCATGTTAAACGTATACATGCTTGGTGGCGTAAAGTTGAACATCACTATCGGACTTACTTCGCTGTTGCTCTTCGTTGCAGTGCCGTCGTCGACAGTCGTCCTGGTCCATGAAGAGCTAAGAGTCGCCGATATCGTATTGGTAAACCTTTTTTGAACGTTAAGCATGTATCCCTCTGATATGGTGGTAATGTTGCTCGTACCAGTAGCAGATGTCACGCTCATATCATCGTAAGCCAGCCTGGCGCTCCCGCTAATAACAGCATAAGCCGAACACGGCAACAAAACAGCCGCCATAGCGGCCCCAAACACGACCAAACTTCTAGAGACCTTTTTAATAGCGGTAATTCTCACTCAAACCTCATCACACCGTAAGGCCTACTTCCGACCTTGAGCTTTTTCAACGCCTTCTGCGCCGACACGTCTACAATACCCACACTTCCGTCATCACGACATGCCACATAGAGCCTATTTCTAAATTCATCGGCAACGGCCGCAAAACTGCCCTTGCAAACGACAACCGCGCCCACGACAACATCAGTCTGCGAAAAAAACACCACTTTATCATTCACCGTATCCATGGCAAAAAGCCTTCCGTCAAAAGCCGTTATTCCCCGAGCCACCGAGTGTGCAATAGGTATCTTAAACGACTCTTTACGGTCGGAAAGCGAAACAACCGATATAACCAGGCTCGTATCGTCAAAAACATAAAGTTTATCGCCAGATACTGCCAGGCCTGTCGGGCGCACGCCGACCTTTATCTGCGCCACCACGTTATCACTGGTAGCCGCAATAACGCTTATGTCGCCGGACGCAAAATTAGCGACATACACCTCTTTCCTAGTCTTGTGCGCGGCTATGGCCTTGGGAGCTAACCCGGCAACAATTGTCTTGGTCGTAAGCCTCGTATTTGCATTCACTACGGTAACATCGTTTGATACCGCATTCATTATGTACAGCTTTACGCCATCGAAACCGGAACCTGTCTTTACGCCGACCATCTCCTTGGAACCTACGCCGCCAACCGGGCTTATCGTTTCACGTACCTTAAACGACAGCAAATCCACCACAGACACAGTTCCGTCACCGGAGTTAAGCACATATGCATCGTTTGCCCCCGAGAGAGACACTATAGAGGTAGGAGCCCTTCCGACACTTATCGCCCCTATCACGCGCTCCTTGTCTATATCTATTACCGAGACGTAATCAGAACCTTCGTTAGATATAAATGACACTAAATGGTGCGCCAAAGCCTGCTGCCCGGACGCATACATTGCCGGCTCCACAACTCCTGGCGAAATCACCGACGCCACAGCGTCCCATTCTATGTTTACAACAAAGGAATTCTCCGCCAAGAGCGAGAAATTAACGGGTAGTACATATGTCTTTGAACCGGTAAGTTTTGAAAAAACATCAGCCCCTGCAAGCGACGCGGCCGTAATCCTGATCTCAACGGCATCGAAGGAGCCCGGTTCCACAAAATACTCGCCAAGGATCAACTGACTGCCTAAAAGTTCAGAAGCATTTACCGTTTTCGCCTCACCATCAAGCGCCACCTGCTGCCCACCGCTCTTTTTAAGAGCCGACACCCCGAGCGTAAACGATAAAAGCGGCGGCCTCTTGCCGTCCTTTACATACAGATACACGAGCACGCGGGCCTTGCCGGAAAGACTGGCGCTGCCTGCGTCGCCGGCATTCTCCAAAGATACGGCACAACCGTAAAACAAACACAAAATAACGGCTGCCGCTATTGTCCTTACAGTCTTCATGACAATCGGCCCATATCCAGGCAAGACGGTCTTAACCAAACCGCTGCCTTATTAGTAAAAAAAGCCCCACTTACCGTGCCAAGTTATCGATTCGTATGGTCGGCTCGTGAGGCAACGTCACCTCAAATAGAACAGGTGGCAATTTACCACAATTTTTCCGGTGAAAGCAATACTTTTTTTAAAAAAAATTAATCTTCGCAGTGACACTATCCTAATGGACAGTATCCCACTATAATCGAATAGATGGCAAATGAGGACTTCTCGGTCAAAAATGGCGCTTAAGGCCAAGCTCAAATATATGGTATGTTGTCCACGGAATGAATATCAAGCCCCAGTACAGAGTAATATTGGCCAGAAATGCCGCCACGTTCCACTTGGCAACCTTCTGCTCGTCCCAATGGAAAAATATCCTGCCGTGTATCACTATCGCGTAAAGGAACCAGGATATTATAAATAAGTACTCGACCATGTCCCACTGCCACCAGTGCCCGTGCAAGAGAGACGAATAATATGAGCCCAGAAAAAAGTAAAGGGTTTGAGCCGCGAAGCCGTAGAGTATGCCGTACTCGACAAGCCACTTCCTAAATAGCGCCATGGAAGAGGTCTCTTTTTTAAGAAGCACCCATAAGGCCGAGCAGAAAGCAAGCGTGTAGAACCCATACGACACCCACGCAAACAAGGCATGAAAATAAACCCACAGGCTCTGCTCCGATATTACAAGAGGCTTTATGCTCATGTCATAGAAAATTCCGTAAAGAAGCGTTAGCGCCGATAACGGCACGGTAAAGCCGTAGTATTCGCACTTTTTATCGACAAGAAGCGATATGAGTGTTACAAAGAACGCTGCAGCAAGGGTTTCCTCGAATACTCCGAATATGGGCGGATGACCGGATAATGCCCATCTAAAGGCTATCTCTACCAACTGAAGCACGAGGATCCCCCAGAGCGCCGGCCTTAACCTCACGCGCCACGAAGACCGCGCTGCCGCGCCTAGGGCCGTAACCGCATATAAAAGGAGTATCGCAAAGTGATAATAAAAAAGTAATATATCTGCCATTTATCTCACCCTTTATCCGTCAGGACTTTCCTTCTTCCGGTTTTCTGCCGTGCAAAAACACGCCCCCGATACGCAGAGCAAGGCCGCCAAGAGCCGCAAGAAATGCGGCGAAGATAAAGGGCTCGCCCATGTCCTTTACAACGCCGACCGTCACATAGCGCTTGAGCTCGACGAATGTCATCGCATAGGGGCCAAACCCGAAACGGCTGCCGGTCGCCACAATACCGTCGAACATCAGGTTCCCGAGCCACTCAACGCGCACTACAAACACCGGATCCGTTATATTAACGCTCTTATTGAACAAACCAAACTGCGTCATCTCCGGATCAGGCAATACCTTTACCCGTACGGTATACCCTTCTATTTCGAAAACCCCTTCGCTGCCCGGAGGAAATACGCTCATCTCTACCGGGGCCCTGAACATAAATACGCCGTTTTTTTCAAGAAGCACGGTAGGCACATATCCGTACCCCGCAAGTCTTAGCCTTGCGCCATTAATCGCAATACCGCCATTCAAACGAAGCTCACCTGAATTATCCATTGTCTCAACCGGATACTTAATTTTTGCCGTAAGAGAGGTGAAATAAAGTTTTTCGTTCCAAAATGCCGGTTTTACTTCAGACAATGAAAACGAAAGCCCTGGCGCAAGCTCTGCGAATTTTTCGCCGGCATTGTGGTTCACATACCCGCTCTCATCTCCGAAAAAAACGTCTCCATCGAGCACCATAGCGCTGCCCTCGAACCTATAGGCTGCGCTTAGCATTATTCCTATTGCGGCAAGAATAAAGGCCGCATGAAATATAAGATTGCCGTCATGGATATAGCGCTGCGCAAAAAAGCTTATCGCAACATTGAGAAAGAAGAATACGCCCCACGCGGCAATGGGCCCCCAGAGCATATAAAAGGCCGGCGGCTGCATTTGCAAAAAACGGGTCACAACCATGTATGCAAAATACACGGCCAGTATCTTTAGAAGCAGCACGGAAAAGCGGCGCGAGCCGATATATTCGTAAATCTTCCTAAACATACGGGTTGCCGTGCTTTATCTCCCTGAAGGCCCTTCCCATCGGTATCTGCAATATGGCGGAGGTAAGGTGCGTCATCGGAAAACCTTTTAACCTTATATTCAAAAGCCTCTTTATAACGCGCATGGGAGTAAAGGCCTCGGCGCGGAGCCAGAAAAGCGCCTGCTCTCTTTTCTCCGGCGTCATCACAGGGTCGGGATGCTCGAACACGGCCCTGTTGCCGTTATAGTACTCCCAGCCGCGCTCCGGTATAAGATACGGCTTGTACTCTTCGTATATCTCGGTGCCCGGAAACGGCGTAAGCAGCATCGGGTGCGGCATCATCTTCAATTTGTCGCACACATCAAGGGCCCTTTTATAATCGTCAAGGGTATCCTTTCTGCCGCCAAGCACAAGAAACGTCATTATATCGATGCCGTTATCCTGTATCTTCTTTATCGCTTCGTGCCTTTTGCTGCCCTGCTTATGATGCGCGTTCCATTCCTTAAGGCTCTCGAAGTTCTCGCTCTCCCAGCCTATCATCACGAGCGTGAGCCCGGATTTTCTGCCCCATTTAAGAAGCTCTTCGCCGCGAGCATGTTGCACGCTTACGAGGTCTCCGGAGCCTATCCACCACTTACGCATGTTTGCCAATTCGCGATAAAGCTCTATATAGAGCTTTATCGATCTGTCTATGCCCGCGCCCCAGATATTGTCGTCCACGTTCCAGAACATCCAGTACGGGCTCTCTGCGACCTCGGCCACGACGTCATCTATCGGCCTGTGCCTGATGTTATTTCCAAAGAACTTATAGACAGAGCAGTACTTGCACTTAAACGGGCATCCCCTTGCCGTAAAGAACGAGCCCATTGGATATTTTGTTTTTATCAGCCCTTTTTTAGGGCGCGGCAGCCCGGTTAGCGCAAGCTGCGGGCCGTCGTATATCTTTTTTAACGCGCCTTTTTTAAAATCCGCTATGACGTCTCCCCAGACTCCCTCTGCCTCGCCCCTTACAACGGCATCGGCATGGGCCGCGCCTTCTTCGGGAAGCACGGTAACATGCATGCCTCCGAGCACGACCTTTTTCCCTCTTGCACGCAGCATATCCGCCGTTAGATACGCCCACGGCGCCTGCGGGGTGAGCACCGTTATGCCCACAAGGTCGGCATCTATTTCGTCGAGCTTCAAATCCTCCCTGTTTGCGTCTATGAGCTCGACCGTTACGTCAGGAGTAACGGCCTCTGTAAGCCCCGCAAGGTATTCGAGCACAGGCGGGGCTATGGGAAGCCCTTCGCTCTTTTGCACCTCGTCAAGGCCAGTAAGCTTAACAAGCCTGCTGCTCTTACTCTCGACGTACTCGCCAAAAGGCGGGGATATAAGGGTTATTTTCATGTCAGGGGATTTTAACGCGGAAACTCAAGCGGCGCAACAGGCATCTAAACCGCAGCCGCTTTTTTCTCGGGCATCAGCTTGTCCATGTACCTAGCGACCTCTTCTGGCATCTTGCCCAAATCGCCAAGCTTGTTTACGAGGAACGAACTCGTCATCATAAGCCGCATGGACACGAGCATGTACTCGCGCTTAAAGTCATCGGGTATCTCTATTACCTCTTTTAGCTTGTCCATATAGAAACGCCTGTAACAATCCACTATGGCGCGGTCTATATCGTCGAGCGTCATATTGTCGGGCTCTACTATCGGGTCTATAAGGTTATAACGCTTATAATCGAAGACCTTCACCCTGTCCTTTAATTCCTTGTACATATCGGCGTATGGCCAGGGCGCGATCGCAAGGAAATGGCAAAAATCCGCGTTATAGAGCTTGGCAAGCCCAAGCGTTCTCTCTATCGAGTCTTTTGTCTCGTGCGGCAGCCCCAGTATCATCGAGGTCTCGGTTATGATGCCGTGGTCGTTTAAAAGCTTCAATGCCTTTCTCGCGTCGTCGACCTTGACGTCCTTCTTAAAAAGGTCCAACGTCGCCTGGTCGGTAGCCTCTGTGCCTACATATATATGTATGATGCCGGCCTTTCTGTATTTCGAAAGTATGTCGGCATCCCGAAGTATATCCTCCACGCGCGTTTCCATGAGAAGGAATACGTTCGTATTTCTCTCGATTAGCAAGTCAAGGAAGCGCTCCCACCTTGCCCTGTCGTATGTGGGGTAGTCGTCTGTTAGGAGCACAACATTTACGCCGTGCTTTTTCTGGTCCTCTATATCGGCAATAAGGCTCTCCGGGCTTCTTGCCCTCCAGCTCTCGCGCCAGAACTTTCTTTGCGAGCAGAAGGTGCATTCCTTATTACAACCACGCGATGTATCGAGCGCCCCGAGCCTCGAGCCGGGTATAATGAAGTAGTTATAATCCGCCCAATCAAGCGCATCCCAGGCCTTTGGAAGTTTTTCAAACTCAAGAGGCTCCATCAGCGGCCTCTCTTCGGTAAGTTTTACTTCGCCGCCTTCCTTATACGCAATCCCCTTTACAGACGCAACGTCTAAGCCGCCCTCTATCGCCGTGAGCAGCTCTCTTAGCGTAATCTCGCCCTCGCCCCTTACGATGTAATCGAGCCTCGGGCAAAGCGAGAACGCCTCCTCTGCCATGAAGCTCGGGTGTATGCCGCCAAGTATCGTTATTATGTTTTTATCTATTCGCTTTGCGCCCTGCATAATGCGCAAGGCATCGGGAAGCGTGCAGGTGATTGCTCCGGTTGCGACAACATCGGGCTTTACCTCTTTTATCTTCGCCTCTATCTCCGCATGCCCGACACCTTTGGTCATTGCGTCGTAGACAACGGCATCCCACCCGGCCGCTCTTGCTGCTGCGACAAGATATACCATGTTAAGAGGCACCCACCTTCCGGCAACCTCCACAACACCGGCATGGTACGGCGGCGTGACAAATAGTATTTTCTTTTTCCTACCCATGCCCCTACTTTCTTATTGCCCCGTAGATAAGGCCGCCGAGAAGACCGAGCACCGTGCCCGATATCTCGTGAATAAGCGCCATGTTGTGCGTAAACCCGGCCTCTGTGCCAAACCAGTACGCCACAAACCCCGTGCCCACGATAAACCCGATTACGCCTCCGGCTATTACCGGGACCGTGTACTTATTACCCTTATACGAGCTTCTGCCGCAAGTCGGGCAGACATCTACCTTTGACATCCGATACACCTCCGTGGATTTTACGAAACTCAAAAATTATAACATACGGCAGCGCCTCAATGGAAGCAAAAAAGGTTTTCCCGGGGCTCTGGCCGGAAGCGCAACCTCACATAAAAATTGACTTTTCCGACTTTTCTGTTAGAGTTTTATATATGCCGAAGAAAACGTCCGCAAAGGTTGAGCTTAAGAAACTCCCGCCCGTGACCATGGTGGTATTTGGCGCAACAGGAGACCTTGCCGCGAGAAAGATACTTCCGGCAATAGTTCGCCTAAAGGCGCTTAAACTCCTGCCCGAGCAGTTCGCCGTCATCGGCGTGACGTCAAAGGACCTTGACGACGAAGCCTACAGAACTATCGCCGCAAAGTCGCTAAAAGAATTCGCAGCAGCAGACGCGGCAACTGCCAAGGCAGCAAAGGAAGTGCTTGCCTCTACCTTCATCGTGTCGTCCACCTATGAACATAACACGCTAAAAACCGCGCTTGATAAAAAGCTCGGCGCGGTTGCCAAACTCCTGCCAGAGACAAAGAACGCCGGGCGCATACACTACCTTGCCACCCCTCCGGCGTCGTTCCCGGAAATCATCACCACACTCGGCGAAGGCGGCTTCTCGAAGAAAAGAAATGGCGAGGCATTTAGCCCGAGAATACTCGTTGAAAAACCCTTTGGCTCGAACCTCGAAACAGCGGTAAAACTAAACGACATGCTCGCAAAGTACTTTAGCGAGAATAACATCTACCGCATAGACCACTACCTCGGCAAAGAGACCGTGCAAAACCTCCTCTTCTTCCGCTTTGCAAACGGCATATACGAGCCCATCTGGAACCGCCAGTATGTCGAGCACGTGCAAATCACAGTTGCCGAATCGATTGGCATAGAGAATCGTGGCAGATACTTCGATGAGTCCGGCATCATGCGCGACATGGTGCAAAACCACCTCCTGCAGCTCCTTGCCCTCGTTGCCATGGAGCCGCCCATAGCCTTTACAGCAGACAGCATACGGGACAGAAAACTCGACTTAATCGAGGCCATACGCCCCTTTGACATAAACGACGTGAAAAAGCACACAGTCAGGGGCCAGTACGGCTCCGGCACAGTGGAGGGCAAAAAGATAAAGTCCTATAGGGAAGAAGAGCACATAAAGAAAAACTCCTCGACCGAGACATTCGTTGCCCTAAAGCTCTTCATAGACAACTGGCGCTGGAGCGGCGTGCCGTTCTTCCTTCGCTCAGGGAAAAGGATGGCCAAACGCTCGACAGAGGTGGCAGTGCGGCTAAAGAGCGTGCCGCTTTGCCTCTTTAGAAAGAACGTCAGCGGATGCCCGGAAAATAACGTCCTGGCACTTAAACTCCAGCCCGACGAAGGCATATCCTTCGAGTTCAATATCAAGTACCCGGGGAGCGCAAATAAGATAGACACCGTTAAGATGGACTTCTCGTATAAAGAGTCCTACGGCGTTGAGCTTCCCGAAGCTTACGAGCGCTTGCTCCTCGACTGCATGGCCGGGGATACCACCCTCTTTCACCACAGAAAAGGGGTCGAGTCGGCCTGGAAGTTCGTGGACGGAATCATAAACGGCTGGAAGGAAATGCCCTCGCCCAAATTCCCGAACTACTCTCCCGGCAGCTGGGGGCCGGAGGAGGCGGACAGACTCATGGACAGGTACGGGAGGCATTGGAGAAATAAGTAGCAAAGGGAAGCAATCTCACAGGTCGTCATTCCCGCGAAGGCGGGAATCCAGTGTCTATAGAAGCCTTGCCCCTGCGGGGCGGCTTTTGGGTATGGGGCGTGCGAGGGCTGCGACCCCGCCGCATAACCACCCCACGTATTGCCCCGCCTTAAATCGCTTCGCTCATGCAACCCCGGCAATACGTCCGCCCCTTATGCGGCCCGCTTAAGCCCGTCGCTTAGCCCCATACCCGGGGTTTTTAAAAGAAACGAAACCCGTGATTAGGCTGTGATGCGTCGTTGCGCGTGAATTTTCGGTCCTCAACGTATCTGACGTGATACGCCTGCGACCAAAAATCCCCGCACGCCTCGCCTGACAGCCTACTTACGGGTTTATGAGTGGGAAAAGATTGGCGGCAGCTACTTTATGGAAACATAATACTTTTTATAATATTACCATTAGCATCTCTCGTTGTAAGCAATTCTATATTTGTTTTTCCACCACGAAGATATAATAATATTTTTTCTATGTCTTCTTGCGAGGTGCCTTCGATTTGCTTCTTTACCACATAAATTGCGTCTACTATAAGAATATTCTTATTTTTAAAGTCCTGGTACAGAATATCTAACCCATCGCGGATTTGTCCAACAGTTATTCCTCTTATCGAATAAGCACCAACAGAAATCTTTACAACCATTGTACGAGCATCGCCAGCCACGGAATAAATAGAATTTATTTCTTCCCTTGTGAGTGCAACTGTTTTTTTGTTTTTGGGAACAGTTATGTTTTCTGAAAGCTTTAAATCATTTTCTGTAGCCCAAGGGGCAATTTCATATACATACGAAGTAACCTTTCCTGTTCCAGCCATAAAACCAGATATATACCCTATTTTTAAGGTTTCCGGGTAGCCGTTCCAATCATGTCCATTTTTCTCATCTACATAGTCTCCTGCAAAACAATCCGACCATACAGTAAAAATAAAAACAGATATGAGCACCCATACTAGATATTTCCGCATATTGCCCCCTTTGTTTTACCCAAACGATTTTACAAAAAAACCATGTAGGCTTATTAACGGTGGTAACCCAACAATTATAGCCGCCACTTTACCGTCTGACGCAAAACTTGACGGTTTGGGTGGATGGGGACTACCGCCTATACCTATTCCTTATCGCAAGCACAAAGAGACCAACCTGTATTGGAATAAAAATTCGCGTAAATAAAACAACTGCCTCGCCCCATAAACTTTTGGGCTTCATTATTGGCGTCTTATCAAAAGTAACGTACTGAAAAACATTTACGAAATACTGCGATACAACATTTGAATTTGCATATTTCTCAGAAAAATCTTTTGCAAGCTCAAAACCAGTCCACCACATTAAAAAAACAACCGCGATAATCATACCGCACAAAACCGCACCAGCCCTTACCGGTCGTTCGGCATAACCACTAGATAGCCAATAAAGCAGCGGCAAAATACCTGAAAAATCAACAGACCAAAACTTTCTTGGCCGCTTTCTGCGCATTTCCTTTTCGCCATAATGCCACTCCGATACTTTTACCCAATCATGATCTGCTGCGGCTTTTTGCTTAAGTTGTTGGTATAACAATTCTACAGCTTTGCAGTCCGCTTCTTTTATATTTTTTACTTTCTCGCAAAGCGCCAACTCATCATACAAAAGCCATCGCCTGCCAAACAACCCACTATTTTCACTTAACCACTTGCACGCGGCACCAAAATTAATATTTCTTATATCGGTACCAACAAATGAAACCTTGCCTAACCCCACACCTTCAAACAAAAGCACTTTTCTTATATCTATCTCATGAAAATCTGCTCGCTCAAAGAACACAGGGGTTTCCTGTACTACAGAATATTTAACCCCGTAATCCTCAAAGCTACCCCCTTTAAAGTATCCATTTTCATCAAATTTGGCACGATAAAAACTTACAACCTCATAAAAACTAACCAGTTCAAAAAAAACTTTCTTACAAAAAATAGTATGCGATAAATCATGATACCTTTCTCCAGCGTCACTACTAACACCAGATATCAATTTATTAAATACAGACAATTTAAAATTCGCTATACCAGAAAACTCCGCCCCCATAAAATCTGCCATACCACTCAAACCAGCTTTATTTGCCGCAGCAAATTCCGCCTTAATAAAATTAGCATCACCGCCAAACTTAGTATTACGAAAAAGTGCATCGCCAGAAAATTTTGTTCCATTAAAATATGTATCTTTCGAAAATTTTACACTCTCAAAACTAGCCACGTCTTCAAATATACATCCTGAAAATTTTGCAACCTCTCGAAATTCAGCCGTACTAAAAAAACTCCCCCCCTTAAATTGTGCTCCAACAAACGATACGCTTTTCTCAAAAATTGCTTCCGAAGAAACCACCATTCCCTCAAAAACTGCCTTTGAGAAATTGAGATTTGGCAACCTTTTTTCAAATGCTATGTCCCACTCAAATACTGTATAGCTCAAATCACAACTTTTATTCCACCGTAAAGCCTCTTGAACTTTCGTTAATACCAGCTTATTAAATTTATCCTTACTAGTTCCTTTCTTAGTAGGAGGTGCATGAAAAATACAATACATATCACCATTGCTATCTGTAAAAACAAGCGGCTCATTTTCACACCACCCAGAGGATTTTTTTAATATAGCGCAGCCCATAACAACCTCTCTTTATGTCTAATTTAACAATTAAAAAAACTATCCTTCTAAAGAGTCACAAGATAAATACCAACACATTACAGTCCTATCCCCCTTACACCTTCTCAAGCTATACCACACTCACGCATTAATTGGAAATATTTTTTACAGGAATGTTTTTCGCTGCATGGAAGGACTACCCGGATATCCAGCGAGCAGGAAGGAGTCTCAATACACGCACAACCCCGCCCCCTCCCCCAAAACTCCCCTCCTTAGCAAGGAGGGGCAGCGGGGAGGTTAACAATGACTCCTTCCTTATTCCTTGCCAGCATCTTTTACCCCACCTCGCCTCCCCTTGCAAAGGGGAGGAAGTAAAGCCCCGACCCCACCCGCCATCCACCCACCCAAAAACTCCCCTCCTTAGCAAGGAGGGGCAGCGGGGAGGTTAACGATGACTCCTTCCTTATTCCTTGCCAGCATCTTTTACCCCACCTCGCCTCCCCTTGCAAAGGGGAGGAAGTAAAGCCCCGACCCCACCCGCCATCCACCCACCCAAAAACTCCCCTCCTTAGC
>Ga0224495_10000478_pt1 | contig 31840 bp, 32 predicted proteins | sample SF_Jul11_sed_USG_FD_168128 | JGI IMG/M metagenome (GOLD analysis project Ga0224495, IMG submission 168128) | Sediment microbial communities from San Francisco Bay, California, United States - SF_Jul11_sed_USGS_4_1 | ecosystem: Environmental > Aquatic > Marine > Sediment | place: USA: California... | reverse complement strand
AAAAAAAAGCCAGACGTTTCCGTCTGGCCCGCCTTGCGGCGCTATACTTCCTGTTGCTTACTTATCGTGGCAGGTCAAGCAGGTTGCGCTGCCGTTGTTGCCATTTGGATGACGCAGGAACGTGGTGGTGTTGGTGTGTGGATCATGGCAAGTTGCGCACTCAACCATCGCACCGTCAACGCCGTTGTACAGTGGCAAGTCAGTCTTTTGCTTACCAGCGCCACCGGTGTCCAGATAGAACACGGAACCATTGGTTGGGCCAGTGGCTTCTTGAGCTGCAAAGAAGTCATCGTTAGCATCGTAGCTATTCGTAGTACCCCAAGCACCAGCGTACTGGATGCTGATTGGGTGATCGTTCCTCAGGTCTGTAGACAGGTAGATCATTTCGCCAGCAACTTGGCTCATCATGTTGAACTCGAAGAAGCCACCGCAGCTCATCAGACCGCCAGTCTCCACGCAAGAAGTAACGCCGTCGCCGTCAGCAATGATCAAGGCACCGCGCTTGGTACGGTTAACGTCGCCAGAAGTACCGCTGCCTGGTGAGTTGATCACGGTGTTCATCGCCTGTGTACCATCGTGGCAGGACAAGCAAGCCAGCGATACGCCGCCAGGTTGGTTATCGTTAGCGTCGAAAGTAGAAGTGCCGAGAGAAGCATAGGTTTGGTATGTTGCGGTGCTCAGAGTACGGTTCCACAAAGGTGCTGCAGCAGAAGAATCTGCACCGTGTGGTGTATGGCAGAATACGCAGATTTCAGTGGTTGCGGTTGTGAAGTTGTAGTTGCCGCTTGAACCCAGATTGTGCTTGGTGGTGGCAATGCCAGCCATTGCAACGCTGCTCATCGACACGAGGGTCAGACCGAGAGCTAATTTAGCAATTGATGTTTTCATGTTGTAAATCCTTATATAAAGTTAGAAGAACTGCCATTCAGTATTACTTTGCTGCTTTACTACTCACTTTTTACACCGGAACTGTTAAGCGTTACCAGCGCCCTAAACAGGAAGCACATACCGTGCCAGATATGTAAGTTATTGTTTTATCATGGCTGACTTTACGGATGACAATTATTCTTCTCGGAATCAGGAAATACTGATTTTAATTTTCTGATTTACTGGAAAATTAAAGCAGAACATTTCCGCATTTGGGTAAGCATCCATTAGGAGATTATTATTTTATTAAACACTATACCCAACCAAGAGTGATCTTCATAAAATTTGAAAATTCGGATTATCAGCTCCTGCGAGACACACCTACGATCCCGAATGCTCAATATAAATTTGCGTACACTCACGAATGGCTGTTAACCGTCAAATTACAGCTGCCCTAACTATATATTCACCGTTACATTCGGCTTACCGCTTTTCATCTTACCAATTACAGTAGCCTGTGCGAAGCCGGCATTCTTGAAAGCAATCAACACCTCAACCACCGCCTCCGGCGCAACCGCTGCCAATAGCCCGCCACTGGTTTGTGCATCGGCCAGAATGCGGCGCTGCCAGTTTTCCAGATGCGCTGCAAAATCCACTTCATGCCCGTAGCTCGCCAGGTTGCGGTCTATCGCGCCGGGGCCAAAACCCTGCTGTGCCAGCGGCAACGCCTCGGACAGGATGGGCACCTGATTGAACTTAAGTTCAGCACCCAGATGGGAGCCGCGGCACATCTCCAGCAAATGGCCGAGCAGGCCAAAGCCGGTAACGTCGGTCAGCGCGTGCACGGTTTTCAAGCCGGAAAGTTCTGCGCCCACGGTATTGAGTTGAGTCGTGGTCGCAATCATCTGCCTATAGCCATCAGCGGACAGCACGCCCTTTTTCAGTGCCTGCGCCAGCACACCGACACCAAGTCCCTTGCCGAGGATCAGTACATCGTCCGCATGCGCACCGACGTTTTTCTTGAGCCGGTCCGGGTGCACGATGCCTATCGCCACCAGGCCGTAGATCGGCTCGACGGAATCGATCGAATGCCCGCCCGCCAGCGGAATACCCGCCGCTTCGCACACCGACTCACCGCCTTGCAGGATCGCGCGTATCGTCTCGACCGGCAGCTTGCTGATCGGCATGCCGACGATGGCCAGCGCCATGATGGGCGTGCCGCCCATCGCGTACACATCGGATAATGCGTTGGTCGCGGCAATACGCCCGAAATCGAACGGATCGTCGACGATGGGCATGAAAAAATCGGTGGTCGCGATGATCGCCTGCTGGTCGTTCAGGTGATACACCGCCGCGTCATCGCTGGTCTCTGTGCCGACCAGCAGGTTGGCATAGGGCAATTTTTCTTTCGCGGCTCCCAATATCTCCTGCAACAGGGCCGGAGCTATTTTGCAGCCGCAGCCGCCGCCATGCGACAATTGGGTTAATTTGATTTCAGACATTAGCGGGTTCCTAATTCAAGATGCTTTTCAAAAACGCGAACCTATCACAGCTCAGTGACTTTGATGAAATCATCGATGCGCGCACTCCGGCGGAATTCGCCGAGGATCACATACCCGGCGCGATTAATTGCCCGGTGCTTTTCGATGAAGAGCGCATCACCGTAGGCACATTGTACAAGCAAGTGTCGCCTTTTGAGGCGCGCAAGGTAGGCGCGGCTATGATCGCAAAAAATATCGCGATTCATCTGGAGACGCGCTTTCAGGCGCATCCCAAGTCCTGGCGCCCGCTGATCTACTGCTGGCGCGGCGGCCAGCGCAGCGGAGCGATGAGCATCGTGCTCGCGCAGATAGGCTGGGCTGCGCACAAACTGGAAGGCGGCTACAAAACCTACCGGCGCGACGTGCTGGAGAAACTCGATACTCTGCCGCAACTTTTCAGCTATCGCGTGATCTGCGGCCCCACCGGTTCGGGCAAAAGCCGGCTGCTGGCCGCGCTAGCGCAAACAGATCATCAGGTACTCGACCTCGAAGGACTTGCGCTGCATCGCGGCTCGGTGCTCGGTGGCCTTCCCGCGCAACCGCAACCCTCGCAGAAAATGTTCGACAGCCTGTTGCTGCAGCGCCTGCAGCAACTCGCCCCCTCACGCCCGGTGTATGTCGAGGCGGAAAGCAAGAAGATCGGCACGATCTCCCTGCCCATAGCGTTGTTCGACGCGATGCACGCCAGCCCTTGCCTCAGAATAGAAGTGCCGTTGGAAGTGCGCGTTGCCGGGCTGCTGGAAGATTACCGGCACTACGTCGACAACCCCGAACTGTTCATCGACCACCTCAAGCCGCTATACAAATTCCACGGCGCGGAAAAGATGAAACAGTGGAGCGAAATGATCCACGGCGGCGAACTCGACTCAATGGTCGCCGAACTGCTGACGCTGCACTACGACCCAAGCTACCTGCGCGCCATCACCGGGCACTATGCGCAACTGGAAAATGCGCAGGACGTGATCCTGGGGGATTTGTCGGAAGATGCGCTGAAGAAAATTGCAGCGGCACTCTGATACCACTTATTACGCACCCTGCACAGAGTCGAACAGCCATGCATCCATTGCCAAGAAACCATACGTCATCACATGATTCAGTCGCTGTGCTTTATCAATATTATTGGCTGCACCAAGCGCCACAAAAAACGGCAGCAGGTGTTCGTCGGTGGGATGGTTCTGCACGGCATGTGGGGCACGTGTGCGATAGGTACTGAGCGCTTCAATATCCCCCGCCACGATCTTCTCAGCGATCCAATCGATGAATTCTTTCACCCAATCCGGTACGGGCTCGCCCTGCGGATGCTTGAATATCGCGCGCAAGTTGTGCGTGATTGCACCGCTGCCGACGATCAGCACGCCCTGTTCGCGCAACGGCCGCAACGCGCGTCCCAGTGCGATGTGCCATGCGGGATCTTTGTCGGATTGCAATGAAAGTTGCGCGACCGGAATGTCGACCTTTGGATACATCAACATCAACGGCACCCACGCGCCGTGATCGAGACCGCGCGTGTCGTGCAGCTGCGCGGCGATGCCGGCTTGCTGAAGCGCAAGGACAGTTGCTTGCGCCAATTCTGGCGCGCCGGGCGCTGGATATTGCAGCTTGTAAAGTTCTGCGGGAAAGCCGTAAAAATCGTGGATGGTTTCCGGCCGGGTGGCGCGGCTGACCGTCGGGACGGGCGTATCCCAATGCGCCGAGATCATCAGGATGGCGGAAGGTTTCGGCAACTGCTCGCCCAGCTTGCGCCACGCCGCGCCGGTCTCTCCCGGCTCGATCGGCAGGGTCGGCGCGCCATGTGAAACGAACAGGACAGGCATAGTCATGCGGCAAATGCTATCACATGATTAGACGCCCCCCCTTCGATAGGATTTACAATGCATCGCAATATGACCGGAATCAATCAGGGGAAATATGGAACTTCGACGATTAGGCATCAGCGACCTCCATGTGTCGGCGCTAAGCCTGGGCACGATGACCTTCGGCGAGCAGAACACCGAAGCTGAAGCGCATGCGCAACTTGACTATGCCGTATCGCGCGGGGTCAACCTCATCGATACCGCCGAGATCTATCCGGTGCCGCCGCGCGCCGAAACCCAAGGGCGCACCGAGAGCTATATTGGCTCATGGCTGAAACACCAGCCGCGCGACAAGCTGATCGTCGCCACCAAGATTGCCGGGCCGTCGCGTGGATTCGCGTGGATTCGCAACGGCCCGCGTATCAACCGCGAACAACTCAATGCCGCGATAGAGAGCAGCCTCAAACGCTTGCAGACCGATTACGTGGATCTGTACCAGATACATTGGCCTGATCGCTATGTTCCGATGTTCGGCGCGAGCAGTTTTGACGTGACGCTGGGACGCGTCAGCACACCTATCGCCGAACAGTTGCAAGCGCTGGCCGATCTGATCAAGGTCGGCAAGGTACGCCATATCGGCCTCTCCAACGAGACGCCGTGGGGCGTGTGCGAATTCGTCAAATGTGCGAAGCAGCTCGGTTTGCCGGGGATCATATCGGTGCAGAACGCCTATCACCTGATGAACCGGACTTTCGAAAGCGGCCTTGCGGAAGTTTGCCAACTCGAAAACGTTGGCCTGCTCGCCTACAGCCCACTGGCGTTCGGTCATCTGACCGGAAAATATGTCGCTGGCCCGCATGCAAAGGGACGCGTCACACTCTTTCCAAACTTCGGCCAGCGCTACGCCAAGCCCAACGTGCCTGCCGCGAGCAATGAATATGAGCGCATCGCACGTGAGGCAGGATTGAGTCCTGCGCAAATGGCACTGGCCTTCGTACGCACCCGCTGGTTCACCGGCAGCGTAATCCTGGGCGCGACCAACTTGCACCAATTGAAAGAAAATCTGGACAGCGCCGAGGTGGTGCTGTCATCAGAAACACTGGAGCAGATCGATGCGGTGCATCGCCGGTATCCCAACCCCGCGCCCTGAACGGTAATAACCCCTTGGGCACCCGGGCATGCAGCCTAATGATGGCTTTCATACTTGAACTTTCATACAATGAGCCGCTCTACCGCCGTCGGATAATTATACGCATGGATGCAACGCGCACTTTTGGTTTCCAAATTTGCTTGCCGCAAACCTCTGGCTATTGGGGCAAGTCATGCAAGGCAAAATAACCTGCCCATGGAGTAACGAATGAAACACAATCTCAGTTTTTATATTGTCTCTGCCGGAATCTGCATAACGGCGTACTCGGGAACAGTGAATGCAGATGAAGCGGCACTGATTCCTGAATTACCCTCTGCTGCCAGCACCTATACACGGAGTGCCCCTTTTATCGCTCCCCGGCCTTACATAATTGCATTGAACGAAAGTAATGCCTCTAGTAAACAGGCCGAGATGGCGGTGAACAAGGCTGCAGAATTTGAACCTCCGCTGTTCAGCGGTAGCAATGCCCACAAGTATCTGGGCCTCGGAACAGTGTTGTTTGCCGGCCTGACCGCGCTGACTGCGCCTGAGGAAGAATGCGAAACCAACTGCCCTCCCGTGCAGCCACCACGCCAGACATCCGGCACCTCCCACACCCGGTTTGCCCGAACGGCCGCAGCATTGGCCGCTGCCACAGTGACGACCGGGTTGCTCTACCACTGGAATGATTTTCACCTTGAAGACGGATTTTCAGACCCGGACAACCAGCATGCACTGCTGGGCGCCACCGGCGCACTGCTGATGTTGTATGCAGTGAACAAGTCGGCAAAATCCACCGTGCCCACCAGCCATGCAGGTATCGCCGAGTTGGGCGGAGTGGCCATGGCTGTCGCAATTAAAATCACCTGGTAACGGAGTGTGATAATGAATACCCAATTGAGAATCGCCGCAATACTGTCAGGCGCGCTGCTGATGAATAGCACTTGCGTCCTTGCTGAAGAAGATTTTGTGGGATGGCTGCTTGATTTTTCACGCACTAAAGAGGTGAAGCCAGTCACCGACAAACAATACCAAGACGAGTGCGGGGAATGCCACTTTGCCTATCAGCCGGGTCTGTTGCCGGCTAATTCCTGGGAAAAACTTCTGGCTGCCGAAGCGCTGCACGATCACTTCGGAGACAACGCCGAGATGGACAAGGAAACCCTGAGCGCAGTACGTGCTTACGCAGTAGAAAATGCTGCTGATAAATCCTGGTACAAGCGATCGCGCAAGATCGCTGCAGCAGCGGCAAAAGGACAATCACCGCTGCGGATCACCGAACTTCGCTACATCGAGCGCAAGCATCATGACATCCCGGAAAAGATGGTCAAGGGCAACAAGGACGTGAAGTCGCTGAGCTATTGCGACAAATGCCACACCCAGGCCACAAAGGGAGTGTTCGATACGGATACCGTGCTGATCCCGAATTATCCCGATTGGGATGATTGATTCAAACAACGGGCCGACTCGCCTCGATGAACTCCAGTGCGTTTCGGTCCGGATCCCGGCAAAACAATGCGGGGCGACCGGACTGGCTCAGTGTGTAAGCCACGCCCGCCTGTTTCAATCGCTCCACCAAATTCGTGATGTCGGATACCGCCAGCGCAACATGGCGGTCGCGTCCGCCGTGGGCCGGACGCTGCAAGCCGGCTTCCGGATCGGGCAACAACATCAAGTGGATCTGCTGGTTGGCCGCCACGTTGTACCACACGCCGTCATAGCTCATCACAGGACGATTTGCATCCGGCTTAAGTCCGAGCACACCTTCGTAAAAGGTGCGTGACCTGGCCAAGTCGGAAGTCAGGAAAGTGGCGTGCAGGATTGCCGTGATCATCTTGCTCCTTCTGTCATTTCCGCTATTGCGGGAATGGCCTCAGGGTTTGACAGGCTTCACTTTGCTCGCCGCCAATTTCGCGCGGTCCCTGGCCTCATTGGTATCCCTCCCGGTCGCCAGCGCCACACCCATGCGGCGGCGGGTGAAGGATTCTGGCTTGCCGAACAGCCGCACGTCGCTGCCAGACACCTGCAACGCGTCCGCCACACCCGCAAAAGCGATGCCCTTGGCCTCGTGCTGCCCATAGATCACCGCACTCGCGCCTGGCGCTCTCAAGCTGACATCCACCGGCAGGCCGAGAATCGCACGCGCGTGCAACTCGAATTCGTTCTGCACCTGCGAGCACATTGTCACCATGCCGGTGTCATGCGGACGCGGGCTGACTTCGCTGAACCAGACAGCGTCGCCTTTGACGAACAACTCAACTCCAAAGATACCCAGGCCGCCCAGATCATCGGTCACTTTTCTGGCAATATCGCGCGAGCGCTGCAAGGCCAGCGGTGACATGATTTGCGGCTGCCAGCTTTCTACATAGTCGCCGCGCACCTGGACATGGCCGATCGGCTCGCAAAAATGCGTCTCGGCTTTGCCATCCGCGGCGAGCGCGCGCACCGTGAGCTGGGTGATCTCGTAATCAAAGCGGATCAATCCCTCGACAATCACCCTGCCCTGATTCACGCGGCTGCCGCTGGCGGCATAGTCCCATGCCGCATCGACTTCACCGGGGTCATCCACTTTGGATTGCCCCTTCCCGGAAGACGACATCACCGGCTTGATGATGCACGGGTAGCCGATCTGCTCGATCGCGGCACGCATCTCGGCCAGGCTGTCGGCAAAGCGGTACGGTGAGGTCGGCAAACCCAGCGTCTCGGCGGCCAGGCGGCGGATGCCTTCGCGGTTCATCGTCAGACGAGCGGCGCGCGCGGTCGGAATAACGCGCGCGATGCCTTCCGTCTCGATCTGCTCCAGCATATCGGTGGCGATCGCCTCGATCTCCGGCACGATGATGTGCGGCTGTTCCTCTTCAATGAGTGCGCGCAACGCCGCGCCATCCGCCATGTTGATGACATGGGCGCGATGCGCGACCTGATGGCCGGGTGCATTCGCATAGCGATCAACTGCAATCGTCTCCACACCGAGGCGTTGCAGCGCGATGATGACCTCTTTGCCCAGCTCGCCGCTACCGAGCAGCATTACTTTGGTGGCAGAAGGTGTAAGCGGCGTGCCTAGAATGAGCTGTTTCATGGAATGCAATCAAATATGGCGAATGGGCGGAATTATACACAGCGAAGGGATTTACTTGAGCTACAGGAGGAGTAGCATGACTCCCCCATTCCAGCCACAAGGAGCGAGATCATGACCAACATCGTGCAATTGCTGGGAGATGAGGCGGAACACCTGTTGAAACACCGATGTACCGGGATTCCCAAGGAATCGCTGCATCTTCCGGGTGCGGATTATGTGGATCGCGTGGTGGCGATCAAGGATCGCAAACCCGGCGTGCTGCGCAGCCTGCAATCCTTGTACGGGCATGGCCGTCTGGCGAACAGCGGCTACCTGTCGTTGCTGCCGGTGGATCAGGGAATAGAACATTCCGGTGGCGCGTCGTTCGCGCCCAACCCGATCTATTTCGACCCGGACAACATCGTCAAGCTTGCCATCGAAGGCGGCTGCAACGGCGTGGCCTCGACACTCGGCGTGTTGTCCTCGGTGGCGCGCCGCTACGCGCACAAGATACCGTTCATCGTTAAGATCAATCACAACGAGCTGCTCACCTATCCCAACGAATTCGACCAGACGTTGTTCGCCAGTGTGGATCAGGCGTGCGACATGGGTGCGGTGGCGGTGGGCGCAACAGTGTTCTATGGCTCCGAACATGCACGCCGCCAGATACTGGAAGTCTCGGAAGCATTCGAACGCGCACACGAGCTAGGCATGGCAACGATACTGTGGGCCTATCTGCGCAACCCGGCGTTCAAGACCACAGACAAGGATTATCACGTCTCCGCCGACCTGACCGGTCAGGCCAACCATCTCGCGGTCACGATCAACGCCGACATCGTCAAGCAGAAGATGGCCGAGAACAACGGAGGCTACAACGCGATCAAGTTCGGCAAGACCCACCCCAAGGTGTACAGCGAACTGACCACCGATCACCCGATAGACCTGGTGCGTTACCAGGTGGCGAACTGCTACATGGGGCGCGTCGGCATGATCAATTCCGGCGGCGAATCAGGCAAGGATGATTTGCACCAGGCGGTACGCACCGCGGTGATCAACAAGCGCGCCGGAGGCATGGGGCTGATTTCGGGACGCAAGGCATTCCAGAAGCCTATGCAGGACGGCTTGGCGTTACTGAATGCGATCCAGGATGTGTATCTGGACAAAGCAGTGACGGTGGCGTAGCGGGTACTTGATTCCGCAGGTTCGGCTTGTGACATGGCGAGTGTTTCGATTTTTATTTCCCATTTGCCTATCCGTCCGTATTATCTAAACAGGCCCGGACTGATCTGTCATATGAATAACTGTTAGGCATTATCTTCACCACTTAGGAGAATGTGATGAAAAAATATCTTTTGTCCTTCCTAGTACCTGTCAGTATCCTGACCCAAGGCTGCGCTCACACCCCAACTGAAATACGAGCACTCGGCGAGCGTGGGCGAGTCGAAATAAATCAACCATACACTCAAGCAGCGTCTTGCGTTTCGCGACAAATGAGCGAAACGATGATTTATGGGTTACTAAAGAAAGGCATAAACCATTCTTTGAGAACATATCCAGATGAAGGATATGCTGAAATCATTGGCGATCAAAGTACAGGTGGTACATATGTAGTGTCGATCCACTCTAGTGGCCAGAATAGCTCGACCGTAAAGATATATGTTTCCAACAACATGGTTTTCTCGACTGCCATTACCAATGACATAAAGAAATCTGCAATAAATTGCATTCATTAGCCAAGTAACTAAGGTACTCCGTAGCTTGCTGCAGGATATTTACTGCGTTTTTCAGCTTTCCCCTCTCACCTCGAATAAAGCACCTTAAGCTTGGGTCGACCCTGCCTGTCAGGTATACACCCCCTCGCAGCACGGCGGAATGAAATAGGGTTGAACATATGCCTCACGGGATGATAGATTGCGGGAAATGAAATGCAATGCGACTTATGTCGTGATATCTGAGGATCATAATGCCAAACGCAAGCAGCGAACATCACTCTAAACGAATTCTGAAGTTTTCGGCAACATTGCTCGTCATTGCGCTGCTAGCATACGCCACCCTCCTTATCTCTCAGTCTTGGCGGGAAGCAAAATCCGACCAGTCCAGCCGGTTGGCGACGATCGCCGACCTGAGCGAGAACGCGATCGACATGTATTTTACCCAGCTCGAGATCGGCATGCGCAATCTGGGCGCTGATCTGGCCGACACGCGCAAAAAGCCCGATCTTGACCGCTCCTATACCTTGGTCAGCCGGTTCCAGCAATTGCATACCGAATTGGGTAATGTAATGCTAATCCGCGGCGATGGCCAGATATTATTAACCGGCACAATCCCGAACAGCCCGGATCTGCCTTCACTCGCCAAAGATTCCGCATTCATGAAGTTTCGCGACGAACTGCAACACGGCCCGACCTTCGTGATCGGCCAACCGATCATGGGGCATATCGACAACAGTTGGGTCATTTCCGCACGCTATGCCGTCGCAGATCAGTCTGGCAAGCTTGCTTATATCCTCGCCGCGAATCTGCCGACCGACCTATTGCAACGCTACTGGGAAGACTCCACCTCACCCAGGATCACCGCGTTGGGTCTGATCCGCGATGATGGATACCTGGTAAGCCGTTATCCTGAACCGGACCTCGCAGGCCGGAACGAAATGTTTGGCAAGCCTGCCGAGGGTGCGATGATCGAGTATCTGCGCGCAAACAAACAGCCCAAGCTGGGACAAGTCGAAATACGGGGGAGCGACGGCAAGGCAAAGAAGTTGCTGGTGATGCGCCGCCTGCAGCACTATCCAGTCACGCTGTTCGTCGAGATGCCGATGTCAGAGATCAAGGCAGCCTGGTGGGGAAAGATGCATGCGCCTTATCTACTGATGGCGCTGTTACTTGCCGGTAGCTTCGCTTTCTACAGCATGTCGGCCCGTCGCCGCCGCACTTGGAGCATGGCGCAAAGGCGCGAAGAACTCAGGCGCGTCTATGAAAAAGCCCTGCATGAACGCAGCCCGAACGAGATTTTCATGTTCGATGCCGACACTTTAAAACTGAACTACGCGAACGAATACGCACTGGATAACCTCGGCTACACTCTGGAACAGTTGCAACAGAAAACCCTGCTTTCCCTGCACCCGGAAATGGGCATCGAAGCCTTTGGCGCGATGATCGAACCTCTGCGCCGCGGCGAACAGCAGTCGATCAAATATCAGACTGTCCAGGCGCGAGAGAATGGCGTCACCTATCCCGTGGAAGTCAACCTGCAATTGATCGCACCGGAGGAGGAAGGCGAAGGTTTCCTCGCAATCGTCAATGACATCAGCGCGCTTAAACAAGCCGAGGAAAATATCAAGAAGTTCAACGCACCCGTTGAACGCCGCGCCACTAAACGCATGTAAAAAACACGGGAACACCCCAGCAAATGAAAAAACAAAAGGATTAGCGATCCCCCTTTGTACGCCAGCTATAACTTCAATTCCATTTTGCGAGTCTTACTTCCCCGCTCCCTCACTGCGCAGATTGCGTATACGCTCGGCGGTATCTGGATGGGTGGACAAGTAATTCCCTATACGCGAGAACAGTTCTTGATTTTCCTTGGCACCCTGTTTGGCACCTCGTCTAGCATCGTGTCCAAAATGGGATGATTCCAACTTTTCCAGCATGTCTGCGAGGAGAGCCGGGGAAATACCATTCATACGCAGCATATTGGCCGCATAACGGTCGGCTCGGCGCTCGAAGTCGCGCGAATAACTGGTTTCCAATAACAGCGTCGGCGCAGCCGCAAGCAGACTGCTGATATCACCCAGATACCAGGTCATGGCAAGGCCGACTACCGAGCTTTGCAGCAGTTGCCGCATCGGATGCCTCTCGCTGACATGCCCCAGCTCATGTGCCAGAACAGCCATCACCTCTTCGTCGTTTTTTGCCAGTTTGACCAGTTGATCGGTAACGACAACGGTTCCGCCCGGTAGAGCGAACGCATTCGCACCAATGGCCTTGCTGCTGCGGAATTCCAGATGATGCCGCTGCAATCCATTCGCATCCCGCAAACCATCAAAGCGTTTCCTCAGTAATTTTTGCCGCGCTTTGCTCAGTTTGCTGGTCTGCATCAGGCCATTATCGATCGTGTCCAGAAAATGGCTATCTATCGTGAGTGTCACGCTGGCCGGTACCCGCGCAGCGGCTCTTTCGGCCATCCAGGGCAGGCCCCAATAAAACAAACCTGTAAAGACAGCAATGGATAGAACTGTGGCTCCCAGCGCGTGACGCCAGCTGTCTTCAAGCCGAGAAAGTATGGATTGTGGCCTTAAGCCAGCTTCCTGCAACATCGCCTCAAAATCTGTATGGTTGTTGACCTCACAATGGGCGCCATCCGGGAAATATAGCAGGCGAGGCGCACTGCCCAGCTTTGCCGTGATGCGCACGTTGACTAATGCTTCCTCGCGTATCAGCTCTGCTCCTTGCACCTGGAGCATGCCATGCGCAAATTGCAAAGCCACAGCCTGCTGATGAGCGCTGTGTCCGTCGAAGTAGCTGGCGTTAACTTTTTTCACCAGACCTAGAATCCGATATCGATGTCAAAAACTTCTGCTGTTTCTGTTCCGGCAGCGCCTATCTTTTGTTGCTCGCTGGCGATGTATTCATCGATATTACCTGCTGGCAGCATAGCCATGTGCTCCATGCGGTATCGCGCCATCCTGATGTCGGCAAACGGCTTGAAGAGCCCCAGCGTCAGCACGATAAAAATGAAGTTGCTGAATATGATCCACGCCAATCCGCCTGTAGACAAGGAGCTGCTGAAGCGGTTTGCACCCAGCGAGGTATGGTTCCAGACCAGATTCTGGATGCTTGAAATAAAATAAGGGACAACGAGCAGGCCAGCAATGATCAACACCGCGTAAACGGCGATAACAATCATCACGATCATCTGCTCCTTGGGCACGGCCCCCATGTTGTCCTTGAGCAGGTAGAAAACACCTGCGGAAAACAGGCCCATGATCAATAGGAATTGGATCAGGGCTATGAAATATACTTTATAGAATCCGCCCACTTCGGCATTGAACGAGAACGCGCTCTGGCCAAAACGACTATTGTTGTGCTGGTATGCCTTGATACGCTGATGGGTGAAGGGTGCCAGCAAATACAGGGTGAAAAATGTGGAGATCGGCAGTACCAAAAACACCATGTAAGCATCTTTGATCGTGCCTGTAAAACCAAAGCGCAGTCCGCGATAACTACTGTTATAAAGGCGGAATTTGAATGATGCAACCAGCAGGAACGGCATGATCACTGCAATGCCAAGGCCGATTGCCAATCCCAGTATCGGTACTATTTGAAGCGCGGCATAGTAGGCGGCAAACAAGCCTATGCCGATCAAACGCCCCTTGAGTATGGCGATGGCCGTGCCGTGATAGTCAAAGCTGGATTCATTGAGCCGGGTGTTGCGATAAAAATACTGCATGCGCCTGACTTTCGCCCATGCCGAGTAAATACCCAGCGACAGGATGGTCAGAAAAAGATTGACGATCCAGATACGGAAATATTCCGAGCCTTTACCGGTGAAACTGAAGCGCTGCTCCTGGTAATTCATTTTGTTATTTTCTCCCTGACTGGTAATTGTTATTAGTTATATTTACTACCACTTCCTTGCTCTGCGCGAGTAACGTCCGGTTCCACTACATAAAATGAGGCCGGAACGAGCCGACATCATTCAATTTGAAAACCTGTTGCTGTCATCGGGTAACCAAGATAGATTCCATGTTGTTCTCCAGGTCGTTCACCATCACCCAATCGGTGGCACCTGCCTTGCGTACTCTCGCCTCCCATCGAGCCAAGCGATCAAGGTATATCCGGGGATCGGCGTTATCGGTTCCCAGTTTTGTCACGTTCAACGCCACGATACGGATTCCGTCGAGCTTGATCGGAAAATCGCGCACTGTCCCCTTGCCCAGCTCTTCCTGCATATCGGAGAAGATAACTATGGTCTTGATGCCGGCTTTGGTTTCGTTCAGGTATTCCGCACCCTGAATCAAGCCCCCGGTAATATCGGTATAGGCGCTACCCTTGACACCCTTGGCAAACTCCTCGATCTTGGACTTGAACGCACGTTTTTGCTGGGTTGCCTGAGATGGACGTTTGTCGAAGGTGACTCTGGCGACAATATCTTTTTCCGTAAAACTTCGTGTCTCAACCTTGGCTACCGCCAGCGAATCTCCCGGGTTCAGTGTGGCCAGCAGGTAATTGATTATCTTGGTCGCCTTGCCCATCTCTTGGGCATAAGTTCCGGAAGTGTCCACCAGCATATATACCCCTTGGCTGTGCGAGCGATTGTCCCCACAGGAGCTGAAAAACAATGTAGCGGACAGCATGATCCAGAGGAACTGAAATTTTTTCATAATGTGCTCCTTGTTTGGATTGTCATTAATCAGCTGTATCTTTGCGCATCGCGATCACCCAGCGTTCTAACATCAGCGGAATGACGATCGGGATGTCGTAGACCATCTCGAGCACCTTGGCAAAGCGCCTGAATATCACGCCGAAAAATCTGAGCGCAAAACCGAGCCCGCGCATGGTCTGCACCAACAGCACGCCGAGCACCGTGCGTAGTGAATGCACTACGCTTTCCAATGGAATTGCCACAAAAGCCAGCGCAAACGGCAGCACGAAGCCCATGATCATCTGGCCAGCCATCGGGATGCTGGTAAACCAGCTTTCTGTTACAGCCGGGGCGGAGGAGGCAAGATCGCGCATCAGTGATGCCTTGTCGGCAATCAGCATGTCGCGCATCAGTGCCAGTGATGACTCGATGGCAGCCAGGATGATCAGGAAAATCAGCGAAGCAAGCATCAACCGGTGGCGCATTCGGTCATCCATGCTGGCGATCTTGGGAAATAACTGTGTGATGCGTAAAGATTCCAGCAAGAACAGGCCCATCGATGCTTCCATCAGGATGATCACCAATGCAGCAACATCCGAGGTCTTCAGGTTATTGGAGATATAATCGCTAGCGCCGACCATTTCCGACATCGGCAGCGCAATCAATTTATAGTTGATGAAGGCGCCGCCCATCGCGATCACCATGACCAGCGCCGAGATCGCCAGTTGTACAAAGGCAGAAGTCGTCAGCGCATGTTCGGTCTTGTTGTCTTTGGCGCGTATCCCCTCGAATTTGGCCATATGACCATCGATCTGTTTGGCGTTTGTTTCGAGGGTAACCATCTTCTTGCCCATTTCCCCAATCAGTTTTTCCACCGACCGCCATGTCGGGTTGAGTGTCTTCAGTATCTTGTGCCTCTCTTCATAGGAACGGCGGAATTCCGCCACAGTCTTGTCATGAATCTTCTGGATAGACTTGTTTATATCCTCCAGAAGCTTGCGCGGAATGTCGCCTCCCGATTTGATCTGCGAAACCGACTCGAGCGCGCTCACCCATTCCGGCGGTGGCGGCGGGACTTCGCCGCATTTACGGTAGTCATCTTCGATACGCGTCAATTCTTCCATCAATTTGCGTTGCAAAGCAGGGAATTCCTGCATGTCCTTGCGGATGATGTTGGTCACACGTTCAAATTCCCGGTCAATCACAGCCGACGCACTTTCCTGACCATGTGCCAATAACACCGACTGATTTCGCAAGCGCAAGGTCTCCGCACTCAGGAATAGCCAGCGGGAAACAAAACGAGTGGATTGGGTAACCAGATTGCACAACGAGTGGATCACGCCATGCATGGGCTTGCGTGCTGCATACATGAACAGTATGACCAGAATGCCCAAAGCCAGAACGGAAAGGGCTACGCTGTCGGGCCAAAACAACAACGAATGCCAGTCACTCATATATTTCTCCTCCGTTTTTAGATAACTACTGTGCCGATGTTGGAACACTCTGGTTCAACCCGGGAAATATTCCCTAAGCCACCAACGCGCACTCTGCTCTTTCTGCTGCCCCGCTGCAATACCGCTCGTCAATTTTGCACTACCGTTCGTCATGATCGTTTTTTCTTTTTAATTCATTAGTTTGCACTGCGCATGGGAAATGTCATTCAGCCTTAGGCCATTCGGTAAACGGGTAGGGAATTTCTTCGGAGGCAATGGTCAGGAAGTTGACAATCTGCAGCATGTAGCGTCCCATGCTGCGGCCAAATGAAACCAAGCGCGCATTAGGTTTGCCGCTCGCCAGCAACATCACGAATTGCATGATAGTAACGATACATATCACTGTCCCACAAACCTGAAACGCAAAGCCCATCAACAGCATGAATAATCCCCTCATCCAGATGTTGCGTCGGGCTATCGATGTATCGTGTGTGTCACTCATGGCAGGTACTCCTGTTGTTTTGCTGATTTACGGTCGTTCTGCGCAGCAACTTTGCACTGCTCGCAAGCAGAAAGGTGCGTTTCTCGAGCTGGCATCGACAAACAGCACAGGATCTTCCGTAGAGCCGTTGACCGGATGTGAATGGAAGATTGGGTGCATTTGATATTGTCTTGATGCTGAACTGGCGTGAAGTTATCTGCAAGAAGATGGCAATCAGGAGGTCGCCTTTAGCAATGCAATCACTTCTTCATCGCTCACCTGAGGAAATGATGCATAGAACTGCCCTACCGCATAGAACATCTCCGGGGCACTCAGGCATACCACTTCATCAGCATAAGATTGCACTTTTTGCAGTGTATCGGGTGGCGCGACCGGAACTGCACAGATGAGCTTTTTCGGGGACTTGGCGCGCAGCGAGTGCAGGGCAGCGATCATCGTCGAGCCGGTGGCCAAACCGTCATCTACGACGATTACAGTGCGTCCGGTTGGGTCGTGTGGGGGTCGTATCGGCGTGTAGTTGGCACGCCGCTCTCGCATCACTCTGAGCTGCTCTTGCTTCTCGGCTTCGATGTATTGAGAACTGCCGCCCACACGTCCGGCATAGTCGCCGAGATAGGTCCAGCCGCTCTCATCCACCGAACCGATCGCGAATTCCGGGTTGCCCGGCGCTCGCAATTTGCGCACCAGCACCACGTCCACTTCGCCGCCCAGTTCGTCGGCTATGATTCTGGCCATAGGCACGGCGCCGCGCGGTATCGCCAGCACCAGCGGGTTCTGGCCGCGATATTGCTCAAGCTCCTTGACCAAACGGTGCGCTGCATCCTTGCGATCACTGAATATCATGGTGCCCTCCTGATGTTTTACGGCATCTAACAGGTTGGTGCTAAACATGGAATATCAAGTGCTGAAGGTATTCTACGCCCGAAGCAGGCAACAGTGGGAAGACGTAATGCGCAAGGAGGAACGCGTAGCGGACGTAGGGTGCCTATCGGCGTTCAGCCGCCCTTCCGCTGCCGCCGCGCCTCGAACAAACAGATGCCGGCGCTAACCGAGACGTTCAGGCTTTCGACGCTTCCCAGCATGGGGATGCGCACCAGCTCGTCGCAAGTCTCGCGCGTCAACCGGCGCAGGCCTTCTCCCTCTGCGCCCAACACCCATGCCAGCGGGCCGGAATGCTTGAAGCCATTCAGATCCTTTTCTGCTTCGCTTGCTGCGCCGACCACCCAGATATCGCGCTCCTTCAATTCACGCAATGTGCGCGCGAGGTTAGTGACGGTAATGTAGGGCACGGTCTCCGCCGCGCCGCAGGCGACCTTCTCCACTGTTGCGGTGATGCCGACCGCGCGGTCCTTGGGCGCGATCACCGCATGCACACCGAAGGCATCGGCGCTACGCAGACAGGCACCCAGATTATGCGGATCTTGCACGCCGTCCAGCACCAGCAGCAACGGCGGTTCTTCTATCGTATCCAGCACATCATCCAGATGTTGCACGCGTTGTGCCGCATCGACACGCGCTGCGACACCCTGATGCCGCGCATTGCCAGCCATGCCTTCGAGGCGTTTGGCATCCACCGGTATCACGCGCACCCCACTGGCTTCAGCCAGCTTGATCAGGTCGCGCATGCGCGGATCCTGGCGTTGTGACTGCAGATAGACTTCCAGCACGCCATCAGGATTCTGGCGGATGCGCGCAATCACCGCGTGAAAGCCGTAGATCAGGCGCAGATCAGCCATAATGTTTCTTGCCCTTTGCAGATTTAGCGGAGGCCGATTTATCCGTACCGGTTTTTTTGCCTACCTTCGGAGCATGCTCAAGTTCAACTGATTCAACCAAGCCGTGCAGCACGAAGTCAACCTTGGTGCTTTCCAAATCTACCTTGACCACGCGCACTCGCACGCGGTCGCCGATCCTGTAGCGCTGCCCGGTGCGCTCGCCAAGCAACTGGTGCTTGGCGGCATCAAAACGATAATAGTCTTTGCCAAGTTCGGAGATGTGCACCAAACCCTCGACATACAAATCGTCCAGAGAGACGAACATGCCGAAATTGGTAACCGAGGAGACCGTGCCGGTGAAATCGCTTCCCAGATGGTCGCGCATGTAGAAACACTTCAGCCAGGCTTCGACATCGCGGGTAGCGTCATCGGCACGCCGTTCGGTCATAGAGCAATGCGCACCCAGCTCGGTCCATTTCTGCGCGGGTTTGTATTGCTTTCCATGCAGCACCGCCTTGATCGCTCGGTGTACCAGCAGGTCAGGATAGCGGCGTATCGGCGATGTGAAATGCGTGTATGCGTCATAACCCAATCCGAAGTGGCCGATATTTTCCGGCTCGTACTTGGCCTGGCGCAGGGAACGCAGCATCACGGTTTGCAACAGCCCGGCATCGGGACGGCCCTTGATGCGCTTGAGCAGCCTGGAATAATCGGACGCCTGCGGATCGTCCTCTCCGGTCAGCTGTAAGCCGAATTCCTTCATGAATTCGCGCAATGCTTCCAGCTTTTCCGGGGTCGGTCCCTGGTGGATACGGTACAACACGGTGTGCTGATGGTCCTGCAGGTAACCAGCGGCGCAAACGTTGGCCGCCAGCATGCACTCCTCGATCAGCTTGTGCGCATCGTTGCGCACCACCGGGATGATGCGCTCAATCTTGCCCTGCTCCGTAAAGATCATCTGCGTCTCGACCGTCTCGAAGTCGATCGCGCCGCGTTTCTCGCGCGCATGCAACAGCTTTTGGAACAATTCATAGAGATGCAGCAGATGCGGCACGATGGCCGCATTGCTCACCGCCAGTTCGCCATCCGGCTCAGCCAGCATGGCCGCTACCTGTGTGTAGGTCAGCCGCGCCTTGGAGTGCATCACCGATGGATAGAAGCGGTACTTTTCGATCTCGCCGCTGTTGCTGATATGCATGTCGCACACCATGCACAGCCGATCCACCCGGGGATTCAGCGAACACAGGCCGTTGGACAGCTCTTCCGGCAGCATAGGAATCACCCGGCGCGGGAAATACACCGAGTTTCCGCGCAGGATCGCCTCGCGATCCAATGCGTCGCCGGTCTGCACATAGTGGCTGACGTCGGCGATTGCCACTACCAGCCGGTAGCCGCCCTTCTCGGGTTCGCAATAAACCGCATCATCAAAATCGCGTGCAGTTTCGCCATCAATGGTAACCAGCGGCAGCTTGCGGATGTCCTCGCGGCCGGCCCAGTCTGCCTCGGAGACCACAGGAGGTATCGCCTTGGCCTGCTTTTCCACGTCTTTTGGGAATTCATAGGGCAGGTCATGCTTGCGCAATGCGATCTCGATCTCCATGCCGGGGTCGGCATAGTTGCCCAATACTTCGGCAATGCGACCTATAGGCTGCGCGTGTTTGTCGGGATGCTTCAGTATCTCCAGCACCACCACCTGCCCGGCCTTGGCCCCGCCGGATTCACCCGGAACGACCAGGATGTCCTGGGTTATGCGGCGATTCTCCGCGACCACAAACTGGATGCCGTGCTCTTCGAACAGGCGTCCGACCACGCGGTTGTTGGCGCGCTCTAGCACCTCGACGATCTTGGCCTCGGGGCGACCGCGCCGGTCCACGCCGGATTGGCGCACCATCACTACGTCGCCGTGCAATACCTGGTGCATCTCCTTTTCGCTGAGGAACATGTCGGAACTGCCGTCTTCAGGAATCAGGAAGCCAAAGCCGTCCGGATGGCCCTGTACCTTACCTTTGACCAGATCGAGCTTGTCCACCACGCAGATCGCGCGCTTGCGATTGCGCATGATCTGCCCGTCGCGCTCCATCGCACGTAAACGGCGCGAAAACAGTTCTTCTTCATCCTTTTCGATGTGCAGCATGTCCAGCAATTCTTCATCTGCAACCGGGCCGCCCTGCTCGGTGAGCATCTGCAAGATGAATTCGCGGCTGGGAAGCGGGTTTTCGTATTGTTCACGCTCCCGTTCCATAAACGGGTCCTGCAAACGTATGTTTTTCTTATTTTTCATTGACAATATACCCTTTAACAATTAAATTGCGCGCCTTCAGCAAAAAGCCCAGATGGCGGAATTGGTAGACGCGCACGGTTCAGGTCCGTGTGCCGCAAGGTGTGGAGGTTCGAGTCCTCTTCTGGGCACCAGTACAAAATTTGGCTCGCGCAAGTGGGTCATTTCCATTTTTTCGCCCGGAACAGCGAAGCTTGCTTTGCGCCAGGACTAGTAAGAAATCCGCCGCAAAGATCGATGAAGCGGGATCGGGGTTATTCGAACGGATGGCGCAACACGATGGTTTCGTCGCGATCCGGCCCGGTCGACACCATATCAACAGGCACGTTGCAAACCTCGGCGATGCGCTCCAGATAGTTGCGCGCGGATTTCGGCAGATCTTCATAACGCTGTACACCCAGCGTGCTTTCGCTCCAGCCAGGCATTTCTTCATACACTGCCTGGCAATTAGCCAAAGCATCAGCGCCAACCGGCAAAATATCGCTTGCCACGCCATCGGTACGATAACCCACACCAAGACGCACAATTTCCATGCCATCCATCACATCCAGCTTGGTGACGCACAGCCCGGACACGCCATTGATCTGGATCGAGCGCTTAAGCGCAGCAGCGTCAAACCATCCGCAACGGCGCGCACGGCCTGTAGTAGAGCCAAACTCATGACCACGTTTGGCCAAACCCTCACCAATAGGATCGCGCTTGTCCACAGCATCATACAGCTCGGTGGGGAACGGACCGGAACCCACGCGCGTCGTATAAGCCTTGGTGATGCCGAGCACATAATCGAGCATTTGCGGACCCACGCCCGCTCCGGCACAAGCCGCGCCAGAGATGCAATTGCTCGAGGTGACAAACGGGTAAGTGCCGTGGTCAATGTCCAGTAGCGCACCCTGCGCCCCTTCGAACAACAGGCTTTGCCCTGCCTGATTGGCCTCATACAGCGCGCGCGGCACGTCCATTACCAGTGGCTTAATGCGCTCGGCTAGCGCCAGCGTGTCGTCCAGCGTCTTCTGGAAGTCTACCGAGTCAGCATGAAAGTAATTTTTCAATACGAAGTTGTGATAGTCCAGCACCTCGCCTAGCTTGGCGGCAAAGCGCTCACGGTAAAAAATATCCTGCAAACGTATCGCGCGCCGCGCTACTTTGTCCTCATAGGCCGGACCTATACCGCGTCCGGTGGTGCCTATCTTGGCTGCACCCTTCGCTAGCTCGCGTGCTTTGTCGATTGACTCGTGATAGGGCAGGATCAAAGGACAAGCTTCTGATATTTTCAAGCGGCTATAGACATCGATACCGGCCAGTTTCAGCTCGTCCATCTCCTTTAACAAGGCCGATGGTGACAATACTACACCGTTGCCGATATAGCACATCACATGATCTCGCAGGATGCCCGACGGAATCAAATGCAACACAGTCTTCTTGCCTGCTATCACCAGCGTATGCCCGGCATTGTGCCCGCCCTGAAATCGCACCACGCCTTGCGCGTGGTCAGTCAGCCAATCGACGATCTTGCCCTTGCCCTCATCACCCCATTGAGTTCCAATCACTACAACGTTTTTCGCCATTACTAAACTTTCAAATTCTGATAATTAAATTGCAACCACTTGCCATACACCGTCTCGCAACACTAATTCGCGATCACACTGCAGCTCGCTACGCAGGTTTTTATCGCCTAACAAATCCACAACCACAGCCTCGCCCGCCGAACGCAGCTTTGTGATCGATTCAAACAGCTTGGCATCATCAAGATGCGGTGCGCGCACCCCCAGCCGGGCTGGCTGCGCCGGCAACAAACGATACAATTGGCGCAAATCCATGCTGAATCCGGTCGCGGCGCGCCCGCGCCCGAAACTCTTGCCGAGATCGTCGTAGCGCCCACCCAATGCGATCGCGTCGTGGCTACCTGCATGGTAAGCGGCAAACACCATGCCGCTGTGATAATGATAGCCGCGCAGATCGGCAAGATCGATACCGACACTGGACCCTAGCGATTTTAACTTTGCCGAGACGGTCTGCAGCGCATCCAGTGCCGTGCTAATCTCCGTATGATTCGGCAGCAATTTGCGAGCCCTTGCCAGAACTTCGGAACAATCACCATACAATACAGGCAACTCTAACATGGCGCTGCGCAATTTCGCATCCAGCGGTTGCACCAGCACCTGCAAAGCAGCGCTGTCCTTGCTTTGCAGCGCGGCAAACAATTTACTTTCCAGGTCTTTTCCAATCCTGCCGTAGCTTACCAGTGCGCGAAACACACCTACGTGGCCGAGATCGAGGTGCACATCCCTGATACCCAGCATGGTCAGTGCCTGCAACATCAGCTGCTGAATCTCCAAATCGCTGTCCAGTCCATTGTGCCCATACAACTCCGCACCTATCTGCAATAGCTCACGGGTACGCGTCAACCCGACCGGCTGGGTATGCAGCACGCTGCCTGCATAGCACAGCCGAGCCACGCCCTGGCGGTTAAGCAAGTGTGCATCAATGCGCGCTACCTGCGGCGTGATGTCGGCACGCAACGCCAAGGTACGCCCGCTTAACTGGTCGACCAGCTTGAAGCTGCGCAGATCCATATCGGCGCTGCCGTCTATTAACAGCGATTCGGCATATTCCAGCAGCGGTGGCGAAACCAGTTGATAACCGGACTTACGCATCAGATCGAGAAATTGCGCGCGCATCTGCTCGACGCGCCACGCCTCATCGGGAAGCATGTCTTCTACATGCTCAGGAAGTAACCAGTTTTGCATTATTTATCCAAAACAACAACACCAGGCCGGACAGCATCGCGGTAATGCCGATGAAGCGCAATTGCCCATCTGACAGCATCACCAGCTTGCGAAATGCTTCACGCCATAACTCGGGCAGCAGAAACGGTATCATCCCTTCTATTACCAGCATCATCGCCAGGCCGAGCAACCAATATTCGAGCACACTACTTACCCGCCCTGCCTGAGCTCTTCAGGTACTTGAAAAAAGCCGAGCTTGGATCCAGCACCATCACGTCGCTCTTGTTCTTGAAGCTCTGTTTGTAGGCTTCCAGGCTGCGATAGAAAGAATAGAACTCGGGATTCCGCCCAAATGCAGCCGCATACAACGCGGAAGCCTTGGCATCGCCCTCACCCTTGGTCTTTTGCGCTTCGCGGTAGGCTTGGGCAAGTATTACTTCGCGCTGCTTGTCGGCGTCGGCTTTGATCTTCTCGCCTTCGGCCGCTCCGGAAGCTCGCAGTTCATTGGCCACTCGCTTGCGCTCGGCATCCATTCGGCGATATACCGACTCGCTAATCTCAAGAGGAAAATCCACGCGCTTCAAACGCACATCCAAGACCTCGACGCCTATCTTGCGCGCATCGGCATCAGCCTTGGTGCGCAACACCTCCATGATCTTGTCGCGCTCGCCAGACACCACCTCGTGGATAGTACGCTTTCCGAACTCCTCGCGCATGCTGGAATTGACCGTCTGTAGCAAACGAGTCTTGGCGCGCACTTCATCGCCGCCGACGCTGACGTAATATTGCTTCACATCAACGATTCGCCACTTGACAAAGGAATCCACCAGCACGTTCTTCTTTTCAGCAGTAATGAAACGTTCCGGATCCACGGTGTCCAGCGTCAGGATGCGTGAATCAAAGAAGCGTACGTTCTGCATCAGCGGAACTTTGAAATACAGGCCCGGGGTGGTTTTTACACTGACCACTTCGCCGAGCTGAAATACTATGGCATTTTGGCGCTGATCTACAACGAACACACTCATACTCAGCAATATCAATCCTGCAACTGCTATTATCAGTACGTTACCCAATTTTTTATTCATTTAGCGTGCCCCCCTGTCGCGACCCAGCAAAGAATCTCTTGCACGTTGCGCTGCGGTGTTATCACTGGACTCAGAAGTAGCTTGGGCTGGGACAGCCATCAGTTCAGCAGGCACACCGGTTGCGCGCGTGCTTTCTATCAACTTGTCCAGCGGAAGGTACAGCAGACTATTGCCGTTCTTCTGGTCGACCATCACTTTGCTGATATTGCCCATCACCTGCTGCATCATGTCCAGATACATACGCTCGCGAGTCACCCCAGGTGCTTTCTCGTATTCGACCAATATCTGCTTGAAGCGGCTGGCATCACCTTCTGCATTGGCGATCACGCTTTGCTTGTAACCCTGCGACTCCTGGATCAGGCGTGCTGCCGTACCACTGGCGCGCGGAATCACATCATTAGCATAAGCCTGGCCTTCGTTCTTTTGCCGCTCGCGATCCTGACCGGCCTTCACCGCGTCGTCGAAAGCTGCCTGAACTTGCTCGGGTGGCTGCGCATTCTGCATGGTCAGCTTGCTGATCAGGATACCCGACTTGTAGCGATCCAGAATCTCCTGCATCAATTTGGTCGCTGAGGCAGCCACTTGCTCACGACCCTCATACAGCACGAAATCCATCTTGCTCTTGCCGACCACCTCTCGAATCGCGGTTTCCGCCGCCTGGCGCACGTTCTCGTCCGGCATGCGGTTATTGAACAGGTAATCTGCCGGATCGCTCAGGAAATATTGCACCGCAAACTGGATGTCAATGATGTTTTCATCATCGGTCAGCATCAGCGACTCTTTCAATATCTTGTTTTTTACATTATCCCGATAGCCCACTTCAACAGTGCGAACTTGGCTTAGATTGACTATTTCCACAGTCTCGACCGGAAATGGCAAGTGCCAGCGCGGGCCGGACTCGGTAACTTCGACCTTTTTGCCAAAACGCAACACCACACCACGCTGGCTGGCATCCACGATGTAAAACCCGCTGCCTATCCAGATCAACGCGGCAATTGCAACAATCAGGCCAATGCCAGGACCGAAACCCTGCATCTGCCCTCCGCCCGGTTTCCCCGAGCCACCCTTACCGCCCAGCAGAACCGCCATTTTTTGATTGAGCTTGCGTAGCAGCTCTTCCAGATCTGGCGGGCCACCGCTGTTTTTATTGCCCCATTGCGGATCATTCAATCCCATGACTCTCTCGCTTGTTTAGTTAGATTTTGAGTAACTTCGGCCGATTGACGCGCAGCTCGCGTTTCCAGCAAGGCTGTCCTGAGTTCATCCAGCCCAGCACCGCTCTTGGCGCTCAAAAAAATACGGGTAATTCTACCATATTCGTCACGCTGTACGCCCGGCGCCATATCCTGTAGATCAATCTTGTTGAATACCAGCATCTGCGGGATATCCGCCGCGCCTATCTCGCTCAATACTTTGTTTACTTCCGTGATTTGATCGTCGCGGTTGGCATTATTTGCGTCCACAACATGAAGCAGCAGATCAGCCTGTATCGTCTCCTCCAACGTGCTGCGAAATGCTGCAACCAGCGAGTGCGGCAGATGCCGGATGAAACCGACAGTGTCCGACACCACGATTTCACCCTTACCTTCTGCGTAGATACGACGTGAAGTAGTATCCAGAGTAGCAAACAACTGGTTAGCCACATACACATTGGCCCGGGTCAGCTTGTTGAACAACGTCGACTTACCCGCATTGGTATAACCCACGATGGACACCGACAGCACATCATGGCGATCACGGGCGCTGCGCCGCACTTCACGCTGACGCTTAAGTTGCTCAAGGCGGCCTTTCAGCAAATGAACTCGTTTATCGAGCTTGCGTCTGTCCAGCTCCAACTTGGTTTCACCCGGGCCGCGCGCACCCACCGCATGCTTTTGTTGACCCATGTCCTGATTCATGCCCACCAGGCGTGTGGCCAGATACTTGAGTTGCGCTATCTCCACCTGCACCTTGCCTTCATGGCTTTGCGCGCGCTGCGCAAAGATATCCAGGATCAGCATGGTACGGTCGATCACGCGACTATTCAGTTTGGTGGTCAAGTTGCGCATCTGCGCGGGAGATAGATCGTGGTTGAAAATGACTAAAGGCACCTGCATGCGTTCGACAAGCCCTGCGATTTCCAGCACTTTGCCGCTACCGGCAAACAGTGCAGCATCAGGGCGATGCCGCTTGGCTTCAATGACAGCCACGGTGCGCACACCGGCAGACTCGGCCAGCAGACGCAGCTCTTCAAGACTCTCGCTGTGATCGCTCTCTCCAAAATCAATACTCACCAGAATTGCGGCCTCTGGAGTATTCCCGGAATCAAGCTTTTCTTCGCCAGTGGCGTGTTGCTGCATCAATCAGCGGGAGCGTCGTGAGGAATGCTGACCGAGCGTACTGGAACAATAGTCGAAATCGCGTGTTTATATACCATCTGGGTAATAGTATTCTTCAGCAGAACCACGTATTGGTCGAAAGACTCGATATGGCCTTGCAACTTGATGCCGTTCACCAGATAGATCGCGACCTGAACATGCTCTTTGCGCAGTGCATTGAGAAATGGATCCTGCAATTGCTGCCCTTTTTCACTCATGTTATTGCTCTTGTCGGTAAGGAAGGAATGATACTTTACTGGATTCCGGCACATCTGTGAACCATTAACCAATAAGTTTTTGTGGCTCCCATTTACATATAACGTTCAAGCTGATTAATAACAGGCTGGAAGCCGAAAAATCATGGGCAGGTCACTTTTGATAAGAGCCATGAATAAATACCCATTCTGAATACTGGTTTTTTCCTTCGAAGCTCCTGTCAGTCAACTTGAAATTAAACTTCTTTATTGGCTCCTGGTTGGACAAACTATGCACACCCATTATCCCTCCTGAGGGATTTTTAATGAGTCCCCACTTCCTGTCGCCTGTCATTGGATCGGCGAATATTTTTCTAAGGTACCGTTTGGTACCCGGAAACCGAGGATCTTTTAGTAGATCTTCCAAGCTCTTTGGATAGCATCGAGTACTATCTGCAGCACAGTACTGCCCGATTGCTTGCCTGAATTGATTCCCGATAAACAGCAATTCCTGCTCTTTTTCCCGCCTGAGAGTTGTATACCAAACTTCACTTAATGCAACCAGGCCTATACCCATAGTCAGAACCGCTAGCAACAACATCACATAAGCAGCCCCCGTCTCATACGATTGCTCACTCCGTTTTGCTGCCCTGCGTGACCACTTCAGGTTTATATTTATTGCCCAAGACCTCATGTAGATCGCCAAAATATTACCAATCCCTATACGCTGTCCCATTCGAAGCGTTGCCTGGCGCGCCACTCTTGATGTCAAATACGACCCCTTTATCTTGGTCTTCAGGCGACACGATCACCCAAGTGGTAGTACTTTCGGTAATTGGGTCGACAGGCAACCCACGCAGATATCTTTTACTCACCAGCACTTCCAAAGAATCCGGGTATTTTCCCGTATCCCCATAATATTTATCCAAGGCCTCCCGTGTCAGGGAAAGATTTTGACGCAACACCGTTTCCTTGGATTTTTCCAGGCTACCGAAATAGCGAGGAGCGGCAATAGTTAATAGCAAGGCAATTAACACCATTACTACCAGCAATTCGATCAGAGTAAACCCGCCCTGCCGGACATTCACACCCATTTGTTCACCAATCCCGGTAGGCGATTCCATTCAACCCCACACCTGAAGAACGCGAATATATATCATAGACATCCTCTCCTTCATCTGGCTCATCAGCGCTGCTGCTGTAGCTTCGAATCCCCCACTGCTCCTCAGCAGCCAAATCTCCATCCAAAGTAAAAGGATCTCTGGGAATACGCCGAAGAAAATAAATCCAACTCTTGCCGCCCGGACTCCTTGCATCAGCAACACCTTCTACCAGGGTCTTTAAACTTGGTGGATAACCTGACAAAGTTGCGGAATGTGCGATGCGACCTTCCTGCACGGCTGTTCGATAAGCATCCAAAGCACCACGAACCTCCCTCAACGCCGATCGCAACTCTTTCTCCTTATCACGTTGCACTGTCAGTTCTATCATCGGAAGCACCACACTCGCCATCACTCCCACGATCGCTACTGTCACCAGTATCTCTATTAGCGTAAAACCCGTATCAGCCCGTTGCCTAAGGTTCATGGTCTCAATCGTATATTGTATGGCTCAGGTACGGCGGCCGAAAGCGCATTTCCTGCGGGATCAATGGGTTTTATGCGAGTAACAGTTATCTGGGATCGCGGTAAGCCTGCAATAACATCAAAATTCAGCGTCATGATGCTGCCTTCACCTTTTACACCTTCTTGCCCTGCCGGCTGTGTAACTTCAATAATAATTTGACCGCTCTTCTCGTCAACAATCTTGGTAAAAGTCGTTGTTCCGCCACTCTGCTTCCAGAAGTTCCCCTCCGACACCTCGTTTACCCTGAGCACACTGGAATCATAATTAACTACAAATGATATCCCACCAACTACTTGATCCGACTGGCCATTCAAAGTGAGATTGATTTTCGATCCGATTTTTGCCTGTACCGGTCCCATCCAAGACATAGCCATGGTTGGCATTCCCGTTGCCGCAACAACTGCTGGTTCAAGGTTAGTAACTGCAACCGGCTTGCTCATCGGCAACAAATCCGGTTGAGGCTGAAGTTGGGATTGTGGCTTGGGTCGTGCCTCAGACCTTTGAGTTTGCGCCGGCCTTCCCATTCCCAAATCATTGGTCGCTATCACTGATTCAGCACCGATAGTTTTTAAACTGATAGATTTGGTGCGAAGTGAGTCTTCCGTGCCGCTCCAAAATTCGATTTCGTTTGATTCTGGTAAGCGCATGTTGCCAATAATGCGCGGTGTGATGGAGAGAATAATCTCTGTTTTGCTTCCATTATCCCTTTCACTTGAGAATAATCTCCCCAAAATTGGCATTTGCCCTAGAACCGGAATCTTGCTTGAACTTTTTCGGTCATCATCATTGATCAGCCCCGCCAAAACTTGGGTTTCTCCATCCTTCAGCCGCAGTACTGTTGATGTAGTTCGAGTTCCAACTTGGTAAGCCAGTGTAAATCCTGAGGTCGCACTACCAACTTGAACTTCGCGAACAATGTTACTTACTTCAAGATTAATTTTTATGCCCACTTCACGGTCAGCGTGAATATCTGGCTCGACTTCCAGCTTGAGTCCTACGTCCAGGTAATTGACACTGCTGCTAGACGAAGTTGTACCTCCAGCGCCAAGCTGAGTTGCTTGAGAAATCACCGGAACCCTGTCACCAATCAAAATCTTCGCTTTCTCTCTACTCCGAACTCTAATACGCGGGCTTGCCAGCATGTTGACGTCACCATCTTGCAGTTTCAAATTCAGCGTCGCGCTAAGCGAATTGACAGCCAATCGTCCCCGATTGATATTGCCCAGATCACTCAGTGTCAATCCGGTAGTACTGCCTTGAGCGTTGGTAGGGCTGATTGTAAGCTGGTTAGGAAAATTGATCCCCAGCTCAGAGAGCCTCGAGCTAGACACTTCCAGCACCTCCACTTCGAGCATCACCTCTGGATCAGAACCGTCTTGATCAGCGATAATTTTCTCGGCAAGGCGAATCGCCTCCGGAGTGTCACGCATCACCAAGGAATTGGTTTTTTCATGAACAAACATATCCTTGGTCTTTAGCAGAGTCTTGATCATAGCCATCATTTGCTTGGCATCTGCATTCACAAGGTGGAAGGTTCTAATCTTTAATTCCCGATACTCTTTTAATTTTGCTGGGGTACTGGGATAAACAAGTACGCTATTTTCGTTGAGAATCCTTTTCTCCAACTGGTTTTGCAACAAGATAATGTCGATCGTATCCTCAACGGATACATCATTGACGAACACTGTGGTTTTAAGATTATCCTTAACTTCCCGATCCAGAATTACATTAATGCCGCTCGTACGCGATAATGCCTCGAACACCAACCTGAGATTAGCATCCCGGAATTGCAAATTGACTGGTTTCTTGAATTTCGACTTAAGCGCAATGGAAGTAGCTTGATCCCTCGCGATTTGCTCTTCTATCTGTCGCTGCAGTAGTATGGCCTTCCCGTTCTTTGGATTTTCCAGCAACACCGGCCTAAGTGCGGCCTGAGCAGCCTCGATATCGCCTTTATTCAACATCTCAATGGCTGACTCAACGGCGAGACCATGTCTCGAATCCATTGTCAATTCTTCCAACCCCAATTTCGCGCGACTATTGTCCGGGTCTAATTTTAATACCTGTTCAAACAACGCCTTTGCAATCTCTTGATTACCTGCCCCTTTTTCGCTGTTCGCTCTGGCAAGCAAACGATTAAGAGTCTGTTCTAGGCTGCGTACATAGTCAGCACGAAAATTGGCATTTCTTGGGCTGGCAGCACTTGCCTCTGACAGCTTCTTTATTCCGGTCTCAAAATCTCCCCGCTCCATAAGAGCCAAGCCATCCCGGTTTAGCCTATATTCTGCGCAACCCGCTAGCGATACCAACAGCAACAGCCATACCCCGTTGCGTCCTAAGCTTTTGGATGTCCCGTATATTTTATAGCTTCCCATTTCTTTCCTCTTTATCTGGCTGAAAATGCATTCACACCCGTATCGATGGTCTGGGTAATATTAAGTGGCAAATAAACCATTTCGATCATATTACCCTCTATTTTCCGGACCAGTTAAGTGTTATCAATATAATCCCCTTCGGCAAGGGTATACATCTGCTCTCCCTTTAGCAGCAATACAATACGTTGTTGCCCTTCCTCATAACTGCCAAAATACTTAAACGGTAAAGGAGGCGCAGTTGGCTCTGGAGGTAACGGTGGAGGCAACGGTGGTGGCATCCGTGGCCGAGGGGGAGGGCGATACCATGTAGATGGAGAAAAGGGATTGGTTGTCTCCATTTCTGTTTTTTCTCGCACCAAAAAATCAAGTCGCAGGCTTTCCACCGAACCCGCACTCCCATTGAGGCTTCCTTCCTCGGTTGCCCCACTCCTCTTTTGATTGGGCGCTTCCTCTCGCTCTTGTTTGTCTGGCCCAAGCTCATTCTCTTGTGCAACATCTACAATAACCCACAAGGTCGATGCAAGCACAGCAACCAATAACCACGGCCTCCAACCCCACCCACTCATGACTCCGAGCCCAAATGCAGCACTAAAATGACGGTCGCATCGACAGATGGGTCACCGATTTTCTTTCGCTCGAACAGCACTTTTTCCAACGATGCATTCGGCACCTCCCTCAACACCCGCACCAGAAATTTGTGAATGTCGGAATATTGTCCCTTGATCGGCAGAGTGAGTTGATACCGGGTCATTTTACTTGCACTAGCGCGACTAACCTTGTAGTCAGCCTGATCAAGGC
>Ga0224495_10000477_pt1 | contig 31869 bp, 37 predicted proteins | sample SF_Jul11_sed_USG_FD_168128 | JGI IMG/M metagenome (GOLD analysis project Ga0224495, IMG submission 168128) | Sediment microbial communities from San Francisco Bay, California, United States - SF_Jul11_sed_USGS_4_1 | ecosystem: Environmental > Aquatic > Marine > Sediment | place: USA: California... | reverse complement strand
GCTCTCTCTGTGGTCCGCATCCTCGAATCTCTTCGTCTGAAAAAGTCTCTCTCTCATGAAGAGGCGATGAAAATCGTCCAAGGCAAAGGCCTTCGTCATTATCTCAGAGATGTTACCAACCAAGCCGAATAATCCATCGAGAAGAGGAAAAATTCTATCCCTCCTTCTGATCCCGCTTTTTTCTCTCTTTCTCCTCTGGTGTGTTGCTCGCTCAGCCGACGATTCCCTTTCTCAAGAAAGAACAATCCTGGGAAATGAGACCTTCACAGATGCTTTTCCTCCCGAGCTTCAGACAAAAAAGTTGGGCCTAATCCTCAACCACACCTCTGTTCTTGCTGAGGGAAAGTTGCTTGTCAACGCCCTCCAAGAAAGAGGCATCCGCATACACGCCATATTCTCACCAGAGCACGGATTCAAAGGCAAGAAAGAGGCAGGGGCCAATGTTCAAGATGACCGATGGAACAACATAAAAATATTCTCACTCTACGGTAAAACAAAAAAACCCACAGCCGATCAGATCCAGATTATCGATGCTTTTGTTTATGACATCCAGGACGTGGGAACACGTTTTTACACCTATATCACCACACTGAAATATATTCTGGAGGCTGCCGCAGAAGCTGAAAAATCAGTGTACGTGCTCGACCGGCCCAATCCTGTTGGGGGGCAAATCGTTGAAGGCCCGCTCCTTCTTCCGGAATACGAATCATTCTACGGGTCGCTGCCGATCCCGGTCAGATACGGATTGACAGTCGGTGAGCTGGCCTTGATGATGAAGGGAGAGGGTTGGGTGCCTCCGCAGGTTGATCTCCATGTTATCAATATGAAAAACTGGAAGCGTCGTTTCTTTTGGGAAGATACACGTCTAGGCTGGATTTCAACATCTCCCAATATACCTACACCTGAGACGGCCATCATCTATCCTGGCACAGGATTGCTCGGTGCTCTCAACCTCAATCACGGCCTCGGGACTTTGAATCCCTTCCTTCAGTTTGGCACCCCATGGCTCGACACCAAAGCCATCATCCAAAAATTACGAGGGGGTAGCGAGTTCGAAGTGGAACTCGAATCTCTTACCTATACTCCTCGTTCGCTTCCTGGAAAAACCCTCCATCCTCCGTTTGAGAACAGAATTTGCCAGGGCATCTTGGTTCGCCTTGTCCAAAGGGATCGATTTCTTTCCATACGGTTCACCTTAGAACTTATTAAGGCTATAAAGGAACTCCATCCTGGAAAAATTGTTGTTTACCGGGATAGCTTAAACCGTCATTTTGGAAATCAACTTCTCGAGCGATACATCCTCGACAAATTGAGTTATGAGGAACTGTTGAGAGAATTAGAAAAAGACGAACGCTTTTTCTTGGAAAAGCGAAAAAAATATCTCTTGTATGATTAACCTGGATTATTTATAAAAAATGCCAATGAATATAAAGATTCTTTTCTTAAAAAGTATCGGCATTTTTTATAAATAATCCAGGTCAGTGGCTGCGGACGATTTCTTTGACTCTCATAAGCTGCACCTGGTAGGACCTTTCCATCTCCTCCAGACGATTAGAAATGTATCTGATGGTCTCTTTGATGCTTGGAATAAGTATATGTTCTAAAGCATTCACCCGCCGGCGAGTCACTTCGATTTCCCGAGAAAGAAGCTCCACAGCCTTCCAGAGACGAGCCATCTCCATCAAATCCTCGAGTAATTCCTGTGTTTTTTTGATCCCAATGTCCAGTTCGCTCTCTGTGTTTAAGAAGTTATAATCAGAGATGGTCGATTCCTTGATCTCAAAACGCGGAATGGCTAGATTGAAGACTTTTTCCTTTCTTATATCTAAAGACAGCACTCCTTCAGGGAGACGGTGTTCCAGTTCTTTCTGTGAGTTTCGACTCCGCACGAGCGCAAAGGAGAGAAACACCTTATTCCATTTCGTGCTTATGCTTAAATGAATGTCATACAGCCGGCGCATGATCTCCAAGAATCGACGCATAATCTCCTCCAGTTTATCCTTGAGAAGCTTATGCCCCCTTTCTGCAAGGACAAGCCGCCGGCGCAGCCGCAGGAGCTCCATCCTGTTGGGATTGACGTTTAGCTTCATTTTCCCTCTGGGTAGTATTTCTCCTGAAACTCAGGCCTGATTCGCTTGAGCTCGGCCCGCGGTATGGTCCGGAGCAGTTCCCAACCCAAATCGAGAGTCTCCAGGATGGATCGTGCTTTAAACTCTCCCTGCCGGACAAATTCGTCCTCAAAAAGATCCGCAAACTTCAGATAAAGCTTATCGATGTCCGTGAGAGCAGCCTCTCCCAGAATAAGGGCCAACTCCCTGGCCTCCTTTCCCCTCGCATAACAGGCAAAAAGCTGGTTGAGGACATCGGCGTGATCCTCTCGTGTTTTTCCCTCTCCGATTCCCTTGTCCTTGAGCCGAGAAAGGCTGGGAAGCACATCGATCGGCGGATAAATCCCCTTTCGATGGATTTCCCGGCTGAGCATGATCTGACCTTCTGTGATGTATCCTGTTAAATCCGCGATAGGATGGGTCTTGTCGTCTTCAGGCATGGTGAGAATCGGAATCAGGGTGATCGATCCTGACTTGTCTTTAATCCGTCCTGCCCTCTCATACATCGATGCCAGATCCGTATAGAGATATCCAGGATAGCCTCTTCTTCCAGGAATCTCTTTCCTCGCTGCAGAAATCTCTCGAAGCGCCTCAGCATAAAAGGTCATATCCACAAGAATGACCAGTACATGCATATCCAGGTCAAAGGCCAGATACTCGGCACAAGTCAAAGCCAGTCGGGGTGTGGCGATTCTCTCGATAGGAGGCTCATTGGCAAGGTTTAAAAAAAGGACAGCTCTTTCTAGGGCTCCTGTATTTCGAAAATCCTCGATAAAAAAGTTGGCCTCTTCGAAGGTGATACCCATGCCAGCAAAGACGACGGCAAATTTTTCTTCCTTCCCCAAGACTGTTGCCTGACGGGCGATCTGAGCTGCAATCCGAGGATGAGGAAGTCCGCTTCCCGAAAAAAGAGGAAGCTTTTGCCCTCGCACCAGAGGAGTCATTCCGTCGATGGAGGATATCCCCGTCTGGATGAATTCAGAGGGATAGTCTCGAGCCTGGGGATTGATCGGGTTCCCGCTGATATCGACAAGTTTCTCGGCGATGATTTGGGGACCCCGGTCTTTGGGCCTCCCCGAGCCATCAAAAATGCGACCGATAATCTCTTCTGAAACACCGAGCTGTTGGGACCGCCCGAGGAATCTCACCCGGGATTTATCAACATCCAGGCCCACCGTTCCTTCGAAAACCTGCACGATGGCTTTTTCTGTCGAGATATCTAACACCGTTCCTCGGCGCAACAGGCCGTCTCCTGTCTCTATTTCTACGAGTTCGCCGTACTTGACATCCCGGATTTTTTCCACGATAACCAAGGGCCCGACAATGTTGGATACAGTTAAATATTCTCTATGCATTCGGCGTCCTCATTCTTTGACTCTCAGCAATTCTTTAAAAGTTTTATCAATCTCTATATAGACCTCAAGGAGCTCACCGTCTTCTTCGGGCAGAAACTTCATCTTTGAAATTTTTTCTCTGATCTTCAAGGCCAAAATCTCCTCCAGATCCATGCCCTCTTCTAAAGCCTTAAGACCATGATTATGAAAATGAACGATGGTGCGCAGCATCAAGTACTGCTTCCTCAACGATGTATAGGTATCCTGTGGATGAAAGGCATTCTGATGCAGGAAGTCCTCACGAATGGAGCGCGCGGATTCCAGGACCAGCCTCTCTTTTGAAGAGAGTGACTCCACACCCACCAGCCTGGCAATCTCCTGAAGCTCTGATTCTTCCTCCAGAAGCTGCATGGAAACCTGTCTGAGCTCTGAAAAATCCTCGGCCACCTCTTCTTTCCAGTGATCCTTGATATTTTCGGTATAAAGGGAATAGCTGAGAAGCCAGTTGATCGCCGGAAAATGTCTCATGTTCGCCAAGCGATCATCCAAAGCCCAAAAAACCTTAACCACCTTGAGCGTGGATTGGACCACAGGATCGGACAAATCTCCACCGGGAGGGGAGACCGCACCTATCACACTCAGAGTTCCCTGTCTTTCTTCAGAGGCCAGACAGATGACCTTTCCTGCCCTCTCGTAGAATTCCGCAATGCGGCTGGCCAAATAGGCTGGATACCCTTCCTCCCCAGGCATCTCCTCCATGCGTCCTGAAATCTCACGAAGCGCCTCTGCCCATCGGCTGGAAGAATCAGCCATCAGAGCCACAGAGTAGCCCATATCCCTGAAATATTCGGCAATGGTCATTCCAGTATAGATAGAGGCTTCTCTAGCTGCCACGGGCATGTTGGAGGTGTTGGCAATGATGATTGTTCGCTCCATAAGCGGACGCCCGGTATGAGGATCTATCAAATCCGGAAAACTCAGCAACAGATCAGCCACCTCATTCCCTCTCTCTCCACAGGCTACAAACATGATGATCTGAGCGTCTGACCATTTGGCGAGCTGATGCTGGACAACGGTCTTTCCGCTACCAAAAGGACCGGGCACACAGGCTGTTCCGCCTTTGGCTAAGGGAAAGAGCGTATCGAGAACTCTCTGGCCTGTGGATAAGGGTTCGTTCGGCATCAGTCGCTCATGAACTTCTCTGTTTTTCCGGATGGACCAGGTCTGAAACATTTTGATCTCTTGGATATGACTCTTGGTCTGAATTCTCGCCACCACTTCTTCGACTGTGAATTTCCCCTTCTTGATCTCTTCAACCTTACCTGAGGTTCCTGGGGGAACCATGATTCTATGTTTTATTAAAGGGGTTTCTTCGATCTCTCCGAGAAAATCCCCAGCCTGAACGTGTTGCCCCCTCTTAACCAGAGGAGAGAACTCCCATTTTTTCTTCCGGTCAAGGGCTGGGACTTCGATCCCTCGGGTCACGAAATCCCCCTCGCTGTCTCTAATGATATCCAGAGGTCTTTGGATCCCATCATATATGGAACTGATCAATCCTGGACCCAGCTCCACACTGAGCGGCTTCCCGGTCAGGAAGATCGGTTCATCAGGGCCGATCCCTGTCGTATCTTCATAAACCTGGATGAACGCACGGTCTTCCCTGAGTTCGATGATTTCGCCTATTAATCCGATTTCTCCTATCCTGACCATATCGTACATTTTGGCACCGAGACAGCCAGAGGCTACAACCAGGGGTCCGGCTACACGTATGATTTTACCTTGTTCCATGGTTTCCTCTTCTCTTCACCAATGCGTCTGATCCAGTGGCTTTCACAGCCATTTCCTTCATCATCTTATCCAGATGATCAATGACTTTTCTGTAATCAGAAAATCCCACGACCACTGGAACGATCTTTTTTCTCAAGGCCTCTCTTTCTACTTGTAACGGCTCCAAGAGGCTTTGATGCAAGAAGCAAAGAGCGACATTTTCTCGCTCCAAATCTTTCAAGATTCTCCTTGCTTCCTCCACACTCTGTGGAGCAAAGACTTTGATCCCCAGAACTCTCAAGGGAAACACCAGGTCTTGGTCCCCGATCACGGCCACTTTACTCAGTTTCTCAAGCATAGGTCTTGCTTATCCTTTCTTTCAAGGTCTCAGGAGGAATCTGGTTGATTTTTCCTACTCCAAGAAGTCTCACAAGCTGCAACTCTCGCTTCTTGCCCAGGGCATAAGCAAAAATGGGTTCCGGACCAAAAACGATATACTTGGCCTTCCTCAGATACAACATCAAAAAATCCTCGAATTCTCTCTCAAGGTCTATAAACGTTTCTTTCTCTACCAGAGCATCCGTTGCCCTGGCCCAAACCTGCTGGTAGCTGGAGGCATAAAGTCTTTCTTCCACCTCAGATAAGGATAGGTCGAAGCTCTTGAACAGAACATCCCTGTCCAAAAATCCTCCCTTTAGCAACAGAGATTTTAGTTTTGTTAGAGGAAGCCCTAGGTATTTTGCCCGGCAGAATATCTTTAAATTGCCCAGATCGATCCTGTGTCGGATATAGTCTGTGATGAAGGGATAAGTTAGCTCTTGGGATAAATCGAGTGTATGTTCTAGCTGATTCTCTTGGATGATGATTTGGGCAATTTCCCCTTCTATAAGCAGTTCCGACAGCAACTTGAATAAGCTCTGCTCCTCTCTCTCCAAGAACTCGTCCAAATGGCTGGATTCTTGAAACTCGACTGATTCCTGCAAAAAATACCCGGCATCGAAAATGACCTTGAGCGCGCTGGCCAGGTCTTTCTCCGTTGCCGCTTCGCGGAAGGCGGGCGTGGGTACGAGCGTCTTCTCCAGTGCCCGTACTCGACCTACGGCATAGGCATAATCCAACCGGGAAGGTTTCTTCATATTTTTAATACCTCTGCAATCTCGCTTTCCAGTCTTGGTCGAAGCTCCTGCTTCAATTTCTCTTGATCAAAAGACACCTCTTTTTCTCCGTCCTTCATGATGATTTTCTTCTTTAATCCCTTTTCTTCGAATCTCTCCTTTTGGAAGGCCTGATCCAGAACCTTATCGATCAGCTCTTTTTTACACACAAGAATCTTGATTCTTTTATCAAGCCGGGCTTGAGTGACAATGCGACTGGCTTCCAGCCTTCCTTGTCGCTCCACCTCCTCTAGGAGCACTTCTGCCTGTTCTTTACCCTGTTGGTGTGCCTTTTCTCTTATTTCATCCGCTTTACGATGGCTTTCTTTGATAAACCTGTCCGCCTCTGTTTGAGCATCTGCCAGGATTCTCTCTAAGATTTTCTCCAAACTCATGTTCTTCGTTTGACCGCCTTTCCCCGCTTACAAAGAAATGCCGTTGAGAAGAAGGATGGTGATAAGCAAGCCCAAGACCGCATAAGTCTCCACCAAAGCAGCCATGATCACAGGCTTCATCAGGTCCTTGGGTTGTTTAGCCACCATGTAGACTCCAGAAGCACAGACTTTACCCTGATGAATCCCAGAAACAAGGCCGGTGAAGCCCACAGGCAGACAGGCGATCAGGATCTGCCATCCCTGAAAAACCGTCGGAGAAGCCAATGTTCCTCCCGTCAAACCCAGCTTAAGGATGACCAAGAAAGAACTCAGGAAGCCGTAGATTCCTTGTGTGCCTGGAAGAGCAACGAGCAGGAGAAGGCTTCCGAACTTTTCTGGGTCTTCACTCATCACTCCACTCGATGCTTGGCCGGCAAGCCCAACTCCGATGGCTGATCCTATTCCACCGAGTATGACCGCAAGGGCTCCTCCCACTATGGCCAATGTCAAACCTAACGCCATATCATCCACCTCCTTTAGATAAACTCCACATACTTGCTCTCCAATTCAAAAGGTTTGAAAGGCTTGCCCCCGGACTGGAAGAACTTGCTGAAGAATTCCACGAACTGAAGACGCATGGAATGGACAAACCCTCCCAAAAAGCTAATCCCCAGATTGAACAAATGCCCTCCTACGAAGATCAAGGCGGCAAAAAGCCATCCCAACCAAGGAATGCCCAGAGCTGTCTGGCAGAGCGTATTCACAACCATCGCGATGACGCTCGTCGCCAGCCCTAGTGCCAAGAGGCGGGAATAGGAGAGCACATCCGCCAGATATCGAGATATATCATACAATCTATACAAGCCTCCAAAGAACCGAGCAAGGGGATTTTTGCTGGGTGAGGCAAAAAAGACAATTCCCACTGCCCCCACGAGCGTAAGAATGCCCAAAACAGGCTGTTTGGTCAAGACATACACAACGAGAGAAGGAAGAAGAAGCAGCCACCCCCCTTGAACAAAAATAGCCTGCAAATAATTCTTGTTTTTTATCCCTGAAATCATGTTCAAAAGAGTCCCAAACCAGACCTGGATAAACCCAAGAGCAAGGGACAAGATGAGAAAGGACACTGGATTCTGGAGGGGATCCAAAACCATCAGCTTTCTTATGGGGAATCCAAACCATCCCCCCACCAGCGTTCCAAGAATAACGGTGGCTACGCCCAGAATGCAGAGAAGGGTTAGAAATTGTCGTAATCCCCCTTTTGGCTTAGCAATTCGGAGATACAGAAAACTCAGCAGAGCGACGAGCAATCCATAGCCAGCCTCACTAACAGTCAAGCCTACAAACAGAAAGAAGAAGGGAGCCAGAGGAAGAGTGGGATCAAGAGTTCCACGTTGAGGGAGACCGTAGAGTTTAGTTATCACCTCAAAGGGCTCTCCCACCTTGGGATTCTTCAGGATGATGGGCGGATCTTCATCCTGCAGAGGCGACCGGAAGTAGCACTGAATAAGCTCGGAATAAGGTCGAAGTTTGGCCTCGAACTTGGGGATATCCTCTATTTTTATCCACCCCTCAAGAAAAAATGCCTGTTCTGTTTCCCCAAGGCGTTGAGAGGATGTCCATTTCTCCCTCTCGCTGAAAAGGACATCATGAACCCGCATCAACTGCTCTCTGTGTGAAGCCAAATCTCTTCCCTCCTGCTCCAAAGACTCCAGTTTTTTTTCGTTTAAAGCCTTTTCCTCTTCCAATTTTGTTATTAAATCCTGGACTCTATCCTGGACTTCGGCTCTTCTCAACATGGGTTCGGTAAAATAGAGGGGATTGAAATCAAGAGGCTTTAAAAGCTGCTCGAAGTGCTCCTTCTCGATTTTCAGATAAAGAAGAAGGAGATACACATTCCTCTTCCCTTGGGATAGGATATGTATCCACAGGGCCTCATCCTCTCTCGCCCTTAACTCCTTGAGTGAGGATAGGGGCATCGATCCAATAATCACTTCTATTGATTCTGTGGACGAGACCATCTTGATGGGTAAATTCAAGCCTTCCAAAGGGAGGAGCAATTCCTCTTCTTTTTCGATAAATCTTATATGAGAGAGAGTATCGTTCTTTTCCTTCTCAAGATTTTCTATCTTATCCAGAAGAGCGGTGTAATCCACTTTCAAGACCTCTTCTCTTTGCTTGCGGGGAATCTGAGGCTTTTGAGGAAGCAATGTTTTCGCAAACCCTCTCTCCTCCCACTGGGAAAGGTAGTCTAGCGCATTTGTTAAACGATGAAGTTTGTGGTCCAGATGCGCGACCTCCACAGAAGGCACGCTCAGGCCCAGATCTCCATAGTCAATCCTTTCTATCTGGAGGATTCCCTCTTCTTGAAGAGAAGAGAGAACATCCTGTTTCAAGCCTGAATGGGCAAGCATATGCAGTTTCTGGACCTCAGAAATGGCCATGGATCAGAGCGTCTCCTTTTCTAAATATTCTCTCAGTCTTTTTCTGATTCTATTGACAGCTTCATCCATCAAAGCCTCGGCCCTCTGACTTATCAAAAACTCATCCTCTTCGGCTTTCTTCTTGATCCTTTCCATCTCTTTCTGGCCCTTCTCTATCAGCTCTTTTTTCCTCTTTTCAGCTTCCTCTCTCGCCTCCTTCATGAACTTTTCTCTGATTGTCTCTGCTTCCATGTAAGCGTCTTGAATGATCTGTGCAGAACTCTTCTCCCGTGCTTCCTGTATGATTCTCTGCGCCCTCTCTTCGGCCTCCTTTATCCTCTGGAGAGCGCGAAAGGCTTCTTTATCATGTGTTTCCTTATTCATATCGAAAACCTTCTCGCATCTTAAGGCAGAACCATTGGATGCAGATAATAGGCTCTGTGGTCGAGTCTCCTCCGTTTGACCTTGTTCTCCAAAGCCCTGTACGGCGACTTGTAATCGAAAAGTGCAGACTTGAAAAGCACCAAAGCACCTGCCGCGACGATATCATCCAGAAGAGAAAGAGGGATCCCTTTTTCCCAATGGAGAACGAGATTCCCCCCTAGCGAGCGCGCTGAAGGGATGACATCCTTGACGATGGACTGGTTCTCCTCTCCCTTGAGACTGAGATCAGAAATGTGTATCCAAGCGCCGTTGCGCGCTAAATCCACAAGAGATGTTTCCATAGGTCCATGATGATAGTAAACCAGCCAGCTTCCTCCTCTGCGGCAGTTATAGGCCAACTGGGACAAGATAGAGACATCTTGTCTCTGCTCTCGGTTGGTTACATGTGTATAGATGCCGCTTCTCCCCACCTTCATCAGGTCCTCTAAGGGAAAGGAAGATTCATGCTCCTTCACTCCCAAAATTCCACGGTAGAAATAGGCCAACATGGCCTTTGCTCTCTTCGATGATGCATTAATGAGCTCAAGCTCTTGGGCGTTTGTTCGTACTTCATCAGAGGTGTAAAGATCGGCTCCACCTGCGGTAAGCCATTCCAGCTCGAATGGATTAAACCGTCCAGTGTCAATCAAACGAAAACGATGCTTTTTATCTCGAAAACTCCGAACCGCATCCAAGAGAGTGGGATAATCAAACTGGTCATCGCGCACAGTCAGGGTTTGGTTTTTCGTTACCAAAGAGAGCAATTCAAAGGTTCTCTCTATAGATGAAAGGTCTTTTTGTTCTTGTGTTTCGTTATCCATCCGCCGTCTGTTGATTAAGGTGAATTTTGGGCTTGATAAGAATTAATAAGGATTAAATAGTATGGCATGAAAAGAGATACAAGTAAAGTTCCTTGCAAAAAAAACCCCCTTCTTTTATCATCACCAAAGGACACTTTATATGGAACAAAGCCTTGTCCTTTTTTCGGGAGGAATCGACTCCACAACAGCCTTGTATTGGTCGCTCAAAGAGGGGAAAGAAATCACTGCCCTTACGTTCGATTACAGACAGCGACATAAGGTGGAGATTCGCCTCGCCAAGAAACTCACAGAACGGCTAAAAATCCCTCACACAATTCTCCACGTGGATCTCAGCCAGATCGGTGGTTCCTCCCTGACCGACTCCTCGCTTCCTCTGCCTCAACTTGAACAGATCGAGGAGATCAAAAAAGGGCTTCCCTCCACCTATGTCCCATTCCGAAACGGAATCTTTCTTGCTCTTGCTGCTGCCTGGGCAGAGGTGAATAACATCAAAAAGATCGTCTGTGGATTCAACGTGATCGACTCGCCTCACTACCCCGACACGCGCAAACAGTTTGTCGAAGCCATGGAAGAGGCTATAAATTCTGGTACAGGAGCAGTGTTTGGAAAAGAAAGACTCCGTATCCTCGCTCCATTCTTGGCTATGCGAAAATCCGAGATCATAAAGTACGGCCTGTCTTTGGGTGCCGATTATTCCTATTCGATCTCCTGTTATCAAGGATCGGAAATCCCATGCTTGAAGTGCTCTTCCTGCCTCCTCCGTCAAAAAGCTTGGGAAGAAGCAGGCTTAAAGGATCCCCTCATTTCAAGACTTGAGAAGGAAGGCAAACTATGAATTGGATATTAAGCGTTAAGGACAGATTCCAGGCTGCCCACTTCCTGAAAGAATACAAGGGTAAGTGTGAAAAGGTCCACGGCCATACGTTTCATGTGGAGGTTCAGATTGAAGTGACAGAATTGGATAACACCGGAATTGGCTTCGACTTTACAGAGATAAAGAACAAGCTTTCAGAGATTTTGCCCGACCATACGCTGCTCAATGATGTGTATGACTTCAATCCTTCGGCAGAAAACCTTTCTAGGAATTTTTTCCATGAACTGAAGAAATATTATCCTGTGAAAGCCGTTACGGTCTGGGAATCCGAGGATGCCTCAGCCACATACTCTGAAGATATCTGAAATCTTTCCCTCCATCCAAGGGGAAGGACTGCGCCAGGGAGAACCCACTCTGTTTATCCGGCTCGCTGGATGCAACTTGAAGTGTGATTTCTGTGACACGAAATACGCCTGGATATCCGGACAAGATATGGCGGTAACCCGAGTCTTGGACAAAGTAAAAAAAATCTATAACTCATTCCCCACAAGATGGATTTGCCTCACAGGCGGAGAGCCCCTTTTGCAGGGTGTTGAAGGATTGATCAGACGTCTAAAGGCTGAGGGCTTCAAAATCCAGGTGGAAACCAACGCCACCATCTACCGGAGGATGGCCGTGAACTGGTACACCGTCTCTCCTAAATCCCCCGAATATTTCTATCAACCCGAGTACAGAAAAAAAGCGAATGAAGTGAAGGTTATTGTAACAAAAAGCCTAAACTTTGGCGTGCTGCAGAGGCTCCGGCAGGAATTCCCCGACATTATCCCTCTCCTGCTCCAACCTCAATCCAACAGGAAATGGAGTGAGAAGCGAGCCATGAAACTCCTCAGACAATCCCTTAAAGAAAATTTAAATAATATAAAACTCTCGGCTCAGATCCATAAAATCTTCGGCTGGCGCTAAATTCCTCTACACCAGCTTAAGATTCTTTCTGAAGAGACGATCTCCTGAACGCGTCAAATAGACCCCAAACAATATGATTATGGCTCCGATGGCTTGCCAAAGGCTGATCTTTTCGGCGATAAAAACATAGGCAAATATGACAGTCATGATAGGAGTCATATTCCCGTATATAGCCGTCTTGCTGTTTCCTATTTTCTTCACAGAGGCATACCAGGCGACATAGCTAAAAGCCAGGGCAAAAAGACCCGAATAAATGAGTATAGACCAGGCCTTGAAGGTAACCTGGCCAAAGTCTTGTCTGATAAAGGCCGGAATACAAAAGGGAAGATAAAACACTGTTCCCGCAACCAGAGTGAGCGACGACCATTTCAAAGGAGAAATGCGTCCCAAAAGGGGTTTGGAAAAAACCGTATACACCGCCCATACGATGTTTCCAGAGAAAATCATCAAATCGCCCTTCAAATTTTTCCAAGAAAAGATAAAAGTCCCCGGTTGTCCAGTTATCACCAGATAGAAGCCTATAAAAGAAAGGGCGATGCCCAACCAAGCGACCCAATGTATCTTTTCGTGCTTGAGCAAGGAGCTCAACAACGCAACCGAAGCTGGCGTCATGGCCATGATAATGGCCGTGCTCGAAGCAGTGGTGAGATTAATCCCCTGTATGAAAAACACTTGATAGATCGTATTGCCTATTATGCCCAAAACGACAAGCTTCCAGATGTCTCGCTTTTCAACACCAAAACCCTGTTTGGAAAGAAAAAGAGACCAGACCAAAACCACAGAGGCAAAGGTCAGGCGGATTCCATTGAACGCGAAAGGTGAGAACTCGCCGAGGGCAATCTTGATGAACGGAAAATTTATGGCCCAAAAGAAGACGGCCATGAGCATGTAGATGTCGGTTAGGCCAAACTTTACCTGATCTTCCATGGGAACGTGAACGGACAGTATACCTGATTGGGAAAAAAGTTAAAACGAAAAAAGGGGGAAGGGGATAAATCGAAAAGGTATCTAGCCTTGGATTCTTCTTGGTTTTTTTCTGAATCTGGGATAATGCGCTTCCACGATGGATGTGATCCCGCCTCTAGGATTGAATTCGCCTATAACAGTGGCCAGTACAGGTCGGCAGGCTTTAACAATATCCTCCAAAATTCGATTCACGGCATTCTCATAGAAAATCCCCAGGTTTCTGTAGCCTAGCAGATACATTTTGAGGGATTTTAATTCCAGACACAGCTTGTCAGGGATATACCTGATCTCTAGAACCCCGAAATCGGGAAGCCCAGTTTTAGGACAGATAGACGTGAATTCAGGGACATCGATTCTAATCTCGTAATCGGGAAATTGATTGGGAAAGGTTTCTATGGGAGGAAGCTTCTCTTTGAGTCCAGCTTTCGCTTCTTTTTCGGTGTGCAGGGAGCTCCCTCTCTTTGTATTCTTGTCTTTTGCCATTTCCTCGAAGTATATAACATCTTAGCACCGATGGCAATTGGCTATATGTGTGCGTAAAGCGGGAATCACATTTCACATTTAAAGCGAAGAATTTAAAAAAAAAATTCTTGACAACCTGGTCAAGAAATTTTATATTATTATTGAAAATGATTTTCATTACCATTAAGAGAGGTCAAAATGCCTGGGCCGCGTAAATGGAGACATAGATACCACCGATATTTTGATCGTTGGACTATTCCTCGTGAGGCCATCCTGGATCTCCTGAAGCGAACATCCCAGCACATGAGCGCCAAAGATGTCTATACAGCCTTATACAGGATGTATCCAGGAATCGGTTTAACGACTGTTTACCGAACTTTGGATCTGCTTGTCCGTATGGGACTTATCAACAAGTTCGCTTTTGGCGACGGCCAGAGTCGGTATGAGTTCAAGTCAGAAGATAAAAAGGGACATCATCATCATGTCATCTGTTCCGAATGCGGCAAAATCATCGATTACAGCGATTTTCTGGAAGATGAGCTAGAACTGGTGAGAAAGACCGAAAAACGCCTCTCAGAAAAATATAACTTCAATGTTTTAGGACACAATATTGAATTTTATGGGCTTTGCGAGAAATGCCGATGAAGGATATCAATGAATGACAGTGTCGACAGATTATATGAATAATTCAGAATAATTCAGTTAATGAAAGGAGGTGAAGAAGATGCCAAGAGGAGACAGAACAGGACCCTGGGGTGCAGGCCCGATGACAGGAAGAAGTAGAGGTTATTGCGCTGGATATCCAGGCCCGGGATTTATGTATCCAGGTCCAGGCTTTGGCTTCGGACGTGGTTTTGGACGAGGATTCGGAAGAGGCATGGGATATGGAAGAGGATTTGGTCGGGGCATGGGTTTTGGTAGAGGTATGGGTTTTGGCGGAGGTATGGGTTTTGGCGGAGGTCGAGGATGGAGAATGGGCGGCTTCGGACCCTATTGGGATTATCCGCCGATGATGCCTTATGACTATCCAGAGCCAGAACCTCCAAAGAGAGGTCCTCAAGGAAAAAAATGACATCTAGTCATCATCAAGAAAGGAGGTGAAGGAAATGCCGTTTGGAATGGGACGTGCAGGGTGGTATATGTGGCCCCACATGGCCTATTGGAGAATGTATGGGCCTCCATGGAGTTTTCCTCCATACTGGTCTTATTCTTCCTTTCCATCCCTAGAAGACGAAGAGCAGTTTTTAAAGGACCAAGCGAGCATCCTGGAAGATCAACTCGCTCAAATCAACAAACGTCTAGCAGAACTGAAAAAACAAGAAAAGGGAAAGAAATGAGAAACAGACACAGATGGATGTACCAGCTAACCGGCTTGCCTGGATGGATGCGATTTGGCTTCTCTCCAGGTTGGAGGGGAAGAAGTCCCTGGGGCTTGGGGCCTTGTGCCCATTACATGATGTATGGACAATGGCCCATGCCTCAAATGGACTATTGGTGGCAACATGGATCTTATCCTACTGGTCCTCTACCAGGATTTCCTCGTCCCGGCTTCCCTTCCCCTTATGATCCCTGGGGAGCTTCTGAACTGACCCTGGAAGAGGAAATTGACATTCTCAATGCAGAGGCTGAAATGCTTGAGGATGAGCTTTATTCCACAGAACAGAGAATCAAAGAACTCGAAGGAGAAGACAAATGAAAATCATTATAACGGCATCTGAGCCAAACCTCACCAGCTCAGTAGATCCCAGATTTGGACGCAGTCCTTATTTTATAATTCTTGATACAGACACAATGGAGTTCGAGGCTATCGAAAATCCCAACCTCTCTTCACCAAGTGGGGCAGGCATCCAATCTGCCCAGCTTGTGGCAAATAAAGGTGTCAAAGCTCTCCTTACCGGAAGCTGTGGGCCGAATGCTTACCAAACCCTAGAAGCTGCAGGAGTTGAAGTTTTTATTGGAGTTTCAGGCACGGTGAAAGAAGCAGCCCAAAAGTATAAAGAAGGACAGCTTCAATCCGCCGCAGAACCCAATGTTGCTGCTCATTTCGGTATGGGAATGGAGAGCGCTCCCCCGCCAGGGTTTGGTTTTAGCGCCGGGTTTGGCGGTGGAATGGGAAGAGGGATGGGTCGAGGCATGGGACGCGGCAGAGGTATGGGTGGAGGCATGGGCAGAGGTATGGGGCCTGGAATGGGCGTCGGTCCGCCGCCGACAGGGCCAGGATGGGCCTCTTCATCTCCCGAGCAAGAGCTTGAAAACCTCAAACAGCAAGCTGATTTCCTCAGACAACAGCTGGAGCAGATTGCAAAAAAAATCGAAGAATTGGAGAAAAAGAAAGCTTAGCCCCAAATCTAAACCTTCCATTTAAGCAAGGAGTTGAACATGAAAATTGCAATCTCTACAGATCAAGGGTATGTTTCCTCCCACTTTGGCCGATGCCTATCCTATACAATAGTGGAGATAAAAGAAGGCCAGATACTGAAACAGGAAGAAATTCCAAACCCAGGCCATCAGCCTGGATTTCTGCCTCAATATCTCTCCGATATGGGTGTTAACTGCATCATTGCTGGAGGCATGGGACCCAGAGCCCAGGCCCTGTTTTCCCAGAAAAATATCGAAACCGTCATCGGGGTTCAAGGTCCTATAGATGAGGTCATCAAAAAGTTCATTAACCAGGAACTGGAGACAGGCGAAGATCTTTGTGATCACAGACATGAGATGGGAAGACATGCAGACCATCACTTCCAGGCTGGACACCGCCATAGAGGTGAAGATATGACTCGCGGAGTTAAGCGAAAAATTTGCTTCACCTCCCAGGGGAAAGATTTACATGCAGAATTGGATCCCAAATTCGGAAGAGCGCAATACTTTCTCATTATCGACCCCAGGACCTCACAAGTGGAAGTTGTCGAAAATCCTAACAGAGAAGCAGTCCAGGGAGCAGGTATCCTGACAGCACAGCTTATTTCCAGCAAAGATGTAGGCACTGTCATCACCGGTCACTGCGGCCCCAACGCACAAAGAGTTCTAGAATCTTCGGGTATCCGAGTGGTCGAAGGAGTTGCTGGAAAAATCAATGATATACTCGAAAAGCTCAAAACCGAGGTGAAATGATGTCAGCAAAGGAAGATAAAGCCGTCAGGGAGGATGAGATCAAAGTCTCTCTTGCACTGTCCCTGATGAAAAACCGGCTTCTTGTTTTTAGCGGCAAAGGGGGAGTTGGAAAGAGCACAGTTGCGGCAAATCTCGCGTTGGCTCTTGCCCAAAAAGGCATGAAGATTGGATTGCTGGATATTGATATCCACGGCCCCAATCTGCCCAAAATGCTCGGTGTCGAGGATAAGAGACTGGATGTCTCTCCAGTGGGAATAAAGCCTGTTGAAGTAAACAAGAACCTGAAACTTGTTTCCATGTCCTTCCTACTCGAAGATCCCAATCTCCCCGTCATCTGGCGGGGCCCAATGAAGATGAAGGCTATTCAGCAGTTCCTGGGGGATGTCAAATGGGGTGAGCTGGATTGGCTCGTTATCGATTCCCCACCAGGAACAGGAGATGAACCTCTATCCGTGGCTCAACTTATACCTTCGACAGGAGCTGTTGTAGTCACCACTCCTCAAGAAGTTTCTCTGATGGACTCCAGGAAAGCTGTGGCTTTTGCCCGCAGGCTCAACTTGAATATCCTCGGGATCATCGAGAACATGAGCGGAATGGTCTGCCCCCATTGCGGCAAAAGAATAGATCTTTTCAAAGTAGGTGGAGGGCAAAGGTCTGCCCAAGAATTGGGGGTACCTTTCTTGGGGAAAATTCCGCTTGATCCCCAAATTGTCATCCTAGGAGATGAAGGAAAGGCTTTTATAGACGCCCAACCCCAATCCGAAGCAAGCCAGGCCTTCATGAGAGTTGTCGATAACATCATAAAAAATAATACTGCGTCTTCATAAGGAGCCTTTTATGAAAAGAATCGGAACTCACCCCATCCCGCTGAAATATCTTGAGGCCCATAATAAATTATCATTTTGGAAGAAGATGAACATGGAGGAGGTTGCAGGGGACTTGATGACAGAAGACAGAGACATCATGAAATCTTACAATTAAAAAAGGAGGCTAACATGCAAAGTGGAGGAAGAGGACAGGGTCAGGGTGGAGGACGAGGCCGGATGGGAGGCAGAGCGGCAGGGCCAGGAGGTTATTGTGTCTGTCCATCCTGCGGCAAACGTGTCCCTCACCAAAGGGGAACTCCCTGTAACCAAAGATCCTGTCCACAGTGCGGAAAACAGATGACCAGGTCATAAAACTCATCATGCCCATATATGAATTCAAATGCCAGAAGTGTGGAACAGTTTTTGAAACATTTTTTCGGTCTTCATCTCAAAAGATCGATCTATCCTGTCCTTCTTGCCAAAGTGATGAACTCAAAAAGGTCTTTTCTACACCTTCTATGGTATCTTCAAAAAATCCATCAACAAAGGGTTTGACTTGCTGCGGGCGTCAAGAACGGTGTGAGACACCTCCCTGTTCAGATGACAAAACCTGCAGAAGAGACTAGGAAAAAAGATCATCATCCCATGATCATCTCTATCGCCAGCGGTAAAGGAGGAACAGGCAAGACCACTGTGGCCGTCAACCTCGCTCTTACCCTTAAGGATGTGTTCCCGGTTCAGTTTTTGGACTGCGATGTGGAAGAGCCCAATGCCCATTTTTTCCTCAAACCTCACATTGTCCAAAACCAAACCGTGTATCTTCCTGTGCCAGAGATACGGGAAGACAGATGCACCTATTGTGGAAAATGTGCCGAAGTCTGTGCCTATAATGCCCTGGCTGTTCTCAAAGATACTGTGCTCGTTTTTCCAGAGCTGTGCCACGGATGTGGAGGATGCAGTCTTCTGTGTCCAGAAAATGCCATACAAGAGAAAGGACACAGAATTGGAATTATTGAATCCGGCTCAGCCGATTCGATCCCCTTTGCTCATGGGAAACTTGACATAGGCCAGGCTATGTCCCCTCCACTTATCCGGGCAGTGAAGAAAACTTTAAAGCCTGACCATACGGTTATCATCGACGCCCCAGCCGGAACGTCCTGTCCTGTTGTGGAATCCGTCAAGGGAAGCACACTCTCTCTCTTGGTTACCGAGCCTACTCCTTTTGGCCTTAATGATCTTCAAATTACCGTTGAAACATTGAAGGAATTGGATATCCCCCTTGGAGTCATCATCAATCGCTCTGACGGGAAAGACAAACTCATTCGGGACTATTGTCAAAAGGAAAAGATTCCTGTTTTGATGACCATACCTCTGGATCGCACTATCGCTGTGGCTTATTCTGAAGGAAAGACAATTCTTGCGACTCAACCGGTCTACAAAGAAAAATTCCTCAATCTGTTTGAAGAGATACGAAGTTTAATCAAATGAAACAGTTAGTTATTATCAGCGGAAAAGGTGGGACAGGAAAAACCCTCCTGTCAGCCTGCTTTGCCGTTCTTGTGGAAAACAAAGTCATGGCTGACTGCGATGTGGACGCGGCCAATCTCCATCTTCTCCTCCACCCAGAAATACAGGAAACGCATTCATTCTTCGGGTTGGACAAGGCCAAGATTGATCCTGAAAAGTGCACGGCATGTGGGGAATGTGTACATGTCTGCCGGTTCGATGCCATCAGTGAAATACAAGAGGGAAAATATCTGGTCGATCGAGTTTCCTGTGAAGGCTGCACAGTCTGCTCTTTGATCTGCCCCGCAGAAGCGATCCAGATGGAAAAGACTAAAGCAGGGGAATGGTATATGTCTCAAACCTCTTATGGGCCGTTTGTTCACGCCAAGCTCGGAATCGGGGAGGGAAATTCAGGCAAGTTAGTGACAGAAGTCAGGAAAAAGGCAAATGAGTTGGCCGAAAAAAACGGTTTGGATCTGGTCATCTTAGATGGCCCGCCTGGTACAGGCTGCCCTGTTATTGCCTCTCTTTCTGGTGCGGACTTGGCCCTGGTCGTAACAGAACCGACACCTTCTGGCATTCATGATATGAAACGAGTTATTCAGGTGGCCCGTCATTTTGGGATCAAAACAGCCTGCTGCATCAACAAGTACGACCTAAATGTTTCCAACACCAGTCAAATCCAAGATTGGTGTGATGAACAATCTATCCCCCTTTTGGGGAAAATTCCTTACGACGAATCCGTCACCGCCTCTCTCATGCAAGGGGTCCCCTTTGTGGAACACACCAATAATTCCACAGCAAACGCTATAAAAAATTTATATGAAAAATTAATAAACTTCCTATAGAGAAAGGAGAAATGCATGAAAAAAGCCGATTGGCAATATCTGGTGGATACGCTTCTTTTTATATGTATTGTTGGGATGGCTCTTATCGGAATCCTCCTTGCCTTTTTCATCCCTAAGGGACCTTCTGCCCTGGAGAGTTCCAAGTATTTTCTCAATCTTCACCGCCACCAATGGGGAAACATCCATCTCTATCTGTCTTTGACTTTTATATTTCTGGTCATCATCCATCTAACTCTGGATTGGAAGTGGATAACAACCAGGGCGGGAAAGATTTTCAAAAAAGGATGGAAGACAGCCCTCTTCTCAACAGTGTTGATTTCGATTTTTGTGATCTTCCTCTTCTGGTTCTTTTACCTCAAAGAACCCGGTGCCTACGAGGATCATGGAGTTAGAGCAGGTCGAAAAGAAGGCAGGCCCTATGCCCAAGAAACCAGCGCTGCGCATAGAGAGGAACTCGGAGCACAAGACCAAGGATACATCACGATCACAGGGAAAATGACACTCGATGACCTGGAGAAGGCCACAAACATCCCTGTTGCAAAGATAACAGCGGCCTTGCGGCTACCATCAGACGTCTCCAGAGAGGAAATTCTGGGAAGGCTTGGGAAAAAACATGGATTCTCCTTGGTGGAAGTGAGGGATGCCCTCACCAAACTTATGAGTGAGGACCAGGAATTTTCTCAGAAGGGACTTACGGCAGATGCACAACTTCCTCCGCAACAGCACAAAGCCCAACCGACTCATGGACAACTGGAGGAGGAACAAAAAATCACAAGGGGAAGAATGGATGAAGATCAATCGGGCATTCTTATCACAGGGGAGATGAGCCTCAGCGAGATCGAGGAGCGGACTGGTGTTCCCACCCAGAAAATCATCGAAAAATTAAGCCTCCCTCAAAATGTGTCTCTTCAGGAAAACATCGGGCGTCTGAGAAGAAGATATCGTTTCACCCTACAAGATGTGAGGGATATTGTCGCTTCCTTGATGAAAAAGTAAGTCGAGTTTGATATAATAAACCATCAAAAATATTCGAATTTTTTTCAAACAAAGAGGCCTAGCAAGAACAAAAAATTTCTTCATAATCGAAAAACATGAGCTATGGATAAAGATCAGGATCTCGATAAATTTGCCAAAGAACTCCAAGAACAGATACTGGAGCAGATAAAGAAACAATATTCTTCAAACGTGATCGATCACTGGCAAAATCCCAGAAACTTTACAAAAATAAACCATCCGGATGGCTACGCTCAGGTGAAAGGTTCTTGCGGAGATACCATGGAGGTGTATTTGAGGCTGGAGGATGATGTTATTAGGGAATGCACATTCCAGACTGATGGCTGCGGAACGACAATCGTCTGCGGAAGCGTTGCCACTGAATTGGCTCAGAATAAAACATTTACCCAAGCTCTCGGCGGGATTTCTGCAAATGAAATCTTAAAGCAGCTCGGCGGACTGCCAGAAGCAGACGTCCACTGCGCCCAACTGGCCGCAGAGACTCTGCGGCGCGCTCTGGCTGATTGTCTTTACAAGAAGCGCACACCTTGGAAAAAACATTACCAGAAGTCTTAACCTGAATTCTTCCGGTCAAATCGTCATTGGAGCAAACAATGAAAGAATGCCAAGAAAAACAAAATCTTCAGAATTGCAACTGCACATGGGAACCCTGCAGCCGCAAAGGGATCTGCTGTGAATGCCTTCAATATCATTGGAGCACAAGGGAACTCCCAGCTTGTCTTTTTCCTGATGACATAGAAAAAACATATGACCGATCCCTTCGACGATTCAAGGAAATCTACAAGGACAGAGCGTAAGCCAAAGGAATATACTGGTGGGGAAGAACCACAATCGTCATATCTACGGTCCCGTTCCTTCAAGACGCCTGGGTTTTTCCCTAGGAATAGACATTATTCCTCATAAAACTTGCTCCCTCGATTGTGTCTACTGCCAACTGGGATCAACCAAGCTGAAAACCACCCGACGTGCAAAATTCTACTCTGTTGTAACAATCCTAAGTCAAGCAAGACAAGCTCTTGAATCAGAACAGCGGATCGACTACATCACTTTCTCGGGCTCAGGAGAACCGACGCTCAACACCTCCCTTGGCAATCTCATCAAAAAAATAAAAAAAATCACCTCCATTCCTGTAGCTGTCCTTACTAACGGCACTCTCCTGATGAGAAAAAGGGTGAGAGAAGCCCTGCTCCATGCAGACTTAGTCATCCCCTCGTTGGATGCAGCGACCCAAGAGGTGTTCGACAAGATCAACCGGCCCCATTCATCGCTTAAAATCCATAGAGTCATCGAAGGCATGAAAAAATTCCGCCAGGAATTCAAAGGATTGATCTGGCTAGAGATCCTCCTGGTCAAAGGGATAAACGACTCTCCTTCCCATATCCAGAAACTCAAGGAAGCCATTGCCGGGATTAACCCAGATAGAATTCAGCTCAACACGGTAGTAAGACCTCCTGCTGAGGATTCTGCACGACCTTTAAGTTTCCATGAACTTAAGAAAATAAAGAAACTCTTCGGGAAAAAAGCCGAGATCATCGCCGAATTCGACAAAATTCAGCATGCACCTACATCGTTCAACCTCAAGGATGCCATCCTCTCCATGGTTCAAAGAAGACCTGTCACTCTCTCGGATATGGCCGTATCCCTAGGAAAGCATAAGAATGAACTGATTAAATACCTAGATTTTCTACTCAAAGAAGATAAGATCAAGCTCGTCACCCACAAGGGACGAAAATATTATGAACCTTCCGCATCTGAAAATCGCAAATCTTAAAGAGGAGACGGATATTCAGACACATCACAAAGGCTAGGAATGAAAGACATTAAAGATTTATCCAAAGGGGAACTCTGGGGGTTTCTGACCGACGCATCCAAGAATTGGCTGGCTCATGACGGTCTCTGGTTTCGAGCCGTAGAGGAAAAATTCGGCATCGATGCAGCCATGGAGCTCGACAAGAAAGCCTGGGAAGAATTCACGGTCATCGAAGCAAAAAGAATCATGAAAAGGCTCGGAATGTCTCCAGGAGGAGGCATTTCCGCCCTCATCCGAGCCCTCAAATTCAGACTCTACGCTCACATCAACGTTCAGGAGGTCATAGAGGCGAGTGAGACCCGATGCGTTTTCCGAATGAACCGCTGCCGTGTTCAGGAAGCGCGGAAGAGACAGGGATTGCCTGATTTCCCCTGTAAATCCGTAGGCATTGTGGAATACAGCGGTTTTGCTAAAACCATCGACTCCAGGATTCAAACCCGTTGTCTTGTTTGTCCCCCCGATCCCCATCCTTCGGATGTTTGGTGCGCCTGGGAATTTACCATAAAGCCTGAAAATAAATAAAAATGATTCTTTTCATTTCACAGAATTTGTGGTAATGTTATGTTTCACCAAAAATCCCCAACGTTTTTTCTTAAGCATAAGGATTCTGAAAAAACGGTGAGCGAACATTTTTCCTCTCTTCAAGTCACTTCCACACTTCAAAAAAGTTGAGAAATTCCAATAAGGAGTCACGATGTTTGATAACAGTCATTTCCCAAGAGCAAAAAAATATTGGTACATGGGAAAATTTCATGATTGGACTGAAACCAACGTTCATGCCATGAGTCACGCCCTCCACTACGGAACATCTGTGTTCGAAGGGATTCGCGCATACAAGACATCAAAAGGGCCTGCTGTTTTTCGTCTTCCCGACCATATCGACCGCTTCTTCTATTCCGCATCTCTCCTGAGGATGAAAATTCCGTACAGCAAAGAAGAAATCGCTGAGGCTATAAAAGGAGCCATCAAAGAAAATCTGTTGGACTCGGCTTACATCAGACCTCTTCTCTTCTATGCCTATGGAAATTTGGGACTGGTGCCAAAATTCTCCCCTGTTGAGCTCGTGGTTGCAGCCTGGAAATGGGGAGCCTATCTCGGTGAAAAATCAGATACGGGCGTGCATGTTTATCTGCTCCCTTGGAGGCGAATCCACCACAGCCAGTTCGACATGAAGGCCAAACTCGGAGGGCTGTATATTTTGTCCACGATTTACGGAACTTTAGCCCGCGAGAAGGGCTTTGACGAGGCTGTGTTTCTCAATCTTGAAGGGAACGTGGCAGAAGGGCCTGGGGAGAACATCCTCATCGTTAAAGACGGCGTCCTGAAAACCAACGATGTCACAGAGTCTATTCTGGAAGGCATAACCCGAACAAGCATCCTCAAAATCGCAGAGGACATGGGCATTCCAACCACCATCGGCCCCATAACCAAGCAAGAATTCCTTCAGGCTGATGAAGTCTTTTTCTCAGGGACGGCTGTGGAAATTGCTCCAATCGTCCGGGTTACAGACGACTCTGAATCCGATGAGCCGGCCAAGGAATATTCGATCGCCACAGGCCAAGTCGGCCCTATCACAAAGAAACTCGTACAAGCCTATAAGGGTGTCGTTTTGGGAGAGAATAAAAGATATGAGAGCTGGCTAACTCACGTGTACGATTGAGGACAACATAAGCACTCTTCGTCAGGCATGCGTCATAATCTCCAAACCTCAACTCTTGGTTTGAATGCAAGAGAAAAAGGCACCTACATTTTGCTCATAGAATTAAAAAAAACTACAGAATAAAGCCTGGCCAGCTCCCAAACTCAGAATACCAAAAGGGTATGTATCTCTATATCGGAAGGGCCAGAAGAGCTAGAATCATTAAGAAACAACATTATGTTTGAAAAGGTGGAAATCGATGAATCTAATGTTTAGGCCTATCGGGATTATCCACTCCCCTTTTAAAAAGAAAGAGGATATCAAAAAATCCAGGTGTATCGATCCCAAGGGTTTTGCCAATGTACAAGGGAAGCTGGAGCTCTACAAGGAATTTGAGGAAGGTTTACAGGATATCGATGGATTTTCCCATATCATCCTCATCTTTGCCTTCCACAAATCCGAGGAAAGCAAACTCTATGCTCATCCTCCTTTTGACGACAAACGGAGAGGAGTCTTTTCGACCAGAAGCCCCAACCGGCCCAATCCCATTGGGGTCACCGTGCTCAAGCTTCTGGGGAGACAGGGAAATGTGCTTAAGGTCTCTGGCGTGGATATGATAGAGGGCACTCCCGTCCTGGATATCAAACCTTACACACCCAGGGAACAAAAGTCGGATGCCAGATTTGGCTGGCTGGAACAATGGATCACAGAAAAAAATTGATTCTCTGGAAGTCATTCCTCAAGGCTGATCCCACAGCCTGGCTCCTGAAAGATGATAATCCCTCCGTAAAATATCTTTCTCTAAAGGAAATCATTGGAAAACCGGAATCCAGCACAGAAGTCCAAGCAGCTCAAAAGAGTATTATGGAAACCGGAGTAGTACCGAAGATACTCTCTAAGCAGTCTCCAGGAGGATATTGGGAAAAGGCAGAGGATTTTTACATCCGAACCAAGTACAAGGGAACGGTCTGGCAGTTCATCATCCTTGCTGAACTACTGGCAGATCAAGACGAGAGACGCATAAAGGAAACCTGTGAATTCATCCTGGAATGGTCCCAGGACCGCGAGACCGGCGGTTTCGCCTATCGGGGAAGCAAGGGAAGCGGAGGATACCACAGTGCTGTTTTGCCCTGCCTCACTGGAAACATGGCTTGGGGTCTGATCCGGTTCGGCTACTTGGATGATCCCCGCACAAAAAAAGCCATCGACTGGATCACCACTTATCAGCGGTTTGATGACGGCATAAATGAAGCTCCCAAGGGATGGCCTTATGACAAATACGAGCAATGCTGGGGTAAACACACGTGTGCTCTGGGTGTTGTCAAAGGACTCAAAGCGCTTGCGGAAATTCCTCCTCAAAAAAGAACCAACGGTGTTAAGACATTCGTCCACAAGGCAGCTGAATTTATCCTGAAGCACCACGTGTACAAGAGAAGCCGGAATTTGATCCGAGTGACCAAGCCCAAATGGACAAAATTGGGTTTCCCATGGATGTGGGACACAGATGCTTTAGAAATGCTGCTGATCCTGACCCGATTGGGCTATAAAGATGAGAGAATGAAGGAGGCCCTTGATCTGCTCGTATCCAAACAGGATGAGCAGGGAAGATGGAATCTAGAGATGACCTACAACGGCCGATTTCAAGTCAATATCGAACGAAAGAACAAGCCAAGCAAGTGGATGACATTGAACGCCCTAAGGGTGCTCAAGAGCTATTATGGACAGACTTAACCTGAAGAGTATCGTTCATCTGATCCTGGATCTTCTCGATAGAGGCCCTAATCCCAGGACAGACTCCTCGATTATCAATCCCCCTGGCCACAACCATTCCCACTCTAAGTCCGGGAAAAGCTTCGAATATCTCAGGTGAGACGCTGAATTTCATGCTCTTCCTTACTTTTCCCTCAGCAGATCCTCGGCTCTCGATTTCATCAGTTCCCAGGCTTCCCTAACATGACGCTCTTCGGTTAGTCTCGCAGCGATGGACAATCTCAATATGTATTTACCCCGCAGGGTCGTTTGGGTCAGGAGCAACTTTCCTGTTTGGTTGAGCCTCTCTAGAAAAGTCCTGTTAAGTTCATTCAGTTCCTCTTCGCTTCGTCCATCATTCAGTCGAAAGCATACCAAACTCACCGACACAGGAGCCATGAGCTCGAAATGCTCGTGGTCCTCGACCCATTCCTTAAACATCTCGGCCAGCCGGATATGCTCCCGGACGACCTTCTGTAGCCCCTCCACTCCGTAGGAACGAAGCACAAACCATAGCTTCAGCGCCCTGAAACGTCTTCCCAGTTGAATACCCCAGTCACGAAAGTTCTTAACCTGCGCATCCACTCCGGTCTTTAGATATTCAGGGTGAATCTCGAACGTTCGGATCAAGGTTCCTGGGTCTTTAACAAAATAGGTCGAACAATCAAAATTGGTCAGCATCCACTTGTGGGGATTAAACACAAAAGAATCCACATACTCGATCCCATCCAGCATCCACTTTTTCTCCGGGAGAATGGCTGCCGTTCCAGAAAAGGCAGCATCTACATGAAGCCAGACACTGTAGCGTTGACAGATCTTTCCTATGGGAACCAATGGATCTACGGCAGTGGAAGAGGTAGTTCCGATAGTGGCTATAACACAGGCAGGTGCGCATCCACTATCTTTATCCTTAACAATAGCTTCTTCGAGTTTCTCTGGAATCATGGCAAAGTTTTCGTCTGTGGGAATATAACGAAGGTTTTCCTTGCCGTAGCCGGCTATCTTCACTCCCTTTTCGATGCTGGAGTGTGTTTCTTCTGAAGCATAGACCATAAGGGATCTTTTCATTCCTTTCAAATTGGTCTCAAAATCCGTCGCTTTTTCTCGCGCCGAAAGGAGAGCCACCAAGGTGGCTGTGGAGGCTGTATCCTGGATGACTCCAGTCATTCCCTCAGGCAATCCGAGCATCTGGCGTAGCCATTCCAACACAACCTCTTCCAATTCGGCTGCAGCAGGAGAGGTCTGCCAGACCATGCACTGTGCTCCGATTCCAGCCGTCAGCAACTCAGCCAATACGGATGGGGGACTGTTGTTGGCCGGAAAATAGGCAAACCAGGAGGGGTGTTGCCAATGAGTGATTCCCGGAAGAATGATCTCCTTAAAATCCTGGAAGATTCTATCCATAGGCTCGCCTTGGATAGGAGGTTTCTCAGGGAGTTTTTTCCGAATATCACCTGGCTTCAACGGGGATTTCACAGGAAATTCCTCAATCCTATCAAAATAATCCACCACCCAATCCACAAATGTATACCCAAACTGCCGAAAGGATTCTTTATCCATTTTTTACCTCCTTTAGGCTTTCTCACTTCATTCTAGAAAATATGCCTTTCTCAGTCAAAAGATATCCTTTATGGAAACTTTCTATTTACTCTGTTTCATTCGCCCACAAAATCTGCGAAAATCGACGTTATTCAGACAAAAAAGCTGTTTTTAATCTTATGATCTCAGCATTTTTTTGAAATTAAAAAAAAATCGTTGCATTTTTTATAATTATTGTGTTATAATAATAGAAACGTTTCAGTAAGGGGAGCCAAAAAAAGTAAAAGCAGGACAAATTTCCTACTATTTCTTTATTTATCAATAAGTTATAAGATGAAAGAGCTTTTTTTATTCCTTGCCATATGATTTCACCTTGTAAAAAAATTATCACACAGAGCCTCTTCTCATCTCATTTTTTTGTTATCCCGTAAAAAATTCAAAATAATCACAAATTTTATCAAATTCAGCAACTTTTTCACCAAAAGACGCGTATATATAAATGGAATGACTGAAATGAGAGAACAAAAAGGAAATGCTACAAGAAACTCCCTCCTTTTTCACCTTCCTTTTAACGAAGGATTTTACATAGATCCCTTAACCTCTTAATCCATCCCCTCAAAGGCTGCCTTATTCACCAAAAGGTTGAAGGCAGCCTCTTTTTATACGGATTGACTGCATTCTCAAAAATTAGCTTGGTATCGGCATTTTTTATGAATAATCCAGGTTGAGTATTGTGTACTCAGTATGACTGTGATATGCTTATAACTTCTTTGACAATTCAAACTTAAGGTTCAAAGGGTTGGGAAGTCCGTGAAAGGCGGACACAGCCCCCGCTACTGTAATCGGGGACGAATTCCAGATCATGCCACTGTTCTCCCTTTGAGAACGGGAAGGCCTGGAAGGAGGACGATCCGAAAGTCAGGAGACCTCCCTGGAACCTATGAGGCCCATCTTCGGGAGGAAGGTAGGGTTGATTTTTTTTGCCTGTACTTTCCTTGAAAAAGAAGAGGGCGAGGACCACAGACAGAAGGAGGCTACCGGTGTCAAAAAAAATTCTTATTCTTATCCTCGCTTCGACTCTCTTCTCGGCCAGGCTTATGGCTGAGGACGAAAAAACACAAACAATCTCCCTCCAACATGAAATCATTGTTACAGCTACCCGAATTGAAACACCCATCAAGGAAATCGCCAGCTCCGTGACAGTCATCACCAAACAGGAATTGGAACAGTCAAAAAAGACGACCGTTATCGAGGCTCTCCAGGAAGTTTTAGGCTTGTCCGTCGTTCAGTCCGGGTCTATGGGCGGTTCGGCTTCAGTCATGCTCCGCGGAGCCAATTCAGAACATACTCTGGTGATGATAGATGGCGTTGAACTCAACGACCCTATTACGCCATCCCGGACATGTGATCTTTCCCATCTCACCGTGGAAATTATCGAACGGATTGAGATCTTGAGGGGGCCTCAAAGCACACTCTACGGATCCGACGCCATGGCAGGCGTTATAAACATCATCACCAAAAAGGGCCAGGGTAAGCCCAGGTTTCATCTTTCCTCTGTTGGAGGATCATACAAGACCTTGCTGGGAACGGCTGGAATAACCGGAAGTGTTGAAAAAATCCACTATTCCCTTTGGGCTTCTTCCTTACAGACCCAAGGTATCTCTGCAGCTAACGCCCTGCTCGAAGGAAACGAGGAGGCAGACGGTTATAAAAATCTCTCTCTATCAGCCAGAGTGGGATACCAGATTTCTGACAATATCGATTTTGACTTCACCTTAAGATCTATCCGAACAAAAACCGATATCGACAATTTCGGAGGTGCCTTCGGTGATGATCCCAATAACATTCAGGAATATGACTCGCTCTTTTTAATAGGACAAATCAGGGGGCTCTTTCTTCGCAACCGATGGGAGCAGAAGTTAAGCCTTTCATCTATCAACTACAATAGAGAGAATGAAAATCCGATTGATGAATGGCATCCTTTTGACTCTGACCATTCCAAGTTTAAGAGCCGACTTTGGAAACTGGACTGGCAGCATAACTTTTTCCTGCACAAGACCAACACGCTGACTTTTGGAGTGGAACACCAGGAGGAACAAGGTGAATCCGAGTTTCACTCTGAGAGCATATGGGGGCCCTTCACGAACAACTTTCCTCTCAAAAAAGTCTTCAACACAGGAATCTATGTCCAGGACCAGTTAAGACTAGCCGGCCGCCTTTTCCTAACCGGAGGTTTGCGCTTTGACGGCCACAGCCAAGTTGGACACTCCATAACCTATCGCATCGCCCCTGCCTATTTTTTTCCACCGAGCGGAACGAAATTCAAGGCGACCTATGGCACAGGATTCAAATCTCCCTCCCTCTACCAGCTCTATGCGCCAGGAACCATTTGGGGCCCTATCGGAAACGAAAACCTCAAGCCTGAAGAGACCGCAAGCTGGGATGTGGGAATCGAGCAGACTCTTTGGGGAGGAAATGTCTTGATTGGCGCTACCTATTTCTCGAGCAGATTCAAGAACCTGATCGAATTCGATTCTACCGAGGGATTCATAAACATCGCCCGCGCATCATCGAGGGGAGCAGAAATCCTGATCCAGGCTTCACCCTTGGATGACCTTCTCCTTTCAGCCTCCTACACAAGGACTGAGGCAAAGGATGAAGACACGAACGAGGATCTCTTGAGACGGCCAAAGGACAAATTCACGGCCAGATTGAATCTTCGTTTCTTCAAGAAAGGCCAGATTGTTCTCTCCTTGATCCATACGGGCGAAAGGAAGGACATGGAATGGACAGAATGGATTCCGAACAGAGTAAAGATGTCCCCTTTCACCTTGCTCAATGGAGCATTTTCTTATGACATCTTTCAGGATGTTCAGGTCTTCATCAGGCTGGACAACATCCTCGATGAAGAATACGAGATGATCAGAGGCTACGGCACCCCAGGTTTTTCCACATTTGGAGGATTCGAGATCCGATTTTGAATTTGACTTTTCCATCCTCTTTCTCGTATAGTATTGGCTCAAGGGATTCGATGACTAGGAGATACGGAAAGTATTTTAACCTCGCCTTTCTCTTCATCTTCCTTGGGCTCATCCTTTCCATCAACTACTTCCACACCGAAGACTGCCTTCAGAGGAGCGACTCTTGTCCGGCCTGCCAGTTTCAAAATTCCACACTGGCCACGGCTCAGATCAATTTCTTCCATCTCCCTCAGCTTTCAGTCTTAGAGACACTCAAAATCTTCGAATCCTTTCATAACCATCAATTCTTCTTTATCACCCCCTCCTCACGCTCACCTCCCCAAATCTAGACCTCTCCCATTAGAACCAAGAAGCCCTCACTTCTTTGGGAATCTAAACTACTTTAGCGAGGAGGTCGAATGATAAAAAGAAGATATTCAGTAGTTTTTCTTAGCTTATGCCTTTCTGTGTTCCTCATGGGCCAAACATCGCAAAATGAGGCCCTCACTCTTGACCAGTGCATAACTCTAGCCGTTCAACAAAATCCACTCGTGCTGTCATCCTTACAGCAGTATAATGCCGCCTTGGCACGGGTTAATCAAGCCAGGGCTTTTCCTCAACCTTCCATAGACTGGGATTCGGACCTTCAGCCAAAACTCTTCGATTTCAAAGGGACTGGAGAATGGTACTTCGGCATAAGCCAGTCTGTGGAGTTTCCCGGAAAAAGATACCTCCGAGGAAAGATCGCATCAAAAGAGGCCAGCGCATTCCTCCAAGAGATTGAACTTCTCAAGATCGATATTATCTTTCAAGTGAAGCAGGCCTTTTACGTGCTTCTCCTTTCTCAAGAAAAACTCAGGTATTCCCAGCAAAATTTGGAACTTGCTCAGGATTACCTGAAAAAGGCAGAACTGAAGTTTGATGCAGGAGATGTGGCAAAAGTGGAAGCATTAAGGGCCAAGGTAGAGGCCTCAAAGGCAGCCAACGAAGTGAGGATTGCCAATAACGATGTTAGACTAGCCAAGGCCATGCTGAATTTTCTTTTAGCGAGGAAAAAATACGCCCCCCTGGAAATCAAGGGCGATCTGAAAAGAGCTCCTATCAGCCTGGATGTGGATAATCTTATAGAGAGGGCTTTGTCCTTTCGTCCTGAAATGAAGGGAATCAACATCGCGATCGAGAGGGAAAAACTTTCCAAAAAACAGGCGTATATGAGTTATCTGCCCGACTTCGAATTGGGTGTCAACAAACATCGTGTATTAGGAAAGGGAGAGTGGT
>Ga0224495_10000476_pt1 | contig 31889 bp, 30 predicted proteins | sample SF_Jul11_sed_USG_FD_168128 | JGI IMG/M metagenome (GOLD analysis project Ga0224495, IMG submission 168128) | Sediment microbial communities from San Francisco Bay, California, United States - SF_Jul11_sed_USGS_4_1 | ecosystem: Environmental > Aquatic > Marine > Sediment | place: USA: California... | reverse complement strand
GGAGCGCGCGTGAATGGCATTCACGAGGTCGCCGGTTCAATCCCGGCCAGCTCCACCAAACCGTACTTCGTGCGTACCGACGGATAAACACCTCCAGCATTCTTTAGGATCTAGCATGTTTGCCGTTTTCAATTTCCTCACTCTGCCACGACTCCCAACCTCCTAGTCACTCCCTCTGTTCGAGTTCGTCTCGGCTCTTTCACACTGGTTCATTTCACACGGAAGGTTTGTGTCCATGCTCCAAATCGAATCGATCCATAAACAATATTCGACGAAGGTGCTCCTCACGGAGGCCTCGGCACATCTACGCCCGAATTCGCGGGTCGGCCTGGTTGGCCCCAATGGCGCCGGTAAGACTACGCTCTTTCGCATGATCCTTGGTGAGGAATCACCGGACAAGGGTTCGATCCGGAAGCGACCGCGGCTTCGGATCGGCTATCTGCCTCAGGAACTCGAAACCATCACCGGTAAGACGGCACTCGATGCGGCCCATCGCGATGAGTACCCTGAATACGAGGCCAAGCGCATTCTGATGGGATTGGGTTTTACAGAAGGGGATTTCGATCGCCCTGTGGAGAAACTGTCAGGCGGCTATCGGATGCGGGTGGCGCTCGCACATCTGCTCCTGTCGAACCCCGACGTGCTGATGCTCGACGAGCCGACGAACCATTTGGACAAGCCCACTCAGCGTTGGTTCGAACAATTTCTCCTCCAATCCGGCATGACGCTCCTGATCATCAGTCACGACACCGCCTTTCTGGATCGAGTGGTCACCCACATCTGGGAACTGCGGCATCACACCATCGAAGAGTATCGTGGCAACTATTCACTATTCTGCGAACTGAAAGCTGAAAGAGACGCCCAACTACAGGCCTCGGCAGCTCGCCAGTCCAAGGAGATCGCGCGGGTTCAAAAGTTCGTCGATCGCTTCCGGTACCAGGCCAATAAGGCCAGTCAGGTGCAATCGCGCCTCAAGCAACTGGAGAAGGTCAAGCGGATTGAGATCCAGCGAGATCCGAAACGTGTCAAGTTCCGGTTTCCGTTGCCTTCGACAAGCGGCCGCCAGGTATTGGACCTCGCTGGAGCGAGCAAGCGCTATGGCGAAAAGGTGGTCTACAAGATACTCGATTTTTCTGTGGAACGAGGACAGCGGATCGCCCTGGTAGGAGAAAACGGTGCGGGAAAAAGTACGCTCCTCAAGATGCTCGCCGGCGTGCTTCCTCCCGATACCGGCACCAGATCCGTCGGACATGGCGTCACGCTGCACTACTTCGCCCAGCATCAAGCGGAAACTCTGAACCCGGAACATTCGATTCTCGAATCCCTCGAAGAAGTCACCAAACATGCGGAGATGAATTTCCTGCGTGGCATCGCCGGCGCCTTCTTATTTTCAGGCCAGGATCAGAAAAAACCCATCAAGGCCTTGAGCGGCGGTGAGCGGAACCGGGTCGCCTTGGCCCGCATGCTCGTGGAACCTGCGAATACCCTCCTGCTTGATGAGCCAACCAACCACCTGGATCCAGCCTCGGTGGACGTGCTCACAGACGCCCTCGCCGAGTTTCCCGGGACCATCATTTTCATTTCCCATGATCCGACCTTTTTGACACGCATCGCCACGAGGGTCGTCGAAATCGAGGAGGGTCAGGCTCGCAACTTCATCGGTGACTACGAGTACTATCTCTGGAAGAAGGCGCAGGAGTTCGAATCGATCAAGGAAACAAGCGAGGACCTCAATGGGGCATCGAAAGCCACTACCTCAGGCCCCACTCGCGCGATGACGCAACAGGTCCAAACGAAGGGGCGAGGTGGCGAGCGACGTGATTTGGCCAAGACGCAAGCGAGATTGGAGAAACAGGTGTCCCGTGCGGAGGCGGAAATCACGGAGGCTGAAGCAAAGATCAGGACCCGCGAGGCAGAGCTGGCCGATCCTAAACTCTATGAAGAGTTCGACCGTTGGAACACCCTCCATCAAGAACAGGAAGACTGGAAACGGAGTCTTGAGCGATTGACCGCACGCTGGGAGTCTCTCTCGGCGGAACTCGAAGATGTGAAACACAAACTAGAAGCATTATGCTAACTCTTTGAGGGCGTTCAAAAGGCTCAGCAGCAAGGCCGCAGTGAGCGAAGAGACGAGTCGTACTGTTTCTAGTACGTCAAGGAATCTGAGCGAAACGAGAACGCAGTCGGTGGGCCTTTTCAACGCCCGGCTAGACGGAAGCTTTGAGGGTTTCTTCGAGGTAATAGTACAACCAGCGATTCTTTTCTTTCGTTACCAGATCATCCCACACCACGCCGACCAAAAACCCTTTTTTATCCCAAGGCTTGACCCAGGCGACGGTCCCATCGAGTTTTTCCTGTTGCTCGACTCGATCGGAATCCAGAAAGGCTAGGGAGACGGTGACTCGCTCGTTCGGCGGGAATCGATCTTTGGTGTGGAGCCCGGCCCCGATCTTATTCACATTGTCGAGGACGGCGGTACAGGCGCGCCCGCCGCTCTTCGGCGATATCAAGGCGGACCCTACCAACGTCGCCCGGACGAATTTTCGTCGTTCACTGAGGGCGGTCATGCTTGCCGATTGCTTGGCCTCTCCTCGCTTCATAACTCTCTAAGTATAACCGATTAGACGAGAATGTAAAATAGGACAATTGGCCCTATTTATAGATGGTTATAGAGGCTTTGGGCGGTAGTATCGGCGATCCTTCAGCTCGGGAGGAAGGTGGGTTTGCTCGACGCGGGCCGACGGATCGTCGTGAACATAGCGATAGTCTGTTCCGTACCCCATTTCCTTCATCAACGAGGTCACGGCATTGCGGAGATGCAGGGGAACCCCAAGATTGCCATGGCTCTTTGCATCCTTGAGGGCCTCCAAGAGACCGACATAGGATGCGTTGTCTTTTGGCCGTGACGCCAGATAGGTGGTGCCATGAGCCAGGTTGATTTGTGCTTCCGGCGGCCCCACAAACTGGACTGCCTGTGCCACCGACGTGGCGACCACCAGCGCCATTGGGTCGGCATTGCCGATATCTTCCGAGGCAAAGATGACCATCCGGCGGGCAATGAACTTCGGATCCTCCCCGGCATCGAGCATACGGGCCAACCAATAGAGGGCTCCATCCGGATCAGAATCACGCAGGCTTTTGATGTACGCCGAAATGACGTTGTAGTGCTCCTCCCCGGCCTTGTCATAGCGAAGGGCCTTCTTCCCAAGCGATGCTTCCAAGGTTGCTTCGTCAACCACCCGGACACCATCAGGGCCAGGCGCCGTCTGCATGACGACAAACTCCAATGACGTGAGGAGCGCTCGTGCATCCCCATTCCCAAATACGATCAACTGCTGCCTGGCCTCCGTCGAGAAGCGCGGCTTCCATTTCCCCATCCCCCGCTCGACGTCGACGAGTGCACGATCAAGAATCTGCCCCAAGGCCTCATCGGACAGTTGTTTGAGCACCACGACCAGCGAGCGAGACAGAAGTGGGCTGATGACTTCGAACGACGGATTTTCAGTGGTCGCTCCGACGAGAATGATCGTGCCGCGTTCGACATGAGGGAGAAACGCATCTTGCTGTGCCTTGTTGAAACGATGGATTTCATCGACGAAGAGAATCGTCTGCTGCCCGTTCATCGCGCGCCGCTGTTCAGCCACCTTGATGAGTGCACGCAGTTCAGGCACCCCGCTGGTGACTGCGGAGAATGGGACAAACTGGGCTTTCGTATGCTGGGCAATCAGGTGGGCCAGGGTGGTCTTCCCGGAACCGGGTGGGCCCCAGAAGATCACGGACGAGAGTTGATCAGCCTCGATCGCCCGTCGCAGTGGCCGATTGGGGGCGGTGATGGCGTCTTGCCCGACAAAGTCCACGAACGCACGGGGCCGCATCCGTTCGGCAAGCGGAGGGGGAACCTTATCCTCGCGGGCGGTAGGCGTGAATAAGTCTGGCGTTTGATCGCGAGCGCGTGGCATCTCACTCCTTGAGTGATAGCGGGAATTGTATACGCCGTCTCTCCTGATCGCAAACAGCCTCTTGACCATGTCGACCCCCGATGGTACGAACTGGACAACCGATGGAGTAGCCCGTGCAAGCTAGGATTCATAACATATCCCTCGCGTTCAATGATCAAGGGACAGGCGTCCCTCTCGTCTTTCTCCACGCGTTTCCGCTGAACCGCTGCATGTGGGTCGAGCAAGAACAAGCACTGTCATCCCAATTTCGGGTTCTGACGATCGATTTGCGCGGGCATGGCGAATCCGATGCGCCGCTCTGGCGCTATACTCTCGACCAAGCTGCTGACGATGTGATCGGACTGCTCGATCACCTCTCAATTCGACAGGCGGTATTCGTCGGTCTGTCGATGGGTGGGTACATCCTGTTTGCGCTCTATCGGCGATATGCGGACCGGGTACGGGGCTTGGTGCTCTCGAACACACGAGCGCAGGCTGACACCGTAGAAGGGAAGGAAGGGCGGTTTCAGATGGCGCAGACCGCGTACAAGAACGGCCCATCGGCCATCGCCGACATCATGATTCCGAAATTGTTAAGCCCTGCGACCATTCAAGCGAAACCGGAACTGGTAGGGTGCGTGCGGGCGATGATCGAGGGCAATCAAATCAGCGGTATCGCGGGAGACTTGATGGCGATGGCTGAACGACCCGATTCCGTCTCGCTGTTGGGTCAGATCACCTGCCCCACTCAGATTATCGTCGGTGAGTTGGACCTTCCCACTCCGCCTTCAGACGCCAAACTTATGGCCGATAGGATTTCCGGGGCCCGCTTGACCATCATTCCAGGAGCCGCTCATCTCTCGAACTTGGAACGGTCGGATCAGTTCAATGAAACGATCCGGAGTTTTGCCTTGGATGTGACTCGCGCAGCGAGCAGATAAGGGCAAAGTCCCTGAGATCTCAGTCCGGATCGCCGATGCTGCCACGCCTGATTAACTTGAGAAATTCCAGACGAGTCTGTGACTGACTACGGAAGGCTCCCAGCATGGAGCTGGTCACGGCGACGGTGTTTTGCTTCTCCACCCCACGCATCATCATGCAGAGATGTCTCGCTTCGACCACCACCCCAACGCCATGTGCGTTCAGTTTAGATCGTAAGGTTTCAGCAATCTGAACCGTCAGACGTTCCTGAACTTGAAGCCTTCTAGCAAACGTGTCGACAATCCTCGGAATTTTGCTCAGACCGACGACTTTCTTGTTCGGCAAATAGCCGACATGAACCCGTCCGAAGAACGGGAGCATATGGTGCTCGCACATGCTGAAGAAATCGATGTCCTTCACGATGACCATCTCGTCGTATTCGATCGGAAAGAGGGCTCCGTTCAACAGATGGTCGATATCGCGCTGATAGCCTTGCGTCATGAACGCCAGGGCCTTGGCCACACGCTCCGGCGTCTTGAGCAAGCCATTGCGGCTGGGCTTTTCCCCGAGCGCGAGCAGCATTTCGGTGACCAGTGATTGAAGAACCGGCAGATCCGCAGGCTTCCCGCTCCCGCTTGTATCTTCTATCGATTCTCCTTTTCGTTCTTTTGTCCGTTGCCTTCCCACTGGAGTCCCTTTCGTGCTTAAGGAGTGCCCGCGTATTCGAAGTAGTTGTCCCTCGTCTCAATCACGCCAATCTTTTGCAGACAGTCAGACGGCAGGGCTGGCTTCAGAATATCCCAAATCACTTTGACGAGATTTTCTCCCGTGGTGGTGAGCTCGGCAAAGGCGGGATCACGATTGAGGTCGAGATGATCGAAGCGCTCGACGATCTTCTCATTGACGACCTGATCGAGCCGATCAAGATTGCACGAATCCTGTGCTACCCCGCTCGCAACCGTGACCAGCACGACATAATTGTGCCCATGCCCGTTTGGATTATTACATTTGCCGAACGCGGTCCAATTCTCTTCGGGAGAGAGTTGATCCGTGTGGAGCCTATGGGCGGCGCAAAAACGATAGCGCCTGGTCACATGCACCTGTGACATACGAGCTGGTTCTCTTGGAGTGAAATAAGCGGCTGGAACTGCTTGTGGTTCAAGCAATCCCAGCCTGGAGGTCCGGTGCCGATATTCCTACGGCAACTGTAGCCACGCTTAGGCGCTGAATGAGCTGCCGCAGCCGCACGTCGTTTTGGCTTGTGGATTCTTGATCGAGAAGCCGGAGCCTTGCACACTGTCCACGTAGTCGACTTCAGCGCCCTGCAGCAAGGGAGCGCTCTGTGAATCCATGATGAGCTTCACATCGCCCTTTTCGATGATGGTATCGTCCTCGGCCATTTTGGATTCGAACGCCATCCCGTACTGATAGCCGTGGCAGCCACCGCCACGCACGTAGACGCGCAACCCAACTACATCTTTTTCCTCGGCCATCAGTTCCTTGATCTTCTGTTCCGCCACCGGCGTAATGGTAACCATTGTTGTCCTCCTCTATGGATCAGTCTATCCCGCACGAGCGGGCTAGCTAAGTTGTTAGTCTAACACCTCTTCCTCGAATATCAACCCCACGCCTCGGTCGTCGTAGTCTTTTGGTTCTCCCATTTGGCTTCTGGAACACGCACAACGACATCACCCAACACACGCGCCTGGCAGGCCAGGCGATGCTGCGGGTCGGTCAATGCCTCGCGATCCAGTAGGTCTTGTTCGTCGAAATCTATTTCCGAGAGGTGCTCGTACCCTGCCTGAACTTCCACGCGGCAGGTCGTGCAGGAGGCATTCCCTCCGCAGTCGTGGTTCAATCGAAACCCCACTTCCTTTGCCGCATCAAGCAGCGAAATGTTCTCCTCCACCTCTCCGCTACGCCCGTTTGAATGGAGGAAGGTCACTCGTGGCATCGTGTCCCCTATAACTGTGCGGCGACTCCGGCCGGGACTTCCTTGTAGGGACAGCGTTGCAGCCGGATATGATCCTCGTATTCCTGCCGGAATAATTTGAGACTGCTTTGCACCAATACCGATGCACCGGTGACCAGCGTACAGTATCCGGTCCCTTTCACAAACCCACAGAGCTGAAGCATGCTGTCGAGATCTTTCTGCGTGCCCTGGCCCGCCTCAATCTTCGTCATCAGTGCGGCGAGGTTCATCGTTCCCATCCGACAGGGAGGGCACTGACCGCAACTCTCGTTCTTGAAAAAATTGGAATAGTGCAGCGTCTTGGCCACCATGCAGCTCGCATCGTCGACGACGATCACCCCGGCCGACCCCAACCCTGTGCCAGCCTTCTTCAACGAATCAAAGTCCATTGGCAAATCCAGCTGATCCGCCGTGACCATGGAGAACGCCGGGCCGCCTGGAAAGACCGCTTTGATCTTACGGCCATTAGGCACGCCGCCACCGCATTGCTCGATCAAATCGCGGATCGTCACCCCCATCGGCATTTCATACACCCCGGGCCGATTGACCGAGCCACTGAGTGAAAACATCATCGTGCCGGGACATTTCTCCGTGCCCACCTGCGTGAACCACGAGGCGCCCTTGTAGAGAATCCGCGGGATGTTACAAAGCGTCTCCACGTTATTGACGAGCGTTGGCTTGCCATAGAGGCCGAAGTCCGTGGGATAGAACGGGGGCTTTTGCCTCGGCATGGCCGGTCGGCCTTGCATAGACTCGAGCATCGCCGTTTCTTCACCGGCCACGTAGCTACCATGGCCGTCAAAGATTTCCAGCTCAATATCAAACCCGCTGCCAAGCACGTTCTTCCCGAGGAGGCCCCGTTCTTTTGCTTGGGCCAACGCCTTTTTCAGATTCTGCTGTTCTTCATGGTATTCATGATTCACGTAAATGAAGGACGCCTTCGCTTGCACCGTGTAGGACGCGATCAAACAGCCCTCGATCAATTGGTGAGGCAACGTCTTCAATAGCTGGCGGTCCTTGAACGTACCCGGTTCGTGTTCCCCGGCATTACAGACAAAATAGCGCTCTTTCACCCGGTGATTGAGGACTTTGTCCCACTTGATGCCTGTTGGAAATCCTGCGCCACCACGACCTCGCAGACCGGATTTCTTCAGCTCATCAATCACTTGACCAGCGTTCCGCTCCATCACACAACGCTTCCAGGCATCATAGCCACCGACCTTGAGATACCCCTCGATCTCCCAAGGAGCCCCTTCGATCTGTTGAACAAGTCGTGGTTCAGCGGCCGTAGACATAGCTATCCTGTTAAAAACCTCTCAAGGTTGAGCCCGTACTATACGGCCCCACCTCTTCCTCCGTCAAGGCAACTTGTTGTAAATGGGCCTGAATCTCAAGCGGTTAGGACTAGGGGGCCTAGTGAGAGGCTAGGTAGAGAGGGGCAGGGGACTGTAAACGGGTACGTTGCAATTGAAACCCTTGCCGGTGAGCTCAGCTCACTGGCAAGGGAAATTAGGCTTTATCTGAAGTGACTGCCGGCTCCCATGAAGAACAGCATGGGAATCGAGAGCAGGAAATTCACACGTGAGGCCAGCAAGGCTGTGCGTCCCCATTGCGCCATTTCCGGCGGCGCAGGTGTTCCCTGCCCAGCCGCGGTGACAGCGGCAATAATCTTCTTCTGGTTCGGCCAGATGATGCCATGGACGTTGCCCATCATGATAATGCCGAGCAACCCACCGATCGCCAAGGCTACGGCTCCCGTTCCACCCTTGTGGTACATGTGACCATACAAGAGCACCCCGGCCACGACAGTCACGGTGGCTCCGTGTCGGAACCAATTGAGCGCTGCCGGCATGAGCTTCGGAATCACGATGTTCTTCGTCGGCCCATCCAGGCTCTTCAAGAAGGCGGCATTGATCAGGTTAAAGAAATACAAAAGCCCGATCCACGTGATCCCAGCCAGGAAGTGCACCCAGCGAAGGATCATCTGGCCCCAATCAGCCTCGCCAGCGCCAATGCCCGTTAACCCCAGATATATCATTATCAACACAACGGTGAGGGCAAATCCCGCCCACATCGTCTGCATCGGATCCTCAAGAAATTTCATAACTCCCCTCTCTTCAAAAACGGTTGACTGCCTAATCTAATCTCTGTACGACAGCGTTTCTCTTAATGTCAAGCGAGCCGGATGGTCACATGTCATTGGTCAAGGGTGAGGAAGAGTCCTACGTCATTTCTTTAACCGATGACTATTGACCAATGACTACCTTAGGCCATCAGTCGATCCACAGTGCTACAGAGTTCACGAACCGCGTTGGCCGACGTTTCCAACGCCGCCCGCTCGTCGCTGGTCAGCTCATATTCCATGATCTCCTCAGCGCCGCCACGGCCAATTTTTACCGGCACGCCGACGATGACATTCTTGAGTCCATATTCCCCTTCGCACAGCACGGCGCAGGGCATCACCTGCTTCTGATCCTTGTGGATCGCTTCCACCATGGCGACAGCCGAAGCGGACGGTGCATAAAACGCACTACCCGTTTTCAAGAGACCCACGATTTCAGCCCCTCCGTCGCGTGTACGCTTGACGATGGCGTCCAATTTCTCCTTCGACATGAGTTCCGATACGGGCTGTCCCTTCACGGTCGTATAGCGTGGGAGAGGCACCATCGTATCCCCATGCCCGCCCAAGACCATGGCTTCCACGTCGGTCACGGGCACATTCAGTTCGCCAGCGATAAATGTCCGCATTCTCGCAGAATCCAGCACACCGGCCATGCCGATGATTCTCGATTTGGGGAGGCCGCTGACCATCCGTGCGACATGCACCATGGCATCCAATGGATTGGTCACAAGGATCAGGATGATCTCCGGTGATCGAGACACCAGCTCGGTGACAACCGATTTCACGATCTTCGCATTCGTCGCCAATAACTCGTCGCGACTCATGCCGGGCTTTCTCGGCATACCGGAGGTGATCACGGCAATGGACGATCCGGCGGTTTCCTCATACCCGTTCGTGCCGACGACTCGGGAGTTGTACCCGCAAACAGGCCCGGCTTGGGAAATATCGAGCGCCTTCCCCTGCGGGACTCCCTTCGCAATATCGATCAGTACCACGTCGTAGCAATCTTTCTCGGCTAATCGCTGCGCCGTCGTCCCTCCGACGTTCCCGGCTCCTACCACCGTAATTTTCGGTCGTGTCATCATGACTACCTCATAAAACGTGAAACGTGAGACGTGAAGCGCAATATCCCTGTACGCTTCACTCTAAACCCCTCACGCATGTTCGTGCTCAGTCCAACCCCCAACCTTGAAGTTGATGGTACAGACGAAATTCTCCCCGTCGTAAAAATTGACCTTGATCTTTTTCTTGCCGAAAGTATTTGCCAGAAACACCTCTGGATTGTCGACCAGCTCCTGGTACCCACCGGGTGAGTATTCGCCCAAGTCATGAAAGACCACGATCATCCCCTCCTTCACTTCCTGCAATATTTTTAGTCGACATCGAGGATAGATCTCCCAGAACTTGGTCTCGATCATGTCCTTCGTCGGTTCAGGACGGTCTTCACCGGGTTTCACCGTCTGTCCGAACTTGGCTAAGCGACGGACGTAGGGATATTGGTGGCCCGTGAAAAGCTTATATAACCATGCGGGAACCTGAGGCTTTCCAATCGAGTCTGTCATACGCAATACCTGATTACGCCGTCAATTGCCGGTAAATACGAGGCAGCTTGGAGGGAAGGGCTTCGACAGTGCTGACGACGCAATACCGCGTGTCGGCATACATGCGGCCGAGATAGTTTTCCGCTTCCCGATCAATCGTCACACAAAAAGCCTCCACTCCCCGCACTCGCGCCTCGCGCAGAGCCATCTTCGTATCTTCCAGCGCATAGTCATCCTTGTAGCCATCGTCCAACGGTCGTCCGTCACTCAACAGCATGAGGATACGGTTCTTTGCGTCGCGCCTTAGTAACTTGGTTGTAGCGTGTCGTATCGCCGCTCCATCGCGATTCTGATGACGGGGGGTCAGGCCTCCCAGCCGATGGGCGGTCGAAGCGCCAAGCCGCTCGTCAAAATCCTTGACCGTGAGAAAGTCGACCATACCACGTCCCTGGCCGGAGTAGGCATACAGTCCATATTGATCGCCAACGGCTTCCAGTGCTTCACAGAGGAGCACCAGTCCTTCTTTTTCCACATCGATCACTCGACGCCCATGGTCGAGGGTCCGGCTGGTCGATCCACTCACATCGACAAGAAATGCCACGGCCACATCGCGCTCACGCTTTTCTCGACGGATGTAGATCCGATCATCGCCTTCCCTGCCAGCTCGTTGCTCTCCGGCTCGACGAACCACCGCATCGAGATCAACCTCGTCCCCGTCCGGTTGCCCAGTAACGCGTCGAAACGCAGGAGGACGCAACCCCTCAAAAAACCGCCGGAGCGACCGGACGGCACTCCGCTGCGCCGCCAACGTCGCCGTGACGAACTCATCGGATCCGATATCCGCGGGGCCTTCCCTGACACGGCTCCAATTCATCCGGTAATCGTCAATCCGATGGTCCCACTCGTGGTACAGCACCGTCTGTCCTTCGTGCGTCAGGATGTCTTGTCTCGATTGGGCACCGGGTTCGACAGCCACGCTATCTTCGACCAAGGACGGCAAGGATCGCCCCTCGCTTAAGCGCTCGTTGCCTCTGGGTTCCTGACCGCGTCGGGGATTTCCTATCGAAGCATTCTCAGAGTGGGCCGGAGGCTCCGACTGTTGTTCGAGCTGTTCCTGGCTCCATGTGATGAACTCCGGATTCATCGAGCCACGATAGGCCACATCGGTCACTGGGCGGTATTGATCGCCTAGCTGCGTAGGTGAGGGTTGCTCCCCTTGTCCATCTTTTGGCTCTTCGTCTCGTTCGACAGTGATCATCTCCCCACGAGCCGCCAAGAGTTCTTCCAATTTCACATACACGGCGTCGACCACGCGAACGACGTCCTCCGCCGTGGCCGTCGTCTTCAGAACGGCCTGGCTCATGCCCCAGAGGATGGAGACTTCCTCCTTCACCGCCTGGGGGACTGCAGCAGCTTCGGTTTCGCCTGTCGAAAGCCTCAAGAGGCAGTCGATGACCACTTCCTTGACCGTCACCCCTTGAGAGGGATCACGCGGGGTGATGGATTCGGCGGCCAACCGTGCCAGATCACGCCGAAGACCAGGATACTCAGCTTGCAACAGGCACTCGATACGAGCATCTTCCAGTACGACCCAGAGATCCCTGACGAGGAGTGCCTGAGGGTAAAGCTGAAACAAAGCATTAAGCGTGTCGGGTCTGGCCTCACTGGATCGACCGTAACGCTTTCGTACGGTATCGACCAGATCGGCGAGCCTATCGAGCGTAAGCCGATAGGTGCCGAATTCCAAATGCCCGGCTTCGTGCGCCGCCATCACGAAGTAGAGGCGCTCATTCTCCGCAGCTGTCGGATACCGACGAAGCAGCGCCGGCAAAGAAATGGACCTTCCGTCTGCGCTGACCGTCGCTCGGACTGGAGCCATCACGGAATCCGGAAGCGCCCTCACGGCCACATCGGTTCCGCAGAGTCCCTGGACAAACAATTTGATCCTTCGCGCGACCTGTCGAAACGGCACCCCACTTAAGGCCTGCTCAACCGAGGCCAGCGCTTTCTGGGACTCGACTGCAAAAAAGGCGCGTGCTGCGTCCGGACTATAGGCCAGTACTTCCATTCCAGTCGTGAACCAGTTCTCAAATTTTGAGACGGCCTCAGGCCCGTCCCCCAGCAGTTGGACCAGTTCCGGCGCACGATGTAGATAGCCGATGGTCGCCTCCACATGCTTCTCGGCCAGCAGGGACCCGTACTGCAACAGCTTGATCCGCCATACCTCCGACGGTACTGCGCGTAGGAGATTGGGTGAATCCGCAAGCCAGGCGATGCTGTATTCCGGAGATCGCTCGGCCAACAAGAGGCAGAGGGAGACGACTTTGGCACGAACGGTCGGCTGTTCTATCTGTTCAAGAATGGAGGGGCTGGTCCTGAGAAACTCCATGGTCGCCACATAGTCCGGCTTCCCCAGGCTGTTCGGCACAATCAATTTCATGCCCACGGTGGCCCAGTCCCGTACGCTCTCTACCGGCAGCACGGAGGCAAGCTTGGAGATGTGTCTGATGAACTCGAGACCCACGACCACGTTGACTTGCGTGAGTTCCATGCCGACGTCGAGCCAGGGGCGCAAGTGAATCGTGGGGACTTCTGAGAGAATCTGCGGAGCATGCCGAAGGTATTCGAGGGCGACGTTGGCGTCTTGCTCAGCCAGTTCCAGACTGATCGTCAGGACCTCAACCCGCGCACTAGCCGGTTCGATGAGCCCAAGCAACAAGGGGCTATCTTTAAAATATTTGAGCGCGGATGCGCCTGACGACTCAGCTAAGGCCACCCCAAGGTCAAGCCATAGGAGGATATCCCCCAACCTGGCGCGCCGGTCCAATTCAGGAAGTGCCTCGATCGCCGCGGTGGCTGTTTTCCCTGATAATTGGTGCAGTTCATCCAGCAGGGTCAAGACTTGCTCCTCCGCATCCGGTCGACCCGTGGCCTGAGGCAACCGAGTCATGAGTGCCTCCGCAATTTGTTTGCCCAATTCGGAAGCCAGCCGTTGGTGCAAGATCTGCTGAATGGACATGTGTGTCAGATTTGGTTATGAGAGCCGACCGAAGAGTCGGATTGTAAAGAAGCGAATTCCCCTTGTAAACTAGCGGATCTGCCTTTCATCGCTCGTAGGAGGAGGTCTATGGCTGAGCCAACACAGGAAAGCCTTGAGAAAATACGAAAGTTTGTGGAAGGGTTTGCAGAGAAGAGCGGAACCACCATGCATCCTAACTCCGCTGTGACCGAGGCGGTCGTCAACGGGTTGGCGATGCACATTGATGAACTGGGGAAGCCCCTCTGTCCGTGCAATTTCTATCAGGACAAACAAGCCGAAGCCAAGCTCCGACGTTGGATCTGTGCCTGCGACGAAATGCAGATCTACAAGTACTGTCACTGCCTCCTCTTTGTTCGCGAAGATGGGATGCCGATCACGGAATATTTGCCGGAAGGCCACGAGGGACGCGAGGTCTATGGTGTCGTCACCGATCCGACACCAGAGAAAGGTCGCGCCCTCAAGCATAAGGCCATCCCATCTCGACTCGTATCTGACGAGTCGCCAGCGGCCCCAGCCTCCCCGACATGATTCGGCCTCAGGTCACGCTCCGTTGGTGGTTCGCCTGCTGTCTGATGATCAGCATCTTTTCTGATCCATCGGGACCAGCAGCCGAGCCGCCTCCAGCAAATCCCCCCGCACTGAATGAGAAAGAGCTCTTCTCCTACAAGCCCAAGGGGCGGGGAGCGGCAACCGGCCAAGTGTTCCTCAGCTCACCCTCCGGCAAGGCCGTCACGCAGGCCGGTGTACCGGTCTATTTGATTCCGCGAATACCCTATACCCGGGACTGGTTTGACCGATATGTGCGCGTGACCGCCTGCCCCTCTCACAGTGTCGTATCGTTTCCCGATAATTCCGCTGTTCCTACGTCATCAGTTGACTGCCTTCGAGATGTTCTGTCCCAACTGTTGACCGAAAAACGCCTTGTCCCCTATCTCCGCACAACCCGAGCCAATCCCACTGGTCACTTTTGGTTCACGAAACTTCCCGCTGGACGCTATTATATAGTCAGCCTTCTCGAGGGAGGTTCCGGGGCACACCAGGATGCATCTCAGAGTGGAATTGCTTGGGCAACCCTGGAGCTGGACACCGGCGAGAAAGCCACAAACCTTGTCGTCACGGACTGCAAGAGCGGTCTTTGTTGACCAACAGGGTCCAGGTCGCCGTCTGGTCTCATTGAGAGTGCCAGCGGTCGCGGTAAGGTGCAAGGAGAGCCATGCGAATTCTCTTAGTTGAAGATGATGCGGATCTCGCGCAATTCATCCGAAAAGGGTTGAAAGAAGAGCAATACGCGGTTGACGTGGCAACCGATGGTGAAGAGGGGTTGGAACTCGCGTTACACAATGCGTACGACCTTCTCATTCTCGACATCGGGCTTCCCAAGCTCGATGGCCTCGCCCTTTGCCGCCGGATTCGCGATAAGGGGAACATGACACCGGTGTTGCTCCTGACCGCCCGCAACACCGTGGAGGATAAGGTCTCGGGGTTTGATACCGGTGCAGACCAATTTCTGCCGAAGCCATTCGCCTTCGTGGAACTGCTGGCACAAATACGGGCACTCCTACGGCGTGGCAGTGCACAACAAATCGTCCAACTGCAGGTGGCCGATCTAAGATTGGATCCGGCTTCTCATCGCGTCTGGCGCGCCGGAAAAGAGATCGCGCTCACCAATAAAGAATACGCGCTCCTCGAATTTCTCTTACGGAACAAGAATCGGGTCCTGACGCGTACCGCGATCATCGAACATGTCTGGGACATCAGCTATGACCCCATGACGAACATCGTCGACGCCCACATTCGGGCCCTCCGCGCCAAGATCGACCGAGACTTTTCTCCACCCTTGATCGCCACGGTACGAGGCGCCGGATATATGCTCGAAGAGCCGGACGCGCCTGCATGAAATCGCTGCGCGTCCTGATCAGCTGGTCCACCTTTGTCTTAATGGCCGGGCTGCTCTTGTTCTCCGCACTCGTCTACGCTGCGAGTGAGGTGTTGCTCCAACGTTTTGTGGACGGACGCCTGCTCGTATTGGGCGAGACCCTGGCCGAATTCGTAGAGCGGAAGCCCGAGCTCTTCGAACACCGTGACCGGGACATTGCACCAACCAGTGAATTGACTCAAAGCCCTACGGACCAGCACGTGTTGCCCGACGTCACTCATGCCCTCCGGGTTTTTTCCTCCAGAGGGTCGCTCGTCTGGAGGAGTCCTCACGCATCGAGACTGGAGTCGCTTCCCCCGCGAATTCTTGAACAAGTCCGCCTCAAGAACATCCTGTTTGAGACCTTCAAGGCACCCGATGGCATACCCGCGCGTCACCTGTTTCTCTTCTTCGTCGGCAAAGGCGGCGTCCAGTATGTCTTGCAGGCAGAAACGTCGCTGCTTCACTACCAGGAAACCTTGAATGGTCTGGTCCTTCTCCTGGCACTCGGGTCCGGAGCGACTCTTTTTTTCGCATGGATCGGCAGTCACTGGTTGTCCAAGAAAGTCCTTGGCCCGATCGATGCGTTGTGCAGAGGCGCCGAAACGATGTCGGACACCGACCTCGGAAAGCGACTGCCGATGGACTCACCGTACTACGAGTTTCGTCGACTCACCCAGGCTGTCAATGCCGTGTTGGATCAATTTCAACGCGGCAGTGAAGTCCAACGAAACTTTTGCGAAATCGCGGCCCACGAGATGAAGACGCCGCTGACGATCCTGCAGGGGAATCTAGAGGTTGCCCTGATGAAAGCGCGGACTGTCGATGAGTATCATGAAGTGCTCCTGAACAACCTCCAGCAAGTCGAGCGTCTCATTGCGCTGACCCGGCCCTTGTTGACTCTCGCGAAATTCACCAGCAGCAAGCCTCCGGTCAATCTCGTCCCTCTCGTGCTCGAGCCACTGATCCAAGAGATCGTTGACGAGCTCGCACTACTTGCCGACGACCGTCAGATCGCACTACGGTTCGAGACCCAGCCGGTTCCCTCAGTACTCGGCGACACCCAATGGCTCAAACAAGCGTTGATCAACCTGCTTGATAACGCACTGCAGTATACCCCGGCCGGTGGGTCCGTCACGGTGCGGCTCCAGGCAGTGGGTCGAGAGGTCGCCATAGCCGTCGAAGACACGGGCCATGGTATCGAACCGGAGCATATTCCCCACCTGTTCGAGCGCTTCTACCGGACGGATTGGGCTCGAGCGAAGGACACCGCCGGGACCGGACTTGGACTCCCCATCGTGAAGGAAATCATGGAAGCCCATGGCGGCAGCATCGCGGTCACCAGCGAAGTCAACAAAGGCTCGATCTTTACCCTACGTTTGCCGGCCCTCACCCAGCCTGCGCTTTCCGCGTAGCCGTTTCTTGTCCGCACGCACGATTTCCTCCCCAGCCAAATATCTACTTTCGTGTACCTCTTCCGACGTGTGATTCGGCTATACCAGCATGAAGAACTCTTCATGATCCCCTCATGGTCGCTTCATAATTCAGGCGTATATATATAGGAAAGTGAAAGGGGGTGAACACATATTATGATTTCCTTTATTGAAGGGTTCTTATTGTTGGCCATATTCAGCGTGCTGTTCGCCATGATGCAGACCGCGAGTCGGTAACCAGCCCGACTTCCTGATCAGGTCAGGAATGACCTGACGGGGAGGGTGCCTGAGTGTGAATACCGGTGTTTGAATGTGAGGCGGAGGCCGGTAGGGAAATGGGCGTTGCTTCGAAGCCGAGAGGGGGCCGTTCTATTTTCTCTCTTTCATCGCTCGTTCAACCTCTCGTCCCGCCTCTCGAGCCTTGATCGACGCGCGACGATCATGTTGCTTTTTCCCTTTTGCCAATCCCAGTTCAACCTTGGCCTGGCCTCGCGCTGAGAAGTAGATGCGGAGCGGGATCAGCGTGAGCCCTTTCTGCTGGGTTTTACCAAGAAGCTTGTTGATCTCCTTTCGGTGCAGGAGCAATTTTCTGGTTCTGATCGGGTCATGGTTCATGACATTGCCGTGGCTATACGGGCTGATGTGGCAATGGTGAAGAAAGACCTCTCCTTCTTTGACGTCGGCATAGCTGTCTTGTAGGTTCACACGGCGCTCGCGGAGCGATTTCACTTCGGTCCCCTTGAGGACCATCCCTGCTTCGAACTTCTCCTCGATAAAGTAGTCGTGATAGGCCTTCCGATTGGTCGCTACGACTCTGGACTGATTTTCTGTCTCTTTGGGCATTAGAGAGAACCTACGCCTTGATCTCTTTCTTGGATACCGCCTATGATGCCGTTCATGGGTTCTGGTAGGCTCGACTCCTTCGGCAGTATCCTCTCCGGGATCTCCAAACGACTGGGTCTGGAGCCGAGATTAATCGAACTTCGTTTACAGCATCGCTGGCACGATCTTGTCGGCGAACCCATGGCGAGCCATACCTGGCCGTCTCAGATTCGCTTCAAGAAACTGTACCTCATCGTCAGAAATCCTGTCTGGCTACAACAATTGACGTTTCTGAAACCGGCCCTACTGACTAAGCTAGAGGCAGAGGCTGGACCAGGGTGCGTGACCGACATTACCTTTCGTGTCGGAGAGATTCCTGAAACAAGCGCGACCAACACCGACGCCTTCACCACCAACCTCATGCCTCCTCATCCAGCTATACCCCTGCCTGAAGTAACCTCACACACTGAGACGATCCAAGATACCTCATTACGCGAGCGATTTAGAGAGGTGATATCGAGATACCTGGCTCAGGCTCCGGTTCGACCGGCAAAGGATCCGTCACAAGCCCCTTGAACAGAATGCGCGTGTCGTCGAAACTGTTTCCATCTTGAGGAATGGGGCCCATGCCGCCTTCTTCATCCTGGTCCAGCAATCGATAATATCCACGCATGGATTGTTCATAATCCTTCACTACTCCCGCGTCGCCCGCCAGATACTTGGCCAAGACTTCCGGCTCCGTCTTGAGATGGTCGTCGAACACATAAATCACGATCTGTCGGTATCGCCCTCCTGGATCACCGGCGGTGGTAGGGTAGATTTTCATGGAACCGAAATCGCGCGTTTCATGGGCGACTTTTCGAAACCGTTTCACCAATTGCTCAAGTTGATCATCTTGTGTATCTCGAGGGACGTAGGTTGCCACGAAATGACCGGACTGGGAACCCACGGTATAGGGTGGAATCGAGCGGTCGGGCCGACTGAGATACATGCCTCCCCAAATCAGCGCAAAGGACCCCACAAACACCCAGAGCGCAAATTTGACGACAATATCCAGTGGCTTCTTGCTTGTGAGACTGGCGGGAGACATGGGAGAAGCTACTCGTGTGGATACAGGCTCAGCTCGATCGGACTCGAGTAAACCGTCACGGGGTGTCCTCCGGAGACACATCCTCTCGTTCGACTGCTTCCGCCAGTCTGGCAACCCCCACAACGCGGTCTCCTTCGCCATCAAGTTCGAGTATACGAACGCCTTGGGTATTCCGGCCTATTTCACGGATGTCGTCCACCTTGCACCGGAGCACATTGCCTTGCGCGGCCATCAACATGATCTCGTCATCGTCTCGGACTTGTAAAAATCCGACAGCGAGGCCGTTTCGCTCCGTCGTCTTCACGCTGATAATGCCCTTTCCCCCACGGCCCTGCACACGATACTCACCGACCGGCGTCCGTTTCCCGTAGCCACCTTCCGTGACGGTCAAGATGGAGGTTGTAGAATCGGGCGTGATGGTTTCCATACCGATGACTTCATTTCCCTCTTCAAGGGTGATCCCCTTCACACCATAGGCGGTCCGACCCATCGGCCGGACTTCGTCTTCCTTGAATCGAATGGTCATACCCTGTCTGGTTCCCAGCAGAATCTCTCGTTGTCCATCGGTCAGCTGCACCCCAATGAGCTTATCGCCGCTCTCCAGCCCGAGGGCGATGATGCCGCCCTGGCGTGGGTTGCTGAACGCAGAGAGTTCCGTCTTCTTGATGATGCCCTTCTTGGTTCCCATGACAATGTACCGGTCGTCACGAAACTCTTTGACCGGCAGGGTCGCCGTGACCTTTTCGTGACTCGATAAGGCCAAGAGATTCACCAACGCCTTGCCCTTCGCAGCCCGGCTAGCCTCGGGAATTTCATGGACCTTCAACCAATACACTTTTCCCGCATCGGTAAAAAAGAGAAGCGAATCGTGGGTGGAGGCGGTAAAGAGATCCTCGACGAAGTCCTCCTCCTTAATACCCATGCCGATCTTACCCTTCCCCCCTCGTCGTTGGGCGCGGTAGAGGGACACGGCATTTCGTTTGATGTATCCTGCATGGGAGATGCTCACGATCACTTCCTCTTCCGCGATCAGGTCTTCCAGGCTGATTTCCGCTTCTTCTTTGACGATCTGCGTGCGGCGTTCATCCTTATAGGCTTCACGAATTTCCGTCAGCTCGTCTTTGATGATGGTCCGGACCAGGGCTTCGCTGGCCAGCACGGACTTGAGGTATTCGATCTGCTTCAGCACGTCCTGGTACTCCTCGACGAGCTTCGTTCGTTCAAGCTGGGTTAGGCGCTGGAGCCGCATGTCGAGGATCGCGGTGGCTTGGATCTCCGTGAGACCGAATTGTCGCATCAACCCCGCCCGCGCCTCGTCCGGCGACTGCGATCCCCGGATGAGGGCGATCACGGCATCCAGATTGTCCAGGGCGATCTTAAGACCTTCGAGAATGTGCGCACGCTCTTCCGCCTTCTTGAGCTCGAACGCCGTCCGCCGTACTACGACTTCCCGTCGATGTTCTAGGAAATGGTGGAGGATCTGCTTGAGATTCAGGATCTCCGGTCGATTATTGACGAGCGCCAGCATGATGACACCGAACGTCGTTTCAAGCGGAGTATGTTTATAGAGGTTGTTCAGGACCACCAAGGGGATTTCACCCCGTTTCAGCTCGATCACCACCCGGACACCCTCGCGATCAGAGGACTCGTCTCGTAAGTCCGAGATGCCTCGAATTCGGTCTTCTTGCACCAACTCGGCGATCTTCTTGATCAGGCTCACCTTGTTGACTTGGTAGGGAATCTCCGTGACGATCAGGCGTTCCCTGTCGGTCCGCTCATCGGTTTCCACCACGACTTTCGCCCGCAAGGTGAGGAGGCCTCGCCCTGACTCATAGGCGTCTTTGATGCCGCCGACGCCGTAAATGAAGCCGGCCGTCGGAAAATCAGGCCCTGGTATTTTCCTCATCAACTCTGGGATGGTTACTTCGGGGCTTTCCAATAGGAGGAGCAACCCGTCGATGACTTCGGCAATGTTGTGGGTCGGGATGTTGGTCGCGTAGCCGACGGCGATACCACCCGCACCGTTGACCAACAGATTCGGCACTCTGGTCGGTAATACCAGCGGTTCTTCTCTTGATTCGTCATAGTTAGGCCCGAAGTCGACCGTGTCCTTGTCGATGTCGGCTAACATCTCCTCGGCCAGTTTCGTCATGCGCGCTTCGGTATACCGCATGGCCGCCGGCGAATCGCCGTCCATCGAACCATAGTTTCCTTGGCCATCCACCAGGAGATAGCGCATGTTGAAATCCTGCGCCATCCGCACGAGGGTGTCATAAATGGCCGAATCTCCGTGGGGATGGTAGTTCCCCATGATCTCGCCCACGATCTTGGCTGATTTGCGGTAGGCTCGATTGGAGGCAAGGCCCATCTCATTCATGCCGAACAGAATTCGGCGATGGACCGGTTTCAGTCCGTCTCGTACGTCTGGGAGTGCCCGTCCCACGATTACGCTCATGGCGTAATCCAGGTACGAGGACTTCATCTCGTCTTCGATTGCGATATGGCCTAGCCGCTCATCTGGAGGCATTCTTCCCTCGGATGCTGAAAATGATCATCGGCTCCATTCTCGGTTCGAAAAAATCCTCAACGTACCCCAGAGGGTACGCCTCCGGTCTTTTCCTGCCTGCGGCCTTGCCGGATGACCATTTTGAGCATCCGACAGGCCGCAGGCAGGATACTAAATAGATTCTGCTACTCTACCTACACATCCAAATTCTTGACCTCAAGCGCGTGGGTTTGGATGAAATTCCGACGGGGTTCCACTTCGTCACCCATCAGAATCGTAAAGATCTCGTCCACACCGGTGAGGTCTTCCAGCGTCACTCGCAGAAGGGTGCGTGCCTCAGGATTCATCGTAGTTTCCCACAGCTGCCCAGGGTTCATCTCTCCCAAACCCTTGTACCGCTGAATACTGAGCCCCTGCTTTCCCATATCTAAGATGGCCTTCACCAGCTCGTCGGTGGTCCGATGCTGGTTCTCCTGGTTCTTCGCCTTGAGTCTGTATGGGGGTCGCCCCAATCCAATCGCCGCCGGAGTCAGCTTTTGGAGCTCACGGAAGTCTGCGGAACCCACAAGTTCGTGAGTGATAGCCACCTCGTGAGCAACGCCGTTCGTATGCACTCGGCAGATGACTTTGTTCGACTGATGCTCCTCATCCACTAGTACGTCGAAGACCGGCGTCACTTTAGGAAACACCACTGCCAGCGAGCGTTTGATGTTTTCGACCGACTGTTGGAGTGCCTCGCGATCTTTGAGTCGCTCGCGATCGAGTCCCGGCTCATCGACAAACGCCCGCAAGATTGCTGCCTCATGCGGCTTCTTGTTCACGCGAGTCAGTAAGGATTCGAATGTGATCATCTTCTTGAGAATCGGCAAGAGTCGTCGCCCGGTGACATATTCTTGAACGCCTTCTAAGTAGAGCTCAACGTCTTCGACGGCTAAGTCGGCCAGATGCTCGTTCAAAGACGCTTCGTCCTTGAGATACCGCTCTGCCTTGCCCTTCTTCACTTTGAACAACGGGGGCTGGGCGATGTAGATATAGCCCCGCTCGATCAGTTCAGGCATTTGACGGAAAAAGAACGTTAGGAGCAGGGTCCGGATATGACTGCCGTCGACGTCGGCATCGGTCATGAGAATGATTTTGTGATAACGGGCCTTTGCGATATCGAACGTGTCCTTTTCCGCCTTATCACCTTCTTCCCGTTTCCGACCGATCCCGGTCCCCAGCGCCATGATGAGCGTCCGGATTTCATCGCTGGAGAGCATCTTATCGAAACGCGCCTTCTCAACGTTCAGGATCTTGCCTTTCAAAGGCAAGATGGCTTGGAACTTACGGTCGCGTCCTTGCTTCGCAGAGCCGCCGGCTGAATCTCCCTCCACGATGTAGAGTTCGCTCAAGGCCGGGTCTTTCTCAGAACAATCGGCTAATTTTCCGGGGAGCGAGCCTCCATCAAGTGCGCTCTTACGCCTGATCAGGTCCTTGGCCTTCCGAGCTGCTTCGCGCGCTCGGGCAGCATCCACGGCCTTGCCAATGATCTTCCGAGCGACCGGGGGATTCTCTTCAAAGTAATTGCCCAAAGATTCGTTGACGGCCGCCTCGACCACACCTTTTACTTCGCTGTTCCCCAGCTTGGCTTTCGTCTGACCCTCGAACTGCGGGTTGCGTACCTTGACGCTGACCACGGCGGTCAACCCTTCCCGCACATCGTCCCCCGTTAACGACTCCATATCTTTCTTGAGGAGATCGTTCGCGTTCGCAAACGTGTTGATCGTCCTGGTCAGGGCGGCCTTGAATCCCACTAAGTGGGTGCCGCCTTCCCTCGTATTGATATTGTTCGCGAATGAAAAGAGATTCTCGGAATAGCTGTCGTTGTACTGCAGGGCGACTTCGAGAATCATTTCCGGCCGCTCGACCTTCACATAGATCGGCTTATGCAAGGGTGTCTTTGCTTCGTTGAGATGTTCAACGAAGGAGACGATGCCGCCCTTGTACAAAAACGCCTGTTCTTTTGCCGGCTCTCTCCGTTCATCCCTTAGCGTAATCGACAGACCTTTATTCAGAAAGGCCAGCTCGCGCAGGCGTTGCGCCAACACGTCGAAGCTGAACTCCAGCGTCTCAAAGACTTGTCCGTCCGGTTTGAACCGAACTTTTGTGCCTCGGCGCTTCGTCTTCCCCATGGCCTCAAGCGAGGCACTGGGCTTCCCGCGCTCATATCGTTGCTCGAACACTTGGCCATCCTGCCAAATCTCCAGCTCGAGCCACTCCGACAAGGCATTGACCACGGAAATACCCACTCCATGGAGGCCGCCTGAGACCGTGTAGGCTCCTTGCTCAAACTTCCCGCCCGCGTGAAGGACCGTGAGTGCCACCTCAGCTGCCGACTTGTTTTGCGTAGGATGCATGCCCGTGGGAATACCACGCCCGTTGTCGGTGACCGTGACACTCCCATCAATATGGATGGTGACTTCGATGGTCTCCCCGAATCCGGCCATGTGCTCATCGACACTATTGTCGACGACCTCATACACGAGATGGTGTAGACCGTCGACTCCGGTACTGCCGATGTACATCGCTGGTCGCTTCCGGACCGCATCGAGTCCCTCAAGGACTTTGATCTGGTCGGCGCGGTAACTATCTGACTTGGACTGAGACGGATCTTCTGTGGCCATCGTTTCCTAACTACCTGGTGAGCTGCTGAGGCTAAATCTTAATAGGCATCACGACACACTTGAACCCTGGACTTTCCGGCTCCTGGATCAGACAGGGACTCAAGGGGGTCTCCATTTGAAGCGAGAGCATCTCTCCATCCATCACATTAAACACATCCAACAGGTACCGGGCATTGAAGCCGGTGTTCAATGTCTCTCCCTCGTACTGTGCCGGGAGCTCTTCTGTCGCTTCCCCGTAGTCTGGACTGCTGGAATAGAGCGTCATTCGACCGGATGTGAACGACACTTTCACTGCACTGGATTTGTCCTTTGACAAGACCGACACCCGACGGAGTGCACTCTCCAGTTCGGCCCTATTCACATGAATGGGTTTCCCGATTTCCTTGGGAACAACCTGCTGATAGTTCGGATAGTTGCCTTCCATCAGCCGTGATGTCAGAAGGAGGCCGCTTTTCCTGAAAATCATCAGATTCTTCGTGAAACCAATCAGCGGCTCGCCATCTCCTCCCTCCTCCAGGAGATGCCGGATCTCAAGGGCCGCTTTTTTGGGAATGATGGCTTTCATTTCTAGCGGCATTCCTTTGGCACCGGCCGCACCGACTTCCTGTTCCGCCACGGCGAGGCGATGACCGTCCGTCCCGACTAATCGCAGAGACGTTTTCTTTTCAGTGGCCAGCAATGTGACCAGGAGGCCGTTCAGGATATATCGGGCATCATTGTCACCGGCCGCAAACAGCGTTTTCCGAATGAGTTCGAGCAGACCCTCTCCTGAGAGAGGAGTCAACCCTTCCCGATCGATAGTCGGCAGCGCGGGGTACTCGCTACTGGGAAGACCCACAACTTTGAATTGGCTCTTTCCGGCTTGAATGGTCGTCCAGTTGTTATCAGCGGCCAGTAATTCGATATCCCCGGGAGGTAATTCCTTCACGATCTCGAACAGTTTTCGAGCCGAGATCGTCACTCCTCCTGTACTCAACACGGCCCCTTTGTAGAGACCCCTTACACCGATCTCAAGATCAGTTGCGACGATCTCAATCCCGTCTTGTTTGGCCTCTAACAAGATATTCGACAGAATCGGCATCGTGTTCCGCTTCTCCACGACACCCTGTACGCGCTGGAGCCCCGTCAACAACTCATCCCGCCCGATGCGTACTTTCATAGCATGCTCCCCCAGCCAAGGCGTTAACTTCTCAGAATCTGCTCTTTCAACGTCTCAAGAGTTGTCTGCAACGTGGTGTCGGTTTCTTTGGCTTTCGCAACCTGACGACAGGCATGAATGATGGTTGTATGATCCTTCCCGCCGAATTGTCGTCCGATTTCCGGGTACGATGCATCAGTGAGCTCGCGACAGAGATACATAGCGATCTGTCGAGGATGCACGAGTGTTTTGCTCCGTCGGCGCGATTTCAGTTCCGTCAACTTGACATGAAATTGACTGCACACTGCTTCTTGAATGTCGTCCATCGCGACGATCTTTTTCTTATCGCCGATGACGTCTCGAAGAAGATTCTTCGCAAGCTCAAGGGTGATCACCTGTCCTGTCAGCGAGGCATAGGCCCCTAAGCGGACAAGGCTCCCTTCAAGCTCTCGGATGTTGCTTTTCATCGTGATCGAAAGGAATTGAATGACGTCTTCTGGTAATTTGACGCCCTCGTCCTCCGACTTCTTCCGTAAGATTGCAATACGCGTCTCGACGTCGGGAGGCTGTAGATCTGCAATAAGCCCCCATTCAAACCGGGAGCGGAGGCGTTCTTCAATATCTGGCATATCCTTTGGGAACCGATCACTCGAGAGAACAATCTGCTTATGTCCTTCATATAAAGCATTAAAGGTGTGGAAGAATTCTTCCTGTGTCCGTTCTTTTCCCATCAGGAATTGAATATCATCGATCATGAGCATATCGATATGTCGATAGCGCTTCCGAAGGTCCATCATCTTGTCGTATCGGATCGAATTGATGACTTCATTTGTAAACTGTTCAGTAGTTAAATATGCGATGCGGAGGTCGCTCTTTTCGGCAACATGATTTCCAATTGCATTCAGGAGGTGGGTTTTCCCAAGGCCTACGCCACCATAGATGAAGAGTGGGTTATAGGTCTGTCCTGGTTGTTCGGCCACTGCCATACATGCAGCATGGGCGAATTGATTCCCCGCACCAACGACGAAGTTCTTGAAGGTATATTTTGGATTGAGTTGAATTCCTCGACGACTCTTACTTTGATTTCCTGGTCGCGGCGTGGCAGATGGGGAGACTATCTCATTCTGTTGCACTGAGGCTTTCTCACGGACAGTAAACGCCACCGTCGTCTCTCCTCCACCGCGGGCAGTTGATACTGCCTCTGCTAGCAGAGATGCATAATGTGTATCCAACCACTCTCCGAAGAATTTATTCGGTACACCAATATGAGCCGTCGAGTTCTCAATCCGGTCAAGATGCACAGGCATAAACCAAGTGTCATATACTTGCTTCGGTACCCTCCCTTGAATGTACTGCAATGCCTCTTCCCAAAGTGTGTCTACACTCATAAGTTGCTCAAAATTCCATACACAGGATTATTCACACTTGTGGATAACAATATTTTTACCATACCCCTATCCGCCTACATTTCAGTGCATAAGCTGTCACATATTTAAATTCGATAGTTGCTTACACTGACTCCTAGAAATCCACCCACAGATTTCCCCCACGTTTCACCTCCTTAAAACCAAACTATCCCCAAACTTATCCATCGGTTTATATATCAATAAATCCTCTATATTCAATAACTTATCTCTTATCCTCACTTTTCACTTTCCTACTCCTAATTCGACTACTACGAATCTTCTTTCTTTAAGAAATATCGGAGCTATAGAGCAATAACTTTTTCAGCCTTGAGTAATAACTCCAACACTTGCCCATACGATAAGCCCTCATCCCGCCGAACAAGTGATGGTTCAATGATCCTTTCAACCTTTCCCGGAGGAAGAGTCTTATCTAGCGAAACCACAAGCCCAGAACCTTGTTCAAGACAGATTGAACGGGCAATCGATCGCTCTCTAGGGTGAACGACATAGACAATTGAGCTCATACCACAACTTCTCTTTTAGAAAATAAGGGCACAATCTGTGGATCGGATAACATCCGCAATATGCTCATCTATATCGTATTGGACTTGAAAGTCACTCCGTAATTGGGTGCGATCCTGTGTGGCCTGGAGAAGAAATGGAATCTGTAGATGGATGATCGAGGGGAGATATTTCTCAAGAATATCAACATCAACAACATCATCTGTGTCGTCACTAAGGAGTCGAAAAGATTCTCCAAGGAGAACCACGGTAGTGTGGTGTGATCCTGCAACAAGACCAAGGGCTATCCTCAGCGCTTCAACAGGCCTGTGCGTTTTACGAGGATCTTCTTGAATGACAACGGCAATAGTCTTAGCCACGGGAGATTCGTCGACCAGTCACGTAAATGACAAGAACGGCTTACAGTTCTCAATAAGTCCTGAGAGTACCACTAGACCACATAGGGACATGTTTGGACCCACATCGGTAGTCGGAACACCATGTTGCTGGCAACCATAGGCACAGATGAAAATATTTGCGCCTGTTTGCGCAAGGTTTCGATATTCCTCACGTGGCATGTTCTTAACACCCTCATCAATGAGGTAGAGATATACTTCATGGCCGGCGTCGAGCGCAGCCTGGGCCAACCCATGGACGGTTGAAGCGCTCACATGTGAGGGAGGTAAGGCGAGGAGGAACCCTACTTTGTGAGTTTGCTGTGAATTCACAAGATTTTCTATTATTAATTCAATATGTTAGGTGTGAATTAGTATCGAGAGAGTACGGGGTTTGAAGGGGAAAGTCAACGTGAAAAATGGCTCGTCAAGAGATGGTGAGGAGCGGTTGAATCGCGGTGGGGAGTGCTGCCAGAGGGAGATCATACTGGCTCTTTGTCACCATATTTCGAAGGATTCCTGTGCCTTTCGTGACTTCGTCATCACCGATGATGAGAGTGAAACTACAACCAAGCCGATCAGCCTGCCGCAAGTGAGCCTTCAAGGTGGAAGAACGGAAATCTGACACAGCTGAAATTCCACAGACGCGAAGGTCCTCTAGTGCAGAGAGGCCGGCAAGTGACCCTTGCTCACCAAAGGCAGCGATGTAGACAACCGCTTTAGCAGCTGATGTCCGGATGGCTGAATCTGCGAGCAACATTGCAATACGTTCTAAACCGACGGCGAAACCAACAGCCGGTGTGGGAGGTCCTGAGAGAGTCTCAACGAGACCATCATAACGTCCACCTGCCCCGACGGCGTTCTGTGCGCCAAGATTCATCGCGGTCACTTCGAAGGTCGTGAGGTTGTAATAATCCAGTCCACGGACGAGTCGATGATTTAAAGAATATGGAATGCGGATAAGATCAAGTCCGCGCAAGACAGCGGCAGAGTAGGCTCGAGGAGCTTCAGAGAGTGAATCGGCGAGCCGAGGAGCCTGTTCTGTAAGGGCACGACACTCCGGGACCTTACAATCGAGAATGCGAAGAGGGTTCATCTCGATCCGGCGCTGGCAATTTGAGCACAGGTGGGATTCATGTTGTTTCAGGTAGGTCACAAGCTGAGGTCGATAGGAATCCCGATCAGCGGGATATCCTAAGTTGTTAATCTCCAAAGTGAGGCCCTGGAGACCAACATCACTCAGTAACCGCCATAGCAGGGCAATGACTTCAATATCAGATCGCGGGTCAGCCATCCCAAAGGACTCGACACCAAATTGATGAAATTGTCTGAGCCGCCCAGCCTGAGGTCGCTCGTGCCGAAACATCGGTCCAAAGTAGAAGTACTTCTGGGGAACGGGCACTGCCCCGCGATTGTGCTCGATATAGGCTCGGACTGTCCCGGCAGTCCCCTCAGGTCGAAGGGTCAGCGAGGTGCCGTCTCGATCTTGGAAGGTGTACATTTCCTTCTCGACAATATCGGTCGATGCCCCAATACTGCGTGCAAACAGGGTCGTCACTTCAAAGATCGGAATACGAATTTCATGAAATCCATACCGGTCTGCCCACCGCCTGGCAGTTTCTTCAATGAAGCGCCACCGTGGTGTCTCCTCCGGCAATAAGTCCTTCACGCCTTTGATGCCCTTAATCATGGAAACAGTGATCCCTGTCTTGATTGAAAATGGCTCGGTCTCGCGATTCGGCGGACTATAACGGCGCCTTCTGCGGCAAGTCAACGGACTCGACCTTGCGCCATATGGACATGAGAGGTATAGTGCCCGACTTGCGGTTCAGGAGAATGTGGTAGACCCTCTATGAGTCAAGATCAATCGGGCCGCCGGGTTGTCGCCATCGCGCCTATGCCACCGGAGAAGTCTGCCTATGCGCTGGCGCGCTATAGCCGATCGCCGGACTCCATCGAGGACAGCATCCGGTGGGTGCATGGTCACTCGTCGGAAAAGTTCTGGGAGCAATTTTATTTCGATTACGGCCATGCGTCGATCGCCGATCTCGGGCATGTCATCATCTGTTTTGAAGAGATTTCCGAGCTGGCCGCCATTCGTTTAGAGGACGAGCCGCTCTGGGATGGTCAGGCGAAGTCGAGCCGTTATCAGAATTTTGCCTCGAGTCGGTGGTTTGTCCCAGGCCAGATTCGAGGAAGCGAAACGGAAGCGGTCTATGAAGGCATTCTCCGCAGCCTGTCCGAAATCTATCGTTTACTGCACGACCCACTGATCTCCTACCTCTCTGTGCGCGAGCCGCGTCCGGAGGCTATGAAACCAGCCGATTATCAGCGGACGATCGCAGCACGGGCGTTCGACGTCACTCGGTATCTGCTTCCCCTTGCGGCCAAGACCAACGTCGGGCAGGTCGTCAGCATCCGGACATTGGAAAAACAGATTACACGTCTACTATCGTCCCAACTCCCCGAGCTACGGGCGATCGGCGAAGATCTGAAAGATGCCTGCCAACGAGCTCCGGTAAATCTGTGGAGCGAGCTCTGCGGGCAAACGTCAGGCGTGAACGACCCTCTCGCGCCGACACTGGCACGGCATGCGAAGGCGAATGACTATCAAGAATCAGTGTATTCCGACTTGGCTCGTCACGCGAAAGAGGTGTTACGCGGAACGGGATTGGACCAGCCCAGCACCTGGGGCGCCGCAGAGACGGTCGAATTGATCGATCCCCATCATCCGCTCGATGAAATCGTTGCGACGTTGCTCTATCGTGTGTCACAGGCCCCGTACCGGAAGATTCTCGATGTCGTCCGAGACTGGTCTGAAAAAGAGAAACAGGCCACTATCGAAGTAGCCACGAGACAGCGTGGGCCTTACGATGACCTCATCAAGGAATTCCGCAGCGGCTATGCATTCAACTTTGACATTCTGATGGATATCGGTGCCTGGAGAGATATGCACCGGCACCGACGGTGCCAGCAGGTGCAACAAAACTTCACAACCGTTCACGGCTATGACGTGCCACCGCCGTTGGTCGACGCCGGGTTGGATACAGAGTATCGACAGGCCATGGATGCGGTGCGCAACGACATCGAATTGCTCAAGAAAAAGGACCAGGAAGCCTCGCTCTACGCCATTCCCTTTGGTTTCAAGGTTCGTTGCCTGTTCAAAATGGACTATGCCGAAGCGGAGTATATCGCCAAGCTCCGTTCCGGGGTCAAAGGCCACTGGTCCTACCGAACGGTTGCCTGGCAGATGAAGCAGCAGATATCCAAGAAGTTTCCCTTCCTTGGGGAAGGGATCCACGCGACACCTCCTGATGTCCAAGACGCGCTGACTCGATAGCATCCCCGTATCATTCATGAGCACCCATCAGCAACAGTGCGAAGCGGCCATCGTCGCCGGCATGTGGGATACCCTGTTCGCCGAGTCGATGGCCTGGAGCCGAGATCCCGACGGAGCGAAAGATCCACGTCCGCTGTTCGCCAGAAATGTCGTGTATCTCTTGCAGGGTCGGTTTGCCGATGCATGGAAAGCCTATGCGCTCTGTCTTGAGTCGCAGGAACATATCGCGGCGGTGGGGAGTTGGGTGAACGATCTGCTCGACCGGCACGCGGAGTGCGGTTACGTTCATTTGATCAAGGGCTTGTTTCTGGCACAATCTGGTCAATCGGAAGAGTCCATCAAACCGTACGCAGAAGCCGCGAAGCTGATCCCGCAGTCGGCCTATCCTCATTACTTTCTTGCGCAGATTCATGAACGGGCCGGTCATCCGGAAATGGCGATTAAGGCGTATCGCGAGGCTGTCCGGCTCGCGCCCGACTTTGCCCCGGCGCGGATGAATCTCGGCGTCGCCTATCAGGATCAAGGGCGGCTGGAAATGGCGATCAAGGAGTATCGTGAAGTCATTAAGCTTACCCCGAACGATTCGGCGGCTCACTCCAACCTCGCCTGCGCCCTTGGTGAACAGGGAAAGCTGGAACCGGCCGTGCAATCCTACAAGACGGCCTTGAAACTGAATCCACAGGATGCCGAAGTGCACTTTGCTCTTGGAGGATTGTACGAAACACGCGGGCGTCTGGACCTGGCGCAAAAGAGCTACCACGATGCGCTCAGTGCCGACCCGGACTTTGGCGCCGCCCATTCCGCGCTCGGTTGGATCGCATTGGGCAAACATCGACTGCAAGAAGCGGCGGACACGTTCAGCCGGGCGCTCAAGTGCAACGAAGAAGATGCACGGGCCTATCACGGGATCGCCGAAATCTACGCGATCCGAGGCAAGCGCCAGAGCGCGATGGAAAACTATTCCAAAGCATTAAAGTACTATCGCGATCCGGAAAAACGAAATCAGATCATGAATCAGCTCTTTCAGGAAGGCCAGGTGGGGGATTGAGATATGGACCAATCGAGTAGGTCCTTTGCTCGCGGAGCCTCCACGATGAAGCGGTGGTCGCTCGACGCGCAGGCAGGCTCCACCCGATTAGTCCCATA
>Ga0224495_10000474_pt1 | contig 32028 bp, 25 predicted proteins | sample SF_Jul11_sed_USG_FD_168128 | JGI IMG/M metagenome (GOLD analysis project Ga0224495, IMG submission 168128) | Sediment microbial communities from San Francisco Bay, California, United States - SF_Jul11_sed_USGS_4_1 | ecosystem: Environmental > Aquatic > Marine > Sediment | place: USA: California... | reverse complement strand
GGCCAGACGCTGTATCAAACGAAAAAGCAAACGCAGAGAGCTTGCTCGGTTTTATCATTACAAGCGACATAAGCTATTGGCTCCACTAAGGGTTAAAGAACGAAAATGAAATTGGACAGTAAAACTAGTACCCAGAGCAAATATCCACAGATTCTTTCTTTTTCAAATCCTGAGACTTGGAAGTTCGGGAATTCTCTAAATCACAAAAATCCTTTTGGTAAAAACGGGCAAAATATTTTATATGCGGATGGCGAAATGGCTTTCACTCAAAGCCCAAACAAAGGTATCAACAACGACAACATCTACACCTTCTGGTCCACTGAGGAAAATCCGACGGAGCAGGATATTCAGGGCGGCACGGCGCCAACCAGCCGCAGTCCGGAAAATGACGCGAAATGCAAAAACGATTCCTTTTTGGCAATATAAAAAATGGAAATTCCTCTTAAGGCCCGGAGGGCTTGGCATGTTCGTAGCCGGAGGTGTAAACCTCCGGAAGAAGAGGAAATTACAACTATCTTTTTTTCTGTGTGAACCTCGAAGAGGTGGCATGTTATATGTCGCCCCTGCCGGGGCTTGGTGTTGTTTGTTGATCAGGGTCCGGTGGTTCGCACCACCGGCTACGAATAGAACGGGCCTACCGGCCCTGAAATGAGTTTACGCTAAAAGAATGAATGGATGAATACTGCAATACAACAACTTTGTCTTTGAAAAAGGAGCAAAAACAATGTCGTATCACAGCCTTTACTACCACATCATCTTTTCAACGAAAAACAGAAATACCTATCTGGATGACGCCCAGCTTGAAGAAATGTACAAGTATATGTCAGGCGTTATCAAAAGTATGAAAGCAAAACTCTTTCTTGTAAACGGCCCATCAGATCATGTTCATATTGCCCTGTCAATGAGTCCGGATGTTTCAATTTCAGATTGCGCCCGGACAATCAAAGCCAATACGTCCCGATGGATTCATGAGCGTTTTGAGGGATTACGCGATTTTGCGTGGCAGGAAGGATACTCGGCATTCTCGGTTTCCAAATCCAACATCCAATCGGTCACAAAATATATTCAGAATCAAAGGGAGCATCACAAAACGATTTCTTTCGAAGAGGAGTTGAAAAGTTTTCTCAAAAAGCATCATATTGAGTATAATCCAAAATATTTTCCGGGATGATTATGTCGCCCCTATCGGGGCTTGGGATTTTTTTTGATCCTTTACCGGTGGTTGACACCACCGGCTACGAACAACCCAATCCTCCGGATTTGAGAGGAGGATGACTAAATAATTTTGTGGAGGTTGACACCTCCGGCTACAAAAATACCAACCTTCGGATTTAACAAAACAGAGAAACCTATGACTCAACGAAAAGCGATACAAACGGACAAAGCCCCGAAAGCCATCGGGCCGTATTCACAGGCGCTGCTGGCGGGCAGCACCCTCTACATCAGCGGCCAACTCGGCCTCGACCCGGCCACGGGAAAACTCGCCGAGGGCGGCACCGCGGCACAGGCACGCCAGGCACTGCAAAACATTATGTCCATCCTGATGGACCAGAATATGTCCATGCACAATGTCGTGCAGGTGCAGGTTTTTCTGACCGACATCGGCGACTTTGCCGCCGTCAACGAGGTGTACAAAACCTTCTTTGCCGAACCCTATCCGGCCCGCGCAGCGGTCCAGGTGGCGGCACTTCCGGCCGGGGCGAGCGTGGAAATCCTCGCAACCGCCATGAAGGACTGATTTTTTTCTGTAGAAAAGAACAAACGTGTCACCCCGGCCTCCGAGCCGGGGTCCAGGGCGTCAACGGCTGGATGCCGGATTCCCCCTTCGCTCTATGAGCTACGGCGGGACAGGCAAGTCCGGCATGACAAAGTGCATACTTTAATTCATAATACTACTTGCAACCCAGTTGCAGATACGGTATACTCACTCGATAAATGCAACCCGGTTGCAAAATTATGAACTAAAAACTACGAACTAAGAACTACATTATGGCAATACTGGAAAAACTTAAACTCATCGGTTTGGAACTGAAAAGCCATTCGCCGTTCACCCTGATTGGGGCCGTCACGGGCATTTTGTTCATGCTGGCCGGGCAAAAATGGTTTCAAGGACAGGCGGACACGCTCTTTTCGATATTTCATCCGCTGCATGTCGTGCTCAGTGCCATGGTCACCGCAGCCCTTTTCGAAATCCACCGGAAGGCGAAAAATTTCTTTGTGATCCTCATCATCGGCATTGTCGGCTCCATCGGCATCGCAACCCTGAGCGACAGTATCCTGCCGTTTTTCGGCGAAACGATTCTTGGGGCAGCGATTCCGAAACACGCTGACCTGCATGCCCACGGCAGTGAGCCGGAAGTCCTCCAAAACGTCCATGAACACACCGAAGGATGCGTTCATGATGACGAGCCGGTCCCTGAAACACATGAGCACAGCGAAGATTGCGGGCATCCGCTTTTGCACATCGGCTTTATCGAAGAATGGTACCTGGTATTTCCCGCCGCGATCATCGGGGTGCTGCTGGCTTATTTTCGCCCCAGAACTCACCTGCCGCACGCCAGCCATGTCCTGCTGAGTACCTGGGCGTCCTCGGCGCACATGCTGATGAATACCCATGCGGATATGACCGCGATGCTGCTATTGGGGATGTTCATCGTATTGTTCCTTGCGGTCTGGCTGCCCTGCTGTGTGAGCGATATTGTCTTCCCGCTGCTGTTTGCCGGTTCCGATGCCGAACACCAGCCCCATGCCTGCGTCTTTTGCCGCAAAAAGGACACGTCCGATGAAAAATAAAGCGATCGAACTACTAAATTCCGTTTCGCTTCGCCGCACCGGCCCGCGGTTGGCGATCCTTGAAGCTTTGCTGAATGCCGATGCCCCCCTGACACAGGATCAGATTGCAGATGCCATTGGTGATTCTGCACCCAATAAGACCACCATTTACCGCACCTTGACTCACCTGGTCGAAACGGGACTGGTCCACGAGGCCTTTCTGGAAAACCGGAGCCAACACTATGAACTGGCTCATCACTGCGGCAAACAGTGCTGTCATCCCCATTTTACATGCAGACAGTGCGAACAAACCCACTGCCTGACCGGGGTTTCAACGCCGCTGGTTGAGTTGCCAAAGGGGTTTTCGATACAGCGGCAGCAAATTCACATTGACGGAGTTTGCCCCGATTGCCGAACAAGAAACAAAACTAAAGAAATTGGGCAGATTTGACCGATTCAATAGGAATTATAGGAACTAAACTGATTCATCTTGGGAATATTTGCTGTTGCGTATCCAAAAATATCTAATCGTACTGATTATCCTTGTTGGCAGTTTTGCATTTATCGGATGCGGGGGGCCTGATCATTCTCCAAAAATCAGCGGCAGGCCATCTTATGCCATTACCGTTAATCAACTGGCCTCCCGTCTGGGACTGGTCGTCCAAAAAGCGGGCGACCCCTATTATGAATTGAAAAACGCGAATAATCGTGTGCTGCTGTTCACCTATGAAAACGGGCGGGTTTATGTCAACGGCACGGCGGTCTGTCCCATCGGCACCGTCACGAAAAGCGGCGGCGTAACGTATGTTTCGGAGCTTTTGGTGCCCCAGATTCGGGGGAGCCTTATTTCATCCTATACCCCACCCAAAGCTGTAACTCCCAGTTATCGAACCGCCTCCGGAACAGTAGTCATCGACCCCGGTCACGGCGGCAATGACCCGGGAGCAACCAGCTATTCGGGATATTATGAAAAAGGCGTCAATCTGAGTATTGCACGAAAAGTCGCATCTTATCTTGAGGCCCAAGGCATCCGGGTCATCAAGACCCGCAACCGCGACACCTTTATCGAATTGAACGAAAGAGCGGACATTGCCAACCGGGCCAACGCCGATCTGTTCGTCTCAATCCACTGTGATTCTCACCCCAAAAGCTCACAAAACGGGTACACAATTTATGTCGCCCGCTCCGCAAGCTGGGCCTCCAAAAAAACAGCCGCCGCCATCGAGCAATCCATGGGACAAACAGGGCTTGAGAGTATCGGAATACGAAACCAGGATTTCCGAGTTCTGGTCAGAACATCCTGTCCGGCGGTGTTGGTGGAATGCGGGTATCTGACCAATCCATATGAGGCGGGCCTTCTTTATGACAGCGATTTCCAGGATCGCGTTGCCCGCGCCATCGCCGACGGCATCGTCAACTCCCTCTAATTCCACTTGTATTTACGGGCAACTCTGCTAACGGCGATTCAATGGCCGAATCTTTGTCATTTTGCTTGATTTTGTTCCAGCCGGCTGGTTTAATAAAAGGTGTTTCTTGTCGTGAAGGATCTGTGTTGACTTTGTATAGTGATCCCGATTGAAAATGTCCGTTGGGTCGCGGCTATGTAGGGTCGTGGCCGTAAGTTACGGCTTTACCCGCGGGAATTTACTGCCCTGAAGGGTATTAATATCGAAATTGAAATAGAAAAATGGAATTATCCGTTTCTTTTGTTGTGCCGATTAGCCAGCCGCCAAGGCAAGGAAACCGTTTAAGGAGTCAATAAACGCAATCATGAATGATTTAATACAATCTCAAAACAGCGGAACGAATCATTGGTTCAAGAGTGTTCTTTTGGCCGGTATGCTGCTGTTCGCATTTTACGCCTCGACCCACATGGTTGCGGCGGGCGATACATGGGTCGCGATGGCATGCGGACGGCATTTTTCCAATCACGGGGTCGATACGGTCGAGCCGTTCAGTTTCAACTCGCACCATGCCGGGCCGACGGAAGAAGATATCCAAAAGTGGCCGGGGTGGGCACAGACACTGTGTAAGCCGTTTTCGCTGAAAACCATTCAGAAATGGCACCCGACCGGTTGGATCAACCAGAACTGGCTGACCCATCTGATCTTCTACAAACTGGCATCGTGGTTCGGCGAAGACGGCAGCTATAATTACAACACACTGGTATATTGGAAGTTCGGCATCTATTTTCTGGCCGTCATATGCGTTTATGCAACCGGTAAACTGCTGGGGGCGGGCGACTTTTTATCCGCCGCCGGAGCGTGTTTCGCGATGGTCATCGGCCGAACATTTTATGATATTCGACCGTCCGGATATTCAAATCTGCTCGTGCCGGTATTCATCCTCCTGCTGGCATTGGCGGTCTATAAAAACTACCGGTGGATATGGCTAATCGTACCGCTGATTGTTTTTTGGGCCAATGTCCACGGCGGGTATCTCTACGCGTTTATTATGCTGGTACCGTTCGTGGGAATTCATCTGCTGTTGCGCCTGCCGCGGCGGTGGTCCGTCTGCCTGGGATTCGTCGGATTGTGGCTGGTCATGTACCTGATGAGCTATAAATTCATCAGCAATACAAATTACCTGAAGATCCAGGAACTGCTCGGCAAACCGGATTCAGTTCCTGTCTTGTTCAAGGATAAAATATTAATCATCTGGGGAATCCTGGCTGTTATCTCAGTCATACTGACAGTCCAAAAGAGCGTCCAATCCCCGCTGTTTTACGCCTATCATATCGGCGTTGGCATCATTTATTTTCTCAGCTTGGCGCCCCGATTTTTCCTGGCCGAGATCCCCAGCCGATTATCGCCGCACTTCAAGGAAATTTACAGCCATTTCGTCTTCTCCTCACAGATAACGTTTCTGTTTGTTGCAATCATCGGCTGCCTGCTCATTCTTGCCCTGGCCCTTAAGAAAGAGCGGTTTGTTGCCCTTTCGGCCAAAGGGATTTATCATACTGTTGGTGCCAGCATCGTCTCATTTATCGCCATGATCGTTTTTAACCCGTTTCACCTGACCAATCTGACGCACACCTTTGAGATCAGCGTCAGCAAGCACGCCGAATCATGGCGGCAGGTCAATGAGTGGAAACCGGCATTTGACTGGATGGATAAAACAAGCACAAAGCCCAATCCAGTCGGCAGCGAGGAAGCGTTTGCAGTCCTGTGCGTTCTGACTGGCGTCGCAATGCTGTTCTGGCTAATTGGACATTTTCTCAAGCCACGGCCAACGACCAAGGGCAACCGAAAGAAACAGCGAGATCAAACGCCGGTTGATGGATTCCAATGGCCCAAAATCGACTTGGCCATACTCATTATATCATTGCTAAGTATGTATATGGCCATCCGGTCACGCCGTTTTATCGCCATTGCCGGTTCGGCAGCCGCGCCGGCGGTTTTCCTGATGCTGCTGCAAGGCTGGCAGATGTTCAGTGCACGGTTTTCATGGAAAACAGAAGGCCCGTTGCGTCCGATTTTCTGGCCACCAGCAGTCCTGAAGACTGTGCGTATCGGAACACTATTCGTCGTTCTGGGCCTCGGGACCTTCTGGGGCATGAAATATAACGCATTTATCTTGATCCCTGGCCGACGGATGCTCGTTACTACAGCGTCTTTATGCGAATGACAGCATCTCATCTGAAACCCTTCGAGGTGTGTGATTTTATCAATGATAACGACATCCGCGGGCGTGTCTTTAATTATTGGACCGAAGGCGGCGCGATCGCCTTTGGACAAAAACCGGATCCTGAAACCGGCCAAGTTCCCTTAAAGCTGTTCATGGACGGCCGTGCCCAAGCCGCTTATAACCATGAAACATTTCGCCTCTGGCAACTGATTCATTCCGGCGGCCCAGCGGTCCAGCAGGCACAGATTAAAGGAAAAAAAATTACCTCAGAAATCCTTAAAGATTCCGGCCAATGGATCGATACGCAGCTTAAAGAACGCGATGTCTGGGTCGTGCTGATGCCGCAAACACAATCGAATTCGACATTTATGAGAGCATTGAAACAACTCGATAATTGGAAAACGGCCTACATTGACGATACCCAGCACCTGCTTGTCGATACGGATACCCCGCAGGGCAAGGCCCTCATCGAACGTATCCTGGCAGATACCGCGGCGTTTCCGGATGCGTTTTCCAAACAGTTAACAACCGCGACGGTCATCATTGAAACCAAGGACAGCAATCGGTTTAAGGAACTGTACGATCTGGTCTCCGGTGCATTCGAGGAGCAACTCTCTCCGACCGCTGCATCCACATTGATTCGATTTTCGGGAATTCCAACCTTCCGTGAGAAGATCGCTGAGTTTTTCCAGCAGTATCTTGACGGCCTGCAAAAAAACAAAGAGGCCTACCGCAAAACAGACGGTTTTGGACTGCGGCTGAAGAGCGCAATCATTGCAGCGCGTTTTCTGGCCAGAGTTCGTCCCGATGCAGGGGAATACATGGATCAAGCCAAACAGTTTCAAAGTGAATTGGAGCAGATCAGTGCCGAGGGGATATGGTAAGACATGGAAGAACGCACCGATCCAGCCCAACCCTTTAAAATCAACTCGTTGAGTGTGTTTTTTCCCTGCTACAACGAAAAGGACTCTGTTCGTTCACTCACGGAAAAAGCCCTTTCGGTGATCGCCGGAATCTGTGCTGACTACGAAATCATTCTGGTCAATGACGGCAGTTCCGACGGCACTGCCGAGATGGCGGACCAATTGGCAAAAGACTATCCAGCAGTGCGTGTGATTCATCACACACAGAACAAAGGGTACGGCGCCGCTCTGCAGAGCGGGTTTCGGGCCGCGACAAAAGAATATGTTTTTTATACCGATGGCGACGGGCAATTCGACATTGCTGAGCTGCCGAATTTGTTGCCGCTCATTAAAGAGTCTGATATTGTCAGCGCATACCGTATCCGCAGGCAGGATAACATGGTCCGAAAGATAAACGCCTTTTGCTGGACAAAACTGGTTTGTTTTCTTTTTAACCTAAAGCTGAAAGATATCGACTGTGCCTTTAAGCTTTATAAACGCGACATCTTCGACCATATCGAAATGCACAGTACCGGTGCCCTGATCGATACGGAAATTCTGGCCCGCGCCCAGCGAAAAGGATATACGATTGCCCAAACCGGCGTCCATCACTATCCGCGTCTGGCCGGACAGCAAACGGGGGCAAATATCAAAGTGATTCTGCGGGCATTCAAAGAACTTCTTAAACTGCGAAAAGAAATCTTAACATCCTCATGAGAGTTTATCGCACACAACAATATATTCGTCCGGACCTGCAGGCCCACATCTATTCCCGGGAGCTGCTGAGCAATGTCCGCAAACTGAAAGGGCTTTGCCCCAAACAAACAAAATTCTGTGCCGTCGTCAAGGCCAACGCTTACGGACACGGCATCACCGAGATTGTCAATATTCTGGTGCGCGACGGTGTTGACGCATTTGCGGTGGCCACCTTTTATGAGGCCCTGCATATTTCCACCATGGTTCAGGGGCAAATGATTTTTATTCTGGAACCGCTGAATCCTTCACAGTCCGTTCAGGAAATCCAGGCCTGCGCCCAAAAAGGGTTCCACTGCGTGCTGGCCTCTCTGGATTCACTCAAATATGTCCGCGAATCCCTCCAAAGCACATCCGGCGTGTTGAAGGTCCACCTGAATATCGAAACGGGGATGGGGCGGTGCGGCATTGAGCCCGAACTGGCTCAACAACTGCTCGAACAGATCGACGCATGTCCCAATCTTGAACTGGCGGGTGTCTATACCCATTTTGCCACCGCAGACGAAGAGGACCTGTCCTATGCATACGAACAGCAGGATAACTTTGAACGCTTTCTAAACGAACACCGGCTTAAAGACCGCCGCATCCTGATCCACGCCGCCAACAGTGCCGCAACCATTAAAATGCCCCGGGCCCACTATGATATGGTTCGCTGCGGGATCTCCATGTACGGTTATTATTCACGCCGAATGCAGAATCCTCCAATCGAACTGACCCCAGTAATGAAATTGATGGCCCCAATTACGCAAATAAAATCCATCCCCGCAGGTCACACGGTAAGTTATGGTCAATCCTTTACCACGCAGCGAGGCACCATCGCCGCGATCGTGCCTTTGGGATACGCTGATGGTTATCGCCGCTGTTTTTCCAATACGGCTAAAATGAAAATCGGAAATCAATTTGTCCCCGTCATTGGCAGAGTCTGCATGGATCAGGTCATTCTGGACGTAACCGACATTCCGAATGTACAATTAGGTCAAATGGCGATCGTCCTGGATAATGATCATGATTCGCCCTGCTCGGCATACGCGCTTGCGGATATGGCCGACACGATTTGCTATGAAATCCTGACATTGGTCCATGCACATGTCAATCGAATCGTTCATTGACGTGAGGGGGCAAAAACATTATAATAACTCTGAAGAATATTCATGAATGACAAATCCGTCAATTTGTTTATCTACGGTTCCCTTCGTGACCCCTCTATTTTTGAGTCCGTCTGCGGATACAGTTTTTCCCTGAAACCGTCAGGTTCAAAACCCGAGAACGTACTGTATGCGGAATTAGCAATGCTGTCCGGCCACCGCCGGGTCAGCCCGGATAATGTGTATTTTTATGCCATTCCCGATTCGACCGCAAAAGTAGAAGGGTTTGTTGTCTATGATGTGCCGCCGTCAGCCATGCAGGTCATTGACAAATATGAAGGCAGGCTCTACGACCGTGAAACCGTCAACGTCCATACCGCCAATGGAATCACACAGGCCCAGGCCTATCTGGCCAGCCCTAAATCGATGCGGCAGCGATTCGGGGACCGTTTTCATGTGAATCTGATCCACGAATTATGGTTACGCAAGCGTATCGAAAAATTCTTTCATCGGCATACTCGCCCCGGCGAAGTATCCATGGATGCGGATATTGAGCGCCGTGCCCGCCGCGAACTGCTTGGAACAACGGAACGGGATCTGGTTATCAGCCACCTGGGACATGACGCCGTCAGCGACTATTTTTTAGAACACGAACTGAACCGCCCCTGTCCGTCTTTTAAGCATCTCCACGGAAACCAACAAGCAGAACCGTATTTTGAAAACTATCTGGCCCTGCTGATCAAGCAGTCACTGCTAAATCACTTCGAGTCGATGATCTATGGCCGCTTTCGCTTTGAACTGGATCGTTTTTGCCCGAATCAACGCTATTACACGCGTCATTTGAGCTTACTGATTGCGCTTCGAATCATTAACTCCAATCATTCCTCGGTCGACCTGATTTTACAACGGGGACTGGAAACCATGCCCGCCGGCTCATCATTTGACCTGATTGATTATGTCAAATATGCCGTCGCGGCCGCCGAAAATGCATTCGACCCGCGTGTGGTCCAGGCCAACCTCCAGATTATCCGTAACAACTTTCAGCCCGGCCTGGTCCCCTTGGGCACTGAAGTGGAATTGAGCAATGTGGGGCATCGAGCCATCCACAATTCAACTGCCAATCAAGATCCGCTCTTTGACGGTTTTCGTTATTTCGGGGATTTTGCCCTGGACATCCTTGGGTGGAAGCTGGGAAGCTATATCGATGATCATTCCGTCACCAATGCTAAAAACTGCCGCGGATTTCTCGAACTGGCGCCCGGACGGCTAAACACGTTGGGCGAAATCTCAAAGCCCTCCACAGCCGACCCATGGGTCCTCAATCAGATCATCCGCGAAATCACATCATTTTTTCCGATCAATCCACACAGTCTCCATTTATCCTTCCAGCTTCGACGAAGTCAAATTGGCAGACAAAATGTGCTGCCGTTGAGCTTTGTCAAATGCCTCTTTGTTCTGGGCGGAGGCACCGAAACCACCCGCTCGGGAAAATTGTGGATTTCACGATTGTTTAATGATGAAATTGAACGGAGTAAGTACGGTGAAGAACTGGTATTCGCCAGAACCAGTAAACGCAAACCGCATTTGTCCAGCGATTTATACGAAAACAAGGACACCAAAAAACCCGTATTTATTCACCAATATAAATTTATCCGTCTTGAAAAACGGGCGAATTATGAACCGCTGATCATGGCATTGAAAGGACTTCAAATCGCGATGAATCCGGCGGATTATCTAACAACCGATCAACTTGCCGCCAGCCGGCGACTTCGTAATGAATACGAAGAACTCAAGGAATGGGCCGCTAACCCGACACCCATCGCGCGGACCACCAAGGGACGTTTTCTCGACGCAATCTACGATGGCCTGATGCACGAGGCCCATAACAGACCTTATCACAAACGGCACTATATCGATTGGGCACTGGGGGCCGTTGACCTGCAGATCCGCCTGTTTAATCAGCGCATTGAAAAAGGCGAACCTCAGCGGCCGCCTTTCCCGATTCAAAAACCCATTTGAATCCCTACAGCATCGTCTCAACCACCGAAACGAGTTCTTTAACATGACTGGCAGAAACAGCCAGTTCAGATAACTCCTTTTCATTCAAGTTCAATTCGATGATTTTTTCCACGCCGTTGGCGCCGAGCATAACGGGGACACCCACAAAGGCCCCGCCAACGTTGTACTGGCCATCGCAATACGCACAGCAGCTCATGATGGTTTTGCTGTCATGGAGAATCGATTCGGCCATTTTAACCGCCCCGGCCGCAGGTGCGTAATAGGCGCTGGTCCCCTTGAGGTTGACGATCTCGATACCGCCCTTGCGTGCCCGCTCAACGTGCATATCGATCCTGTTCTGCGGCATCAGTTCGCCCAGCGGAATTCCCGCCACCGACGTAAACCGCGGCAGCGGCACCATATCATCGCCGTGGCCGCCCATCAGCACGCCCCGAATATCGGCAATATCGACACCCAGATCCTCGGCAATAAAACAGGCAAACCGTGCCGAATCCAAGGCCCCGGCCATGCCCATGACACGGTTTTTCTCAAACCCGCTGATCTTTGCGGCGACATACGTCATCACATCCAGGGGATTGCAGACAACGATAATAAAACTGTTCGGCGAGGTGCGAACGATCTGTTCGGTAACGGATTTGACAATCCCGGCATTTTTAGCCAGAAGGTCATCCCGGCTCATGCCCGGCTTGCGCGGCATGCCGCTGGTGATAATCACGATGTCGCTGTCGGCGGCCGCATCCCAGTTCGTCGTCCCAACCACGTTCCCTGCTGAAGCGTTAACCCCTTTAAGCTGAGCCATATCCAGGGCCTTACCCTCAGGCAGTCCTTTGACAATGTCGATCAGGACGACATCACCCAGGCCCTTCGAAGCGGCTATTTGAGCCGCAGTTGCACCTACATTCCCTGCCCCGACAACGGTAATCTTTGCTCTGCTCACATTTTTCTCCTGTGGTAAATGTTCTATTACTATTTCAAATTCTGCATTTGTATACCCTTCAGGGTAGTAAATCCCCGCGAGTAAGCTCGTAACTTACGGCCACAGGCGATCCCGGATCAAGTCCGGGATAAACTCCGCCGCGCAGAAACGGGAAATCTCAATCGCGATCAGTATATAATTTGGATTAGGCGGATTCAACTCATAAGTGCAACTGAGTCGCCAAAATTGTTGTGAGCTGGTATACTCTCTCACTGGATTTTGGTTACCTCAGCCAAAAGGGACAGGAAACACCTTTTGCCCTTAAACATCTTGCAAAAGAGCAATGGCGGCAGTAATTAATTCATAAATTTGCAGCTGAGCGTTGCAGTCAAGAATCCAGTCGTTTGCATCCGGACTTTCGGCATTAATACATCCGTTGGTTTTATGCAAAACATCATGTTGGAGCTTATCAATAGCCGCTCTGTAGTTTTGTTCATTAATAAGTTCAAGAACAGCGTTGATTTTGTTAGTAAGCGATTTCTTCAAGTTTTTGTTTTTGAAGTTGCTATCACCGAAAGCATTGATTGTCTGTATCGTTTCTTCTAAAATGTCTTCGGATTCTTCTATGGGATCATAAGAATTTAGAAGAACAAAAACTTTATTGCCTCTGGTGAGGGCCAAATCCGGTCTGTCATTTTTGTCAAAATCTCCGGTTATAATTGAATAGGTAGCGCCAATTGTATAGGCAGCTCCCGGCGTAAAAGTGCCATCATTATTTCCTTTCCATATAGAGAGTGTATGGCCGGATCCAAGGATATTCGTACTTAAAACAAGGTCGAGGTCACTGTCTTTATCAAAATCTTCGGTTGCAATTGAATAGGCAAATACCGGATAGTTGACCGGATCCGAGAAAGTACCATCGCCGTTTCCCAGTAGCACAGAAAGGTCTCCATTACCTCCTATGCGGGGGTATGAGCCAATCAGGATAATGTCAATGGTGTTATCGTTATCGAAATCTCCTACGACCATACCGCATGGTGTATAGATATTTCGATTAGTTTCATTGCCTACCGGAAAATAACATGGTTCCTGAAAAGAACCACCTTCACTTCGCAAAAGGATTGCAACCTCACCGGGATAACCGCAAGCCACAACAAGGTCAAGGTATGTATCACCGTTTAAATCAGCTGTTTTTACAACCGACGGTGCATTTATGGTATGAAAAGGTGTAAAGTTAAAATTGCTGTTTCCGTCGTTTAAACCAATATATAAACCATTGTGATACGCTGATACAGCCAGGTCGGAATCTCCATCATTATCGAAATCACCACTTGTAATGCCGTGTATTTCATCACTAAAAGGTATGACATCGCCAGCACCGAACCCTCCGGCACCGTTTCCCATAAGCAATGTAATATGACCATCATTGCCATAATCGTAACCTACAATTGCCACATCTAAACTATTACCACCGTTAAAGTAGCCGCTTGTTAAATACCTGGGAAGTAAAGCGTCAAACGAATATATCTGTGCATCGCTGAATGCTCCGTCTCCGCTGCCCAGCAGAACAGAAATAGTATCGGAATTACTTAAATTGACTGCTATTAAATCCAGGTTATCATCATTGTTGACATTTACTGTGATTATTTGACTCGGATTATTGCCTACTGTGTATTCCACAGGCGGATCAAAAGAGATATCAGCACTTACCAGCTTAACCAAAAAAACAAGCATTAGCATAGCCATCTCAGATTGTTTTAATAATATTTTCATCTTAAAATCCCCTTTCTTCTCAGGTAATAAGTTCCACAGTTTATCTATCGTTGTTTCTTTCCTTGCACTTTAGGAAATCCTATACACTGTGGGGAGAACTTTTATCGGGCCCTAATCTCCTTAAATCACGACAAATTTTATCTGTCATCCTCCAAATACACAGTTTAAAAAACACGATTAACTCCTAACATTGTCGATAATTTTACAAAATTCACTACCACAGGGTCAAGAAAAATCCATTCCATGCCCAGTTCTCCTCAAAATTCCGTATAGATACGGTTTCTTCTGCTTCCTATCACTTCCATTTGTTACTTTTTCGTAGACCCTGACTGCTCTGGCGTTCGAAACATCAGTTTTTTCAGTGAGAGTTGACATTAGTCATGTCCAATCGGTATTCATTTCAAGCGTTTGATTCTTTCAAGGATTTCATAAAACAGCGACCTCGACACCAGCACCTCAATTTCGAGCAAATCAATATTGAATCGCCATAGCCGGAAAAGGCGGAGAGTGCTTCCGAAAAATTGACTCGGGAAATCGGCTGACATCGTCCGGAAAAATGAGACATAAACTGTCCCTAATTAAATTTTGAGTTTCAGACGTAATTTCCTTGAAATCCATGGGTCCAATCGTTATCGTTTTATCCCTGTTTCTTCGGCGGCGTAGCCAAGCGGACTAAGGCGACGGTTTGCAAAACCGTTATTCCGTGGGTTCGAATCCCACCGCCGCCTTGAATAAAATTTTGGCACTTTTTTTGCCGTCTCCCCGAAAGTCCGATAACTCCCATTTTTTCCTGTCAAAATCGGCTTTTTTCGTCGTGCCTTTTACCCCAACAAAACGGTTTTATCCCTTTGCTTGACTTGACTTCAAAAAATCTATATAATAGCGAAATAAGATTGCATTTTCCGGGGGAGCAGGTATATTAAATACTGGTCATTTGGCAAAACATCTGACAGAGAAAACGAACGCCCCCAGAGGCCGGAAGTTTGACAAGAAAAATGTTCAACGAAAGAATGGAATCACAGGAGGCCAAAATGCTTAGAACTAACAGTACAAACAAATCGTTAGGGACAATGTTTATTGCCGCTCTGGTTATGGCAAGCAGTATCTCTGTCGTCGTCACGGCAGCCAAACTGCCTGCTTCTAAAACGGAAGAGCAGCAAGCCCTCGAAGCCAAAGAGGCCCAGGAACAGGCGGTCATCACAGACGAATCTGTTCCCGTTCCGGAGAAGGTAGCCGTTGAGAATCTGCCCGAGGATACAACGCCCCGCTACACGATTAGCCAAATCGCATTCAGTGGGAATACCTTGTTTACCGATGAGCAGCTTTTGGCAAAGATGCCTGATATCTTTAACACGGCTAAAGACGGTTCCATCGAATCGGCCAATCTGTTTGATCTGCGCGGCATTAAAGCAATCGCGGCGGTGCCCGGGACAGAACAATCGGTTTCGGCACGAAGCATCGACGGATTTCTTCGATATCTTCTTTCGCTTTACCAGAACAAACATTATGCAGGAATATATATTTATATGCCCGGTCAGGCACTTGAGACGGGTGGAGCTCTGGAACAGGGCACCCTGCCCATTCGCGTTCTTGAAGCGGCCGTGTCGAATGTCTCTTCGGCTTATTACGATCCCAATAATCAGTCGGTTGAGGATGGCTATTTAGATCCTAACGCCCTTCTTGGCTGGTCCCCTGTTAAAGAGGGCCGGGTGATGAACCGCAAGAAGCTGGATGACTATATCAATTTGCTGAACCTGAATCCAGACCGGTATGTGTCTGCGGTTGTTTCAAAAGGCACCGAACCCGACACGCTGGCCGTCAAATATAATGTGTACGAGGCGAATCCCTGGCATTATTTCATCCAGGTCGATAATTCCGGCACGAAAGATATACAATGGCGGCCCCGATTTGGCCTGATCAACACGAACCTGCTGGGTTTTGATGATAAGTTTACCGCAATTTACCAGACCACGCCCGATTCGACATGGGATGACGCATACGCCGTTTATGGCGCCTATGACTTCCCCATCGCCGGGCCCAAACTGCGGCTGAATTTGTTTGCCGGTTATAATGAATTCGACATCACCGATCCTGACATTAATTTCCTGGGATCCGGTAAATTTGCGGGCGGTACCCTGCGGTATAACGCCGTGCAGTTGGATGACTGGTTTTTCGATGTAACAGGTACGATTCAATATGAAGAAAGTAAGTCATCTCCCGATTTACCTTTCCCCGACTTCGATTCGAATATCCACATGGCTCTCTGGGGTGTGGGTGCGGACTTATATAAAACAACTGACATGACGGATACGTTCCTGGGTTTCAGTATGCTCAGTCCCTTTAACAGCTCTGACCAGGCGGAAATGACTTTAGCTCGAGGATCGGGAACTGTTGATGACCGTTTCCACGTTTATTATTTTAACGCACGGCACAGCCGCTATCTGGACGTCGATAAAATCCAGCGTGCGTCCGCCAGTTTCCGGTTTATTACCTCGGACGACCGCCTGGTACCTTCGAAGATGACCTCGTTCGGCGGGATGTACACAATTCGTGGATACGACGAGTCCGAAATCGTTGCCGACGGCGGACTGATTGGTTCTTTGCAGTATGAATATGACCTTGTCAGAAAAGGTCAAATTGAACTCTTTGGACAGGAAGTGGACGAAAAAGAGCGTAAACCGTTCCTGAAAAAACTGGCTCCGCTGGCTTTTCTGGATTACGGGATGGCTCGCATCAAAGATGCGACGGCTACTGAAGATACCGATGAGGAACTTTGTTCGGTGGGCGGCGGGATTATTACCGAACTGGGAGACAACTTTACAGGTACAGTCTATTATGGGTATCCTTTGATCCCAACTGACGATACACGTTCCGGCAAGGGCCGGGTACATGCGGGGTTTTTACTAAGGTGGTAGAAACCGGATAAGAAAAAACTAAAATTTAATATTCGAGGGATAAAAAATGAAAACTCTTGCACACAATCCGTTCGTACGTATTGCGCACAAATCGCTTGCATGCATCCTTGCATTCTGCATTGTAAACATGCCCGTCTGGGCACTTGAAATGGGTGATACGACCATAACTCAGTCTGCCGGTTCAGCAGGTCTCACTGGCTCAGGTAATACCGTTTCGGTTGACTTGATCAGTAATCATGCTGTTTTAGACTGGACAAAGATGGATATTGGTGCCGGAAAAGCGATCGATACGCTTGCAGTTGCAGGTGCCGGCAGTTATTTGCTGAACCGTGTTAATGGCTCCGAACAGGCAGTTTTCAACGGCGTCTTAGATGCCTTAGGAAAGAATATATTCATCGTTAGTCCCAACGGCGTTATTGTGGGTCCCAATGCATCGATTACCGCATCCGCTTTCACCGCAGCGGGCCTGAACATCACCAATGACGATTTTACCAACGGTATCTATAAATTCGTGCCGTTTGAAGGAGGCATTGTGGGTGATGTAACGAATTATGCGACTATCGAGAATGTAACCGACCAAGTGGCGTTTCTGGGCAAAACCGTTCTAAATGACGGCACTGTTTCGCTTCCTTCAGGTGGCGTTGTGGTCATGGCGGCCGGTGACAGCATCTATCTTGGCGACCCGGGCGGCAAAATTATCGTTGAAATGACCGGAATCGACGAGGGAAGCGTTACCAACACTGGTGAAATTGAAGTGCCAGAAGGAAAGATTATCTTGGCCGCAGGTGACATTTACTCCATTCCGCTGCAGGTTGAGTCCGGCACGGGGCGGGTTGGTCAGTTTGGAACAGCATCTGTCGACGGCATCGAAGGCGATGGCGGCCAAATTACTTTAACCGCCGCGGATGTTGTTGTTCTCGGCGAAAACAGTATAACCTCTGCTAATGCCGGAGACAATGGGGATGGTGGTGACATTATCGTTTACTCACCTGACTCTGCTCTGTTCCGTAAAGGCGCTTTGGTCGAGGCCAAAGGCGGCATTGAATCCGGCAATGGCGGTTTCTTTGAACTTTCCGGTAAACAATACGTCGAAACCATGGGCAGCATCGACCTGACGGGCACACAAAACGGGACATTTCTCATTGATCCGCTTGATCTCTGGATTGTGGATGATGTTACCATTGATGTAACAGAAGATCCCGCGGAAACATGGAAACCGACTAATGACGCGTCCGTTTCCCAGTTAGATGTCGATGATTTGGAAACTTACTTGGATAATTCTAATGTCACCTTGTCCACTCTTGGTACTCCGCCTGCAGATGGACAGAATGGCGACATCATTTTTGATTACGACAGAGAGCTTCACAGTGGAGCCAGCGAAACATCGAACAATTCACTGATCGTTGAAGCTGATCACAACATCGAATTCAAGGCTGGCAGCAGTATTAATTTTGAAGGGGATGGCAGTGTTGAACTCTATGCCAGCACTCATGGGGATTCACCCGACTATGATGGCGCCGTTATAGCACCCAAAACCGGCAAGTCTCCCTACAATATAAAGACTGCCAAAGGCGACATTATTATCGAAGCCGGCAGCGGTGGAATCGACATGGGCGCCTTGCAGATCGGTTTCGAAAATGCTGTTGGTGACGAGGCCCATCTCAGACTCTTGACAATTAATGGCAACGAGGTAACCATTGATTACGGAGACGAAAACCCGGACCTGACACCTGACGATTTCGATATAACTGTTCAGCACCTCAACGCTGAGGGCAGACGATATAGTTCTGTTTATGTTAAATCCGCGGGTGATTTAACCATAAACGGCGAGTCAAGTCTGGGAGGAGCTGTTCATGCAAAAACAAATACGACTTCTACTCCTGACAATGAACCTGCCAAGTCCTTTGCCTGCCTGATTGCTGACGGCGATGTCTATATTGACGGCAAGGTCTTTTCCGAAGCTGAAAGCGCTGGCCAGACCGACGCTGCTGTTTGGATCGGTGCCGGTACAAATAATCAGTATGAACCGGGCGATCCTCGTTATTACGAAGGGACCGTTACGGTCTTCGGCGCTAGTAAGATCATTCAGGCTGATGCCAAAACCTCAGCCGATCCCGAGGTAGCAAAAGCAGATGCTACGATCAGGATTTACGGTTCTGAGATTAACCTGGACGGGAGCGTAGAGTCTCTTGCTAAGGATATTAAATACACGAAGAATGATCCCGTATCTGCCGATTCAGGTTACACGCATGAGAATGCTGAATACGAAATCGACCCGGAAGAACCACTTTCAGATGGTTCAAGTCCGATGTACGATAAGTTAATCAAGGGCACTCGCACACTGCTCGATATCGATATTACCCGAGACGGCAGTTGCCTGAATTGTGCCAATGAAATACAAGTTATCTTTGCTTTGCTGCCTGATGCGGACACAATTAACTGGCGCACCGGTTATACAATCGACAGTATCAATTTCAACCCGGATTCCCTTTTGGTGCTGGACAATGATACACTCCCGGATAATGTCACCATAACTTCTATCACAATAATACCTGATGGAAGTGCCAAGGGTACGGTAACAGTTGTTGGCGATACACTCGTGTATATTCCGCCGTCTTATGATAATGACACCGTATTCTACTGGGACGGCTCAAGCCAGTATGCTACTTTCACTGATACGTTTTACTACCAGGTGGAAATCACCACGGAAGACGGCAGTACTTATCTCTCGCCGGAATCTGCACTCGTGACAATTACCGTTCAAAACCAGGTGCCAATCCTGGCTCCTGACAGCGATACAATCCATATGAACACGAGTGCCGACTTCGATCTGTCCAGCTTAGTAACCGATCCGGACGGCACACCTGGAGAATTGTTAGATCCTGACAATTTCGTTGGTACCTACGGTGATTTGACATACGGTATCGTTGAAGGGCAGACCCCGGTCAGCGGCGGTTCGATCCTGACGGATACAAATCCCGGCGGTCTTCCGGATCCTCTGGAAATCTCCGGTGATACCATCACCTACACTCCATATGATGGCTATGTCACTCCGGGCGGCGAATCGACCACGTTCGGCTACAGCGTCACAGATAGCAGTATTGTCGATGATCAAGCTGTTGTTGTTAAGCAAACCGAAAACCTCGATGTAACAGTTACCAACACGTTGCCGAGTGGCGCAGTTATATTGGACGATGCACATATGGATGCTGTCGATGAAGAACTAAGTGTTGACAGCGGCAGTTTCACAGATGCTGAAGACGATTTCATCATTGCCGGAATCACCAAGGCCGATGACGACGACAACAAAACATTCGGCGGTACTCTGGTGTATAACGGTACCAATGATCCTTACAATGATGATGTTGACGGTACGTATGATTACACCGCCGATGGAGCATTACCCGGTTACACCGGTGAAGATGATTTTGACGCCCAACTCTGGGACGGACAGCGTACCTATTACACAGATGGCAGCAGTGAAGCAGTTTATGGTTCCGGTACGATTGACCTCGAGGTGACAAATGAAGTGCCAACTGGCGCCGTCGTCCTCGAAGATGCCCCGATGAATGCTGTTGACGAAGAACTGGCTGTTGACAGCGGCACTTTCACTGATAGCGACGGGGATGATTTTGCGATTACTGATATCACCCCTGCTACCGATGATGAAAACAAGGCCTTTGGCGAAACACTGGACTACAATGGTACTAAAGATCCTTATGCTGCTGGGGATACATATAACTACAGCGCCGACACAGATATTCCAGGTTATGTTGGCGAAGATGACTTTGACGTACAACTCTGGGATGGACAAATTGATTATACGTTCAAACAGGTTGATGGTGTTTGGGTTGTTGACACGGCAACCAATGTCTATGGTTCCGGTACGATTGACCTTGAACTGACCAATGAACTGCCGGAAGGCGATGCATGGTTCGGTCAGGTTCATATGGATTCTCAGGATGTTGGTCCCCAGGACCTTGAAGTTGATTTTGGGGCCGGCGTTAATGTCAGCAGTGACACATATACCGGTTCTGTGATTGGCAGCGACAACTATGGCGGAACGCTTGTGTATGACGGCGACACCTGGACCTACAGCACAGACCCAACGCTGCCGGGTTATGTTGGTGATGACAATGACGACTACGGCCAGGGTGGATATGTTGCTGATGACCTGTTTACCGTGAATCTGTCCAGCGACCTGGGTCAACAATATGACTACTGGTTCGACGAAGAACCGGCTCCGGATGGCTATGAGTTTTATGCACCGTCGGAGATATACAGAAAGGCCGTCTCTGCTCAAGGTACCGTTTCTGTAGACATTACCAATGCCCCGCCGACGATTGATGGTACTGTAACCATCGAACATATGAATGAAAATATCGAAAACAAGGTCTTTGCGACCGATCATTTGGATGGCAATCCCATCAATGAGCTTGATCCACTAAGTATCAGCGATACCACTAGTCCAGGTTTTGGGGATTTAACCCTGATCGATAACGGCGACGGCACTTACTCTTACACCTATGAGCCAATAGAAGGTTTTGTTGGTAATGACAGCTTTGAGATTACAGTATACGACGGTCAGCGTGATTATGTATTTGTTGATGGAGAAATCCAGAGTAATTCTCTTGTTCCCGTTCAAGGTACGGTCAAGATGGAAATTACCAATATCATCCCGTATGCGGCAGGCGACCTTGGGGAAGTTACCCCGGGCGATTCTACCCGGCAAAACGATGTGACATCACCGGTCTTTGTTACAGACCCATTGGATGCTCCGCAACAGGATATCCTCGATAACTTGTCTATTGTTCCGGGCATTTATACCCTTCCAAGCGGCAGCAAGCTTGAGTTTAAGTTCAACGGCACTGAATGGGTCTGGATTTATACACCTGCTCCGGGTGCTCCTGAAAATGAAACATTTACAATTAATGTTTGGGATGGGCAATATGACTATACCAATATCGAAGTACGCACAAAGGTCTACGGGGAAGGAACTGTCCAGGTATCCTACACCTCGACTCCTCCGACCATTCCCGCGGCTCCGCTGCCGCTGCTGGAAATCCCGGAACTGAAAGGGTGCCCGGCTGTGATGGAAGCGGCTGCACTTGAACTGGCTGTCAACTCCGATGAACTGCAACTGCTGATCGCCAACTCCATGGCCACCAACCCGAACCTGCAGCCGTGTGATGCCTGTGAAAACCTGCTGACAGCTGCTGCGGCTCTGAAGGGTATCAATCCGGAAATGATGGCTGCGATGAACGCGATATTCAATCAATTGGCTCCTCCGGATGCGCCGTTCACTCCGGAAGTGTCGGCATCAATCCAAACAGCCTTTGCAAGCTTCAGAGAGATGGAACCGCAACTGGCTTTGATGTCTGCTGAAGAGTATGAGCAGTATCAGCAATACGCCATGACCGATGAAGTCATTGAGGCGTTCGTCAGCTATGTTGCTGTTCTGGACAATGATCTGAAGCTTCCGGTAGGCGATACGATGGCCCTTGTGATGGACAAGTATTTTGGACCGATTGAAACAAGCGAAAACCCGAATATCGGAGCTTATATTCTTGGGTTGATCCAAGCGGCTCAAACTGCCGCCGAACCCATCGTTGCATCAGCAGATTAACACTCAAATACAGTGATACACCAAACCGCCGAGGGCATTGAACCTCGGCGGTTTTTTTATGTCGTTTTAACCTCTGGAAAAACGCTTGGACAGCGTTACCACAAATAAAGCCATCAGGCACGCCCCCGCCAGCGACTCCAGCATGGTGACCACACGCGTCAGGATGTCCGCGGCCGGATAAATATCCCCGAAACCCAGCGTTGTAAATGTCACCGTACTGTAATAAAGCCCTTCTAAAAACGCTAAATGATCAGACTGTTGGGGCCTTTCCAAACCGTATTGAAATGCAAAAGACGCAGCATCGGAGTGATAAAAAAGGGCACATAAAATGATGATGACAGCGCCTGCCCCCAAGACGCGTATGGGGCGTTCGCCATAACCAAACAACAGCCGGCCTAAAACAAATTCCGGCAATAACCGAAGCCCCATCAGGAGCCCCCGTGCCGCTTTTTTCACTGCGGACAGCTTCTCATAGCCGCAGCCCCGAAATCGCTGCCAGAAATACGCACAGCGCTCAGCGTAAAAACATTCTCCCGCTTGTTGGTAATGGCCCGCTTCCTGACAAACCTGTTTGATAAATCGCCAGAAACTGGCGTCATCACCAAAACGATTGCGTGCAAATGTGATATTATCATAGATCGGGACCGATTTATGACGGGAATAAACCCCTGCGAAATCACAGCTGTTTTCAAACTTGACATCGGAAAAATTAACCCCCTTTCCGAAGCAGGTATTCGTAAACCGCGTATCGCCTCGGAACCGGGCTCCATTAAAGAGTCCGTATCCTTCAAAGGTGGCCGTCCGGAACATGGCCAGTCCGTAAAAAACGGCATTTCGAAACGTACAGACCCGATGGAATGTGCACCCGTCAAAACCGGCCAGTTTCTTGAATTGGGCACAGCTGAACCGTGTTTGGCCGACAAACTCCGACGAATTGAAGAGGACATCTTCCTCAAAAATCACGTTTAAGCTTTCCGGTTTCTCCCATGAGCCGGAAAAAACAACATCGTTCTCAAATGTGCAGGCATTGAAGTGGACCGGCTGGGACAAGACAAGCGTTTTTGAGGTTTCGCTTATAATTACCTTCAGTTTTTCAGCCTTGAGGGGATTTTCATTTGAAAACAAAAGATTCAAATCAAATGCTCCCGCGATATGGCAACGATCAAGATGAACGGCGGCCCCGTCAGCGAGTGCCTGAAGAAGATGTTCTGCGGAAATTGTCGTATTGGACTGCTTCAGTTCCACGGTCTGCTCCTGTCAATGATTAATCGGGTTGGCTATGTAAAACAGTCAGAATCTCCTGCTTCCTGGGCAATGCCTCATGCAGTCCGAAACGGCTTCGCATGAGTGACTCGGCGGCAATTGCGAATTGAACCGCTCGATCGGGCGGATCTCCCGTGCCAAAACAAGCCGCTAATGCCCCAATAAACGCTGAATCACATCCGGTTTGATCGACAACCTCAGAGACGATGCCCTCCAGATGCCGCGGTCCCTTGGAGTCAATGACCAAGGCCCCCCGCCATCCTAAACTGATGACGACGCAATTGGCGCCGCGAGCCACTAACTCAGTGCCAATGAATTTGAGGTCCCCCTCGCCCCCTGCCCCCAATTCCGAAGCACACATCATTCCCTTGAATCGCAAAACAAGGATGTCGGTATTATAAAACTCCATCGGCCAATCGAGTGAGTGGATGATTTTGCGGCTTGCCTGGGGCAGTTTGGCGCTAAAAATCGTTCGGGTTTTGTGGATTTGAGCGGACCGAATCGCCGCGACCGATGCTTCTCGGGGAATCGCATCATCAATCAATATCACGTCCGCTGAGCTGATCTGCTGTTCCGCGGCGGCATATTCAATCTCATCAGCGCTAAGTACACGATTGGCCCCGGAAGAGCGACAACTGCGATTTTCTCCCTGACCATTGACAACAGTAACCACAATCCCCGTACTCATCGCCTGAGTGGGATATATCAGGTCCGTCTTAATCGTGTGACGCTGCAGATTCTGGCAAATTAAATCGCCAAAGCAATCCTCCCCCACCCTGGCCAACAAGTAGGTATCGCATCCACAAAGGGCAACCTGAATGGCCTGATTGACCCCCCTCCCGGCAGGAACAGTGGTAAATTCGCTGCCCTCCGACACCTGTCCGGGGTCCGGGTATTCATCGCATTTAACGGCCATGTCAATAAGGGCCGGGCCGATCACTATGACTTTCGGATTCCGTTCTGCCATTTTCACTCCCAATCAAAATCCATCCCGAATTTTTTATTACTATACCGTATCTTGATCCTTTTGGAAAGTATTTTTCAATTTAAGATTCGGGTGTGTCCGGAGGAAGGTTTAAAGCTTTTATCGGGGGCTGTTTTTGTTTATAATGACCCCAAAAGAAACGACAGGGAACAATCGTGAAACATTATCAAATTCAGTTTCAGCCGGATAATTTGACCGCCCTGATCCACAAGGGAGCCACCCTGCTTGAAGCGGCGGGACAGGTGGGGATTATTCTTTCAACGCCCTGCGGCAGTGCCGGACGCTGTGGAAAGTGCAAGGTTCGTTTGCTTCCTACTGAAAAAGAGGTGCTGGCTTGTCAATATATCATCGAAGGAGATTTAACCGTCGTGGTGCCTGAATCAAGCCGGTTTTATCAACAGCAAATCCTTGAACACGGGATAGACCGCAAAGTTGCTGCGATGGCATCAATTCGAAAGGTCTTTATTGAAAATCCCAACCCGCAATCGCAGGGCTTTTGCGAATCTTTATCAGCTGTTGTTTCGGCTCAAGTTTGTGTTCCGGATTCTCTTTTGAAGGATTTATCAAATTTGTCTTTGCATGAAGAAGAAGGCGTTACAGCCGTTCTTTTCCATCCATATAACGAGAATGAACCGTCCAGTCGACCCCGCTATATCCTGAAAGCCGTTGAAAACGGAGATACAACGGAAAAACTGCTGGGCCTGGCAATCGACATTGGAACCACAACCGTCGTCGCCCGTCTCGTGGACTTACAGTCAGGACAGGTTTGCAGCACGGCTTCTGCAGGGAACCCGCAAACCCGATACGGCGTTGATGTTGTCAGCCGGATCAGTTACTGTGAACATGAAAATGGCCTGAATAAACTGCATGCCGCCATCATTGGCTGCCTCAATGGCCTCATCGAGAAGGTGCGTCTGCAAAGCAGCGTTGAAACGAAGGATATCTACGAAATTGTTTTTGCCGGTAATACCACGATGACCCATCTGCTGCTCAAATATCCGCTCCGGCAGCTTGGTCAGGCCCCATACAGAGCGTATTCCCTTGATGCCTGCGATCGCGTTCCCGCTGATTTGGGTCTTCAAATCAACCCCGCGGGCAACATTCATGTTTTGGCCAATATTGCCGGTTTTGTCGGTTCAGATACCGTGGCGGCTTCGCTGGCATGCGGTCTGGACATCACGACGGCCAATACACTTTTAATCGATATTGGAACAAATGGAGAAATCGTATACGGTTCCCAATCGAATCTCCTGGCCGCCAGTTGTGCCGCAGGGCCGGCCCTTGAGGGGGCTGGGATCAGATTTGGCAGCCGGGCACAGTCGGGGGCCATTGAGCGTGTCCTGTTTGATGGAAAAGATATTGATGTCGATGTAATCGGAACCGGCCAGGCAGGCACCATCTGCGGAAGCGGCCTGATCGATGCCGTCGCTGTCATGCTGAACTTGGGAATGATAGATACCGCGGGACGTTTCTTGCAGAGTTCCGATTTGAGTCCTCTCCTTCCGGACCCCATCCGAAGACGTTTAATCACACACACGAATGAACCGGCCTTTGTTATTGCGGGGACCTATACGAATGAACAGTGGGATAATCCGGTTTTTCTGACTCAAAAGGATATCCGGCAGCTGCAATTGGCCAAGGCGGCCATTCGTGCCGGGATCGAATTGCTGCTGAAAAAAGCACATACCGATACCAGCAGTATCCAGCAAATTTTACTTGCCGGGGCATTTGGGAATTACATCCAAAAAGAAAATGCTGTCCGGATCGGCCTTCTCCCCTCAGCCCCTCTTGAAAAGATTCATTTTGTCGGGAATTCCGCCGGAACAGGTGCACAAATGGCCCTCATCAGCCGGGATGCTCGCAAATTAACAGATCGGCTCGCTAAACAAATCAACTATGTTGAAATTGCCCACGAAGCTGAATTCCAGACGGTATTTAGCGAGCATTTAATGTTCCCGGAAAAATAACGAATGCAAAACAAGATTCGGCCCTTGTTTTGCATTCACTCAATTTTCGGCGTTATTCGGAAGAAAACGCCCTTATAACACAATATCACGATTATCAGGTAATCTTGTTACGGACTTTCCAACGTGATTTGCGTTTCTTGCTTCCAACTTTTCTTCTGCGTCTCGGCTTGGCCATGCATTTCTCCAGTTAATTATACCAAATTCCCCTTAATAACTGCGCTTACTGCGCGGCTATGTCTTTTTATCAAAGCACTTTAGAGTCGTCCTCGCGGAATTTTATTACCCTAAAGGGTATTATTTATTTCTTTCCAAAATCAATATATCGTATTATAAAATATAATAAAAAGAATGCAAGTTTTTTCCAACGGGAGCAATGCAATGATCCAATGTAAGGATTGTGAATATTACAAAGAGAGTGAAAATGGGCAGCGCATTTTCGAATGCGATCCGTTCAAGAACATAAAAGAGCCGGAATGTCTTATGAAATGGCAGCTTCTTCGCCTTGATTTGCTCTTAACGCATCAGCAAGCTCTGCTTGCAAGTCAGAGAAAAATGGCGCCGATGCAGGACAAAATCTTCAGGTATATCAAACGCGAATTGGACGATATTGAAGACGCCGACCGATGGAAGATTGAAGACATTCCGGACCCTTATAATGACCCCGAAGAGGATGTTTTTTGAGAATTATTCAAAAAATCCTTTTTATTGCTTTAAAGGCCTCTATTTTTGCAATAATCAAATTAATGTAACCGTTTATATTCATACAAGCGATGCCGAGATGGCTGTGCAGCATGAGTTGGAAAAGCTAATTCAGAGATGTAAAAAAGGTGATTCTCAGGCGTTTAATGACCTGATCAAACGCTATTCCAATCGCTGTTATGCTTATTTTTACCGTCTGACGGGCAGGGCTGATCTGAGCGATGAGCTGCTCAGTGACTTGTTTATCCGGCTTGTTCGAAAAATCGGCTCCTTTGAGGGCGGCTCTTTTGACAAATGGATATTTACAGTCGCGTCCAATATTTTTCGTGACTACCTTAGACGACACTACCGCCAGAAGCGGCTATTAGCCGAAAAAGCCGATTTGCTTCGCAATGATGCCGATAACACGGACCGCGCACCGGAAATTTTTGACGAACTTCATATGGCTTTAGAAAAACTTGATCCTGAAACGGCCGAACTGATTACCCTAAGATATTTCAGTCAATTGAGTTTTAAGGAACTGGCTGAGATACGGGATGAGCCCATTGGGACAACCCTCTCCAAGGTTCATCGCGGTGTCAAAAAATTGCGTCAAATTATGGAAGACTCATGAAAAACGGAAATGAAAAATTAGATGAACTCCTCCGCCGGTTTATGGACGAGGCCCATATTCGTGACCTCAAAGCGGACCTGGATTTTGCCGATCATGTATTTTCGGCCTATCCTGTCCCTGCTGTGCGGCAGGAAGCCCTCGCATCAATTCAGGCCAAAATTCGCCAAAAGCTCATACATCGCCGTTTTTTAACTGCCGGCAGGTGGATTGCCGCCGCCGCTATTCTGATCGTTGCGGTATTGTCACGCAACCATTTTGTCAATAATCCAAACAGAATAACGCCTTTTTCAGCCGCGAGCTACAACACTGAAGACATCTGGAAAGATGACTTTTATGCTATGAATTCACAAGTTGACTCGATAGAGCAGGAACTGACTGAACTGGCTCGTTCCGCCCGTCCAGTACGTCTGGAAACGTATGATACAACCGATGCATTCTCTTTGGATATGATGGAACTTGATGAAATCGAACATCTGGCGGACAACGCCTCTCTTGGAAAGGATATTTTTTATGCGCAGTAACCACTCAGCAGCATGGCAGCTGCTTCTCATCATGATGAGCGCAGGGTTTATCGGGATGTACGCAATGGCGGAGGAAAACAACCCTAAGCAGGACCCCAAAACCAACCCGGTTCAGGAAAAAAGTGACGACATCTGGAAAGAATTTTCTTTCGCTTCCGAAGAGGATCTGCAGCTCACCGAAAAACAAATTCAGGAAATTCTGGACCAATTCAAAAAAACAGACCCCGCCAAAGCCGTGAGGTTCGAAGAACTCAGGCACAAGGATGCCCAAAAATTCATTACGGCGATTCGCGATGAAATCAAGCAGCAACGGAAAAAAACTGCACCCGAACAACCCCGGCAGGAACAGTGGAAAGAAGCGCTTTCTAAAAAACATGAAACTTTCCTTGTTTGGTTTAAAAAACAGTATCCCGAGGATCACGAAGAACTGATCGAACTGCGGGTTACGGACCCCGAAAAGTATGTCCAGCGGTCCACGGACTTAATGAAAGTCTACGAACCGATTCAGAGAATGGAGAAATATAGCTCAAAGCTTGCAGGCACGATGAAGAAAAACCTCGATTTGCAGAAACGCCGGGACGCCCTGTTGCTGCAGATTCGAATTGCCTCAAAGGAGCAGCAGCCCGAACTCATTGAAGAGCTTGGCAGTGTCGTCTCGCAACGATTTGATACCATCGTAGTGGAAAAACAGCTTCAATATCAATGGCTTCGCAAACGTCTTAACGATTTGACAAAAAAAGTTGAAACGCGCGCCAAGGAGTTGGAATCCCTCAACAAAAACAAGAAGAAAGCCGTACAGGACCGGATGAACGAACTGATGGAACGAACGGAGAAAGTTAATTGGGACTGACCCTTCATCCCGGATAAACAGCTTAAGCAGTACCGTTTTGCTCCCGGCGTGTGGCTTCCTGCAGAATTTCTTTTTCCCGCTTATTGAGCGAGCCAATTCCATCGCGTTTGATTTTGTCTAAAATCCGATCTACTTCCGAGTGAAAATTCCGCTCTTGCTCGATCTTTCGAATCCAGGCTCCCTTTTGCCGCTCCATTCGCCACTGCGTGTACCACGGCTTGTACTTGACATACAAAAACCCCACGGCAAGCCCCGTCAGATGTGCAACCTCGCCGCCGGCGTTTATTCCGGAGGCAATAAAAAGAAGACTCATAATCACGATCAGCGCCACCAGCCAGACCATTGTCATCGGAATGATCCCGTACAGCAGGACCTTCATCCGCGGAAACATCACAGCAATCGCGGCGACAACCCCATAGATCGCCCCGGATGCCCCCATCATGATTCCGGCCGGAAGGATTCTCAGCAAAACAAGAAACGTATAAACCACGCCGCCGGCGGCTCCGGCAATCAAATAAAATTTCAGAAAAGCTCTTGAGCCCCAGGCTCGCTCCACAAACGGACCCATGAAATACAGCACCATCATGTTGAATACAATATGAAAAATATTGCTTGGGTCATGCAGAAACTGGTACGTTACCAAACGCCAAATCTGAAGCATCTTAAAAAATGATTCGGGCAGCACCGAACCATAGTAATAGATATAATTTCCGAGATCGGGTACCAACTTTGCAATGATATAAACGGTAAGATTGATAATCAGCAACCACTTAACCACCGGTGGGATGCCTCGAACCCCGCCGCCCATTGCATAATGCTGCTCATGCTCCGGCCGGACATAGTCTCTGTCATAAATTCCCATTGTGTTTCCTAAAAAGTGTGTCCATTTTCAAATTGTACCTTTATAATATCCTCAAAATCGAACTGAGTTCAACCGAAAAATGTAAATATGGATTTTATCAGCGATTTACGCCATCAATTGACCGATTTAGAGCGGCAGGACCAACTCCGGCGGTACCGGACCATCGCTTCGGCGCAAGGTCCGGTGGTGACGATGGACGACGGCAGCGAAAAGGTCCTATTTTGCAGTAACAACTACCTGAATCTGGCCGACGATCCTCGGATTAAACAGGCCGCGGCGGAAGCATTGGAAAAATACGGCTTTGGAGCGGCGGCATCCCGGCTGATTTCCGGCACAATGGCCCCGCACACTGAGTTGGAGCAGGCCTTTGCCGCGTTTCTGCACAAAGAAGATTCCCTTTATTTCCCTTCCGGCTGGACCGCCAATCAGGCCCTGTTGACGACCCTCCCCAAAAAAGGGGATCTGGTGCTGCTGGACCGGTACGATCATGCTTCGATTATTGACGCGGTCAAGGCGTCCGAGGCCGAGTTTCGAACCTACCGCCGGAATCAACCCGAGCGGTTGGAAAAATTCCTGGCCGATGGCAAATACAACAACCGCTTTATCGTCACCGAAAGCGTTTTTTCGATGGATGGCGATGTCGCGAATCTGCGGGAACTGGTCGAACTAAAAAATAAATACGGAGCTATTCTGATCGTCGATGAGGCACACTCGCTTGGCTGTTTTGGACCCACTGGGGCCGGACTGTGCGAGCAGGAGGGGATTCTGGACGAAGTCGATATCATCGTCGCCCCGCTGGGTAAGGCCGTGGCCGCAACCGGAGGAATCATCGCGGGACCCAAAACCGTAATCAACTATCTGCTCAACAAAGCCCGACCGTTCATCTACACCACCGCCCCGTCGCCGGTTATCGCAGCCGCGGCGTTAAAATCACTGGAAATCATCCAATCCGAACCGGATCGCCGGAAACGATTGCAGGACAACGCTGCATTTGTAAGAAACGTTTTTGTCGAAATGGGTTTGAATATCGGCAACAGTACCACCCAGATCATCCCCGTCATTTTAGGTGACTCCGCCAAGGCCCTCGAAGTCTCCCAAAAACTCTACGACGCCGGCTACTTCATCTCCGCCATCCGCCCCCCGACCGTCCCGCCGGGAACCGCCCGCCTCCGCGTCTCCGTACAGACAAATCATACACAGGAACAACTGGAAGGATTGTGCGAGACGCTCAATATGTCATACTAATCTTGGTACCACATTCAGGATCCCCATTCACGCCAGATAAAACTGGATTCCCCTTGCTTGCAGACTTCTCTTTACGTATAATCAAAATAAAAAGGGAGTAAGTATGATGCTTAAGTATTCAGGTGGTCCTTTTTTTTCTGAGGCAAAGAGAGTAATTTCAAAAGTATTGGCATTGCTTCTTGTGACAACAGCAATCTATATACTTTGGGGGGTATGGATTCCCGTCATAACAATACATAAATTTAACTCCCTCTCTGACTTCATTTTTCTTTTTATCTTTCCGGTACCCTGCACATTTCTTGCGATCTATTTTTTCCATACCGCAACAATTTTACGCCGTGGGATATCTTCAAAGGGAATTCATAAGCTCTCCGTGTGTTTGTCGTTGCTTTTTGCGGCTCTGGTATTAGTCATTATTTCAGGGTTTAAAGAACCCCTTTCTCCAAAGGATGAGCCTCTTTGGTCCGAAGTTTCCCCTTCTTTCATAATGATTGCGGGCGGACTCTTTTTCCTGCAAATTAAAGAGACTGTAGCAACAAAACAGAGTAATTTTGATCTATTTTGAGTCAGCATGCCGATATTCCACTATGGAAATAGAATTCTATAGTGGAGACTATCGCAATGCTTGGACCCGG
>Ga0224495_10000473_pt1 | contig 32150 bp, 24 predicted proteins | sample SF_Jul11_sed_USG_FD_168128 | JGI IMG/M metagenome (GOLD analysis project Ga0224495, IMG submission 168128) | Sediment microbial communities from San Francisco Bay, California, United States - SF_Jul11_sed_USGS_4_1 | ecosystem: Environmental > Aquatic > Marine > Sediment | place: USA: California... | reverse complement strand
AAAAAGGATGGATTACTATTTTCCTGGAAGCAGTTTTCATGTAGAAAACCAAAAAAATTTAACAATAGTCATGCTTAAATATAAAAATGGAAATCTTGTTAATAATAGTGAAATAGATCACCTCAGATTTTAAAATTTTAACAAAGCCAAACCTTCCGCACACCTTGAGCTATTTGCTGACCAATGGGCGAAACAGCAAGAAAAATTTACAAGAAAAAAATTAATAGATAAGGTCGGTTATCTACGCATGAAAAAGATCTCCTATGCGATCCCGGGTAGTTTGCACCGCCTGAATTTTCAGGCCCGAATGATATTGCATTCGAAAAATAAAAAGTTTCCAGGAAGAGCCAAAATATACATGGTTCGCTATTTCGGTATTTTGAAAAATTCCGAGGTTTTCATAGCCGATAAATATAACTTCAATGCCGAAAAATGGATGCCCCATTGATAGACCTGTTTCTAAACATATATATGTCTTGTGAGCGCATCCGCGAATAAATAGATGTGAGCTGGATAATAAATCACGGGCTGCGCCATTTTGTTTTATATATTGGTTGAATTTTGAAGTGTAGTGGTAATACCCGATCTCAAATGGGTATGGTTTTCTTTGGAAACTCATGCCTATCTGCATATTGTTCCATCCTTTCAATTTCTTCTTTTTAGTTTCTTTACCGGTTTCTTCTTTTTTAATTTCTTCTTCCGGCACAATGATTTCTTTTTTGTACATATAAACCGGGACATTCTTTTTGTAACAACTCCGGGTTATTTAATGGTCTCGCTTTTGCCTGAGTATGCATTAACCGGGTTATTTTTAATTCAATAAGATTATTTTTTTCTTGCACATACACAATATCACCCGGGTTCGGGCGAATCTTCCCTTCCAGGCGAATGGTAACCATTTCTTTTTCAACAAGATATATTTTACCAATTTGCTCTGCAAGTTCCCATTTTGGATTTTGTGCATCTTGAGGCAGGCTCGCACTTTCCTGAGCCACCGCGCTGGAAATTGTCATTACGAATAAAGCAAACCATAAGTAACGACAGCGGTTTTTCATGCAGTGAAAAAATCATAACCTGCGTACCATGTCAAGACATTTCTATTTTTATAAAAAAGTAATTGTCTTTTTGTTTATAACCGGGTATTCGGCATTAAAATTATGTCTGAAAAATACCATACAATGATTCGAATCTTTTTTCTGCTGTTACTTTATGTTTTATCATATTGCAAGCCAAAAGAATTCAAACCAGATCTCGAAAAAATCAATTCCATTGAAATCAACGAAAACGTAGAGATGCCAAAAATTGATATGAAGGATTTTAATACAGCCATGAGTCTGGAATTTTCAGGCAGTTACAATAAGGCCATTGCAAAATATGAAACCTTTTATGAACGATATCCGCGGCATCGAATGGGGACATACGCTCTATACAGGGTCGGGTATATAGAACAAATTTATAAAAAGGATTTTAAAAAAGGGCGAAGAATACTGGAACAGGTAATCAACGGCAGGCCGGATGCTGACATCCGTACCGAGGCTTATTATGGCATGGCTCTTGGATACATGAAAGCTGGCGAAAATGAAAAAGGTAAAAATATCCTTAAAATGCTGGTACAGGAATATTCAATGACAACTGCTGCGGAATCAGCAGAAATTTGTCTGCAGTCAGGAAAATGCGGAATCTAACAGGGCGTACTACTTGCACCTTTGTATTTTTATTTTTTGCTATAATTTCAAATATTGGCGCGGTTGATTTTGGTATAATAAGAGATGTCAGGCCAAGTGGCAACATATCCATTCGCATAAGCAAACCAGGAATTTTCAAACCAAATCAAATACTGTTTGTATATCGGGATCAACAGCTGATTGGGAAAGTAAAGACCTTTCTACCCAGTCATTCCAGCGTGACTGCAACTCCTCTGGAAATTCAGGATGGGCAGGAGTATCTTAGAAATGATATAGTAGTAGCGAATCAGGATGATATTGCACTGCTACAAAAAGCACAAATTCCCAGAATCGATTACCAGAGTATGGCCTATGAAACATTCGCCTGGATTTGCTCTGTTCAGATTATTTCTGCGGAAAATGTATTCGAAACACAAACCAGAAAATTTTCTCTCGGGAATTATATAATGGTTTTGAATAAAAAAAATGACTATTACGCAATTGTGGAAACTGACAAAATTGATACATTGACTTTCTTATATAAAAATGGTGTTTTATCTGGAAGTACAATAGGCATGAAACAGGCCGAAGAACTTTCTGTTCTGGAAATCATTGCGCCGGGCATCCAGAAAAAAATCAATATACCCGCAGAAATTCAAAATGAAGAGGTGACGGTTACAGTCAAACTTCTGAAAAAAAAAGAAGGTCTGGAAATCAACCCGCATCACATCCAGGTTGATGTAAACCTGAAAAGGCCCCCGCCTGCTTTATCAAAACATCCGTATCTTCTTTTCAAATTGTATGTAAACGGATTTTTTTCCGGAGAACTGGTACTTGACAAAAAAAACCTGTTAAAGACATACTTCTTTTCAGCTTCCTATTTTAAAAACGGAAAAAATGAAGTGGAGTTTTTACTGACAGGTGCAGAAAAGAAAGGTGATTATTATTTTGAAAAAGGTGAATTACTGTTGATTGGTAAAAAAGACTTTTTTCATGATGAAAAAACACCATCGGCACGATTCCAGATAGAAAGCCGTAGTGGGAAAAAACCTGAAATTATAAAATAAACACACTAAAAGGAAAAATTTATGAATATACACAATTATTTTTTAATATTATTTGTTCCTCTCAGCATTTTGCATTGTGCTTCGAAAGCTGCACTACTGAAACACTATAATGAAATTGAAAAAATTCATATATTTAGTGCATCTATTTTAAATGACACTCACAAATTGCTCCTGAATGACACCGAAACGATGGAATTAACAGGACCAAATCAGGTACCATACAATGAACTATACGATGCAGCCAGAATAAAAGGAATAAAAGGAATAACAGATAGAGTTCCTCTTCTTAAAAACGATCAATTCAATGGTATTATAACAGAATATCAAATTAAATTAAATCATAAAAAAGCAGAAGAATTATTTTATGAAAACATATCAAAGTTGAAAAATCCAAAAATTGCCAAACATAAGGAAACTAGAGAACTGCCAGGCTATGAAAAATTCAATGAATATTTTAATAAAGAAATAAATAAATTAAGAGAATCTAAATTACTACATATAAAATTAATTGAACAAACATATCTTGATATATTGAACTCCAAAACTGCCATCGAATTTTTTGAACAAAACAAAAATCAAGCATTTCTTTTTTTTATACTTGGTGCAAGTACAATCCCTGCCCAGTTTGGACACATATATATACCATATCACTCTTTACCTCAGGAAAGAAAATACACGAATAGAAAAAGCACGAAAAGAAATGATCAAGCTGGTGACTTGATTCTTCTTCCTCCTATTGAACTTGATTTATCTTTTTTTGTCTATCATGACCTACGCTTTGCAAAGTCTAAAGATCAAAACTTAATTAGAAATGGAAATACATTTCTTGGATATCGATATTATGATTATAATGATTTAAACCAGGCCCGATATAAAATATCGTATTACGAAAATAAATATAAAAAAAGTATCGGGTACAATAATCATTACATAGCCAGCCAAGAAGTTGTATATGATTTCGATGAGAAACTATTTAATAAAACCAATGATTCGATATTAAATGAATCCATTAATAAATTTTACAATGATCTATCTACAAAACTACCCGACATAAATCTGGATGAGAAAAAAGAAGATGAATCATTAATCGGTAAAGTGGGTGAAGTGTATTTGTACAATAAAGAATCTGGCCGTTTAGTTATATTAAGATATGGTAAAATTGATATTCCAATACAAACCAATTTATATATTCGTTTAACTAACGGATCCATTGAACCTGTACAAGTAAAAGAGATTAAACACACGAATATTATTGGTTATGTAAAGAAAGGAATTAATATTAATAAAAAAACACAAGTTTACATGTATAAAAACAGTTCAAACCAAAAAACTATTGATGGAGAATATCAGTTTACCCAAATTGGAAGTATCTATAATAAAGAAAAAACCTACAATATTCATGTTGAAGTTCCTATAAGTGACATAAAAAAAGAGGATCTTATTTATTGTTACACAGAAAATGCCTCTATCGCTGTATTAACGATTAAAGAAATCAGAGAACGAAAAATAGAACTATACCACTCAAATAAGGATTTTCAAATAAATAAAGGAACAAAAGCTTATATCAAAAGACTCTCAAGAGAATGAAATATTAATATCCTATAAACCATTTACAGTCTCAATACGGGCCTGTGCATCCCTATAAATTATATTTTCAATTTATTTCACAAGGATGAACAAGATAGACAGGATAGAGAAAAATCACGGAGGACACGGAGAAAGATAACCGGAGACGCGGAGGTTCCCCTTCGATTCTACTCAGGGCAAGCGGAGAGCACGGAGGAAGAAAAAGAACAGGGCACACAAGGATAGCCAGGCTTGTATCGAGCAGCGAAGTTTGTCGAGATAATAGACAGGATAAATTTACAGGTATGATCAGGCATGCATTGAGCCTGCTTGCGTTGAGCCTGTCGAAATGTATAAATGATAGACAGGAAAAAGAAATCTGGTTTTTTAAAGAAGTTATCAGCAATAACTAAAAGAAATAATAAAAAATTTCGTAAAATAATATTAAAATGATTTAAAATATAAAATGGGGTGGGGGGTAAATTGTCCTTCGAAATTGTCGAAAACCGATCCGGAATACTCAAAGAGTTTCATTGCTTTTATGAATATGAAAGAGAGGTTATATGTGTTTAAAATCAATTCATTATAATAAAATAATATGGGTATTGCTCTGGCTGCCCTTGTTTTTCCTTGTTAATTCTAATTGTAAAAAAGAGGCAAAAGCCTTGCCAGACCCCCGTTTTATTGTGCAAATCCACGATGAACCATTTTTGCATTCGGGTAAAAATGTAACGGAACTCAATATTACTGTGGAACGAATTGATGTTATCCGCAGTTCCGATAAAAAAATCATTACATTATCGAATACACCTCGCTCCATGAACATTCTGGATATCCAGGCAAATGATCCGGTGGTTTTATCGGATGTTTCGGTTGAACCGGGCTGGTATGAACAACTTCGACTGGTTTTGTCCGAAGAAAATACTATTGTCGTTGATGGACAGACGCACCCAATAACAATACCAAGTGGATCACAAACTGGTGTGAAATTTCGCGGGCCATTTTTTCTGGAAGCAGGTAAATTTTTCCGCATTAATCTCGATTTTAAAGCGCCCGAATCTGTGTTGTATACCAAAGGCCAGGGATATAAATTGAAGTCTGTAATTGAAATAGTCGGAACAGGTACGGTATTGGGTATATTTCGGGGAAAGCTTTCCATTCAGGATAGTCAAACAACCAATGAAGTTGTAGTTGAGATTCGAGATGATCAAACATTTCGAATGAAAGATTCTACAGTTTCTGATTATACTTTCAGTGGTTTATATTTTTATGATTCACTAACTCAGGTTATTACCTTTACAACGGTTAGTGTTACAAACCCGGCTATGGACCAATGGCTATTGGATGAAATATTGAAATCTGTACCGAATCCAATTCGATTGAAAGTGGTACAGTGGTCACTGGATGAGGTGATCGTAATCGATATCGGTGGTGATCAATCCAGCCTTGCAAAAGTAGATTCTTTTTCATTCTCTGCTGGTTATACCTATACTTCAGTTAATGTTAATGTTCAATATCCAGATAATTCAAAAAACGGGAAACCAGTGTTTTTTCGATTAAAATTCAAAAACTCTTCTGTTGAACCTTTTGTAGGTGTGTCAAATATGAGAGGAAACTCAGTAACAGAAACAATTAAAGTGCCAAGCTTCAAGTTCTCTGGTGATTCAACAGATTGTATTATTGTTGCATATTTATTTGATAGTACAAATGATATGAATGCCGAGCCCATATTGTATGGCAACGAACTTACTGCGGATTTATCAGGAGCTAAAATAGCGGCAAGTACTCATAATCCATGGGCGGGTGAGCCCGTTTTTACGATTACAAAAGATCAAATAAACAATGTCAATTTACGGTTTCCGAATCAAATGAATATACGATTGAAAAACAAAGACGGTACTGACTTTAATTACATGCATAATAATCCTTTTGTAGAATGGGATGCATATCCTGGAGCAGTCAATTACATGGTTGTAGTGCTGGTTGAAGATCGAGTTCCAGGAGGCATGGATAATGAACATAACGACCGTTGGGATATTGCTTTTTCGAAAATTGTGAATGGCACGTCTGTGCAGGTGTTTTCTGGTAAGCTGGATTTTGTTCCGGTGTATTCTACTGGTGACTTGAAACCATCGGAAACATTAAATTCCGGTGAAGTCGTTCGTGTTGAGGTATATGTCCTGGATGGAAGTCCAATATTGGATATGGGTAATAAAACCGGTGCATTGTACATGAGCTCATTAAATTTGGTGGTGGAGTAAAAATATGTTTAAACAATTAGTAAAAATAAATTATATCAATGTAGCCTTATTTTTGTTCTTTTCGTGTAGTGTAAGTATACCGGAAGTAATAGAGAGCAGTTTTCGCTGTGGAGTTGCTGATACCAGCTATAATCTGGCTAATGATCAGGTGGGGATAAAAATGTTAAACCCTTCATTTGTGGGTGATTTTGCACCATATATGCCTGCCACTAATGCTGCAGAGAGTGAGTTTTTTATGACGGTACAAGAAATCCATGGCTCTGCGGAACCGGCTATAGAAATTCCGGAAATAATAAGCTGGACGGGAACAACTCCTTCAATCGCCGATATCAGCGGTGACCTATACATTTTACAGTCGCATCAAAGTGAGTTGTCACAACCTTTTCCTGTGAGTGTGGAAACGAGTATAAGAGTTTCAGGTTCAGATCTAGTAACGAACTTATTGAATCCGTTGGTAAGCACTGCCGGCATAAAGCATGGTAAAATATCGTCTATTGCGACAACCATTGATGTCAGTGCCACACCAGCACTGACATTAACGACTTCTACCTTATCAAATAAAGAAGATCTGTTGCAGATCGACTATAGTGTAAGCTGTTCATCGGTTGTAGGTAATTTAACACAGGGTTCCAAAATGAATATAGCGGTAATGGCCGAAGGTTTTCGAGCAGATCAAATGAACGATTACATAGCCTATGTTGCAGATGCTTTTTCCGATGCAGGGAGTTTGCATGAGGTGGAATCAACTACTGCTCCGCCAGCGGGCGACCCAAATGGCAGTCACACTCATTATTCAAATGATTATTTTGCCAGATATTGGAACAGAATCAATGTTGTTCGATACGATACCGTTTCACCTCAGGCGGGCATTGATACGAATAAAAAAGAAGACACAGTTCAATCCATTCTGGATTACAATAATGATACTGGTAAAGCGGATATGCCTAGAATTAAGGCCGTTATAAAACAATCATCCTGTCTGGCTTTTGATAATGTGGATGCCGTTATTGTTTTTGTAAACAGTGACGAAGTTCGCTCTCATACATGGTCACACGGCAATGCCATTCAATTTAGAAATATGGAACCGACTCATTATGTTATCATGGAAACACCCACAGGTTTTAACCCTATATCAAGTGCTTTTCATCTTTATGTAAGAACAAATGCAATAGCCCATGAACTTGGCCATGCCTTAGCCCGTTTGCAGGCTGAATATATTGAAGCAGATAAATGTAGCCTTTTGGACTATATAGGCAGGGAATTTATGGGCGATTTACGTAATATTGAGTACAGGTATAATTGGGAATACAAGTGGTTTTATTTTATCACAACATATGGTCATGCTCACCGATTTCCTGTAGATTCTTTTGAAGGAGCATTGTATTGTCAAAACGATTTTTTCAGGTCAACAGAGTTCAGCACAATGCGTGGGGAAGTGGGGCCACATGGTATACAATTCGGACCAGTCAATACTTACTGGATGGTATGGACATTTAAATATCGTACCGGAGATAAGTCATGGTACCAGACATATAATATTGATGATTTTGTAAATGAGTGGCCGGTTTCAGATTTTTAATGTACAATATAAATCTATGAAAATATTATATAAAATACAAGTAAGTTTGGCTACAATCATTATTGGCTCAATTTTATTGAATATAAATTGCGCCCCATGCACTGGTTGTTCATCGGAGCAAATAACATTTGATCCGGCCAAAGCGGGTGTGAAAGTTTTAGCCTCCACCCCGGTGTCAAGAGGCTCGGGCATCAGAGGCTTTGCAAAAGATAGTAGCTATTTTTATATTTTGGAGAAAGATACAACTCTTAACATTTATGATTTATCTTATAATTTGATAAACTCAATATATTTAGGGCAAATGTTTTACGATAATAATTTTTTTCCAGTCGGATCAGCATCGATGACTATATATGGTGGTATTATTGCCGTTGGTGATACTGGCTTGTTGTTATTTTTCGGACAATTTTATGTGAATTCTGGTGGTGACTATGTTAGTTCTCAACAGTTCGAGTATGATACTTTGACAAACATATTGCGTTCTGTCAATGATTTCGGAAATCAAGGTTATGTAAGAGGGATTGATCCATCTACACAAAATGTATGGATTCAGACAACAAGTACTACGGGCAACCCGGTTATTAAAGAGTTTTCTTATTTGAATGGTGTATACAGTAGTGTACAGGGTGAGATACCATATAACCCAATCAATCAATTTTATAGGCCAGTTTTTATTAGCAATTCGGGAATCTGGCGATTTCATGTTAACGACGGTACACCATATCCGATTGATATGTTAATGAAATATAATAATTTTACTACGACAATTCCAGATTATGAGATAGACTTTGATTACCTTGGATGGCATCCAATGCAAATTCATGTCGAAGGTCAATTTATCTGGACTGTAGTAGATAGATTAGATAATGGCCATACTCATATAATGAAGTTGCAGCCATTGTAAGGGGCAGTGACTGGCTTGTCGCACCTCGATACTATTTGCGTTAATTGCCCAGCACCAAATATGGTGCTGGGTGTATCAAAATGCCGCAAATAACTCGGCCCACATGCTTTCCATGTCGTGCCCGAATGATCTTATTTTAAAAAATTTACCAGGGGGGATCGCCCGAAACCATGTTCGGGCGAAGGGGGCCGCCCCCTTTTTTTAATCTTTTTATGAATATCATTTTTCATTTCAGCATTTTCAACCTTATATAATTCAAAGTTCAACTATTGTCTCAGCAGGATTTTCTATTTAAATTTTATACTGAGTATTTGCAATTACTTAAAAGGCGGATTGCCCCATCTGTGAACAAGGGCAAATCCCAAACTATTATAACCCATAGCTGGAAAGCCGGTATTTTTTACCCCTGAACATGTAATCGTCAAACCAAAATCCTTATACAAATAAAATGATAATTTGAGGCCCAACTCTCCGCTTAAAGTATAATTGCCACCGGCCAAAAGATTGGTTCCAAAGAAAGGCATAATGGATGCAAAGCGGCCGAGATGAAAATTTATCGTATAGCCATTGCTATACAGTTCAGATATATCTCCAAAATCCAGTATAATAGCACCCCAGAACATTCTTATTGGTAATGTAAACAGGAGAAAAACATAATTAAAAGGTAGTGATATAAAGTTTTTTTGAAATCTATTACCTGTAAAAAATCCAGCTGAACCGAATGTTCCGATTGAAGCAGTTAGCATCTTTTCCCACTGAATGCCGGTCAGATTAAGTGAATGATTGTCTCCCCTGAAATAATTTGTATAAAAAAAACCAAAGTTTGAAACACCAGACCAATTCTCTATTGATGGTTTAACAGTTTGCCCGAAGTTGGATACATTGTATTTATTCGTATAGAAAAGCATTTTTGTGTTAAAATTTTCAGATTCATTTTTTTCAGACATATTTACTAATAAATTTTTATCAATAAGCATGCTTTAATATTTTCACCGGTAAGCTTGTCAACTTTCAATGGTAAAATAACTTCACCATATACGCCGTAAATGAGATCGTTTTTACTTACAGGTGCTCCTTTGAATAATTTTATATTATAACATTGATTGGTCTTTAAATATGATCTTAAAGTCATATCAAAATTTCCAATTTTGTTCTTGTATAGCGTATATTTTTTTAATTTAGGTAATCACCAATCCTGATCGTTATTAATCAACGAAACTTTACCTTTTTCCAGTTCATAATATATGCTCTTTTATAAATTTCTTCAGGATCATAACCTGGTAAAGGATAAAAGAAAATATAATCTCTATTATGTGCAAATTTAACCTTATAAAGAGCATTACCTTCCCCTTTTGTTTTATAAAATACCTGATTGTTCAAGCCCTTATATCTAGTCACGATCCTGTCATCATCTGCAATAAGTAGATTACCTGAACTATCAATTGTTGCATCTTGTATCCCAAGTCCAATCATATGAGCAACTAATTCACCTGTTTTAAAACTATATATTCCAATATCGTTACTATCGTGAATAATTATAAATTTTGTATCTTGCGTAAACTGAATCGATAATTGGGTTCGGTATTCTGTTTTTTTAAAATTATTTTTTATTCTTGTTTCAATATTAAAATCATTTGTATTATAGATTAATATTTCATTATTTTTTTCAAGTGCAAAATATTTATCGGTTAAATCAAATATTGGAAAACTTAAGTCTTTACCAGTTTCAAAAACCTTGATCGAGCTAAGATTATTTTTATTTATATTCCAGACTTGGACTGCGTCTGTATAATCTATTGCAACTTGAGTTTCATTATTATTAAAAACTATGCTGCAACCGGAGCAATATTCCTTGGCATTTATTGGAATATTGTACTTAACCATGTTTTCAAAGCCTTTAGTGAAGTCTATTAATTGCAGTGTTTTTTTATTGCTATTAAAGCAACCCAATGTTTTACCTTTAGGTGAAAAGTTACAAGAATCAGCGCTTTTAAAAACTATCTTGTTTGAAATTAAATCCCATATTTCCGATTTTCTTGTTCCATCTAACGGATGGTATTCAAAAATTAAAAGTATATATCTATCATCTGAACTAAAAATTCCGTCTGCAATATTAAAATCAGTTACACTTAATCTAACAACATTCTTTTTTGAACTACCAATCAAATGTCTATCCTTAAATACTGCCTGACCCTTGGTTAAGTTTCCATTTGATAAGACTTCACCCTTTGCTTTGGTATGCATTAATTCAATAATCTTTATTTCAACAATGGATATGCCATTTTTGCAATAAACGATGGTTCCTGGTCTGAGACTACCACTCTGTTTCAGATAAATAGTTACATGTTTATCATTATCCGGTACTGTCCAAATTGTACCTATCTGACTTTTCAATTCAAAGTGTTCGTTATCAGATTCTGCAATTATTTGATTGGAGGAACCAAAAATAAATAAAACTGTACAAAATACGATAAGGTATTTAAGTAATTTTAATTCTAATGATATTTCTATATTCACGTAAAAACCAAATTTTAGCCTTGTTAAAATGAGATTGCTTAAGTCTCCATAACAATCACTGTGTATGAATTTGTAAATCAATTTTATATGTAGTTTACGGATTTTAATGAAGACGGCCGAGTTCAAAACAAAAATATCCTTGCCAAAATAAATGCTTACTATATCATGTTAACTAAAGTGAGCGACAAAATGAATAGTCCAGTATTTAATTCATCTATATCATACCTGAAAAAAGCAATAACAGGCACGTTATTGATATGCTTATTTTTTTCAGCAGATAACTGTAAAAAAAAATACCAGCCTGAGTACGATAAAATAAACGCATCGTCCATTAACAGATCCATAAATGAGCTTCTGACATCAGCAGAGAGTTCCACAGATGATAACGAGAAAGCCAAATTTCTCGGTAAAGCATCGACTCTTCTCATTGAAAAACAGGATTACAAACAAGCTGCCGAAATTGCACGGAAAGCCCTTGAGGCAAATCCTACTAATCCTGATGCACTTGCTTCACTGGGAGAGTACTATACATTACGCAACATGCCAGATGAAACAATCTATTTTTTAAATGGATTGGTTGGAACAAAAAATGCTAATGATCGAATTTACTATCTTTTAGGTAATGCATTTTACATGAAAGGTTCACGTGACAAAGCGGTTACTTATTATCATAAAGCTATCGATATAAATGAAAATAATACCGATGCGCTGAATAATCTTTCAGTTGTTTATACCATGATGCATAAACCTGAAAAGGCATATCCACTGGCGCTACAAACTATTAAAATCAAACCGGAAAACGGCAGCTATTACAAAAATTGCGGAATAATTGCTGAAAAACTAAAAAGAAACAAAGAGGCAGTTGAATATTACAAGCATTATCTTGATCTGAATTCAAACGGAGATGACAGAAAGGCGGTAGAACAATGGATAAAAAAACTCAATTCATGACAAAATTTATTTTACTCTGGCTGATTATTTCTGCCAGTTTAGAGAGTGCATACGGATTGGTAGCTGGCATATCAAATGTCGAAGTTCATAACAGCAATCTTGACACTGCCGTCTTTACAACGTCCATTGCCACAGAGTTTAAAAAAAGCAGCAATTTAAATATACGCGAAGCAAGCAGTATGGAAAATTTATTGAGCTATCTGGAGACCTGTAAAACCGGTATTGTCAATTGTGACTCAGGAACAGTCGAAGGAATGAAAGCTCTTGATATAATGGCCTTTTCAGATATTTATAAAAATGATATCAGTGGTGATTATGTAGTGACAGTAAGAGCTGTTGATATGGTAACATGGAAGATAGTTGATACCGAAACGCGAATAGGTAAAAATCCTGAAAACATAGTTGAAGAAGCAGCTTCTGAAGTTGCTGATAAACTGAAAAATATCTCGGAAAATATCAGTGAAGCGAGAAAAGAGAGCGGTAATTTTTCGATCAGCGTTGTTAACATAACCAACGGGAACAACGAGGCTCAGGACAGCGGATTGGCATCGATTCTGGATGACATGTTGATTTCTGCAATTTCAAAAAACAGCAGCGCTGATCTCATTGAACAGACAAGAGTCAAAGATATACTTGAACAAAAAGAACTTGAGATGAGTGGCATAATTCAGTTTAACAGAAATAGAGAGATATCGGCGCGTGGTATTACTCATCTTCTTCAGGGCTCCTTGCAGATATACGAAGGCACAAAATCTTTTTCATACTCTCTGATAAACCTGAAAACAGGAAACTCAGTAACAAGCGATATCGTTGAATGGTATGATAACAGAGATGGTCTGGAATACGCAATCAATAAGATTGCCAGGGATATCGATGATGCATTATACAAAAAAAATGGAAAACTGAAAATAAGTTGCAGGGCAAATGATGTTCAGATAAAAATAATTAAAAACCAGAGTAATCAGGAAGTTGAATTTGGAATTTGTCCTGTGACATCAGAGGATTTTCCATCTGGTGATTATACTCTGCTGTTTACTCATGACGACTATGATGCCTTGAGTAGAGAAATATCAATAAAGCCTATGGAAACGACCATGCTTGAAAAAATAGAGCTGCCGCAGATTGATATGTCCTTATACAACAGTGCCATGAATAATGAATTCGGTGGCCGTTATAAAAGCGCAATTGAAAACTATATAAAGTTTTACGAAAAATATCCGCGGCACAGAATGGCAGCATATGCAATGTACAGACACGGATATATTGAGCAAATATATAATAAAAACTATGCAGCAGGAAAAAAGATTCTTGAAAATGTTATCAGCAAAAAACCAGACGCTGAAATACGAACCGAAGCATATTATGGTATGGCACTTGGTTATATAAAATCAGGAGATAAAGATACCGGCAAAAATATTCTTAAAATGTTAATGAAAGAGTATGCCACAACAACAGCCGCAGAGTCTGCCCGGATGTGCCTTGATTCCGGTAATTGTGGCACATGATAAAAAAAACAGTTTTTATTGCCATATTATTTCTATCGTTACCTTCTATTGCAGAAACGAATTCATCTGACAATAAACCTCCATTTGGAAAAGTATGGGATGTTCGTGATATAATTCAAGAAGGAAGGCAGAATGTCACGGTTCAGTCTTTGCATCCAGAATTTTTTCCTCATGATACATTGATGTATGTTTTCCGTGGTAAGGAGCAGGTTGCGATTCTTAAATCTATATGGCCATTTAGTTCAAATGTCAAAGCCGTTGTAGTAAAAGGGCATGTTGAGAGAAATGATATCGTCGTTAAAAACCCTGATGATATATTTTCCATTCTTGAAGAGGGTAATATTCAAAAAGTAAGTTTTAACGATCTCTTTTATTCAACGTTTTACTGGATATGTGAAGTAGAGATCTATGCAGATAATAAATTATTTGAAAAACAGACTCGTAAATTTACTTTTAATAAATTTATTGAAGGATTACAGAAGAAGAATGAATATTATGACTACTTTCCCGTAGAAAACATAGAGTATATGGAGTTTATATATCGTGATAATTTTCTTTCTGGTAGCAAAATTGTTTTAAAGAAAAGTGCTGATAATCATTCAAAAGAAAACCATTTGATAGAAATAATCGCTCCGGATATTCAGAACAGATTGAAAATGCCAGCAGCTATAACAGAAAAAAATATTATTGTTAAAATAAAACCAAAAGAAAAAAAAGATGGCACCGATATAGATCCGCATCATCTTAGAATAGATATGAAATTAGGAAAAATACCTTCAGATCTGAAAGATTACCAGTTTTTATTTTTAAAAAGTTATGCAAATGCCAATTATGTTGGAGAGGTTATCATTGATATCTCGAAACTTGAGCTAGATAAATATAACAGCTACTATATACCTGCCACTGACATAAAAAATGGTAAAAATGAACTGGAGTTTTTTATATCAGGCGGCGAAAAAATAAACGGTTTCTATTTTGACAAGAGCGAGAGTTTCTTTGTTGGTAAAGCAGATTTCGACCATAATGAAAAAACTCCATCCATTTCTGTTAAGATAGAAAATAAAAGAAAAAACATCCCTGAAATTGTTCCGTAAATTATTTTTAATCACTTTTAAAACAATAGAATACACTACACGGTTTATTAAATAACTGTATAACACCGAAGTATATCTGGTGCATCAAAAAAATTTTGAGTCAAATCATTTCGCTTTTAAAGCACTTAAAACCTTATGGACTCGCAAAAGATATATTCAAATAATATTTTCCGCAGCTGATGAGTATATATCTCACCTTCTGCGGAAATAACATTGATGTATCAAACAGTAATGAATCAGGCAGCCAATTTGCTACAGGCGTCTATACATTTTTTACATGATTCAGCACAGTCTTTGCACTCTTCATGCTTTTTTGCATGTTTTTCACACTCTTTTTGGCAGCTTTTGCAGACATCAACACATGCCATCGCATATTTTTTAAGGTGTTCTGAGTTGTAAGAGGCCATTGCACCCAGGCCCTGGCATACAGCGATAGTCTGGGCAACTTTTTCCATGCATTCTGCAAGAGAGGTATCTTTCATTTTCACAAGCATAATACAATGGCTCAGACAAAGCTCTGATTTTGTAACACAATCAGCGGCTGCATTAGCGATCGCTACATTTACAGCTGAAAGTTTCATGTGCTCATGGTGCATATTCTCGTGCCCGCTGTGATCCTGGGCCATAAGAGGCAATGTCATTGCTCCTGCAATAATTCCGGCGCCACCTTTTAAAAAGTTCTGACGGGAAATTTTTTTCTCGTTTTTTAAGATATTTTTTTTCATAGTATTCTCCATCAATTAAAATTTGCGAACCACAATAATAATAACTAATCATGGGAATATCATTAAATTAAAATATAATTCATGCTTGTTATTTAAATTAATTTTTTGCAACCAGACATTGCTCACCTTGTAATACTCAGGAGGTTGTAACAAGATAAAATTTTTATCGTTTCTTAAAAATAACCCATGAACCATGATAAAGCTGACGTTGAAGAAACCAGAACGTGTCGCAACGAAATAAAATCAAGGCGCAAGTGACCGACCTTGTTAATTATAGAATCTTCATGAAGCTGTCTATTTATGTTGATAACCGATAAACAATAAATAAATTTCAATAATTTATTTTAACTTTGGTAGATAAATTTCATTAAAAAATAAATGTAAAAAATATTGACAATATATTATACCCATATATATTATGAGTATGAACATTATTATAAATTTTAAAATACAAAAATTTGCACTCATTTTATTGACTTTATTGGTATCTTCTGTCTCGTTTCAGAATTGTGTTCAGGTTGCAGGTGGTGTTGACGCCTCAGCCAATGTGAATGGTGGAACGGGCAACGGAACAACCTATTCAGTCGGGGGGACTATTACAGGACTTTCCACTTCAGGTCTGATTCTTGATCTGGGTGTTGATGGCGTTCTTGTGGAAAGTTTGACAATGATACCTACTGCAACAAGTTTTACTTTTACGGCAGCAGTTCCCGATCAATCGACTGTTTCTGTTACCATAGGAAGTCAACCAGCTGGCCAAACCTGCTCTGTAACCAATGGCGGTGGAATAATAAGCGGAGCAGATAAAACAAATGTCCAGATAACATGCAGCGCCTATGTTACTTTAAGCGGAACAGTGACAGGTTTGCCGCTTAATGCTACATTAACAGTGACTGAATCTGTTACAAACCAGACCTTTCCAGTAACAGGCAGCGGAACATCTGCAGATACCTATAGTTTCAGTATGCCCAATGGATCATATAATCTATCTGTTACTCAACCGACTTCACCCGCAATGACATGTACACATACTACAGGATCTACTGCAGTGATTGGCACCATATCTGGTGCAAATGTTACCAACGTCAATTTTGACTGTATAGATGTGACAGCGCCGGCCGAAGTTGCCGGTTTTACCATATCTGCAGCTGCTGTGGGCAGACAGCTTAATTTAACCTGGGTTTTACCCGCAACCGTTGATTTTAACAGAGTACGCATATTACGTAAAACAGGAACTTTTACCAATGTTCCCAATGGTGATGCACTTGCCACAAACATATATGAAGGTTCACTATCTTCTTTTAATGATACGGGTTTAATAGTAGTATCAGGAACAGCAGCTCCGCTTGTTGACGGAACAACCTATACCTATACTATCTATACAATAGATAATGCAGGCAATATTTCTACAGGAATAACCGCAACCGGAACCCCTGCAGATGCAACAGCACCATCAAACGCAACAAACTTCATTATTACCATAAACCCTGCTGGCAACAGGCTTGATCTATCATGGACAAACTCTGTTTCAGCAGATTTCAACCATGTGGTAATTAAAAGAGGAACAGGGGCATCTATACCAACAGGGCCAACCGATGCTACAGCGCCAACTGTAACCTGTGCAGGACTTGGTGGAATTTCAGGAATGATTGAAAATTGCTCTGATACAACACTTCTTATTGACGGAACAAATTACAACTATGTTATTTACTCTTATGACAATGCAAACAATGTATCAACCACAGGTACCGCCAACTCGGCAGCACCTGCCGATACAACACCACCGGCAACGCCCACAGCTGTTTCAGCAGTGGCAGCACCATCGGCGCTATCTGTAACTCTAAGCTGGACAAACCCGACCGATGCCGACTTTGCAGGTATCATCGTAATGAGAAGCACACTGGGATACCCGACAACGACTACAGTTGATGCTAATAATATACAGGCTTTTGCGTCTCTGACTGCACCTTATGCAACAACCTTTACCGATACAAACAACATTAATAATGGTGTTATTTATTATTACTCGGTATTTGCAAAAGATGAGGTACCCAACTGGTCTACTGTTTTCACAACGGCGCCACTTGCCGGAGTGGTGTCAGCTACAGCAACCATGGTTTGCGTGTTTGATTCAACGAGCGTATTTGATAGTTGCAACTTTAACTGAGGTTGAATTGAATTATTGAAAAAAGGATTATTAATTAAAATTAAATTAAAGGAGAAAAATATGAAAAAATATCTAAAATGGGGTCTGATTTCAGCGATTATTGCAGCCGCAGGGGTAGCCATTGCCCAGGTGCCCAACACCTTTTCAGCAGGTCAGCCGGTAACAGCTTCTGCCATGAACCAGAATTTTAATTATGCAGCTGTGCCGCATGTAAAAGATGGAACTGGTGTTACAATAGGTAAAGTTATAGGGATGACAGATGCAAATATATATGTTTTAAATAACAATGGTTACAAAATGAAGGTGGACTATTTGGGAAATATATTTAATGATCAAATGGCAATGATTATTACAGCAACCGGAACAAATTATTTTTCAAATAATACTTGTACGTCAGCAATACCAGCTGGTAGTTATTTAAGCAATGTATCCCCTGCTACAATATATAACCTGAATAGTGTTTTATATTATACTTCCATCACAGCAACTGTTTATCCTATAATTTATTTTAATGCTATGTCTGGTGGTTGCAGTCCATGGAATTACAATGTAATCAATATAATTCCAAATGCAGCAGCAACAACTGGAGTTTCTGCAGTTAGTTATACTGGCCCATTAACTATTCAATAATATTTTACTCATCCGTGGGCACGATGTAGAGCTGTCTTTAAAGGCGCTTTGATATAATTTTTGCTCCGTTTATTGAGTGTGGTTCGACAGGCTTACCAACAAACATTGATCACTGAGCCTGTCGAAGTGTGTATCTATGTAAACTCTGATTTAATCAGAGTTTACATACAGAGAACCACTTTATAAAAGCTTTTGCTTCATATTCATTCAGCAAAAGCGATTAAATTAGAGGTTACCTAAATAAGTGGCAAAAACCAGTCAGCGACCACTTTTTAGAGAGGCACAAATTATAAAATTGTTTATTAAAGAATTTTTTAAAAGAAATGTATGAAATGATAAAAGATCATCGAAAATTACATATATTTATTGTTGCTTTTTTTCTTTTATTAATTCCGGCTCTTATCTTTATAGAAAGTTATAAATATAAGACCGATCTATCTTTAAATATAAAAAATAATAGCAGTAGCAATAAAATAAAGTTTTTCTACAGTACTGGTGAACAGTTCAACGAATTCAATTCAGATATAAAAGATATTTCTGGTGATGAAAATTTTCATGACATCAATTTTACAGTTTATACGAAAGAACGATTGAAAAGTATACGGGTTGATCTGGGGTATAACAGTTCAAAAATTTCTATCAATAATTTAAGTGTTAATAAAAAAGAGATAGACTTGACTTTATCTAATTTTGCTAATTATTTTAATATAAGTGAATCTATCTCGAAAGTTGATTTTATCAATGGAAATCTTGAAATAGATATTAAAGGGTCTAATGCTGCGATTATCAGCAATCAAAACTTTTATAATAACTATTTCAAACAATACAGTAACCAAGTATTTGCTTTTGATTATCTTTTAAACAGATATAAAATAGTAATTTATCTTGGTTTAATTATATGGGTAGTGGTGTTTATTTATCTGATTTTACTTTTAAATAAATCAGTTGAAACAAAATTTTTAAATTTAATTTTCTCTGAAGCTTATAGTTCAGCCTTATTAATAGGTTTTATAATTATTACATATTCATTTGTTTTTTTTAAAACTCATCAACTGTTGTTGTTTGGTGACTCTATAGATGGTTATCTTATTGCAGCCAGGGAGCTCTCAACAGAAAATGTAAAACCGAACCGATTTGGATTCAGATTCTTGCCCTCTTATTTTATCGGGTATCTATTAAAATTTTTAAATATTGAACGTAGTGATATAAATATTATCAACTCATTCTATATTTATAATACTATCTTGCTGATGCTTACATATTTCTCTCTTGAGAAAATACTTGATTTTTTTAAGGTAAAAAATGTTTTCAGAGTTTTTGGATTATTGTTACTTTTGGTTACACCGGCTACCAGTTTTTTGTTGCAGTATCCGGTTACTACAGATGTATCAGGGTTATTTTTAATAGTTCTATCAATTTTATTTTACATAAACAATAACCTGAAGGGAATTTTATTAACTTTTATACTTTCTGTTTTTACCCATCCTCTTGCAGTTATATTCTCACTTCTTTTTTTAATGTATAAAAACAAATCCGTAACATATAATTTTTATGCAAGAGAATTAAAATTTATAACAGGTTTGATACTGTTTTTAGGATATATTACTTTTTATATCTATCACTATTTAAGTAGTGATGCCAATATAATGATATATGACTTTTGGCCTGTAATTGAACAAAATTATAAATCTGGTTACAGGGTAATCGCAAATATGATAGGAACTTCCCTGTTAGTAAGCTATCTTGCTTCAATAGTGCTTGCAGGTAATATTTCAGGTCTATTCAGATCTATAAATTGGCGTGAGTGGCTTTTTAAAATAAATCCTGAACTTTTTAAATGGTTTACTACTGCAATTGTGCTTTCAATTGTTGTGTTATTTATTTCATCTGGCGGGCTGGGCATATGGCGGTATTTTGGATCGCACACAGCCTTCAATCTGGGAAACTCTTACAGGCACTCTTTAATGTTTAATAATCAGTTTCTATATCATGGCTCTCTTGTATTTTTATTTGTATTGCTTATAAGAGATTCTGTAGTTCATATATTTAAGGCTGGTTACCCCTTTATTATTATTACTCTTGCCTCTTTTATAGCATTTCCGTTTCTTTCTGAAAGACAGATGGTGTTTTTTGTTTATATCTATGCAATTTTTGCCATAATAACTCTTGATAGGTTAGTTTATTATAAAGAGATGCTGATATTCCTATTTATAAATATTTTTATAACCCTTGCAGTACCCATGTACCAGTATGAAGATGGTAAAATTTTTATTCTGCCTGCGGTTACTATAATATTTTTACTAATATTGAATGCTGAAAGAAAATTAAAGACTGAAAATGATAAACCTTGAATTATCCATATTAAGATTATCTGGTTTGATATTAAGTTTTATTTGTTTTGTTTTTATTTTTTTTAAACTCAGAAAACCAGGAAACCACCCAAAAAATATTTTAGCCTTAAATATTTTTACTGTAACCCTGCTGATTGTTTCACTTTTTCCCTCAGTTGTTAACTTGCCCGCCGACCTCTTTAATTTGGTGAAGTATCCAAATGGCAGATTAATAACACTGCTCATCATCTCTACCTTGTTAATATGGCCACTGTTTTTAATCGAGAGATCAAAATCCATTACATGGGCAACAAAGGTAGAGAACATTGTTCGAACGGTAGCTCTTCAAAATTATTTTGTTCAAAAATATAGTAATCTAATAGATAAAGAAATAATTATATTAATTCCGGCAATGAATGAAGGTGAGAATATTTCATACGTTTTGCAAAAAATTTCCAGTGAAATTGTGGGCAAAAAAACAGGAGTTCTCGTTATCGATGATGGCAGTACTGATGATACAAAAATAAAAGCAGAAAAATATGGTGCAGAAGTGATTTCTCATTCTGTCAATCTTGGAGGCGGGGCGGCGTTAAAAACAGGTTATGAAATTGCAAAGCAATTAAATATTAAATATATTGTTACGCTCGATGGAGATGGACAGCATGATCCGCAAGATATAGAGAAACTCGTATCTTCATTAATAAACAATAAAGCTGATCTTGTTATTGGATCAAGAAAATTAGGCTCATCAGATAATTATTCATTTACAAGATCCACAGGATTGTCCATTTTTAACTTTTTAATACAAGTTCTGATTGGCATAAAAATTACTGACTGTGCCAGCGGTTACCGGGCATTCTCAACAAATTTACTGTACCAGATAAGGTTAAATCAAAGGCAATATCATACGGCTGAGATGATCATTGAAGCGACAAAACAAAAATTAAAAATAGTTGAAGAGCCTATTCATATTTCTAAACGATTAAGCGGTACCAGCAAAAAAGGCAAAAATCTGACATATGCTTTTTCTTTTTTATCCGCTGTCATCAAAACATGGTTACGATCATAAATTTTATTTACTAATTTATGGCACAGGTAAAAAGAGAATGTCCTGTCTGCAATGAAATCAGAATAAAAATAACATATCATATTCATAAATATGAATATATGAAATGTCAGAATTGTGGAACTCTTTTTATACAGAATAATATCAATAATTTCAATCAATACAACCATAAGTATTTTTCAGGAAAAGATGATAATAATTTTTCGGGGTACCCTGACTATATTGCTCAATCTGCCGCATTAAAACGTAATTTTAAAAAATATCTGATTGAGATGAAAAACAGTTTTTCATTTGAAAAGAAAAATCTTCTTGATATCGGTTGTGCACATGGCTTTTTCCTTGATGAAGCCAGAAGAAAAGGTTTTGATGTTTTTGGGTACGACATATCAGTTGATGCGATAAAATGGATGAATAAAAATCTTGGCATCAATGGAATATCCGGAAAATCTCCAGCCATTATTTCGGGTAAATATGATGTAATTATGCTATCTGAAGTATTTGAACATATTTCTGAGCCAAATACTTTTTTAGGGAATGTTAAAAATAAGTTAAAAAAAAATGGATATATTATTATTGTTACGGGTAATTGCGATTCTTTTCTTGCAAAATTACTTCGATCAAAATGGTGGTATTTAAATCCACCTGATCATTGTATTATATATAGCAGAAAATCTTTAAAAATGATACTTGAAAACAATCAATTTCAAATTATTAAGCACATAAATTTCAAGATGCACTGGGTAGATACTGGTAATCTGTTTTTTAAACTTGCTCGAATATTCAATATTTTAATTCTTAAAAAACTTTCTTGTTACATGCCATCAATTTCTTTACCCATATACCATGGCACAACACAATTTATAATTGCGCAAAAAAAATAAATGTTTTGTTTATAGTAAATTATTCACAATAATATTTATTTTAAAATCAAACTCTACCATCTGATATTTTTCATAATTATATCTTTATTTACATTACCTTTATACTCTTCTACAACTTTAAACATTTCAGTTAAAACATCATCTGTCAGATAGTGTGGTTCAACACCAAGATTTATCAAGCCTTGATGCACAGGATTATAATAATGTTCTTCAGATTCTTTGCGAGGGTTTTTGATAGATTTTATTATAACATTAAAACCAAGTTTATTTCCAACAAATTTCACTTTATCGGCAATTTCATTGACTGATAATGTCTCCATAAATTGATTGAAAATTCTGAGTTCACCAGACTTGGCTGGTGAAGACTCTGCCTTATATATACACTGTAATGTATCTTTTATATTTAAAAAACCGCGTGTTTGACCACCTTTTCCATAAACTGTTAACGGATAACCTGTAACAGCTTCCGTTATAAATCTATTTATAACAGTTCCGTATATCTCATCATAATTAAATAACGTTCTTAATCTATTATCAATTTTAGACTCTTCTGTTTCTATGCCATAAACAGGACCTTGCATCAAGTCTGTAACTTTCAAATTCCACATTCGAACACCAAACCATAAAAGGTCTGTATCCATAATTTTAGTCGTATGATATATTGACCCACCCTGCCTTGGATATAAAAAACGGTTTTTTCTACCTTTGTGCTCTATATCAATCCATCCTTCTTCAATGTCAATATTCGGTGTTCCGTATTCGCCCATAGAGCCAAGTTTTATGATGTGCGTTTCAGGTGAAAGGTCTCGAACTGAATACATTAGATTGTTGGTTACAAGCAAATTATTTTGAATAGTAAAATTTGAGTGAACGTAATCAATCATTGAATATGGTGCTGAAGGCTGCTCCGCATAATGAACCACCGTTTCTGGTAAGCCTGAAAAATTTTTATCTATTGCCCAATTATATTGTACTTTGCCATTGAATATATTTCTTATTATATCAGGGGAAGTCAAATCACCAATAATTACTTTGATTTCATAACCTGTTTTTTCATACCAAATTTTGGATCTTTCTTCAAGATCAGGTACTTCATACAAAGGCAAACAGTTTAATCGTTTGCTTTCATTTCGCCGCAGGTAATTATCTGCTACAGTTACTTTATATCCCTTGTTTGAGAAATACATTGCAGTGGGCCAACCAAGATATCCATCACCACCCATTATTAATATATGTTTCATATATGATGGTAACTTTATAACAAATTTGGAACATAAGAGCAATATATTTTTATTTATTCCCAATCGGGTTTAAAGCAGACTGAATTTATATTCTGTTGAATGGTGCAGCTTGCAGTAAAAAGGTTGAGCGTATATGTGATCTAAATTGATTTTACCATTGCATGCGCCATATTTCAAATTAAAAAACTTCGCTTCTTGCCTGTTTTACATTATCTTTTGCCGTAGCATATCTGCACATTATCGCACCAGACAAGTATCTATTTGCGTTGTAATCGACCGTAAATTTATTTTTACAATTTTTCACTGGTCTTCTATTCTTTTTTTTGCTAAAACAGAAAGAAAATAAATAATACCCAATTTTACTGTTTTCTATGAAAATGCATAGCATCTGACCCAAAAAACATTGCTTTGATTACTCTTTGACACATTATCAAAAAAGTATATTCAGGTCTGTGCGTAAATTTTTCATACTTCTTTTTTTCTTTATCTGGAGCAATTCTTTGTTTTCCAGAGGCGCAAAAGTCAAGTGGGAAGAGATCTCCTGGCAGGTTTTACAGAGTGAACATTTTGATCTTCACTATCCGGAACACTATGATGAACTGGGAAAAACAGCGCTTGCCTATGCTGAAGAGGCAAATATTTATTTAAGTGAAAAACTTGAGCACAATCTGGGTGAAGTTATTCCCATTTATATTTATCCTTCGCATGCACAATTTCAGTCCACCAACATTATGTCGGGCATGATCGATGAAGGTACAGGAGGGTTTACCGAGTCGCTTAAAAAAAGGGTTGTAATTCCTTTTATGGGAAGCTACGACGAGTTGCGGCATGTGATTACCCATGAGCTGGTACATGCTTTTCAATATGATATCTTTTTTACATTTTCAGCGCAGGGTTTTTTTGGAATCCCTTCTGGAATTAAAGCACCCCTCTGGTTAATGGAAGGGTCAGCGGAATATTTTTCTCTGGGCTGGGACCATTCGGTAGATATGGTGATACGGGACGCTGTTATTAATGATATGGTTCCTACGATAGATTTATTGACCAATATGCAGGTTTCAAACCCTTATATGTTTTACAAGGGGGGCCAATCGATCTGCTTCTTTATTTCTGAAACCTATGGAGAGAAAAAAATAGGTGAGATCATCAAAGACAGCAGAGACCAGGAAAGTTTTGATGCTGCTATAAAAACAAATCTCGGCGTAACGGTTTCTGAGCTCGATCAGCAATGGCGTCTCTGGTTAAAAAGAAAGTATTATTCTGATGTCATTAAAAAAACTTCCAGAGAAGAGACGATGCCTCTAAGTAAAACAGGTGAAGAGAGTGAATTCAAGCCTAAATTGTTTCCTGTTATTTCGCCTGATGGAAAGACACTGGTTTATATTACTTTTGATGTTTTTGATCCTGTTATTGCCATGCAGCCTTATAACGAAGAGTTATTAAAACTCGACTACTCTATTGATAAAAAAGAAAACGATCAGGAAAAGATACTGCTTCGCTCGGGAGTCAGCCGAAAAATATATCAATTGCACCTTCTGGATAACAGAATTTCTTTTACTTCAGATTCTGAAAATATTTTTTTTGTCGCAGGATCACAGGGAAAAGACAGGCTCTATCTTTTTAATATTAAAAAGAAAAAAATTGTCGGTGAATGGATTCCTTCGGTTGATATTGTTCAATATCCAAGATTATCTAATGATGGAAATTATGCCCTGTTTACCGGAACAAGCAAGGGTAAAAGTGATCTTTACTATATTGATCTGAAAGCAAATAAAACAAAAGTTTTAACGAACGATTTTTTTACAGAAAAAGATGCCGTCTTTTCAGCAGACGGAACAAAAGTTTACTACTCATCTAATGAGAGAGAAAATGCCACATCTGACAATAAAGATTATGATCTTTTTGAGTATGATTTAAAAAATGATACCCGAAAAAGTTTATTGCGATTTCAGGGTGTTCAGAAATATCCTTTGTATACAGAAGGTGAAAAACTCTATTTTATATCTGATCATACCGGAATTTCCAATGTGTATATTCTTCAATTAAGTGATAATTCATGGAAACAGGTCACCGATCTTCAGAATTCCGTACTTGCAATAGAACAAGACAGTAATTATAAAGAACTTTTATTCTCTTTTTTTGAGTCTCAAAATTACCGCACAGGTATAATCGACTTGAAAAAAAGCAAATTAAATATTACAGAGGCCGACAAGAAAGCCATATCGTACAGCAAAATTGAATACCCATCTTATCCTCCTGGTTATAAAAATTTATCACCCGGGCCCTACAAACTTCGATTCAGCACTGATATGCTATTTTTCGGAGCGCAATATTCATCTTATTCGCGAAAACTGGGTTTTTTTTATTATGGAATTTTTAGTGAATATCTGGGCGACCACTGGGTCGAAACCTATATGGACTTTATTTCAGGAGACTGGCCCAATATAAAAGTAAATTATATTTTTTTGAAAAAAAGAACCAGATGGAATGTCGGATTCTACCGGGCAAAAAATTTCTATGGAATACTGAATCTCGCAGATTTAACCACAGTAAATAATATTTTATATAATCCGGATCTGATCAGCGAGTCCATAAACAAAATAGGCGGATATGTTAATGCCACCTATCCCCTCACCCCCTTTATCAGTGTGAGTGCAGGAACCGAGATTGCCCGATATGAGGAGACATTTTACAAAGGTCTTCCCGATGCTTATGCCCGAAAAGATATTTTTACCAATATCTATTCTGTCAATGCCGGAATTTTGTATAACAACGTAGTTTATGGTATGGAAAGCCCCTTAACCGGAAACCACCTTTCTCTATCACTTGAACAAAGCCTCAACCTTTCAGGCAGAGATTACCAGTATACCAGAATCAATATTGATGCCCGAAAATACTTTTTCTTTTTCAATCGGTACATCTGGGCTGTCCGTTTTTTTGCCGGCAGCGTGCAGGGAAAAGAGAGCACCTACTTTCCCTGGGTCCTCGGCGGATATAACACTATCAGAGGCTACCCTTTTATGAGTATCAAAGGCACCCAGGCATTTCTTGTAAACCTGGAACTCAGATATCCGGTTATTGATTACATTGTTTTTGGGCTTCCTGTACCCTGGGTCATCAGAGGCTTTTCAGGTGTACTCTTTTTTGATTCAGCATCTGCGACTGACAGTATAAAACAGTGGAGAGCATATAACGAAAAAAGCAAAATGACCGAAGATTTAAATCTCTCTTATGGCCTGGGCATTAGAATGACATTTTTTCCTGGAATTCTCTGTAAAATTGATTGGGGTACACCATGGAATCTGCGAAGATCTCTACCCATTTCAAAATGGCAGGGTGAGTTTTCGCTGGGTTATCAGTTTTAAACAGTACTATTTAATAAAAAGCAGGGTCATTTACACCGCCTGACTTGATGAGCGTAGTGAGCGCATGAATATCTCTTTACGCATGAAAAATCTTAAAAAATATTCATTTTCGATGAACTATTTTTAAATAGTTGTTTACCACAGATTTCGTTGAAAATGTTTCTCTTACCATATTATGGTCTGTAACTTAAAACAGCGTTGCATATGCTGATTCGTAATGCCACTGCGGACGATATCGACGCACTTCTTGAAATCGAAAAAAAATCTTTTGATTGCTACTGGCTGAAAAAAGAAAACTTTCTTCATCTGATTAAAAAAGGTAATTGTGATTTTATTGTTCTCATTGCCGATAAAATTGTTGCAGGTTATGCTCTTGCACTATATAAAAAAAACAGTAAAAAAGCATACCTTTATTCAATCGCTATCGAAACAAAATACCGTAAAAAATCTTTTGGAAAAAACCTGCTTGCCGAGATTGAAAATCGTGCCCGGCAAAAAAAATGCACCTCACTGCATCTTGAGGTAAAAGTTTCCGCCATTGGCGTAATCAATTTTTATAAAAAATCTGGCTACAAAGAGAAACATGTAATAGAGAATTATTATGGTCCATTTGGTGATGCGGTAGTTTATCAAAAAAATATTCACTCACAAACTTCTGTTTAAAAAAATCTCCGGGAAATTTTTTATATGTGCTGAATTTTATGTTCAGAAACATTTTTACCGATATGTAGTTACATAAAGAAAAATAGAAAGTTAGCAAATATGTAAATATTTAATTATATGTTGAAGAAAATATTTTTTACACGTCGATATATAATATGAGAATTATATCTTTTTTAACGGGAGAATAACAGGAGCAAATAGATTAAAAAATATTTTAGCAGGATACAAACACCATGACAATAAAACCTGTTGCCATAACAGATCATCTTTTTAGAAAAACTCTTAAACTCTTTTTGATTACGATAATATTTGACGGCATAATTACCCTTGAATACAACTCGCTGAGTGCGCAAACTCAAAACCAGCAGACAAATACACCACAAACACCCACCAGAAAAAAAAGAAACACCATACCCACACCACCCCCGCCTGAAACAAATGAAAAGGGTGACCTGAAACCAGATTTATTAGAACGTCTTCAACCTGGTGTTAATCTGAATCTCGGAGCCGTTCTTCCTGTTTCAAAGATCGGGCAATACTTTGGAACCGGATTTGCCCTGCATGTAACTGGCGATGCAAATTTGCCTCTGCCCGTTATAGTGGACGCTATAAGCTTTCGAGGTGGTCTGGAACTAGGCTATAATTCGCTCTCGGTTTCAAAGGAGAAAGGCTCTCTTTCACTAATACCTGTTTTACTTATAGTAAAAACATACTATCAAATTCCGGTGACCCCGTCACTTCCTGTAACAAAATTATTAGCTCCCTATATCAAATTAGGCTATGGTATCACCCGCGCAGCAATTTACATTCCGGGTGTGAATATTACTGCCTCAAGCTTTGATTCTACCCTGCGGAGCGGTCTGGGTATTGAATTTGATTTAAAAACCAACCCTGATATAATCATCAATGCAGGTTTTGATTATACTCTGGTATTTGAAACAAGCAGCGGATCTTTTCTTGGATTTAACGCAGGTGCTACATACCGATTTAACAAAGGAGCAGAACAATGACAACATTGTATCATCAAATAAATTTTCAAAATATTTTTAGTAAAAAGGGTTTTATTATGAAAAAAAATAGAAACACATTAAGCAGACAAATGTTTAATATATCATCTATTGTATCTAAAAATCGAAATATTTTCGCCGCAATTATGGTGACATTATTTACCTTTCATTGTTCGAATAATACATTTCAGACCGCTATTGATGCCCTGAACGAACCCGGAACTTCATCGATTCCGATTGTTGTAGATTATGTTCCAGGAGCAAACGGTGCTGTTGATCCTGCCTTGAGTTCTGCGAGTGATACAGGAGTCAGCAATACAGATGGAATTACAAATTTAACCTCTGTTACCATAACCGGTTCTCTGGGTTCAACTTTGCCAAATGGCAGTATTGAAGTTTTTATAAACGGTATTTCTGCAGGAACAGCAACTGCTGATGCAAACGGTAACTATACCCTTGCAGTTAATCCGTTAAGTTCTGGCCAGCTTACTTTTGTGGTATATGATTCCGCAGGGAACAGCTCAGGAACACCGTTTACAGGCGGCTCCATTGTTGTAGATACGACTGCACCCACCAACCAGAACTCTGTCTTTAATGCACCTCTTTCTGTACAAAGCGGAACAAGCGTAGCAATTGTGCCCTCAGGCACAAGCAGTGATCAGATCTGGATTGCACCTGCCACTCCACTTTTGACAACTTTTTCTGATTTTAGTGCCGGTTCTGCCATGGTTGCCACCACTGGATCTTCATCAGTAATTACGGCTCCTGCAACACCTGGGAATTATGTAATATACATTATTGATGCAGCAGGAAACGTATCCGCACCATCGACTGCCATATTAACGGTAGATAACAGCATACCAACGGTTGTATTGACATCAACAACTCCCGACGGATCTTATTCTGTTGGTGCAAGCATTAACATTACTGCAACATTCAATGAACCGGTTACACTATCTGGTGGTCTGCTAAATGCAACCCTTGATACAGGCGTTGTGGTTTCATTAAGTGCTACTGCATACCCTGCCACAGTGTTAAGCGGAACATACCTTGTAGCAGCCTTGAACAGTTCACCTGATTTAACAGTCAACACACTTGCCACAACCGGTACGGTTTCTGATGCTGCAGGCAATGGAGCAAACTTGATTCCTGTTTCAAATATTGCAGCAACAAGCGCCCTGATTATCGATACCACCGCACCATTTATTTCATCTGTTAGCTCTACAACAATGAGCGGCACCTATGGCACAGGCAACAGTATAAACATAACCTTGAATTTTTCTGAAACAGTAACACTGACAGGCGGAACTCTGACATTAAACCTGAATAACGGACAAACAAAGACCATTACCACAATCAACAACGTTTCATCAGCTGTTGCTACTTATACCATAACATCAGGGGTGGCAGAGTCAATAGCAATTCTTGATCTCTCCTCTGTATCATACACCGGAACCATTCAGGATGCAGCAGGAAATGCGCTTGTAACCACAATTCCCATCGCACCCAATAATCTATCGTTCGCAATGATTTCCATTGCAGATATTCCGGTCATAACCTCAATAACCTCTGCGAGTCCAGATGGTTCTTATGCCGCAGGCAGCACAATAGATGTTACGGTAACCTATTCGGTGCCTGTTCTCTTGACAGCAGGAACTCTGAATTTAACTCTCGATACAGGAGCAATTCTATCTATAGCTTCGTTTACCGCAGGAACAGGATCAGCCTCTTATCTGGTAGCCCCTGGAGAGAACAGTGCAGATTTAACTGTCACTGCTATTGCATTATCAGCCGGGGCAACACTGCAAGATAGTGTTACCTCTTTAAACGCAAGTCTCGGCCTACCCGGGTTATCTAACCTGGCAAATAACAAGGCTATTGTTGTCGATACCACACCACCGGCGGTGCCTAATAGCCTAACACTAAATACACCCGCAACATCCCCGGGAAATAACACCACACCTGTTATAACAGTAGGTGCCGTTACCAGCGGTGATACGGTTAAATTATTTACCAATAACACCTGTACAACGCAAGTGGCAACAGGTGTAGCGGCAGGCGCAACTATGAACCTGACAAGCTCTGCATTAACAGCAGGCCTTTATAATTTCTATGCTACCTCGACTGACCCCGTTGGAAATACTTCGGCATGCTCAACAGCAACTGTTGCCTATCAGATTGATTTGACAGCTCCATCGGTAACCTCTATCAACCGAAAGACACCAGCCGGTACACCCACAAATGTTAATTCTGTAATCTATACAGTCACATTCAGCGAAAATGTTACAGGTGTTGCCACAACCAGTTTTGCACTCACAAACACCAGTGCTACAGCAGGAACAATTGCCTCTGTATCAGCAGCAAGCGGAACAGCTATCGATGTAACAGTAAATACTATCAGTGGTGATGGTACCATGCGCCTCGATCTAAATACATTAACAGGTATTACAGATACCGCTGGAAATACTCTTGCAGCAACATTTACTACAGGTCAGATCTACACCCTTGATTTTACACCACCTGCTGTGCCCAATAGTCTAACACTAAATACACCCGCAACTTCTCCGGGAAATAACACGACACCTGTTATAACAGCAGGTGCCGTTACCAGCGGTGATACAGTTGCACTTTTTACAGATAGTATATGCACCGCACAAGTCGCAACCGGTGTAGCGGCAGGCGCAACTATGAACCTGACCAGCTCTGCATTAACAGCAGGCCTCTATAATTTCTATGCTACCTCGACTGATCCCGTTGGAAATATTTCGGCATGCTCAACAGCAACGGTTGCCTATCAGATTGATTTGACAGCTCCATCGGTAACCTCTATCAACCGAAATACACCAGCCGGTACACCCACAAATGTTAATTCTGTAATCTATACAGTCACATTCAGCGAAAATGTTACAGGTGTTGCCACAACCAGTTTTGCACTCACAAACACCAGTGCTACAGCAGGAACAATTG